>Ga0255055_10000021_pt1:65000-104572 | contig 104572 bp, 96 predicted proteins | sample JV7_2_27_MG_FD_188633 | JGI IMG/M metagenome (GOLD analysis project Ga0255055, IMG submission 188633) | Seawater microbial communities from Jervis Inlet, British Columbia, Canada - JV7_2_27 | ecosystem: Environmental > Aquatic > Marine > Inlet | place: Canada: British Columbia... | reverse complement strand
ACGGCGAGCCACGAACGGAGCCCCCCCTCCGACGAAGTCCCCCGGAGCAGCGGTATACCGCTGCGGATGGGGGAGGCTGCGGAGCCCGGTCCTGTGCGCCCCGGTCGTCGGCACAGGCGGCTTGTGTCGACATATAATTGTGGAGAGGTGACGCATTGGAGAAAGTGTTCCGCCTGAAGTCGCCGTTCCCCCCGTCGGGGGACCAGCCGGAAGCGATCCGTAGTCTCGTGGACGGTCTTTCCCGTGGCTTGCGGAACCAGGTGCTGCTGGGGGTGACAGGATCCGGCAAGACCTTCACGATGGCCAACATCATCGCCGATACCGACCGACCGGCCCTGATCATCGCACCGAACAAGACGCTTGCCGCCCAGCTGTTCGCGGAATTCAAGGATCTTTTCCCGGACAACGCCGTCGAGTATTTCGTCTCCTATTACGACTACTACCAGCCCGAAGCGTACATCCCCCAGTCGGACACCTTCATCGAGAAGGACTCTTCGATCAACGAGCAGATCGACAAGATGCGCCACAGCGCCACGCGGTCGGTCATGACCCGGCGCGACGTGATCGTCGTCGCCTCGGTTTCCTGTATCTACGGGCTCGGTTCCCCGGAGTTCTACGGCAGGGCGACGGTGCGCGTCACCCGGGGCGCCGCATTTCCCCGGAACGACCTGATCCGGCGTCTCATCGACATCCAGTATGAACGGAACGACATCGATTTCCACCGGGGGACCTTCCGCGTGCGGGGCGACGCGGTGGAGCTTTTTCCCGCCTACGAGGAGGATCGGGTCCTGCGGATCGAATACGACGAGGACACCGTCGAGCGGATCCGCTACGTGGACCCCTTGCGCGGGACGCGGCTGGTCGACGTTGCCGAGACGGTCATCTTTCCGGCCAGCCACTACGTCACGCCGGAAGAAGACCTCGACCGGGCCGTTCGCGGAATTGAAGCGGAACTGGCCGAGCGGCTGGACCGGTTGACCCGGGAGGGGAAAGTGCTGGAGGCGGAAAGGGTGCGACAGCGCACGACGTACGACCTCGAGATGATACGCCAGATGGGGTTTTGCAGCGGGATCGAAAACTACTCCCGGCATCTGGACGGCAGGAATCCCGGCCAGCCTCCGTACACGCTCCTCGACTATTTCCCGGGCGATTTCCTCACGTTCATCGACGAGTCGCACGTGACCGTGCCGCAGCTCCACGGGATGTACAACGGCGATTTCTCGCGGAAGTCGACGCTCGTTACGTTCGGATTCCGCCTGCCGTCCGCTCTCGACAACCGGCCGCTGCGTTTCGAGGAGTTTCTCCGCAGGGTGGGGCAAACGGTGTTCGTCTCCGCGACGCCGGCCGAATATGAACGGGAGGAGAGCAGGGGGGCGGTGGTGGAGCAGATCATACGGCCCACCGGCCTCGTGGATCCGGAAGTCGAGGTGAGGCCCGCATCCCGTCAGGTGGACGACCTGCTCGGGGAAATCCGTGCCCGGGCCGAAGCCGGCGACCGGGTTCTGGTGACGACTCTTACCAAACGGATGGCCGAAGACCTGACCGAGTATTACGAGGGGCAGGGTGTCCGGGTCCAGTACCTGCATTCCGACATCGACACGATCGAGAGGGTGAACATCCTCCGGAACCTACGCCTCGGGAAGTTCGACGTCCTGATCGGCATCAACCTCCTTCGCGAGGGGCTGGACATCCCCGAGGTGTCCCTCGTGGCCATCCTGGACGCCGACAAGGAGGGGTTTCTCCGGTCGACCCGCTCCCTGATCCAGACGTTCGGCCGGGCCTCGCGGAACCTGTCGGGAAAGGTGATCCTCTACGCAGACCGGATGACCGGGTCGATGCGGGACGCCATTTCCGAGACGGATCGCCGCCGGGCGAAGCAGATAGGGTTCAACGAGGAGCACGGCATCACTCCCGAGACTGTGAAGAAGAACATCGCGGAGCCGATCGGGCAGACATGCGAGGGAGACTACGTGACCGTCATCCCGGAGGAGGCGTGGGATTTTTCCTCCGCCGGGGAGCTGGCCCGCCACCTGAGGAAGCTGCGCAAGGAGATGGAGAAGGCGGCGAAGAAGCTCGACTTCGAGCGGGCGGCCGAAATCCGGGACCGCCTGCTCACTCTCGAGCGCGTCGAGCTCAAGGCGAGGTAGGCGATGGGGCCCCTTTCCGGGTGGAAAACGTTCCCGCGCGGCCCGGGCGTCTACCTGATGTCGGACGTCCGGGGAAAGATCCTGTACGTAGGAAAAGCGAAGAATCTGCGCGCTCGCCTTCACAATTACGCTTCGGGTGGAGGGGACGGCCGTCCCCAGATTCCTCACCTGCTTGGCCGTACGGCATCAGTCCGGTGCATCCTGACCTCCACGGAAAAGGAGGCCCTTCTCCTGGAGAATACGCTGATCAAGGAGCACCGGCCCTCGTTCAACATCTTCCTGCGGGACGACAAGGAGTACCTCCTGCTGCGGATCGACCGCAGGGAGAAGTACCCCCGCCCCGAGCTGGTTCGCCGGGTGGCAAAGGACGGCGCAATGTACTTCGGGCCGTTCTCCTCCGCACGCGGGATCAGGGAAACACTTCGGATTCTCTACCGACTATTCCCCCTGTGTTCCTGCTCCCGGAAGAAGTTCTCCTCCCGGACCCGGCCGTGCATCAATTACCAGATCGGGCGGTGCGTCGGGGCATGCGCCGGGTTGATCTCCCGGGAAGAGTACCTGCCCTTGGTCGACAATGCCGTCCGGTTTCTCCGCGGAAATTACCGGGATCTTCTGAAGGGGTGGAAGGCCGAGATGAACGGACTCGCAAAGGAGATGAGATTCGAGGAGGCGGCCCAGCTCCGCGACCGGATCGCCGTCGTAAAGAATACCTTCGTCCGGCAGCGGGTCGTCCGTACGGTTCCGGGGGACGTGGACGCCGTCGGATGGTTCCGGAAGGGGAACGAGGGAACGGCGGCCATCCTCCACATCCGGGAAGGACGGCTCTCGGATGCCCATTCCTATCATTTCCGGGTGGCGGGGGAGGAGGGCGAGGCGGTCACCTCCTTTCTCCTCCAGCACTATTCCGAGGGTGTCTACTTCCCGGGGGAGATCCTGCTGCCTCTCGCTATACCGGATTCGAAGCCGGCGGCCTCCCTTCTCTCGGAGCGCGCCGCCGGCACGGTTGCCCTCCGGACCCCCGTGAAAGGGGAAAGAGCGCGCCTCGTGGAACTGGCGAACCGGAACGCGGCGGAGGCAAACCGCATGCGGAAGGAGAAGGAGGCCGACTACGAGCGGCTGTCGGCAAGACTTGCCTCCCTTTGCCGGCTCCCCCGCCCCCCTGTCCGGATCGAGGGTTTCGACATCTCGAACATCGCGGGAACCGAGCCGGCGGGGTCGATGGTGACGTTCGTCGGCGGGAAGGCGGTGAAGAAGTGGTACCGGAAGTTCGCGGTGCACGGGACCGCGGGCCAGGACGATTTCGCGATGATGGGAGAAGTGGTGCGCCGACGCTTCGGACACGACGACGATTTCGGTGGCATGCCGGACCTCGTGCTGATTGACGGCGGGAAGGGACAGCTCTCCTCCGCCATGGCCGCGATGGCCGCCGCAGGGTGGGGCCATGTCCCGGTCATTTCGCTTGCCAAGGAGCGTTCCCGGGGCGGACAGGCGGTCTCCCGCGATCGGATCTTCCTTCCCGGCCGGAAGAACCCGGTGGTTCCCCCGCAAAACGACCCGGTGCTCCTCCTCCTCATGCGGATCCGGGACGAGGCCCACCGGTTCGCGCTTTCCTACCACCGCATGCGACGGGCAAGGAAGTTCACCGGCGGCGCGGGGGCAAAACCCTGACCCGGTCTTAGGCGACAACTTCAATTTTCGGGGACGTTCTTGAACTTTTTAATGCAGGGGTGCCTCCGCAACGGGACGCGATGATCGGCTCCCCTCGGCGTTTCGTCCGCTCCGCCGGATTTCCCCCCGGGTGCCCGGCACGACGCGTGAAAAGGAGTAAGCCTAAGGAAACGGAGCGACGTCTCCCGGCGACAACTTAGCAAAGCCCCGGTTCCCAGTGACGGAACGGAGGTTGCAGTGCCCGTGGCATGGGTTATCCGTTTCGGAATCTGGGTTCCGCGCTGTTCCTTTCCCTCCCCCTCCTCATCGGGTTTTTTCTCGGTCTCTCCGCGGGCCCATGTCGTGATGCCGTAGCCGCGGGTTTCCTGTTCCTCTCACTCCTCTTGATCGTTTTCCGGCTGCCCCCGGTGGCTGCGGCGTCCGGAGTTATGGCGCTCTGCGGTGTCCTTGCCGCGGGTCGGATCCTTCTTCTCGACCCGGAACTTGCCCGGCCGTTTCTCGGGGCGGAGGTCGTTCTCCACGGGAGCGTTTCCCAGATCCGTCACACCGATGCGGGATGGAGCGGCGTTGTGGAAGGGGCCGAGATATCGTTTCTTGACGGATCCGGCTCGATCCGGCCGGGCCGGGTGCTCCTGTCGGTTCGAAACCCGGACGCCGTCGTATCTTTCCCGGCCGAGGTCCGGGCGACGGGGCGACTGCGCGCCATAAGGAGCCGGGGAAATCCCGGAGAGCTCCCACGGGAATGGACAGCGCTTGTGCTTCGTGTCCAGTACCGGTTCTTTGCGGACGCGTCCCGCACTGTCTTTCTTCCGATGACAGGCGGAAACGGGGGATTCATGGGCGTATTCCGACGCGCCCGGGAACGCGCTCAGCGATGGCTTGTCCTTCATGCCGGCGAGTCCGACGGGGGGCTCTATCTCCGGGCCGTGGCGACGGGGGAGATTCCCCCGTCTTCCCACCCCATGGTAACTCTTCTGCGGAGTACGGGACTTGCCCACCTGTTGGCGATATCGGGGATGCACGTGGTCCTTTTCTTCTGGGTCCAGTCGTTTCTGGTCCGGTGCGCAATCTGGATATTTCGCCGCAGGCACGCGGTTCCGGACCTGTTCAGGGTTTCCGCCTTCCTGTCGCTGCCTGCCTGTTGGGCGTACGCCCTGATGGCCGGGTCCCCGGTTTCCGCGATCCGTGCCGCGGGGATGCTCACCCTGGTCGTGCTCCTCAGGCAACTCCTGGGGGTTCGCGGGTCAGATGCGGCATGGACGGTCCTCTTCCTGTCCACGATCGCATATGCGCCCTCGTGGATCGTTTCCCCGTCATTTCTTCTTTCCTACGGCGCCTCCTTTTTCCTGATCGCATCCTTTGCGGGAAAAGGGCGAAATGCTTCCCGATCGATGCATCCCCTCCGGAGGGCTGCCGGATGGGCAAGGAACGCGGTAGTCGGGTCCGCGATGGCATTTTTAGGGACGCTGCCGGTGTCTGCGGCGTTTTTCGAACATCTCCCGGCGGGCGCGATCCTGTGGAACGTCCTGTTCGTCCCCGTACTCGGGATCGTCGGGGTGACCGGGGCGTTTCTCGGGGTTGCGGGGGGCGTCTTTTCGGTCGAACTGCTCGGGGGGCCTGTCCGAATCGCCGAACGGATCCTTTGCGGTTCTCTCTCTGTTCTTGCACGAGTTTCCGGGAACGGGTCCTTCTTCGTCCCTCTCCCGCCTTCCGGGATCGCCGCCCCGATTGTCTGTTTCGGGGCCGCGATCCTCGGGTCCCTCTGGCTCCGCAGCCGCGGCAGGGAGCCGTGGCCAGCGGTGGCAGTCGCCAGTGCCGTTTTCCTCGCCTGGATCCACGTCCCGTACGCCGCGCTGCCTGACCACCGCCTGACCGTCGCCGCGTTGAATGTCGGAAACGGGGCGGCTCACGTAATATCTTTCCCGGGAGGAGGGCACATGCTCGTCGATTGCGGAAGCGCCCTGCGCGGGAACAAGGGAGAGAGCGTCGTCCTTCCCTACCTCAGGGGGAGGGGGATCCGCCGGATCGATGTCCTCGTTCTGACGCACCCGCACGAGGACCATTACGGCGGGGCGAAAGCCGTCCTGACGTCGATGCCCGTGGGGGAGATCTGGATTCCCGAGGGGATTCCTCCAGCTGCGTTCGGTGAAGCGGTGAAGGGGCTCCCGGACAGGGTCCGGTGGAAATCCCGGGGGGACAGGGTCGGGTCGGGCGGGGCGGAGGTGATCGTCCGCGGGGCAGGGAAGGCGGGCGAACTGCGAGAGACAAATGAACGGAGCCTGGTGCTGGAAATTCGCCACGGCTCCTTCTCCGCGTGGCTCCCCGGAGACGTGGAGCGGGGCCCTTCCGCGTGGGGGGAGGAAACAGGTGAAGAAAAAGGGGGGAAAAAGATCCTTTTCCTGCCACATCACGGATCTCCCAGGGCGAAGCCGGAGGCCTGGATCCGGGCCGCGTTCCCCCACGCCGTCGTTTCCCAAAAAAGAAATTGTTTCAGGCAGGGGAATCTGTTACCCTCGGTTCTGTCATTCTTCTTGGAAAATGGGGCTGTTACAATGCGATCCGACGGCGACATGATTTTCATCGAGCAAGACCGGCGGCCCAACCTCTGGGAACTGTTATTGCGCCTGCCCCCGGTAGGGTAAAAGGGAGGCGGACGCATGCATTTTTCCGGCAGGTGAAATGGCGAAACAACGAGTTCTGATCCTCTCCCCCGACCCGAGGCAGATCCACGGCACGCTCGGGGATGCCTCTCTGGCCGGCGTCCACATTACGGTCCACGCGGACTGGGACAAGGGAATGGCCGCCCTCTCCAAGGAGAATTTCTCGGTCATCGTCGCCCGGCAATTTCAGCAAAACCAGACCGCGGAAGGCTTCGTCCAGGACATTCTGTCGCTTGCACCGAAGACCCCCCTCGTCCTGATCCTCCCGAAGAAGGGGGGGCCTTCCGTTCTCGGGGGGATACGAGGGGGCGCATCCGAGATCATATTCGAGGAGAACCTGGAACAGGAACTGCTGCAGACCCTGAAAAAGTACCTCTTTCTCGGGCATGGACTTCTCCGGAAAATGTCCCTCGACGAACTGTTCGACTACTGTTTCCCCGTGATCACCACGACCGATATGGATCTGCTCGGCTATACGGTCATCGAGATGTTAAAGGAGTCGCTCGGGGCCTCGTTCGGGATTCTGTTCCGCGAGCAGGAGGGGAGGGGCACCGGATACTCCATCCAGGCGACGGCAGGGTTTCCCGACGATTCGATGGCAGGGGTCTTCCTTCTCCGGTACGGCGCAGGGATCACGAAGCTCTCCTCGCCCACGCCCGCCGTTTTCCCTACCGAGAGCGTGGTAAGCCTCACCACGGAGGACAAGGAGATGCTCGGAGAGAATCGGACGTTCTTCTCCCTCCGGTTCGACCTGTCCTTCGGGTCGAGCATCTTCGCTGTTCTTGCCCTGCGGGGCGCCCCGGCGCCGGATGTGCTCGGCAGCACGCTCCTCAACTTTTTCTACCGCCAGGTCCGGTTTGCGCTCCTCAACGCCGAGCGCGGGACGCAAACGCAGAACCTGATCTACATCGACGACCTCACCAAGCTGTACAACAGCCGGTATCTCAACGTGGTGCTGGACCGGGAGCTGAAACGATCGGAGCGGTACAGGAACTTCTTCTCGGTCCTGTTCATGGACCTCGATTTCTTCAAGCGCGTCAACGACACGCATGGGCACCTCATCGGTACGAGAGTCCTGGTGGAGGCAGGTGGCGTACTGCGCTTATGCGTTCGCGAGACGGACAGCGTAGTCCGGTACGGCGGGGACGAGTTCGTAGTTCTCCTCGTGGAGACGAAGGCCGAGGAGGCGATTCTGGTAGCGGAGAGGATGCGGAAGATGTTCGAGGAGAAATCGTTCGGCCAGGAGAACGGGCTCGATATCCGCCTGACGATCTCCATCGGGATCGCGGCCTTCCCCGAGCACGCCACGACGAAGCAGCATCTGCTGAACCTGGCCGACAAGGCGATGTACAGGGGGAAGGACTCCACCCGGAACGTTGTCTACTTGGCCGACGCACAGACCGCCACATGACCCTATCTTCCGTCCGGGGGATGAAGGACATCCTTCCCCCAACGTCTGCCAGGTGGGCCGGTCTGGAAAAGGTGTATCGCGAGTGTTCAATCCGGTTCGGGTTCTCCGAGATCCGGACCCCCGTCCTCGAGAAAACCGAGCTCTTCTCGCGCTCGGTTGGCGAAACAACCGACATCGTGGAAAAGGAGATGTACACTTTCTCTGACCGCTCCGGGGAAAGTCTTTCGATGCGGCCGGAGGGGACCGCGCCCGTGGTACGGGCCCTGCAAGCCAATCGGGCCGTGCTGGGGGAGTGGCCTGTCCGGTTGTTCTACACGGGCCCGATGTTCCGTCACGAAAGGCCCCAGAAGGGTCGGTTCCGTCAGTTCCATCAGTTCGGAGCGGAGATGTTCGGCACCGATTCGCCGTTCGCGGACGCGGAGATCCTGACTTTCCTCTTCGGGTTTCTGAAAGAGACCGGGCTTTCGGGGGTCTCCCTCGAGCTCAACACACTGGGGGACCCCGAATGCCGCCCCGCCTATCACCAAAAGCTGTCCGACTTCCTCTCTTCCCGGGAGGACCGGTTGTGCGACGACTGCCGCCGCCGGCGTGCGAAGAATCCCCTCCGCGTGCTGGACTGCAAGGCCGAAGGGTGCATTCGCGCCACCGCCGACGCTCCGTCCGTGCTGGACTCCCTCTGCGCCCCCTGCCGCGAGCACTTCGAGTCGGTGGAGGGGGCGTTGCGCGAATCGGGAATCCCCTTCGCCAGGAACCCGCGAATGGTCCGTGGCCTGGACTACTACCGCCGGACCACGTTCGAGTTCATTATCCCCGGCATGGGGGCGCAGAACACGGTCGCGGCGGGGGGGCGGTACGACGGGCTGGCGGAGATGCTGGGGGGACGGGAACGGATCCCCGCGATCGGGTTCGCCATCGGGGTCGAACGCCTCCTGATGCTCCTCGGGGAAGGAGAACCCCGGGGTCCTGCCACGGACGTGTACCTGGTCACCTCCGGCAACCGGTTTCTTGCCGAGGTGTTCCGTTGGAAGATGGAGTTGATCGGCAGGGGGATCCGGGCCGAGATGGACTACGAAGGCCGCAGCGTCAAGAGCCAGTTCCGGCGCGCAGACAAGTCGGGGGCGCGATTCGTCCTGGTGTTCGGGGAGTCGGAGGCCGAGCGTGGAGGCGTCGTGTTTCGCGACATGGCGGCGGGGGTGCAGGAGGAAATATCGAAAGATGAAGCGATCCGGCGGTTGAACCGCCTCGGGGACGAGAAGGGGGAGTAGGGGTGGACGCCTTTCTGCCTGAGCACAAGCGGACTCTCTTTTGCGGGCAGGTTCGCCCGGAACATATCGGGAAAGAGGTCGTCCTTTGCGGGTGGGTCCACCGGAGGAGGGACCACGGGGGCCTGGTGTTCGTGGACCTGCGGGACCGGGAAGGGATCGCCCAGGTCGTCTTCTCCCCCGATTCCTTTCCCGAGGCGCACGCCAGGGCCGAAGCACTCCGGGCCGAGTTCGTCCTGTCGGTGCGCGGAACGGTACGCAGGCGCCCCGAAGGGACGGTAAACCCGAACCTGCCCACCGGGGAGATCGAGGTGGTTGCGTCCTCCGTCGCGATTCTCAACGAATCGAAGCCCGTTCCGTTCACGCTCGAGGACGAATCCGACGTCGCGGAAAACGTCCGCCTCAAGTACCGGTACCTCGACCTGCGCCGCCCCTCGATCCAGAAGGCCTTCCTCCAGCGGTCTCTCCTTGCCCGGTCCATCCGCGACTACTTCTTCGAGAACGGGTTCATCGAGGTGGAAACGCCCGTCCTCACCAAGAGCACCCCGGAGGGGGCCCGGGACTATCTGGTTCCCTCGCGGGTATCGCAGGGGATGTTCTTCGCTCTCCCGCAATCCCCGCAGCTTTTCAAGCAGATCCTGATGGTCGCCGGATACGACCGCTACGCCCAGATCGTGAAATGTTTCCGGGATGAGGACCTCCGGGCCGATCGTCAGCCGGAGTTCACCCAGATCGACGTCGAGATGTCCTTCATCGACAGGGAGGATCTCTTCCAGATGATGGAAGGTCTCATGTACCGGGCGTTGCGGGACGTGCTCGGGGTCGAAATTTCGCGTCCCTTTCCCCGTGTGCGCTACCGGGAGGCGATGGACCGGTTCGGCGTCGACAAGCCCGATACCCGTTTCGGCCTCGAGATCACCGATTACACGAGGGAGCTGGGGGACACCGCATTCCGGGTGTTCGCCGATGTTGTGGAGAACGGGGGGGTGATCCGGGGGATCACCGCGCCGGGATTCGGAGAGGCCAGCCGGTCCGAACTGGCGGCCCTGGAGGAGGTTGCGAAGGTCGGCGGTGCGCGGGGGCTTTCCTGGTGGAAGGTCTCCGAATCGGGCCTCGCATCGCCGATCGCGAAGCATTTCCGGAAAGACCAGCTCGAGGCGCTTCTTGAAAGAAGCGGCGCGAAGCCGGGGGATCTTGTACTGCTCGTGGCGGACGAATACCTCGTTGCCTGCGACTCCCTCGGGCGCCTGCGGCTGCACATCGGGGAAAAGGCCGATCTCGTTGACCGGTCCGGCTACGAATTCCTCTGGGTGACCGATTTTCCCCTGCTGGAATGGGACAAGGAGGAGGGCCGGTACGCTGCGATGCACCATCCCTTCACGGCGCCTCTGGATGAAGACCTTCCATTGCTTTCCACCGACCCGGGGAAAGTCCGGGCGAAGGCCTACGACATGGTGCTGAACGGTGCGGAGATCGGAGGCGGGAGCATCCGGATCCACCGGCGGGATGTGCAGTCGAAGATGTTCGAACTGCTGAACATCGGGCCGGAGGAGGCAGACAGGAAATTCGGATTCCTCCTGGAAGCGCTGGAGTACGGGGCGCCTCCCCACGGGGGGATCGCCTTCGGGCTGGACCGGCTCGCGATGATTCTCGCGGGGGCGAATTCCCTGCGGGACGTGATCGCCTTCCCGAAAACCCAGAAAGCCACCTGTCTTTTGACCGACGCCCCCTCCCCGGTTGACCCGAAGCAACTTCGGGAACTGCACATCCGGGTGACGCCGCCGGAAAAGAAATGACCCGGGGGGCCGTCACGGCCCCCCCGGGGTGCCGCAATGCCGCCTTAGCGGAGGATGAAGACCGCCCGGCGGTTTTTCGCCCACGCTGCCTTGTTGTGCCCCGGATCCGCCGGCTTTTCCTCTCCGTACGTAATCGTGGAGAGTCGACTCCCGTCGACCCCGAGATTCACGAGGTATTTCTTCGTCGCGTTCGCCCGTCGCTGCCCGAGCGCCATGTTGTACTCGGAGGTGCCGCGCTCGTCGCAGTGCCCTTCGATCTGGAGCTTCGCCCCGGGGGTTTTCTTCATGTGCGCGACGACCTTCACCAGGATCGGCTTCGCGTCTTCCCGGATAAACGATTTGTCGAAATCGAAATGGATGTTCTCCAGCATCATGGCACCGGGTGTTATGACTGTCACCATTGCAGAAGACGTCGCCGTCCCGCCCGCGCCCGTCGCGGTGATCGAGTAGGTTATGGTCTCGGGGGGGCACACCTTCCGGTAACCTCTGCTTCCCACGTTGCCGATTCCCTTGTCGATCGAGGCGCCGGTAGCGTCGGTCGTCGACCAGGAAAGCTTAGAGCAGGTCCCTTTCGCGATCGTCTCCGGGGTTGCGGTCAGGGTTGCCTTCGGGGCCGCCGCGGGCATGGCGATCGGTTTAGGCGCCTTCGCCGCCCAGCAGGGGATCGTCTTCATGAGGAGGGCGTCGGCGGCCTTGTCCGCCTCTGCGAGGAACTCCTCAACCTCCGCCGGATTATATTCACGCTCCCCCGACTCGTGGATTGCGTGGTCGAGTGCGGCATACGCGGCCGCGAGTTCTCTCGGGGCGCAATCGTTTGCTCCCATTTTTCCCGCCCTTGCGATCTTGGTCTTGATGGCTGCGGCGCGGTCCACTTCACTCTTTGTCATCTGCCGCTTGGCGCAACCGGCGGCAAAGGCGACCGCAAGAATGAGCAACGAAACGAGAAGAAAATTCCGGTTCCTCATTTTGCCCCTCCCCCCGCCTTCTTTAGTGCCTCGGCGGAATTTCTCTCTGATTTTTCCGCGAACAAGCGGGCCCCGGTATTGTCGCCCTCGTCCAACTCGTGTTCCGCGAGACCGAGGTACGCTTCGGCGGCGTAGTAATCGTACGGTGCTTTGGTCTCCGCCCCCGCTGCCTTCGCTTTATCGAAGGAGGCGCTCGCGTTCCTAACCGTTTGGGTGGCGGAACATCCAACGGCCAGTCCGGCCGAAAGGATCACGGCAAGAGTTAGTGCCCAAAGTCGTTTCATAGGTATCCTCCTGTCGTCTGGGGTTGAAAACGTGGGTCCCGTCAATAAAATAGGCCGGATGAAAATCAAGATACCATAGGCCATTTTGATTTCAATAGAAACGATGAAGTTGCCCCCGGAATGGTTTCGACGGAATTCCATTGCCGTGCTTGCCGATTCGCGGAACCCGGGAAATGTGGGCCATGGCGTGAACGCCTACCTGGTCCACCCGGGATTCCCGGTGGCGATGTACGGGAGAATCTCGGCGGGAGGGAAGACCGGGGGGAAGAACACCGATTCTCCCGGTTTTTCCTTGACATCCCCGGACCCTATGTATACTGTATGCGTTGCTTCGGGACCAGTCTGTGCCCCATCCGGTCCCGACTCATCTCCCATCTTTTTACCGCGGAGGAAATTTTGGCGGTCTTCAAGAATTTGGTTCCGGCCAAAGACGGATGGCTTCCCGAAGACACCCTCGCTGCTTTCCGCGAATACCATCATCGCAAACATGCAGGGACCGACGGTTACCACCGGCAGGTGACGAACAGGGCTGCATAACCCATCGGGAGAATCACCGGGGAGGGGCCAGATGAGGCGCTGGAAGGTCACTGTGATCGGGGCCGGGAACGTCGGGGCGACCACCGCCCAGCGGCTGGTGGAAAAGGACTTCTGCGATGTGGTACTGGTGGACATCGTGGAGGGGATGCCGCAGGGGAAGGCGCTCGACCTCATGCAGTCGGGGCCCGTGTACGGATACGACGCAAAGGTAACCGGAACCAGCGGGTACGAAGACACGGCCGGGTCCGACATCATTATCGTCACTTCCGGTCTTCCCCGAAAGCCGGGGATGAGCCGGGACGATCTTCTGAAGGTGAATGCGGGGATCGTCAAGGACGTCACCATGAAGTCGGTCGCGAAGTCTCCCGACGCGATGATCATCGTCGTATCCAATCCGCTCGACGCGATGACCTACGTCGCCCACAAGCACAGCAAGCTTCCCGCGAACAAGGTGATGGGAATGGCCGGTATCCTCGACTCCGCCCGTTTCCGGGCCTTCATCGCGAGGGAGTTGGAAGTGTCGGTGAACGACATCAGCGCGTTCGTTCTCGGGGGGCACGGCGACACGATGGTGCCTTCGACGAGGTACACCACGGTGGCCGGCATCCCGGTGGAGGATCTCATTCCCAAGCCGAAGCTCGATGCCATCGTCGAGAGGACCCGGAAGGGTGGCGGGGAGATCGTAGCGCTTCTGAAGACGGGCTCCGCCTACTACGCACCCTCGGCGGCGGCGGTCCAGATGTGCGAATCGATCCTGCTGGACAAGAGGATGATCCTGCCCTGTGCGGTTCTTTCGCAGGGCAAGTATGACGGATGCGACGGCCTCTTCGTCGGACTCCCGGCGAAACTGGGGGGGAACGGGGTCGAGGAGGTCGTGAAGTTCAGGCTCTCCGCGGAGGAGTCCGCCGCGCTCAAGAAGTCGGCCGAAGCGGTTAAGGAACTGTGCGAAGCGGTAGACCGGCTGGGCTTCTGAGGACACCGGCCGGTCGGCCGGTCACCGGGGGAGTGGCGGGAGATTTCTCCGAAGATCACCGGCGACAGGGCAAGGGGGGACCAAGGGTTCCCCCTTTGCCGGTTTTACGAGAGGGGGAGGAAGTGGGGTATAATTAATTTTGACGCGCGTTGTGTGCGGATGCCGCCCCGAGAGGAGGATGCATCCGTTTTCTTGTGAATCCGCACCTCCGGCGGTCCCCAGCAGGAAAAAAATAATTCCGGGAGGAACCAAAGGGTATGAACATCCACGAGTATCAGGCCAAGGAGGTACTGGCCAAGTACGGCGTGGCCGTTCCCAGGGGGAAGGTGGCGGATGGTCCGTCCGAAGCGGAGATCATTGCCAAGGAGATCGGTACGCCTGTCGTCATCAAGGCCCAGATCCACGCGGGAGGCCGGGGGAAAGGCGGCGGCATCAAGCTGGCCAAGACGCCTGAGGAGGCAAGGGAGTACGCGAAGCAGATCATCGGGATGACGCTCGTAACCCCCCAGACGGGGCCTCAGGGCAAGAAAGTGAAGAGGATCCTCGTGGAGCAGGCGGGGGCAATCAAGAAGGAACTCTACCTCGGGATGGTCATCGACCGAGCCCTTTCCCGCGTCGTCATGATGGCGTCGACCGAGGGGGGAATGGAGATCGAGACCGTCGCCGCCCGCACGCCGGAAAAGATCCTCAAGGAGTACGTAGACCCGGCACTGGGGCTCATGCCGTACCAGGCGCGCAATCTCGCATTCGGGTTATCCCTCCCGCCGGAGATGTCCGGCAAGGCGGTCAAGTTCATGATGGGACTCTATAACGCCTTCGTGGAAACCGACTGCTCCCTGGCCGAAATCAACCCGCTGGTGGTGACCGAGGGAGGCGATGTCATCGCCCTCGACGCAAAGATGAACTTCGATGGCAACGGGCTTTTCCGCCACAAGGACATCCAGGCGCTCCGTGACTTCGACGAAGAGGACCCCACGGAGACCGAGGCGTCCAGGTTCGATCTCTCCTACATCAGCCTCGACGGGAACATTGGCTGCATGGTCAACGGTGCGGGGCTCGCGATGGCGACGATGGACATGATCAAGATGAGCGGCGGATCGCCGGCCAACTTCCTCGACGTGGGCGGGGGGGCGAACGCCGAGCAGGTGACGAACGCTTTCCGGCTCATTCTTTCGGACCCGAAGGTAGAGGCGATCCTGGTCAACATCTTCGGCGGCATCATGCGGTGCGACGTGATCGCCGAAGGAGTCGTGGAGGCAGGAAAGACCCTCGGCCTCAAGGTCCCGCTCGTCGTCCGTCTTGAGGGAACCAATGTGGAACAGGGGAAAGAGATCCTCGCAGCGTCGAAGCTCAACATCATTGCTGCATCCGACATGAGGGATGCGGCGAACAAAGTCGTGGCTGCCGCCGGCCAGGCGAATTGAGGGGGAGGCAACCATGAGCATCTGGGTCAACAAGGACACGAAAGTTCTCGTGCAGGGGATCACCGGATCGGTGGGAGCCTTCCACACCAAGCAAATGCTGGAATATGGCACGAAGATCGTCGGCGGCGTCACTCCCGGCAAGGCAGGACTTACGGTCGAGGGAGTACCCGTGTTCCACACGGTCCTGGACGCGGTGAAGGCCACGGGAGCAAACGCGACCGTCGTCTACGTTCCTCCCGCCTTTGCCGCGGACGCCATCTGCGAAGCGGCCGACGCCGGGATCGACCTGGTCGTCTGCATCACCGAGGGTGTCCCCATCCTCGACATGGTGAAGGTGAAAAGAACCCTGGAGGGAAAGAAGACCCGGCTGATCGGGCCGAACTGTCCGGGCATCATCACGCCGGGGGAGTGCAAGATCGGGATCATGCCCGGGTACATCCACAAACCGGGATCGATCGGGATCGTGTCCCGGTCCGGAACGCTCACGTACGAGGCTGTTCACCAGGTGACCACCCTGGGGATGGGCCAGTCCACCTGCATCGGCATCGGGGGGGACCCCGTGAACGGGACCAACTTCATCGATGTCCTGTCGGCGTTCCAGGAGGATCCGCAGACCGAGGCGGTGATCCTGATCGGCGAGATCGGGGGAACGGCCGAGGAAGAGGCTGCCGCCTTCGTGAAGTCGAGGATGACCAAGCCCGTGATCGGTTTCGTTGCAGGCCAGACGGCCCCCAAGGGAAAGAGGATGGGGCACGCGGGCGCCATCATCTCAGGAGGGAAAGGAACCGCGGCGGAAAAGATCGAGGCGTTCAGGGCGGCCGGGATCTCGGTCTCCGAGGCGCCCTCGGATCTGGGAATCACGCTGGCGCAACGGCTCGGCAGGAAAGTCCACTAAGTCCGGGAAGGAATGGAAACGATGGCAAAGGAACAGGCGGTCGAAAAGATCGAGGCGACGGAAAACGAGAAGGTCAAGATCAGCATCATCCCCAGGTTCTGCAAGGGGTGCGAGATATGCGTCAAGCTCTGTCCCACGAAGGTCCTGGGGATGGATATGTTCACGGTAAAAGTGGTCGACGTCGACAAGTGCATCGTCTGCATGGCGTGCGAACTCCGGTGTCCCGATTTCGCCATCTTCGTCGAGAAGAAGAAAATAGAGGGAACCAAAGACAAAGCAGAAGGAGAATAACCGTGGGCACGTTAAAACTGCTTCAGGGAAACGAAGCGTGCGCGGAGGGGGCCCTCTACGCCGGATGCACGTTCTTTGCCGGATACCCCATCACCCCCTCCACGGAGGTTGCGGAATATCTGGCCCGGAGGCTCCCGCTGACCGGTGGGGTCATCTTGCAGATGGAAGACGAAATCGCCTCGGTGGGAGCGATTATCGGCGCGTCCCTTGCGGGCAAGAAGGCGATGACGGCCACTTCCGGCCCGGGATTTTCCCTCAAGCAGGAGAACATCGGATTCGGGATGCTCTGTGAAGTACCGATCGTCATCATCGACGTGATGCGCGGGGGGCCTTCCACCGGGGTTCCGACCGGCCCCAGCCAGAGCGACATCATGCAGTGCAAGTGGGGAACGCATGGAGACCACCCGGTCATCTGCCTCACCCCGGCGTATGTCCAGGAGATCTTCTCCGAGACCGTGCGCGCGTTCAACCTCGCGGAGAGATACCGCACCCCCGTGTTCGTCGCCTTCGACGAGATCGTCGGGCACATGAGGGAGAGGATCGAGATCCCCGACAAGGGCGTTCTGCCGGTGGAGAACCGCCGTCGGCCGACTTGCTCGCCGTCCGAATACATGCCGTTCGACGAGACCCAGGGGGACGTTCCCCCCATCGCAGATTTCTTCAGCGGGTACCGGCAGCACATCACCGGCCTGAACCACGCCTCCGACGGGTTTCCGGTGAACGCCTCGCCGCGGATCCACACGGACGAGATGCGGCTTCTCCGGAAGGTGGAGGGGAACAGGAAGGACATCATCCGGTACGAGACGGTCATGCTCGAGGATGCCGAGGTCGTTGTGTTCGCTTACGGGGTATCCGGACGCTCCGGCAAGAACGCCGTGGAACTGGCCCGGGCGGAAGGGATCAAGGCGGGGCTCTTTCGGCCGCTCACCATCTGGCCGTTTCCGGAGGAGGAGGTGGCGGAGTTGGCCTCCCGTGTCAAGGTGATCATCGTCCCGGAACTGTCCCTGGGGCAGATTGTCCTGGAGGTGGAGCGGTGCGCGAAAGGACGCTGCCATGTGGAAGGCATCTTCCGCGTCGACGGCGACCCGATCACGCCCGACCAGATCCTGGGGAAGATCAAGGAGGTAGGATAATGGCCTTCAACTACGATCCGTACATACGGTCCGGGAAACTGCCTCACATCTGGTGCCCCGGATGCACCTTCGGGATTGTCTTCAAGTCGCTTCTTCGGGCCGTCGAGTCCATGCAGATTCCCAAGGACGACATTGCGCTCGTCTCCGGGATCGGTTGCGCATCCCGTCTTCCGGGGTACGTGGACTGGAACACGCTGCATACCGCTCACGGACGCGCCATTCCGTTTGCGACAGGCCTGAAGATGGCCAGGCCGGACAAGAAGGTCCTCGTGGTCAGCGGCGACGGCGACGCCACGGCCATCGGCGGGAACCACTTCATCCATGCCTGCCGCCGCAACATCGACATAACGGTCATCGTGCTGAACAATTTCATCTACGGCATGACGGGAGGCCAGCATTCGCCGACCACCCCCGTCGGGCACATGGCGACGACGATGCCGTTCGGCAATGTGGACCCGACCTTCAACATCCCTGCGCTTGCGAAAGGCGCGGGGGCGACCTGGGTGGGACGGGGAACGGCGTATCACGTCCCGGCTCTCGACAAGCTGATCGTCGGCGCCGTCGAGCACAAAGGTCTGTCGGTGCTCGAGATCATCAACGGTTGCCCCACGACCCACGGGCGGCGGAACAAGTTCCGCAGCCCTACGGACATGCTGCTGTGGATGAAGGAAACGGCGCTCCCCGTTTCGGCGTTCGAGAAGTTTCCCGCCGAAAAGACCGTCGGCAAGTTCCCCATTGGCGTTCTCTACAAGGGAGAAGGCAAGGAGTATTCCGAAACCTACTTCGCGATGGTCGAGCATCTGCAGAAAAAGCAAGAGGGAAGGGGTGACTGAGATGGGCGACCGGTACGAGATTCGCTTCTCCGGGTCCGGGGGGCAGGGGTTGATCCTGGCGGGGGTCATTTTCGCCGAGGCGGCCACCATCTACGACGAGATCAACGCCGTGCAAAGCCAATCCTACGGGCCCGAGGCGCGCGGGGGCGCCTCCAAGTCGGAGGTGATCATTTCCGAGGAGGTCATCGATTTCCCGAAGGCTCAAGGGATAGACCTGCAGCTCTCGCTGACGCAGGAGTCGTGCACCAGGTATTACAAGGATATCAAGTCCAGCGGAATCCTTCTCGTGGACGAGGACTTCGTCCGCGACATTCCCGAGGGGGACTTCAAGGTCATCAAGCTTCCCATCATCCGGACGGCTACCGAGCAGATCGGGAAAGCCTTCGTCGCCAATATCGTCGCGACCGGCGCCATTACCGCGATCACCGGGAAGGTCAGGATCGAGTCGGTGGAAAAGGCCGTCCTCTCCCGCGTACCGAAGGGGACGGAAGAGATGAACAAAAAGGCCCTTATGGCCGGCTACAACATGGCCAAGGCGAAGACGGCCGCGTAGGATGCAGCGCACGCTGTCGATCGTCAAGCCCGACGGGGTGGAAAAGGGGCTCGTCGGAGAAGTCGTCCGCCGGTTCGAGAAGGAAGGGATCCACATCGTCGCCATGCGGATGCGCAGGCTTTCGCGTCGGGAAGCGGAGGGGTTTTACGCGGTGCACCGCGAACGACCGTTTTTCAACTCCCTGACGGAATTCATGTCTTCAGGCCCCATCGTCGTCCTGGTGCTGGAGGGGGATGACGTGATCGCACGCAACCGGGCGCTGATGGGTGCCACCGACCCGAAGAAAGCGGAGAAAGGGACGATCCGGGCCGATTTCGCCGGCAACGTGGAACAGAATATCGTGCACGGATCCGATGCGCCGGAGACGGCGGAAACCGAGATACGGTTCTTTTTCAGCGATCTGGATCTGGTCCGGTAAGGATCATTCCCGGCATATCCGACAGGGACCCGGCCGCGGGGGAAAACCGGGCGGACCGGGGGTTTTTCCCCATCGTGCTGTCCCCGCCACTGCCACGCCGTTGTATGATGAATGCCATGAAAGATGCACGCACGGACCTGAAGGGAATGCCCCTGCCGGAGCTGGAGGGATTCTTTCGCTCCCGGGGGAAGGAGCGCTACCGGGCCCTGCAGGTATCCCGCTGGCTCTACCGGAAATTCGCGGAGGAGTTCTCCATGATGACCGACCTCTCCCGGGACTTCCGGGAAGAGATGGAGACGGTGTGCCGGATCTCGTTTCCCCCCGCGGAAAAGGAGGAACTCTCCCTCGACGGGACGGAAAAGGTCCTGTTCCGCCTGGAGGACGGAGAGGGGGTCGAGAGCGTGTTGATCCCCGAGGAAAGCCGCAGGACCCTCTGCGTCTCCACACAGGCGGGTTGTGCCCTGTCCTGCGTGTTCTGCGCGACAGGGGCATCGGGGTTCCGGCGGAACATGACGTCTGCCGAAATCATCCACCAGGTGTGTTTTGCCGGGCGAAAGCTGGCGGAGCGCGGAGAGCGCCTGACGAACGTCGTTTTCATGGGGATGGGGGAACCTCTCGAAAATGTTCCGGAGGTATCCCGCGCGATCGACATTCTGCTCTCCCAGTACGGGTTCGGGCTGGCAGGGAAGCGGGTAACCGTCTCGACGGCGGGAATTATCCCGGCGATGCGGGACCTTGCCGACCGGTATCCGGTAAGCTTCGCCGTATCGCTCAACGCGGCCAGCGAGGAGGTCCGTTCCCGGCTCATGCCCGTCAACCGGAGATATCCGTTGCGGGATCTGATCGCAGCGATGCGAGAGATCCCCCTCCGGAACGGGCGCAAGGTGACAGCGGAGTACGTCCTTCTTTCCGGGGTGAACGATACACCCGCCGATGCGCGTGCTCTGGCGCGCATGCTTTCGGGTGCCCGCATCAAGGTCAACCTGATTCCCGTAAACCCGCACGACCAGGGAGACTTCCGGCCTCCCTCTCCTGCGTCCGCAGAACGCTTCCGCGACATCCTGGTGGCCGGGGGGGTCCAGACGATCACACGGGAGAGGAGGGGCGCGGACATCCGCGCCGCCTGCGGGCAGCTGCGAGGCGCTCCCGCAGGGCCGCGGGAACGCGGGAAAAGCCCGCACCGGGCGATAGGGAGTTAGAAAAATCCTTGAGCCCCGGAAATGTTCACCATATATTGGGGAACATGGAGTTCCCCCGACGGAGCAGAAAAGAATAATGTCCGATATTCTTGGTGTTATCGGCGGTTCCGGGCTTTACGAGATGGAGGGAATGAAGAATGTCCGGAACGTCAGGGTCCGCACACCCTTTGGAAACCCCTCCGATGCGCTGGTCATCGGGGAAATCGGGGGAAGGACACTCGCGTTTCTCCCGCGCCACGGGAGGGGGCACCGGATCCCGCCAAGCCGGGTCAACTTCCGGGCCAACATCTATGCCATGAAGAAGATCGGGGCTAGGTGGGTGATTTCCCTCTCCGCCGTGGGAAGCATGAAGGAGGGTATCCGCCCGGGGGACATTGTGGTGGTAGACCAGTTTTTCGACCATACCCGGTTCCGGCCCAACACGTTCTTCTCCGACGGCATCGTGGGCCACATCCCCTTCGCCGACCCCGTATGCCCGGCCCTTGCGGAGATCGCCTACCTTTCCGCCAGGAAAGTTGTAAAGCGATCCCGTCGAGGCGGCACGTACCTCTGCATGGAGGGGCCGGCGTTCTCCACCCGTGCGGAGTCCCGGATCTACCGGAAGTGGGGGGTGGATGTGATCGGCATGACGAACATGCCCGAGGCGAAACTCGCCCGGGAAGCGGAGATCTGCTACGCCACCCTGGCCCTTGCCACCGATTACGATTGCTGGCACGAGAGCGAGGAAGACGTGTCCATCGAGTCGATCCTGGCGATCATCCGGCAGAACGTGGAAAACTCCAAGCGGATCATCCGCGACGTCGCCGGACGCCTTCCCGGCAAGGGCGGGTGCGGGTGCGGGGAGACGCTCCGGTACGCCATCATCACGGACCCGAAGAAGATCCCGGCGGCCGCGAGAAAGCGGCTATCCCTTCTCATCGGGAAGTACCTGTGACCCGGGGCGCACGATTGCGGATCGTTGCGGTGGCAATCGCGGCGGCGGGCGGGATGCTCCTCTCCTGTTCGGCGCCGACGGCGAACATGAGGAAAGAGGCGTCCGCCCGGATGGAGATGGGGGTCACCTACCTGGAACAGCACAACCTGCCTGCCGCGATGCGCGAGCTTACGAAGGCCAAGGAGCTGGATCCGGATAATCCCGCGATCGACATGGTGCTCGGTCTTGCCTACCAGAAACGGGGAGACCTGGAGAAGGCGGAGGAGTACCTGAGGATGGCGGTCCGGAAGAAACCGGACTATGCCGAAGCCCACAACAACCTGGGAAACCTCCTGAGTCTCCAGGGGAAGAGCGAGGAGGCGATCCAGGAATACGAAAAGGCCGTTGCGAATGTTACCTACCCCACTCCGGAGTACGGGTATTACAACATGGGGCGGGAATACGCCCGCCTGAAGGATCTGCCGAAGGCGGAGGCGATGTACCAGCGCGCGATTGTCCTGCGCCCCTCGTTTGTAGAAGCGTACCGGGTACTTGCGATGGTCCAGTCCGAGATGGGGAAATGGAAGGAGGCGGCCCGGACACTCGAGAAGATGGTCGAGATTGCGCCCTTCCATGCCCCGGGGTGGATGGACCTTGGCCGCCTGTACCTGCGACTCGACCGCCCCGGGAAGGCCCTCGAGGCGTTCCGGAACGCCATGGCCAATTCGAAAGATCCCGGTCTGCGGGCGGAGGCGGCCGGGTACATAGACATCCTCGAGCAGGAGAGAAGGTAAGGCGACCGGGATGGGACCAGGGGCGGATTGGAAGGAACGTCGCGAGGAGATGGGGAAGACCCTGGAAGAAGCCTCCCTGGAGGTGCGCATCAGCCAGAAGTATCTTCGCGGCATCGAGGAAGGGAACTATTCCCGGTGGCCGCCCAAGGTGTTTTCCACCGGGTTCATCCGCGCCTATGCGGATTTCCTTTCGGTGAACCCCGATCCCGTGCTCTCGGATTACTTTTCCTTCCTCGAAGTGCGGTCGGTCGAAGAGCCGCCCCTGCACACCAGGCCGGAGTGGCTGGAGCGCGAGCGCCAGCGGGGAAGCCGCCGGACGGTATATACGATCGCCACAGTGGCGGTTCTGGCCATCGGCGTATTCCTCGCCTGGTACGCAAGGCACACGGCGCTTCGCCCCCTTCCCGCCACCGAGGTCCGGGAAATGACTCGTCCCCCCTCTCCCGCGGTTCCCGCACCCGGGGAGGCTCCCGCCAGGCCGCCCGGCGACGCGGCGGGGCGGGGCGAAAAGGCGGTGGAGACTCCCCGGGCAACCAAGCAGAAGACGCTGACCGTCGTGGGGGAGACGGAGTCGGCGTCGCCCCCCTCCCACCAATTGTCGGTGCTGTTCCTGGAGGCGAGCGAACTGACCTGGATAATGTACGGCCGGGACGGGGCCGAGCCCGTCGACGTCATGCTGTATCCGGGGGACCGCGTCAGCATCCAGGCCCGGGGAAAAATCTACCTGAAGATCGGGAACGCCGGGGGCGTGGTCGGCACACTGAACGGGAACCTGCTTCCGCCCTTCGGGGACAAGGGGCAGGTGAAGGAGATCACGCTGGGTGAGTAGATCCCCGGTGGAGGATCCGTTTCGGCGTTGCCGGGTGCCGTCGGAAGCACCGCCGGGTGGTCCGTAGACCATGGCCGGGAAGCGTTCCTTCCGGTCTTCGCAGGCGTTCCTCGTCCGAACCGCGGATATGGGGGAAACGGACAGGAGGCTCACCTTTTTCACGGAGGCCGACGGGGCGTTGACCGCCGTCGCGAAGGCGGCCCGCCGCAGCCGGAAGAGATTCGGGGGAGCCCTGCAGAAATACTTCCTCCTCGACGTGGTCTGGACCGAGGAGCCGAAGAGGATGCCGATCCTCACGTCGGCGTCGATCCTGGTCTCCTTCTGGGAGATCGTGGCGAACTGGGAAAGGGTCCGGTACGCCGACTACCTGCTGGAACTGGTCTCGTCGCTGTTCCCCCAGTCCGGCCCCAAGTCGAAGGCGTTCGCTTTCCTCCTTGCCGGGTTCCGGTCCCTTTCCGCGGGAGAACCCCCCGTATCCGTGGGGAGGAAGGCGGAGGCCGCTTTTCTCGCCCTGGGGGGGTGGGGTCCTGACCTGTCGGCATGTCGGAGGTGCGGCAGGGAAGAAAGCAGGTCCTTCCGTTTCGTTGTCTCCGAGGGGAGGCTCTACTGCGGAACCTGTACGGGGAGAGCGGGCAGTCTCCTCTCCCTCGGAGCTGTCCGGACCTGGAGAGCTCTCCAGGCATCGTCCCCGGCCACCGTCGGGCGGATCCGGATTCCAGAATCTGTTCTCGAAGAATTACAAAATGTTATACCTAAATACCTCATGTGGAACTTTGGGGGTCCCTTCCGGAGTCTGAGGGACGATCCAACCGTCGAAAAACCGTAAAACCCCTGTTTTTATAACGATATTTCTTGACAGCCCTTTGCCCGGGATGATATGTAACCGTATCACATCTTAACCGGGAGGACGCTTTGCTTTACCAGGACCTTGTCCTTGCCCTGCAACAGTTCTGGGCGGATAAAGGGTGTGTGATACACCAGCCCTATGACATCGAAGTGGGGGCAGGAACGTTCAATCCGGCGACGTTTCTCCGGGCGCTGGGGCCCGAGCCATGGAACACCGCGTATGTCGAACCGTCCCGGCGGCCGACGGACGGCCGGTACGGGGAGAATCCGAACCGGCTACAGCATTACTACCAGTTCCAGGTCATCATGAAGCCCTGCCCGTACGACTACGTGGAGATGTACCTGGATTCCCTCAAGGCGGTCGGCATCGACCCCTTGAAGCATGACATCCGTCTGGTGGAGGACGACTGGGAGTCCCCCACCCTCGGCGCCTGGGGTCTCGGGTGGGAGGTGTGGCTGGACGGGATGGAGATCACCCAGTTCACCTACTTCCAGCAGTGCGGGGGGATCGACCTGAAGCCCGTTTCCGGAGAGATCACCTACGGCATCGAGCGGATCGCGATGTACCTGCAGAATGTGGAGAACGTGTTCGACCTGAAGTGGGTGGGCAACGTGACCTACGGCGACGTGCATCACCGGACCGAGGTGGAGTTCTCGAAATACAATTTCGAAATGGCCGACATCCCGATGCTGTTTTCCCTGTTCCAGATGTACGAGAAAGAGTGCCTGCGCCTGATCGAGGGAAATCTCGTGCTTCCGGCCTACGACTACTGCCTCAAATGCTCTCACGCGTTCAACATGCTCGACGCGCGCGGTGCAATATCCGTAACGGAGCGCACTTCCTACATCGCCCGTGTCCGCAATTTGGCCAGGCTATGCGCGACCGGGTACCTGAAATCCCGCGAGGAGCAGGGTTACCCGTTGCTGAACAAATTTTCCGTCTGAGAATCCTAGAGATCAGGAAGAAGAGGGACATGGGACACGACTACTTGTTGGAGATCGGGTGCGAGGAGATCCCCCCGGGGTTCGTGGGCCCCGCACTCTGGTACGGCGGCCAGCAGTTTGCCGATGTTCTGAAAAAGGGGAAGCTCTCCTTCGACCGCGTCGATATCTATGGCACTCCCCGCCGCCTGACGTACATCGTGAGGGGGCTCGAGGAACTGCAGAAGGCCTCGGAAGAAACCGTTCTTGGACCCCCCAAGAGCGTTGCCTTCGACGCATCGGGAAAGCCGACGAAGGCAGCGGAGGGGTTCGCCAGGGGGCAGGGAGTTCCCGTTTCCGAAATGAAGCTGTTCCAGACGGATCGGGGCGAGTACCTCGGGTTCGTGAAGGAAGAGGCGGCAAGACCCGTCGAGGAGATCCTTCCCCGGCTCGTCTCGGACTGGATCCCGACGATCCCCTTCAAGAAGACGATGCGGTGGGCCGACCTCGACGTCCGTTTCGCCCGGCCCGTGCACTGGATCGTCTCCCTCTTCGGCGAAAAGGTCATTCCGTTGTCGTTCGGAAACGTGACTGCGGGGAACACGACGTACGGTCACCGCTTCCTCGCGCCCGACGCGATCCCTCTCGCGTCCCCGGATGAGTATTTCGACAAACTCCCGCAGGCGATGGTGTTCGTCGACCTCGAGGTCCGAAAGGAGAAGATCCGCACCGGGATAAAGGAGGCGGAGAAGCAGATCGGGAGAAGATGGGTCGAGGACGAACCGCTCGTGGAGACCGTCGCCAACCTGGTCGAGTATCCCGTGGTTCTGGTGGGACGGTTCGAGGAGAAGTACCTGGCTCTCCCCCGTGAGATCCTCATCACCAGCATGCGCAACAACCAGAAGTATTTCGTGTTCGAGGACGACGGGGGGAATCTCTTCCCCGGTTTCGCCTTCGTCTCGAACATGGTCGTTCCCGACAACCAGGTGGTGGTGACCGGGAACGAGCGGGTCATACGGGCGCGGCTGTCGGACGCGGAGTTCTACTACCAGGACGACCTGAAGCAGTCGCTGTTCGACCGGGGGCAGGCGCTCAAGACCGTACTGTTCCAGGCGGACCTGGGAACCTACTGGGAGAAGGTGGAGCGGATGTCCGAGATCGCGGCGTACGTCGCCGCGGTGGGCTTCCCCGGCAAGGAGGAAGATTGCCGGCGCGCCGCGTTTCTCTCCAAGGCCGATCTCACCACGGGCGTCGTCAAGGAGTTTCCCGAGCTTCAGGGGGTGATGGGGCGTGACTACGCGCGCAAAACCGGGGAGAAGGAGGAAACGTCACAGGCGGTGTACGAGCACTACCTCCCCAAGGGCATGTCCGACGAGCTGCCGGGAACCGACGTGGGAGCGGCGGTGGCCATCGCGGACAAGATCGACATGCTGTGCGGCTGCTTTGGCGTGGGGCTGATCCCCACCGGCACCGCGGATCCGTATGGCCTTCGCAGGCAAACCCTCGGGATTCTTTCCATCCTGGAGGCGAAGGGTCTTCGGATACCGCTGGAGGGACTGGTGGACAAATCGCTCGCGACCCTCGGCGGGAAGCTTACAACCCCCGCGGAAGAGGTGAAGCGGAAGGTGATGGAATTCATCGCCGGGCGCATCGTCAACCTCTGGTCATCGCAGGGCTCCCCCGGGGACCTGGTGGACGCGGTTCTTGCGGCGGGGTTTACCGAAGTCGTGGACATGCGCGCGAAACTTTCCGCCCTCGTCGCATTCCGCAAGGAGGCGGCATTCGAACCGCTGGCAGAGGTGTTCAAGCGGGCGATCAACATCACAAGGGGGTATGGCGGTCCGTACGAGGTGTCGGAGACGCTCTTCGAGCACGAGGAGGAGCGTGCTCTTCACAAGGCCATCGGGGAGGTATCGGAACGGGTGCATTCCGCTGCACGGAGCGGGAACTACTCCGACGCGTTCCGCGAGATGGCGCGCCTCCAGCCGCTCGTGTCGGCGTTCTTCGAGAAGGTCCTTGTGATGGCGAAAGAGGAAAAGGTGAAAAACAACAGGCTGGCGTTTCTGAAGGGTCTGTCCGACCTGTTCGCTTCCGTGGCCGATTTTTCCCGGGTGGCCGTGGGAAAGCAGAAGTAGGGAGGCGGAGGAAGTAGTCGATGGCAACCAAGCGGGTCTATTTCTTCGGCGGGGGCAAGGCGGAAGGAAACGGCGGGATGAAAGACATCCTGGGCGGAAAAGGCGCCGGGCTCGCCGAGATGACGAATCTTCGCGTCCCCGTTCCCCCGGGGTTCACCATCGGCACGGAAGTGTGCAACCTCTTTTACAAGAACCGGGGGAAGATCCCGGCCGAGGTGAACCGGGAGATTGCCGCGCACCTGGCCCGCCTGGAGAGGGTCGCGGGGAAGAAGTTCGGAGACGCGAAGAATCCATTGCTGGTGTCGGTCCGCTCGGGGGCGAGGTTCTCGATGCCGGGGATGATGGACACGATCCTCAACCTCGGGCTGAACGACAGGACGGCCCAGGGTCTGGGGAAGAAGACGAGGAACGATCGGTTCGCCTACGACTCGTACCGCCGTTTCCTCATGATGTTTTCCGACGTTGTGCTCGGGATCGACAGAGAGCATTTCGAGGACATCCTCGAGCAGAAGAAGGGCGAGCGGGGGGTGGCCACCGACCTCGACATGACCGCCGAGGATTTGAAGGATGTCTGTGGAAAATCCAAGAGCCTTGTCAAGACGCGGACCAGAAAGGAATTTCCCCAGGACCCCCGGGTGCAGTTCGAGCTTGCCCGGGACGCGGTCTTCAAATCGTGGAACAACGAGCGGGCCAGGTATTACCGGAGGGCGAACAACATCCCGGACGATATCGGGACTGCGGTCAACGTGCAGGCGATGGTGTTCGGGAACATGGGGGACGACTGTGCGACCGGTGTCGGGTTTACGCGCAACCCCTCCACCGGGGGAAAAGAGTTCTACGGCGAATACCTGATCAACGCACAGGGAGAGGACGTGGTGGCCGGCATCCGTACGCCGCACCACATCAAGGATCTGAAGAAGCAGATGCCCAGGGTCTTCGACCAGCTGGTGAAGATCACGGCCAGTCTCGAGAAGCATTTCAAGGACGTCCAGGACTTCGAGTTCACGGTGGAGAGCGGCAAGCTCTACATGCTCCAGACCAGGTCCGGGAAGAGGACCGCTGCCGCCGCGGTGAAGATCGCGGTGGACATGGTGAAGGAGAAGCTCATCTCGAAAGAAGAGGCGTTGATGCGGCTCGAACCGCAGTACATCGAGCAGCTTCTCCACCCGGTCATCGACCCCCATGTGAAAGTGGAGGTCATTGCGAAGGGATTGCCCGCCTCCCCGGGAGCCGCGACCGGGTCGGTCGTGTTCCGCGCCGACAGGGCGGTGGAGATGGCGTCGACAGGGAAGGCCGTCATCCTCGTGCGGAAGGAGACGAGCCCGGACGACATCCACGGGATGGACGTGGCGCGCGGGATTCTCACCGCCAGGGGAGGGATGACCTCCCATGCCGCCGTGGTCGCGCGCCAGATGGGAAAAACGTGCGTCGCCGGATGCGAGGCGATCGAGGTGGACGAGGCGACTAGACGCTTCGCCGTCGGGGGCCGGATGGTCGGGGAGGGGGATTCCCTCTCCCTCAACGGGAGCACGGGAGAAGTCATTCTGGGGGAGGTCCCCCTCATCGCGCCCAAAATGACCGGGTCGTTCGGAACTCTCATGTCGTGGGCCGATTCCTTCCGGAAACTCAAGGTCAGAGCCAATGCGGACACCCTGCGTGACGCGAGGACGGCAAGGGAATTCGGGGCCCAGGGGATCGGGCTCTGCCGCACGGAGCACATGTTCTTCGCCGAGGACAGGATCCAGACCATGCGGGAGATGATTCTCTCGCGCACGAGGGAGGAGCGGGAGCAGGCCCTGGAGAAACTGTTGCCGATGCAGCGGGAGGATTTCAAAGGGCTCTACCGGGAGATGAAGGGATACCCGGTGACCATCCGCCTGCTGGACCCGCCGCTCCACGAGTTTCTCCCCCGGCGGGAGGACCTGATGGTCGAGGTGACGAAGCTGGAGTTGATCCGCGCCGATCGCTCGATCATCGAGGAGAAGAAGCGGCTGCTCGAGCGCGTGGAGGAACTGCACGAGATCAACCCGATGCTGGGCTTGCGGGGATGCCGACTGGGAATCGTGTATCCGGAGATCAGCCGGATGCAGGCGCGGGGCATCTTCGAGGCGGCGTGCGAGGTGGCCCGGGAGGGGATTCGGGCGCAGGTCGAGGTGATGGTCCCCCTGGTCGGCATGGTCCGCGAAATGAAGGCCCAGAAAGACCTGATCGTCCAGATGGCAACGGAAACGATGAAGAGGTACAAGAAGAAGATCCCCTATTCCGTGGGAACCATGATCGAGCTCCCGCGGGCCGCGTTGACGGCGGACGAGATCGCCCGGGAGGCGGATTTCTTCTCTTTCGGGACGAACGACCTGACGCAGACGGTCTTCGGCTTCTCGCGGGACGACTCGGGGAAGTTCATCCAGCACTACATGTCTCTTTCCGAATCGTGCACGCGATGCGGCGAGAAGCTCGGGAAAGACCTCTCCTGTGCGACATGCAATGTCAAGGTTGCAAGGCGCCAGGGGAATATCCTGGACTTCGACGTGTTCGCCACGCTGGACCAGACCGGTGTGGGTCAGATGATCAGAATGGGAATGGAGAAAGGAAAGGCGGTCAAGCCGAACCTCAAGGTGGGGATCTGCGGAGAGCACGGGGGGGACCCGCGGTCGGTGGAATTCTGCCACCGGTTGGGGCTGGAGTACGTCTCCTGTTCTCCCTACCGCGTGCCCATTGCGCGCCTGGCGGCCGCCCAGGCGGTCCTCGGAGAAAAAGAGGCGGAGAAGGCGGCCTCGGGCAGGAAGAAGAAAAAATAGAGGGGGTCCCCCCTTTTCCGGACAGCGGCGACCCCGGCAAGGGGCCGCCTTTTTTTTGCCTTTACATGTCCCGGGAAACACCATATATTGGGGCCAACATGAACGCCCTACACATGATATTGATGTTTTGCGATATCGCAAGGGGGCCTGCCCAGGGGATCCATGAAGCTAAAAAAGCTTGATCTTTTCGGATTCAAATCCTTCTACGACAAGACCAGTTTCGACTTTTCCGACGGCATCACGGCGATCGTGGGCCCCAACGGGTGCGGGAAGTCGAACATCGTCGACGCCGTCCGCTGGGTGCTCGGGGAGCACGCCCCTTCCTATCTCCGAAGCAAGGCTCTCGAGGACGTGATCTTCGCCGGGTCGGACGCCGCGGGCCCCCTCGGAATGGCCGAGGTCTCCCTGACCTTCAGCAACGAGGACGGGGTCGCTCCTCCCGGATACGAGTCCTTCGCCGAGGTGCAGGTCACGCGACGGACCTTCCGCGACGGGGAAAGCGAATTCTTCATTAACAGGATTCCTTGCCGGTTGAAGGACATCGCCGAACTGTTCCTCGACACGGGGGCGGGCGCACGCGGGTATGCCATTATCGAGCAGGGCAAGATCGTGACCATCGTGAATGCCCGGTCCGAAGAGAAGAGGATGATCATCGAGGAGGCGGCCGGGGTGGCCAAGTTCCGCGTCCGGAGGAAAGAGGCGGAGCGGAAGATGGAGAACACCCGGCAGAACCTCGCCCGGGTAAGGGATATTCTCGACGAAGTAAGGCGCCAGCTCGGGGGTCTGGAGCGCCAGGTCCGCAAGGCGGAGAAGTACAAGGTGCATAAGGATGAGCTTCGTGATCTCGAGTTAAGGATCGCGAAGAGGAAATTCCTGGCCTTCACGGAAGAGAGGTCCCGCATCGCGGCGGACCTTTCCGCCCTGGAGAGCACGATCGGTTCCCTGCGCTCGGAACTCGCGTCCCTGGAGGCGGGACGGGAATCGGAAAGGCTGGGGCTGGCGGAGGCGGAATCCGCCCTGGGGATCCTGCGCGCCGGACACGCTGACCTGAAGGAGGAAATCGCGCGCAAACAGGCGGAATGGGAGGGGAAGGGGCGCGAGGCACGGCAGGTAGGCGCCCTGATCGCCGAGACGAAGGAGGAGATCGTCTCCCTGGAAAGGGAAGCCGCCGAGCTTTCCCGCCGGATCGAGGATGCAGAGGAGGCCGCTCTCAAGGGTCGGGAAGGTCTTGCTTCGTCGCGCGAACAGTTGACGGCCCTTGCGGCGGAGGCGGAAAATGCGCAGGCCGCTTACAGCGAAGCGCAGGCGATGTCCGATCAGGCGAAGTCCGACCTCATGGTGCGTGTGACCCTCCACTCGAACGTCCTCTCCGGAGCGGAGTCGGTTCAGAAACTGATGGAGGAGAACGCGAGGGCGGTGGCACGCCTGAATGACAGGATCGCGGAGGCGGAAGGTATCTCCCGGAAGACGGGAGAGCAGTTCGCCAGGGCGTGCGCGGAGGAGGAGGGTGCCAAAGAGGAACTGACGTCGGCGGAAAAAATCTGGGAGGAGACGAGATCGCTCCTCGCCGAGCAGGGGGTCCGCCTCGACACGGTGACCGAGAGCCGCAGGAAGACGGAAAGCAGGCTCGAGGCGACGGGCTCCCGGTTGTCCGCTCTCTCCCGGGTGCAGGAGCAACGGGATTGGGCCTCTTCCGGCGTCAGGGCCGTTCTGCACCATTACCTGGGGGGCGGCAACGGCGATGGAGAAGGCAAGCGGGGAATATTCGGGGTCATCGGGGAGCTCATCGAAACCGACGCGACGTACGAAAGGGCCGTGGAGGCGGTTCTTGGCGAGCGGATCCAGTCCATCGTGGTCCGGGACCACGAAGAAGGGCTCTGCGCCCTCCAGTACCTCAAGGATTCCCGTGAGGGAAGGAGCGCGTTTGTGCCGGTGACGATGCGGGCGCGCGGGGAACTCCCCCCGTACGGCGAGGAGGAGGGCGTGATCGCTCCTCTGACCGAGGTAGTCCGGGTGCCCGTGGAGTGTGGGGACCTCGTGCGGGGCTTGCTGGGGGGCACCCTCCTCGTGCGTGATCTCCCGAGCGCTCTTCAGCTCTGGAACAGAAACGGCGTATGGAGCACCTACGTGACCCTTGAAGGGGACGTGGTCACCGCCGACGGCATCCTGGTGGGCGGTGCGCAGGAACAGGGAGAGTCGAGAGTCCTTGCGGTGAAACGCGAGATCCGGGAGCTCGAGCAGGAGATGGCGCTCCTCTCGACCGAGTCGGCCCGCATCGCGGAGGACGTAGAGGAGGCGAGGCGCACACGGGCGGCGCTTGAGGGAAGATCCGCGGAGATGTTCTCCCTTCGGGAAGAGCGAAAGACACGGTACGCCGAGGCGCAGCAGAGAAGGGCGGTGCTCGAGGTGGCGATGTCGCAGACGCGTACCAGCCTCGGGTCGCTCGTCCAGGAGAGGCAGTACCTCGAGGCGGAGCTTACGCGGATGACTGCGGAGCGAAGGTCGTCGGAAGATGCCGCGAGGGAGTCCGGCCACGCCCGGGGGGAGGAAGAGGAGCGCGTCAGGGCGCTGGTTGCCCTGTTGGAGGAGAAACGGGCCGTGATGGAGGCGGTTCGGACGCAGCTCCACGCTGCGGAGATCGAGTGGACGGGGCTCGACGAAAAGTTCCGGTCCGGGGAGGCGCTGCTCGCGGGCATGCGCGAGTCGCTGATCGGGAGGCAGGCCACGATCGAGGAGCGCAGGAAGCGCATCGCTGCGTATGAGACGATGGCCGCCGGGCTCGAGCATGCCGTCGAGGAGGGCCGGGGAGCGATCGAGGCAGCCGCCGTGGATCTGGCATTAAAACAGGAGGAAATCGACCGGCATCTCGAGAAGAACGCGGCGGTGTACGCGCGACTTGCGACGGTGGAGGAGGAGCTGAAGGAGAAGCATCGCCTGGAGGCTGTCGAGGTTGCCCGCGTCTCGGACCTGCGGCTTGCAGCCCAGCGCGTGGAGATGGACCTGGAGCACCTGGACAGCACGATCTACCAGAAGTACGAGATCCACCCCTCGGAGACGGCCGGCCGGGAGGACGATGACGGGGATCTGGCCGCCTGGGAAGCCCGGGCCGGGGAAGTGCGGGCGCGCATGGCGGCCATCGGGGAGGTGAACCTCGCGTCCCTCGAGGAACACCGGGAACTTGCCGAGCGGCACGCCTTCCTCTCGTCCCAGAAGGAGGACCTCGAGAAATCGCTCGAGGACCTGGCAAAGGCCATCCAGAGGATCAACCGGACCACGAAAGAGCGATTCTCCACCGCGTTCGACAACATCAACCGGAAGTTCCAGGAGATCTTCCCCAAGCTGTTCCTCGGAGGGCGGGCGTATCTTACGCTGCTCGACGAGGGGAATATCCTGGAATCGGGGGTGGAGATCGTGGCGCAACCGCCGGGGAAGAAGCTCCAGTCCCTGAATCTTCTCTCCGGCGGGGAGAAGGCGCTGACCGCCATCAGCCTCATCTTCTCCATCTTTCTCGTCAAGCCCTCTCCCTTCTGCCTGCTCGACGAGGCGGACGCTCCCCTGGACGACGCAAACATCGACAGGTTCAACTCGATCGTCCGGGAGATGTCGTCGAATTACCAGTTTCTCCTCATCACGCATAACAAGCGGACGATGGAGCTTGCCGACGTGCTCTACGGAATCACCATGGAAAAGCCGGGTGTCTCCAAGGTGGTTTCGGTGAATTTCCAATCCTGATCCCCCCAAACGGGTCCCCATGACCATCCACGAAGACAAGCCCAACGGGTCCTTCCTGTCGCGCCTCAAAACGGGTATGTCGAAGACCCGCGAGCTTCTCTTCATGAACGTGGAGGCGATCGCCCGCGGAATCGGCCCCGTCGACGAAAACGTCCTGGTGGAACTGGAGGAGGCGCTCATTCTTGCGGACGCGGGTGCCGATCTCGCCGGCGAGTACGTGGTGGCCCTCCGGGCGAAGTGGCGACGGGGGGAATTGCCGGATATCGCGGCACTTCGCCTGGAACTGAAAAAGATGATCACGAACACCCTTGCCCCCAGAATGGCCCCTATTCCGGTGGCCCCGCCCTACCCGTTCGTCGTCCTGGTGGTAGGCGTGAACGGCGTCGGGAAGACAACGACGATCGGAAAGATCGCGCACCGCCTCCGGGAGGAGGGGCATCCCGTTCTCCTTGCCGCGGGGGACACGTTCCGGGCCGCCGCCATCGGGCAGCTTCGGGTGTGGGCCGAGCGGGTGGGCGCCGACATCATTCATCACAAGGAAGGGTCGGATTCCTCCGCCGTCGTATTCGATTCGCTCCGGGCAGCCAAGGCGAGAGGGACCCACGTCGTCCTGATCGACACGGCCGGCCGGCTTCACACCAAGACGCACCTGATGGAGGAAATGCGGAAGGTCGTTCGCGTAATCGGAAGGGAGATTCCCGGCGCTCCCCAGGAGGTCCTCCTCGTTCTCGACGCGACCAACGGACGGAACGCGATCACCCAGGCGAAGACCTTCCAGGAAACCACCGGGGTTACCGGCATCGTTCTTACCAAGCTGGACGGTACCGCCAAGGGGGGGATGGTCCTCTCGGTTACGAAAGAAACCGACGTTCCCATCCGGTTCGTCGGCGTCGGAGAGACGATCGACGACCTGAGGCCATTCGATGCCGAAAGCTTCGCCTCCGCGCTCTTCTGACATGTTCCTTCGGAGAACGGTCTCCTCGTCCTCCGGGTGACCGGCAGGCGGCCTTGCTCCTCCATGACGTCCGCCCGGCGGGGCGGAAGGAGCCCCGAACCGACCCGGCGGCCGGTCCTTCGGCATTGATTCCGCCCGGGGGACGGGGTATCTTACATTATCGAAAAATCTCCGGGTGGCCGTCGTCCGAAAGACAGGGCACAAGGGAAGATCCACCGGGCGGACGGGAACCCAACTGCTTACCGAGGGGGGAAACAGCCACATGGCAGAGTCGTCTTATTCGGTGATCGAAAAAAAGATCTCGGACCTCGCGGAAATGGTGATAGCGTTGAAGAAAGAAAAGGCGTCCCTCGCGGCCCAGCTGGAAAAAAAGGAGGCCGAAGTCAAGAATTTGACACGGAGTGTCGCCGAACTGACCAAGGAGAGGAACAGTATAAAGGATAAGGTGGAGACGATACTGGCGCGCATCGAAAGCATTGAGTTATAGCGTGCGGATTGTATAATTGAAGGTGTGAGGAGATGGGCGAGCGGTTCAATGTGAACATCGCCGGGTATGCTCTGACCGTTACGACCGAGCGGTCGGCGGAACACATGGAATGCCTGAGTGCACTCCTGAACGAGAAGGTCCGGGAGGTTCAAAAGAGCGGCGCAACCGCCAACTACCTCCACGTGATCATGCTTGCCGCCATGAAGCTCGGGGACGAGATCCTCGAGATTCGTGGGGAACTGGAAAAGGAAAAACAGCGTTTTGAAGAGAAGAGCCAGGACCTTCTGGAGGTGCTGGACAAGGCATTGAAGTAGGACATATGGCAGGCGGCCCCTGCCGTGCGCGTGATTGGCGGGAGAGTTTGAGCCAATACAGAGAGAACGGGATCCCTTCCTGGTGCTGGTGAGCATACCCCTTGTGCGGGGAAGCCTGAAGGCGCCAACCCAGGGAGCCCACCTGGTGAGAGCCAGGTTCGACTTGAACGTTGACACGGCAAAGCGCAGGGGCTTTCCCGCGTTTTGGTGCGGCGCAGGCCTTTCATATAGATCCGGACGGCAGGGACATCAGTTTCGTACGGTCGACTACGAATAAGGTTTGATCGTTGTTCCGATAGACTGAAACCACATTCGGACCCGGTATTTCCACGCCGGAAGCCCACCTTATTCGCGGTTCCTGCCTCCTTACGGCACTTCATGGTCAGGAAGGACGTTTCATGTTCATCGGAGAGAGGAAGGCGCACCTTCGCCTGAACAAGCGAAGACGCGTAGGTCCCGGGAATCCGGACCGGGAACGCGCCGAAAAAAGTCTCCAGGTGCAGGAGCGCTTCCTGTCGGCATTCCCGCCCGAGCCCGGCCGGAAGATCGCTTTGTATTTGGCGTTGCGCGGGGAAGTCGGGACCGACAGGATTCGCGAGCGCTGCCTGGCCGCCGGTGCGTGGCTCTACTATCCCCGGATGTGGGATGACGGCAACCTTACCTTCTTCCGCCACGAGGAGAACGACGGCTGGGAGCGGGGGAAGTTCGGAATCCGTGAGCCTCTCGTCCTCCCGGGCAGGGAGGGCGTCCGGAAGGGATTCGACCTGGTCGTCGTTCCCGGTCTGGCGTTCGATGCAGCCGGGTGGCGGCTGGGACGGGGCCACGGCTACTACGATCGCTTCCTTTCCGGTCTCGGCGGCACGGCGATGACGGTGGGACTTGCCTTTTCCTGGCAGCTTGTTCCGGAGGTTCCCGTGGAAGCGTGGGACGTCCCCGTAGACGCCGTGGTCACGGAAAAGGCGGTCGTCGGGCGGGGCATAAAATAGATGCAGTAAGAGGGAGGCATCCTTTGGATACGGTCATGATCGCCATCGCTGTCCTTTCCATACTCGTGGTAGGGCTTACGTTCGTGGTTTTCGCCTTGTTGTCGAAAAAGAAGTACGCGGAGGACAGGGCCCGGGAGGCTGCGGCCAAAGCCGACGAGATTCTTCGGAGCGCGAGGAAGGAGGCCGAGAACACCCTCAAGGAGGCCGCGCTCCAGGCAAAGGACTACCAGCTCGAGGTGAAGCTTGATTTCGAGCGGGAAACACGGGAACGGAAGAACGAGATCAGCCAACTCGAGAAACGCCTTCTGCAGAAAGAGGATGTGCTCGACAGGAAGACGGAGGGGCTCGAGGCCCGGGTGCAGGAGTTCGGCAAGAAGGAGAAGGAACTCGCCGAGATGGAGCACCGTCTCGAGGGGAGAAACGCGGAACTCCAGGAGATGATCCGCGGAGCGAAGGAGAACCTCGAGCGGGTCGCCGGAGTGACGGCAGAGCAGGCGAAGGCGGAACTCGTGGAAATGGTCACGGACGAAGCCAAACTGGAGGCGGGGAAGAAGATACGCGTGATAGACGAGGAGTTCAGGGAGGAGGCGGGCCAGAAGGCGAGGAAGATGATCTCGCTGGCCGTCCAGAGGTACGCTGCTGATTACGTCGCGGAACGCGTCGTGACGGCGGTTCCTCTCCCCTCCGATGAGATGAAGGGGAGGATCATCGGCAGGGAGGGGAGGAACATCCGCGCCTTCGAGGCTGCCACGGGGATCGATGTCATCATCGACGATACCCCCGAAGCGGTCATCCTGTCGGGGTTCAACCCCGTGCGCAGGGAGGTTGCCCGGATCGCCCTCTCCCGTCTGGTCCAGGACGGACGTATCCATCCCGCCCGGATCGAGGAAACGGTGGAGAAGGTGACGAAGGAGGTGGAGGAGATCATCCGGGAAGCCGGGGAACAGGCCCTGTTCGACCTGGGTCTCCACGGGCTCCATCCCGAGCTGGTCAAGCTGATCGGGAAACTCAAGTACCGGACATCCTACGGACAGAACATCTATACCCACTCTCTCGAGGTGGCCTTCCTCTGCGGGATGATCGCTTCCGAGCTGGGTCTTTCCGCAAAGATTGCCAAAAGGGCGGGCCTTCTGCACGACATCGGCAAGGCGGTGGATCACGAAGTCGAAGGCCCCCACGCGCTGATCGGCGCGGACCTGTGCAAAAAGTACGGCGAGCCCGCCCGCGTCATCCACGCCATTGCCGCACACCACGAGGACGAGTCCCCGCGCGATGTGCTGCCCATTCTCGTCCAGGCGTCCGATGCGCTTTCCGGGGCCAGGCCGGGAGCGCGCCGCGAGATTCTGGCCAACTACCTCAAGCGTCTCGAGGACCTGGAAAAGATCGCGAAGTCGTTCGCGGGAGTGGAGAAGTCGTACGCCATACAGGCCGGAAGGGAGGTGCGTATCATCGTCGACAACCAAAAGGTCAGCGACGATGTGGCCACGATGCTTGCGAGGGACATTGCGAACAAGGTGGAGTCCGAACTGTCCTACCCCGGACAGATCCGCGTTACCGTCATCCGCGAGACGCGCTCCGTGGAATACGCCCGCTAGGGACGGAGGGACGGTCCTGTGGCAAGACGTTTTGATGGCTTAGGGAATCGTAGTCCACGAACCAGGATGGTGGAGGGGAAGAGCGTCCTCCAGGAATGTCCCTGCTTGTAAATGTTGGTTTTATTCCTAGGTGACGTGGTCGGCAAGCCAGGCAGGAGGGCAGTGCGGGAATTTCTGTCCCAGCTCCGGTCCCGCCGGGACGTCGATCTCGTCGTTGCCAACGGAGAGAACGCTGCGGGAGGGGTCGGAGTGACGGGGCCGGTGATCCGGGAACTCTTCGATGCGGGAGTGGACGTCCTGACGGGCGGAAACCACACATGGGACAAGCGGGAGGGGCTGCCTCTCGTGCGGGACGAGGAAAGGGTCCTTCGCCCGGCGAACTATCCTCCAGGTGTGGACGGACGCGGATGGGGCGTCTTCCGGGGCCGGAGCGGATTCCCGTATGTGGTGGTTTCCTTGATCGGAAGGGTCTTCATGGGGCAGTACGACTGCCCGTTTCGCTGGATGGACGAAGTGTTGCCGGAGCTCAAAGACCATGCCGCCGCGGTCATCGTCGACTTCCACGCGGAGGCGACCTCGGAGAAGCGGGCGATGTCGGTACACCTCGACGGGAGGGTTTCCGCGATCGCCGGAACCCACACCCATGTCCAGACCGTGGACGCTCAGGTCATGCCCGGGGGTACCGGATACGTCACCGACGCCGGGATGTGCGGCCCTGTGAAATCCGTGATCGGGATGGACTCCGGCGACGTCCTGCGCCGATTTCTCACCCTGGTACCGACCCGATTCGAGGTGGCCCCCGGAGAGGCGGAAGCTGCAGGCGTCTTCTTCGATATCGATCCCGAGTCCGGGACGTGCAGCAGCGTGGAGGCTTTCGTGATGAGCGAAACCGCGATGAGGAGCCGGGAAGCATGGACGAGATTCTAAGATCCCTGAGACGAGGGACGGTCGATCTCATTTCCGAGGAAGAGCTTCGGGGAAAGCTTGGGCGGGCGCAGAGGGAGAAAAGGCCCCTCCGCGTGAAAGCGGGCTTCGACCCGACCGCCCCCGACCTGCATCTGGGGCACACCGTGCTCATCCAGAAACTCAAGCATTTCCAAGAGGCTGGGCACCAGGTGGTTTTTCTCATCGGGGATTTCACGGGGATGATCGGAGATCCCACGGGAAAGGTCGAAACGCGCGTGCCCCTGACGCGGGAGGACGTGGAGCGGAACGCGCAGACCTACCGGGAGCAGATCTTCAAGATCCTTGATCCCGGGAGGACCGAGGTCCGATTCAACTCCGAGTGGCTCTCCCCCCTGTCGATCGAGGAGATGGTACGGGTCGCCGCACAGATGACGGTCGCCCGGATGCTGGAGCGGGACGATTTCCGCCGTCGTTACGAGGAGGAACGCCCGATCTCGATACACGAATTCCTGTACCCCCTCTTCCAGGGGTACGACTCGGTTGCCCTCGAAGCGGACGTGGAGCTCGGGGGAACCGACCAGAAGTTCAATCTCCTCGTGGGGCGTGATCTCCAGCGCGTCTGGGGGCAGGAGCCCCAGGTCGTCATCACCACGCCGCTCCTGGTGGGCTTGGACGGCGTGCACAAGATGAGCAAGAGCCTGGGGAACTACGTGGGGATTACGGAGGACCCGGATACGATCTTCGGGAAGATGATGTCGGTCTCGGACGACCTGATGCTCCGGTACTACGAGCTTTTGTCCGACATCTCCGTGGATGACCTGGAGCGGCTTAAAAAGGGGATCGCGGACGGCTCCCGTCACCCGATGGAGACCAAGGTGGCGCTGGCCCGGGAGATCGTCGCGCGCTTCCACG
>Ga0255055_10000021_pt1:0-57500 | contig 104572 bp, 96 predicted proteins | sample JV7_2_27_MG_FD_188633 | JGI IMG/M metagenome (GOLD analysis project Ga0255055, IMG submission 188633) | Seawater microbial communities from Jervis Inlet, British Columbia, Canada - JV7_2_27 | ecosystem: Environmental > Aquatic > Marine > Inlet | place: Canada: British Columbia... | reverse complement strand
ATCATGGTATAGGTCGAATCAGGTAAACGAAATCGCCGGCCATCCAGTGGCCGGAGGAGGGGAAGCGTTAGAGTAAGAAGGGGAAGCGTTAGAGCGCGGAAGGATTTACCTTGCACAGCTTACATTTTTCCATTCCCGGATGAGAAGAGGAAAGGGGTGAGACATTGGTTGCTCGGCGCTTACTCCTCACCGGGTTGTAAGTGAATGAATAACTTGTTGATCCATCTGCCGGATCGCTTCCCCCCCCCACAAAAGTTGCATCCTTCTCATGACCCGCCCCGGGGTTATATCCTGCGAATCTGTTGATACTCAATGGAATTTTGCAAGGACCCCCGGTTGGCATGTCCCTTGCGATAGCCTCCTCGGAACGCATTTCCTGAATGCACAATTACTATTCGAGAGCGAGGATCGAAAAGGAGGAATCAGAATAAGAACATGGCGATACATTCGAGTCGTCACCTTTGTGCTGTTGAGTTTTGGGCCTGGAGCTTACGCGCAATCGACATGCGCCACACCGTTCACCGCCGGACCCGTCAACCCCAAAAACGGGTTCCCGCTCTGGGTCCAGGATTCCAATGGGTTAACCCTCCAGCTGTGTCTGGATGATGCCAAATGCTTCACAGTAGCGGAATAGGGCTTTTTACACCATTTCCAGCAACAGCGGTTCGTAAAAACGTCAATATGCCCATCTCCCTCTCTCGCATCCAAAGATATCTTCCCTATAAAAAAGGAGAATTACCATTTTCCGTCTTCTGACACCTCGCTTGCTCCATTCGAGGCAAACCTTTCAGGTGGGTCGAGTGAAACGAATTGCAGGGGTGGTCCTCCTCCTTACCATCTCCTTTCTTGCCACAGGGACGGAAGGTGCGGTCAGCAGGACGATTTCCTGGCGTAATCCAACCACATACGAGGACGCCAGCGAAATCTCTGCGGCCTCGAGAGCGACCATCGAAACGAGGCTGTACTACTTGTTGGATCGTGTTTCTTGGACACGCTTCGCCACGGTTTCCGCCGGAGAGGAATCCTGGACGGGTGTGCTCCCGGTGGATGAAGGAATCCCCGGCTATTATGCGGTGACGACGACGATTCCCAGCGAAGGGATCGAGAGCAGGCTATCGGAAGCGATCCTGTATCCCCCCGACGTCGGTCCGGGGGATCCTCCCGACGCCGGTCTGACGGATCCTCCCGACGCCGGTCTGACGGATCCTCCCGACGTTGATCTGGCGGATCCTCCCGATGAAGTTACGGTGGCCATAGGGAATTTTCAGGACACGTTTGTCGTCATGGGAGATGGGGCCAATACCAATTACTCGACAAACCCCCTGGTCCGAACGTACATATGGCCGGACAACCATGTGGCGAACCGCGGCTTCCTAAACTGGGATTTGTCCTCGCTGCCTGCCGGTATCCACGTTGCCAATGCCAGCCTGCGTCTGTATTACGCCGGCGAGGAAGGCGAGGGTGGCGACGACGTCTATCCGGTACATGTGGCGAAGGTGATCGGGACGAACCCCGATCTTGGGCAAGCCACGTGGAACTCCTCCGACTCCAGCAATGGCTGGACGGGAGGAACGGACGGGGGGGCAAAGAATATCGCCCCCGCCGAATCGACCGTTGCCGTGGGAAAAAAGCATGGGTGGGTGGTTTGGAACGTCACGAACATGGTGCAGGAATGGGTGGATGCGCCTGGAACAAATTACGGGATGGCGATCGATCCCGATTCCGCCGCAACGGTTGACAGCAACCGGTACTTTGCGTCCCAGGAGCATCCCGACCTTGCTCTGCGTCCCCAGCTGGTGATCACATATGGATACAGTCCTGTATCGGGAAACGAGCCACCGCCGGAGGTATCCGCTCTCCCGGTCCCCATGCCGGTTGACGACCTCGATGGTCCTGTCGACACGTTCACGGTGCTTATCGGGAACTATGAAGACACTATTGTCTACGGAGGGAGTTATTCCGATATAAACTACTCCACCGCCCCCTTCATAGCCACCTATACCTGGCCGGAACATACCGTGGGAAATCGGGGATTTATCCGGTGGGATCTTTCCGGTTTTCCCGCCGATGCCGTTGTGGCGAACGCCACTCTTTGGCTCTACTATGTCGACGAGGATAATGGCGGAGTGGACAACACATACATGGTGGAAGTGTCAAAAGTGTCCGGGGTTCGTCCTGATCCGGGCTTTGCCACGTGGAACCAATACGACGGTTTTTCTCCCTGGCCCGGCGGGAAAGACGGGGGAGCATCGGCTGTCGGCCATGTCAAATCCTCCTCCACCATCGGGAAGACACACCGGTGGGTCTCCTGGGATATTACGGAGATGGTGCGGGAATGGGTGGCAGACCCGGAGAAAAATTTCGGCATGGCCATAGACTCCGATCCCTCCGCAAGTAGAGGCTCAAACAGGTATTTTGCATCCGGTGAGTATCCCGACCCCAGATTACGCCCACGGCTTCTTGTCACCTATACGATATCCCGGCAGGGAGCCCCTATCGAGGCCGACCCGTAAAGATCAAGCAAGCGGGGGGGGGAACCGCCTCCCGGCCTCCGAACTCCTGCTCCGCGCCACCTCCTTCTTTCCTTCCCATTGCCTGGCAACCAATGAAAATACCTACAGATTCCGCCCATGCCCGCTACGCGGAGGAACCGGAGTGAAGTTATCCCTCTTTCCTGACGATGATGAAGATGGAGTAATCGATACGGCCGGGAGAGCGTCCGGGCGCAGAAAAAGGGAGGCACCATGTTCTGCGGGAAGAAGTATCTCCTTCCAGTCCTTCTCATCGCCGCGACGGTCCATCTCGCCTGCTGCGGTTCCGACACCATATCGGGTCCGGGAAACCAGGCGAACGACCATATCTCCATCACCAACGATGAGGCGGCGATTGGATGGAGACAGATTGATACAGACGTGGATGTTCCCGTCGACGATACCGGGGTCGGCTATGCATCCGTGATGGGAGACCAGGCGAGACCGGCGGCGGCCCCGTCGTTTTCCTTAAGGCTTACGGCGGAGGTTCTGCCCCCTTCCCTCGACGGGAAGGTCCTCCAGGCGACTTCCATCGCAATGAGCAATAACAAGGCTGTGGTCAGTTACAACATGCGCGGAGCGGAATACCTGGGCGGAATCGATGTGTTCCTCATATCCAGCGAAAAAAAAGTGAAACTGAAATCGGAAGCGCTCTTCAATAACGCGGACGTAAATTCCGTGACCTACAACGACGAGCATGTCTATGCGGCGCAGGCCTGCGGGGACGGTGCGTTTCCGTATCCCGCCGTGTTCGAAGTCCTCGGGTTGCAGGGAGTGAGCCTGATCCTGGACGGGAACAGCCGTGCGCCTCTTACGAGCTACGCCGGCACCAGCGCCGTGTTCCAGGGAAGCCGGGTCTACGCGACCTCGGGAGACAACGGCGCCCTCTCCGTGTTCGACCCAGATACCCTCGCCATGGACGATTCGTTCGACCTTCACGACGCCCGGTGGGTGGATGTCAATGACGGGAAGGTGGTGGTCGTGCAAGGCACGCCGGGGCAGATTTCCGTATACGACGAGGCGACCATGGTCCTGGAAAACGTCTTTCCCTTCGAGGGGGCCAACATCGCTGAATCGAAATCGACGGTTCAGGTCATCGGCGGGAAGGCGATTATCGCCGCGGGGGACAACGGCGTGCAGGTCGTAAGCCTTGCGACGGGGAACGTCCTCGGGCATGTGCCGCTCCCCGACAACAATGTGCTCGGGCTCCCCCGTGATGTCGTCGTAACGAACGCCGTCTCCGCCGAAGGGGATCTCCTGTTCATCTCCAACGGGGAGGCAGGCGTCTACGTCGCCTGGGCGGACACCCCGTTCGACCAGGACTGGGACGAGACTCTCCCTCTCCCCACGATCACGGTTCTTGGGCAACTGCAGTTCAGCGCCCTGCAGTCGGTGAACCACGTGGAGTACAAGGACGGGTTGCTGATCGTCGCCTCCGGACTGGGGGGGCTCAAGGTGGTTCGCCTGAGCTACTAAATAAAACGTTCCACGCGAGTCTCCTCCATAGGCATTTCCTTCCCTGCCGGGAAACCCCCGCCCTGACACTTCCTTCCCTTTGGTGGCGGCGCGCAGGGGCTCCTGCCCGCCAAGAAATGGTATGATGATCCCCAATGATCGATCATCTTCGCGGCCGCCTTTCGGGCGGGGGGAAAGACTTCGTCGTGCTGGAATGCGCGGGGATCGGGTTCCGTGTGAGCGTGTCCTCCGTGACGCGGTCCGATCTGCCCACCGAGGGGGAATCGTGCTTCCTGCGCACCTTCCTCCACATGCGCGAGGGAGGCTCCGACCTCTTCGGGTTCTCCTCCGAGACGGAGCGGGAGGTCTTCCTGGCGATGATCGGCGTGAGCGGGGTGGGGCCCAGGTCCGCCCTTTCCGTCCTGTCGGTTTTGGGGATTGCCGGTGTGCTCTCCTCCTGCGCGCGGGAGGATGCGGTGCCCTTCACTCGCGTTCCCGGCATCGGGAAGAAACTGGCGCAGCGGATCGCGCTGGAGCTTCCGGACCGGCTGAAGAAAGTGTCTGTCGAACTGACCCCCGTCCCCGCCGGCGAGGGGGTGGAGGCATCCTCCGAGCCGGAGATCGAGGCCGCCGAAGCCCTCATCGCGCTGGGATTTCCCCGGGGAGAGGCGCAGGTCACCGTGGCCAGCTTGCGCAAGGAGTCCGGCGCGGGCGCACCCGCGGAAGTCCTGATCCGGGGGGCGCTCAAACGCCTGTCGGGACCGCGAAGATAACTCGCGGGCTTTGACGAGGGAGGGGAAGTGGAAGAACGCATCGTGGATCCGAAGACAGGCGGGGAGGAGGGGGCGTTCGATCTTACCCTGCGGCCGAAATACCTCTCCGAATTCATCGGACAGGTTCCCATCGTTTCCAATCTGAAGACGTTCGTCGAGGCTGCGAAGAACCGGGGAGAGCCTCTCGACCACGTCCTTCTATCCGGCCCCCCCGGCCTGGGGAAGACGACCCTGGGCCACATCATCGCCAACGAGATGGGGGTGGGAATCCGCACCACCTCCGGCCCCGCAGTGGAACGGAAGGGCGACATCGCCGCGATCCTGACGGCGCTGGAACCCGGGGACGTTCTCTTCATCGACGAGATCCACCGCTTGAGCCGCGTCGTGGAAGAGCTGCTCTACTCGGCCATGGAGGATTTTGCACTCGACATCATTCTCGGGCAGGGCCCTTCGGCGAAATCGATCCGGCTCTCCCTGCCGCGATTTACGCTGGTGGGCGCCACGACCCGGACCGGTCTTCTCACCTCCCCCCTGCGGGACCGCTTCGGCGTCAATTTCCGGATGGAGTACTACGGCCCCGAAGAGCTCGAAGAGGTGATCCGGAGGTCCGCGAAAACCCTTTCGATCCCCACGGACAACGACGGCGCGCGGGAGATCGCCCGTCGCTCCCGGGGGACGCCCCGCGTGGCCATCCGTCTCTTGAAGCGCGTGCGCGACTTCGCCCAGGTGAGCGGGGACGGGAAGATCCACCAGGAGATCGCCGACCACGCGCTCCTCAAGATGGAGGTGGACCGGGAGGGTCTCGACGTGATGGACCGGAAGATCCTGCGGGTGATCCTCGAGAAGTTTCACGGCGGGCCCGTAGGGGTGGAGACGATCTCGGCGTCGGTGAGCGAGGAGCGGGACACGATCGAGGACGTGTACGAGCCGTTCCTCATTCAGCAGGGGTTTCTGAAGCGGACCCCGAGGGGACGGATGGCCACTCCCGCCGCGTACCGCCACCTCGGGCTTACGCCCCCCAAGGGATCCTCCCAGCAGGAAGGTCTGTTCGGGGAAGGATGAATAAACGCTGAGGAGGCCTGTCTGACATGAACGACGTCGGGGCGACCCGGAAGTATAAGGAGAGGATGGGGAAGTATACCGCGCTGCCGTTTACGAGCGCCGAATCGGTCGACCTCGACCACCACGTGACGAACAAGTCGCTGGACGGATTTTTCTACATGGTGGGACAGGGGGAGAAAAAGATAAGGACGGACCCGACTGCCCGGGTCACCGACCTGCTGAAGACGGTGTTCGGGAGCAAATAAGGTACAATTTCCCTATGGCGCCGTTCGGGAAGATCCTTCTTGTCGCCGGGCTGATATTGGCCGGTATCGGTCTTCTGCTCATGCTCTCCGGCAGGGTCGGCTGGATCGGCAGGTTGCCCGGCGACATCATCATCAAACGGGAAAACTTCACATTTTACTTCCCGCTGGTCACGTGCATCCTGATCAGCGTCGTCCTGACTGTCCTGTTTTGGTTCTTCCGGAAGTAGCTCCTGTTGTCCTCCGGCAACAGGGAGTGTAGCGTAAATGCAACTCCCAGAGAGATTCCTTTTCCTGTTTAAACATAAACCATTGATAATATAGCTATATTTATTCTTACCTTTCTGGCATGTCGCTTGCAATATTGTTTCCCGAAATTCATGCGGGAGAACGAAATGAGGATTTTCCAGCACACGATATCGAGTTCGCTCTCTTTTTCCGGCGTGGGGCTCCACACCGGTGTGGATACCTCCGCGAAAATCGTTCCGGCGGACCCCGATACGGGGATCGTCTTCCGTCGCATGGACACGGGCACCGAAATTCCCGCCAAGGTGGAAAATGTTGCCGAGACGGCCTACGCGACCGTCCTTTCCGCCGGTGGCGAAAAGATCTCCACGGTGGAGCATTTCCTCGCAGCGCTTTACGGAATGGAGATCGACAACGCGGTGATCGAAGTGGATGGCCCGGAACTTCCGATCCTGGACGGCAGCGCCCTCGAGATTTCCCGGGCGATCGCGTCTTCCGGACCTGCCCGGCAGGATGTCCGCAGGCAGTTCCTTCGGGTCTGGGAGAACGACAAGATCCGCCAGAACGGGTCGATGGTGGCCATCTCTCCTGCGGTGGACATGGAGATCCTCGTGACGGTCGATTTCCCCGCGAGCGCCATCGGGCGGCAGTGGGCGAAGTTCACCCTCACCCCCGAATGCTTCCTCAAGGAGATCGCACCCGCGCGAACCTTCGTCCTCCGGGAGCAGATCGACGCTCTTCGCGCGGCCGGTCTTGCCAAGGGCGGGTCGCTCGATAACGCGATCGTCGTCGAGGGAGACAAGGTGCATAACACGGAAGGACTTCGTTTCCTCAACGAGTTTGCCCGGCACAAACTGCTCGATTTCATAGGCGACATTGCCCTGCTGGGGCACCCCGTACGCGGTTCTTTCCTTGCCATCCGTCCGGGGCACACGATGAACCATGCTGTTGTCGGATACCTTGCGTCGCCTTCGTATTCGGCATCGTCCACATCGCCTGTCACCCCGGGGAAAGTCCCCGTGGATATACAGGTCACTGCCTAATCCCCCTTTGAGTGGCCCTTTACGGGCCACTCACCCCCCTCTTTCTACAGGAGTTTCAGAGCTGTTGCAGGTTTGCCTCAGCCGGGTATAATGTCCGGGGAGGCGATGTTGCGATACGTTGCTATTTCGCTTGTTTTTCTTGTGGTTCTCGTGTCGCCTGTCCTCTCCGCCGACACTTCCCCGAAGCCCAGAATCACGGATATCCACGGCGAAGCAAAAGGGGGGAAGGCCAAAGTGCATTTCACCCTGCGCAACGCTTTTTCCCCCGAGATGGTGGAGGCGCTAAAAAGCGGCATCGAGATCTCCTTCGAGACCGTCGTGCGCGTCCGGAGGCACCACCGGAACTGGTTCGACACGACAGTCGGCGAAATCACCTTCTCCCGCTCCGTCCGCTACGACGTTTTCTCCCGTGTATACCGCCTGAACCGTGGCAAAGAGGTGGATCTTCTCCCGGACATCTTCACCGCGCTTGCGAGGATGACCCGGTACGAGGTCGTTGTGCCGCTCACCTCCCCGGTCACTCCCGGCAAGAGGTACCAGGCGCTCGTCCGGACGCATCTTGATAAGGTTGGCCTGTCGGAACCGCTCCGTTCGATCCTCTTCTTCTCCTCGCTTTGGGACGTGGAAACCGAATGGGCGATAGGAGCCATTGACGCGCCATGAAAGAGACCCCCCGCCGGATAACGGATCCTTCCCCGGGAAAGGATCTCGCAAGGAGAAGGCGGGAGAAGATCGCCATCGGGATCGTGGCCGTCCTGGTGATCGGACTCACCATACTGGAGGCGAACCTGGCGGCGGTCGGCGGGATGGCGTTTTCGAGCAACATCGTCATCTTCGCTCTTATCAACCTCAACGTCATCCTGATCGTCCTGTTGATCTTCCTCGTCACCCGGAACGTGTTCAAGCTGATCCTGGACCGGAAACGGAACATCCTGGGGGCGAAGATCCGGTCCCGCCTGGTGTTCATCTTCATCGCCTTTTCCCTCATCCCCACGATCCTCCTCTTCGTTGCAGCCGCCAACATCACGACGACGAGCATCAAAACGTGGATCGGCCGCAGGGTCGGGGTCGCGCTGACCAACGCGCTCGACATCGTCCGGGAGAACCTCGAGAAGGAGGCCGCAAGCCTGTCCGTCGTTGCGGACCAGGCGGCCTCCGCCGTTCTCCAAAAAAGCAGGAAGGTCTCCCTCGAGGCTTCCCTGGAAAAAGCAAGGAGAGGGTCATCTCCAGACGTTTCGCTCCTGGTGGTGGGGCGAGACGGTGTCTTGGCGGCGAGCGGGGATGTTACCGGAGAGATCGCCTCGCGGATCCGGTCCCGCCTGAAAGGGGAAGAAGGAAACGTCGCGCGCGGCGGCGTGATGACGTTCATCGGAGAGTCATACGCATCCGCCGCCCGCCGCCTGCCCGGCGGAAGGGCCGTCGTGGCGGTGAAGACCATTCCCCGCGACGAGGCAAACAAGATCCGGGATATCGCGAAGGCGTACGACGAGTACCACCAGGTGCGGCTCCTCGACGACCCGATCCGGGCCAGCTACATCGCCACACTCATCCTCATTACTCTGCTCGTGGTGTTTGCCGCCTCCTGGATGGGAATCTATCTCGCGCGGCAGATCACCGTCCCCATCCAGATGCTGGCGGAGGGGACCGAGAAGGTGGCTTCCGGGGACCTCGACGTCCGGCTTGACTACCAGTCCGACGACGAATTCGGGCACCTGGTCGGCTCTTTCAACCGGATGACGGCGGACCTCAAGGGAATGAAGAAGAGCCTCGAGGACGCCAACGTTTCCCTCTCGTCCACGTTCGAGGAACTCCGAAGGAGAAGCAGGTTCATCGAGACGATCCTGACGAACATCTCCACCGGAGTCATCGTCATCGACCGGGCGGGACGCATCGCGATGATCAACAAGGTGGCGGAACTGATTCTTTCCATCAAGACGGACAAGGTGCTGGGAAAGCCGTACAAGGAGGTGGTCCGGGAGGAGCACTACGAGACGGTCCGGACCCTGTCACGCGAGGTGGGGGAGACGCCCGGCAGGAAGGTGGAGCGGCAGGTGGACCTTTCCGTCGGGGGAAAGGAGATCTCCCTACGCGTCAGCTTGACGGCGCTCCAGGGGGACGACGGGGAGTACATGGGGCTGGTGGTCGCCTTCGATGACCTCTCGCAGGCGATGCGGCTCCAGCGGATCATGGCGTGGCGGGAGGTCGCGCGACGGATCGCCCACGAGATTCGAAATCCCCTGACCCCGATCCAGCTCTCCACGGAGCGGCTGCAGAAGAGGTTCGCCTCGTCGCACGATCACGACCCCGCCTTCTCCGAGTGCACCCAGACGATCCTCTCCGAGGTGGGATCGCTGAAATCTCTCGTCGAGGAATTCACCCGCTTCGCCCGCATGCCCGTGCCGGCCTTCAAGGAAGGGAACCTCGTGGAAGAGCTGCGGCCGGTCGTGGAGACGTTCCGGGCGGCCCACTCCGGGATCGCGTGGGAGTTCGAAGAGGAGGAGATCCCGACGGTCTGGTTCGACCCGTTCCAGATCCGGCGGGCGGTGACCAACCTTCTGGAGAACGCCGCGTCGGCGCTTAAGGGACAGGGACGTGTCGTGGTCCGGGTGGCCCACGAGCCGGGCCTGGGAAGCGTCCGCGTGTCCGTGCGGGACGACGGGCCGGGAATCCCCGCCGGGGACCGGGATCGTCTGTTCGAACCGTATTTTTCCCGCAAGGAGGGAGGGACGGGGCTCGGGCTGGCCATCGTCAGCGCGATCGCGAGCGACCACCAGGGGACGGTAGTGGTACGGGACAACGTCCCGAAGGGCGCGGTCTTCGAGATCGAAATCCCCGTTCGTCCGAAGGGAAGGGGGTAGGTTTGACATGGGATACTCGGTTCTTGTCATCGACGACGAGGCGAACATCCGGAAGACGCTAAAGGGCGTGCTGTCCGACGACGGCTACCAGGTGCTGCAGGCCGGGGACGGACCCCAGGGTCTCGAGGTCATGTCGCGGTCGTTCGTGGACGCTGTCCTGCTCGACGTGTGGATGCCGGGATTGGACGGGCTCGAGACGCTCAAGAGGATCCGGGAGGTGTCCCCGATTGTCCCGGTGATCATGATCTCGGGGCACGGGACGATCGATACGGCGGTGAAAGCGGTCAAGATGGGGGCGTTCGACTTCATCGAGAAACCGATCTCTCTCACCAAGCTGCTCATCACCCTCTCCCGCGCCATCGAGCAGGGGGAACTCCGCCTGGAGAACGTGGAGCTGAAGGAGCGGGTCGAGAAGAAGTACCGCCTGGTCGGGGAGTCCGAGGCCATGGGGCGCGTCCGGGCCGAGATCGCTGCTGCGGGCCCCACCAACGCCTCGGTCCTCGTCGCAGGGGAGAACGGTTCCGGGAAGGAGATCGTCGCCCGCGAGATCCACCGCCACAGCAGGAGGGCGGACCGTCCGTTCGTTGCGGTGAACTGTGCCGCAATCCCCGACGAACTGATCGAGTCGGAACTGTTCGGGCACGAAAAAGGAGCGTTTACCGGGGCGACCGGGCGAAGGAAGGGACGCTTCGAACTGGCGGAGAAGGGCACCCTGTTCCTCGACGAGGTCGGGGACATGAGCCCGCGCACGCAGGCGAAGATCCTCCGTGTGCTCGAGGAGAAACAGTTCGAGAGGATCGGGGGAGGGGAGAAGATCCATGCGGACGTGAGGGTCATCGCGGCGACAAACCGGAACCTGCCGAAAGAGGTTGAGGCGGGACGTTTCCGCGACGACCTCTACTTCCGGTTGAACGTCTTTCCGATCCTCGTGCCCGCCCTGCGCAACCGGAAGGAGGACATCCCCCCGATCGCGGAGTATTTAGTCGGGGAGATCTGCACGGAGCACGGGAAGGAAAAGAAGAAGTTCTCCCGGGGGGCGATGGAGAGGATGCTTGCCCACGCCTGGCCGGGAAACGTCCGCGAACTTCGCAACGTCGTGGAACGTCTCGTCATCCTGTCGGCGGGACCTTCGATCGGGGAGGAAACCGTGCAGCGGGTTCTCGCTGCCGAGCCGCCCCGGGCGGAAACGACGACGCCGGGGGCATTCGATCAGGAGAATTTCCGGGAGGCCGTCCTCGCTTTTGAAAAGGAATTCCTCACGAGAAAACTGAGGGAAAACGACTTCAACGTGAGCCGCACGGCGGAGAAACTGGGTCTGGACCGCACCAGCATTCACCGGAAGATGAAGCAGCTCGGGATCACGCCGGAAGGCGGGAGGAGGTAGACGGTTGGTCCCGGGTCTCCCCGAAAAGTATGCCGTCGTCCGGAAAATCGCCTCCGGCGGAATGTCCGAGGTGTATCTGTGCCGGATGCGGGGAGTGGAGGGTTTCGAGAAGAAGGTGGCCGTAAAGGTGGTTCACCCCCGCCTTACGGAGAATACGCGCTTCCGGGACATGTTCGTTCGGGAGGCGCGGATCGCGGCATCCCTCTCCCATCAGAACCTCGTTCAGGTATTCGACTTCGGAAAGCGGGGAAATTCGTACTACCTCGCAATGGAATTCGTGGACGGGTGGACCATGGCCCAGGCGGTCGCACAGATGCGTGTACGGTTAATGCCGATCCCCCTCCCCCTCTGGAGGTACTGGGTGGAAGGAATGCTGGACGGGATCGCCTATCTGCATTCCCGAAACGTCATCCATCACGACATCAGCCCCTCTAATGTCCTGTTGTCACGGAGGGGGGCGATAAAAATTACCGATTTTGGCATTGCGCGGGGTTTGCGCCTCGGGGAGGACAGACCGGAGGGGTGGGAAGGAAAGTTTTCCTACATGTCTCCGGAGCAGGCCAGAGGAGAGGAAGCAAGCGCATCCTCGGATCTTTTTTCCTCCGGGGTGATCGCCGCGGAGTTTTTTTTGCCGGGGAGGCTCTTCGACGGCGAGGGAAGGGACGAGATTCTTGCCCGGTTGAGAGACCATGATGCGGAAGGCCTCCCTGTGGACCGGTTTCCTTCCGGGATTTCCGAGATCCTGAGGAAAAGTCTGTCGAAGGAGAGGGGAGACAGGTATCCGGACGCGGGCAGTTTCGCGATGGCGATCGTACGGGCGGTTCCCGAAACGGTTTCGCGAGCGGACCTGGTCGCCTTCTGGGATCTTCTTTTCCCCGGAGCGGGGCAGGGAGAAGATGACACGGTTGTCCTGGACGCTCTTCCTGCCGCAGGCGCCCCGGGGATGATCCGCGAGAAAAGGGAAACCTACGGGATCATGGGAAGCCGCGGGGTCAGGATCGGGGTGACGTCGGCGCTCGTGGCGGTTTCCGTGGGAGGGGTGATGTTATGGAAGGGGACCGGCCCGGCGGAACGGGAAAAATCCCCCGTTGTGGCGGAGGAGACCTCCCGCGCGGGCTCCGTAGGTCTTCCTTCCGGGGAGGGTACGCCGGATCCGGGACCAGTTGCCACTCCTTCCCGCATATCCGAAACACCTCCACCGTCTAAACCGCGCCCGGGAAACCGGGGAAATCCCGAACGGGATGCTCTTTTACCCGGCCACGAGGGACGGGTGTGGATCGAGACGGACCCGGCAGGCGTTTCGGTAGGCTACGAGGACGGAACCTCCCTCGGGTCGACTCCTTTCCGTCTCGACACGACGACGCTTGCGGGGGGGAAAGTCTATTTCCGGAAGGAAGGGTACATCACGAGAAGCGTATCGGCCGACGCGCTGGGGCAGCTTCCGAGTTACCGGATTGCGCTGGAGCGTCGGACGGGAACGGTGGAAGTGGTCCAGGCGATTCCCTGGGCGAAAGTATACGAAGGGGACCGTTATCTCGGGGTAACCCCGATTTCCTCGCTGGAACTTCCCGTGGGGGAGCATCGTCTGCGCTTTGTGAACGAACCGCTCGGCGTGGACAGGGTGGAAGCCGTTATCGTCGCTCCGGGAGCGAACCCGAAACTCATCGTCCCGCTGGTCGGGAACCGGTAGGGATCCTCTTCTTCCTTGGAGAAATAAGGAGGGGCCGATGGAATACGTAAATCTCGGAGCATCCGGAGTGAAGGTCTCCCGCATCTGCCTGGGTTGTATGACATACGGCTCGAAGAGTTGGCGGGAGTGGATGCTCGAGGAGGAGGAAAGCCGTCCTTTCATTCGCCGCGCACTGGAGTTCGGAATCAATTTCTTCGACACCGCCGACGTCTACTCCCAGGGGCGGAGCGAGGAGATCCTCGGCAAAGCCCTCAGGGACTTCGGCCCCGGACGGCCCAAGATCGTCATCGCGACCAAGGTATTCAATCCGATGGGAGACGACCCCAACCTGGGAGGTCTATCGCGAAAGCACATCCGGCACTCGATTAACGGCAGCCTGCGCCGACTGAAAACGGATTACGTCGATCTCTACCAGATCCACCGGTTCGACCCGTTCACACCGATCGAGGAGACGCTGGATGCGCTAAACGATGTCGTCCGCTCCGGGAAAGCGTTGTATATCGGAGCGTCGTCGATGTTCGCCTGGCAGTTCGCCCGGATGCTGTGCGCTGCCGACCGGCGCGGCCTTCACCGGTTCGTCACGATGCAGAACCATTACAACCTGCTTTACCGGGAGGAGGAAAGGGAGATGATCCCCCTGTGTCGGGAGGAGGGGATCGGCATCCTCCCCTGGAGTCCTATGGCACGAGGTCTTCTTGCGAGGACTCCGCCCGCAGAGGGGTACGGGGACACCTCCCGCGCCCGCACGGACGAGTATGCCCACAAGATGTATTACCGCCAAAGCGACCATGCGGTCGTACAGGGCGTCTCGGAGATCGCCGGGAAGCGGGGCGTGACCATGGCCCAGGTCGCTCTCGCCTGGCTTCTGCACCAGCCCGGCGTAACGGCCCCGATCATCGGTGCGAGCCGGATGGAACACCTCGAGGAGGCGGTGAAGGCCCTCGAGATCAGGCTGGACGAGGAGGAGCGAAAGGCCCTTGCGGAGCCCTACGAACCTCACCCCGTCCTGGGCCACGAATAGGCAGCCCCGTTCGCCGTCGGCGAGAAACTTCCATCGGAACCTGCATCTAACTAACGGGATAAAAAAAAGGCTCTTCGTGGAAATGAGTGTGTGAATTTACCCCTCTCATCTCCGTAAGGTGTTGATGGATTTGGAGGTTATGGTGTTTTCTCCCGTCGAAATATCTGGCAAGATTTCCGCATGCGAAAACACCGTCGCCTCCACGATGCTTACCGGTTCCCCGGCTTCCGACCTGTTTCAATTGTCCGAGGGATCTTCGGTGACCCCAAGGCCCGCATCCTCCGTCTCGAACGGAGGGGAAAAAAACTCTGTGTGGTGCCTGCGGGACGATTCACCGAACCTTCTACGACCACAAGGTCCGTCTCGTCCGGGATCTCCCCTGCGGCGACACGCGGGTGTATCTGGAGATCCCGATCCGGCGGGTCCTGTGCAAACGGTGCGGGAAGGTGAAGCGGGAGTCTCTGGAGTTCCTCTCCGACAATCCCTTCTACACGAAGCGGTTCTCCTACTTCGTTGGCCGGCGATGCCGCGCTTCCAGCATCCGGGATGTCGCCAAGGAAGTGTTCCTGGACTGGCACACGGTCAAGGAACTGGAGAAGAAGTACATGCTGGAGCAGCTCCGGCGTGCTGGCACCCCGGGTCCGAAGATCATCGGGATCGACGAAGTGTCGATCCGCAAGGGGCACACATACCGGATCGTGGTGTCGGACCTGATCCGGGAGCGGCCCATCTGGTTCGGGGGAACGGACCGCTCGGAAGCCTCCATGGACGCCTTCTACAAGTGGCTCGGCCCCAAGAAGAGCAAGGGGATCAAGATCGCCGTGATGGACATGTGGAAGCCGTTCTTGAAGTCCACGAAGAAGAAGGGGCACGCCCCCCAGGCGGCGGTCCTCTTCGACAAGTTCCACGTCATTCGACACCTCGGAGAGGCGCTCGACAAGGTGCGCCGGTCCGAATACCACCGGCTCTCGGGAAAGGACAAAGCGTTCGTCAAGGGGCAGCGGTACACGCTGCTCTCCCGGTGGGAGAACCTCTCCCTTCCGGGGCGCAAGTCGTTGAAGAAACTGCTCTCCGCCAACAAGCGGCTCCAGACGGCCTACCTGCTCAAGGAGTCGTTCGACCAACTGTGGGGGTACCGCCGGGAAGGGTGGGCAAGGCGGTTCTTCGACAACTGGAAGGAATCCCTGAAATGGCAACGGCTCGAACCCTTCGAGAAGTTCGCCGCGATCGTCGAGCGGAACTGGAGCGGGATCGCGGCGTACTGCGAGGCCGAGGAGAAGTTCTCCCTCGGGTTCGTCGAGGGAGTCAACACCAAGATCCGGGTCATCCAACGGCGGGCGTACGGCCTCCGGGACGAAGAATACCTTCGCCTGAAGGTCCTCACCTGCATGCTGCCCGAGATCTGAAATGGTCACATTCCACCCACTCGATTACGCGATGAGCCAAAAAAAAGAGCCCGTTGTGTACGATTGCCCCAGTGGGGCAAGACGGCGCGACGCTGCGTTCATTCAAGAGGGAGGATTTCTATGCGAAGAATACTGGTGCCCATGCTGATGCTCGCCCTGTTCGTGGTCCCCGAGGCATTCGCGGGGGAGAGCCTGGTTTCCGTGAAAAGTTCCCGCGGAGCGAAGGAGACGGCGGATCGTGTCGAGCGCCTGGTGAAGGAGAGGGGGATGAAGCTCTTCAACCGCATCGATCATGCGAAAGGGGCCAGGACGGTCGGAATGGATCTGCGTCCCACCGAGGTGCTGATCTTCGGGAATCCCAAAGGGGGAACCCCGCTCATGAAGTGCTCGCAGACGGCAGGAATCGATCTCCCCCTGAAGATGCTGGTGTGGGAGGACGAGGCGGGAACAGTCCGGGTGGGTTACACCGACCCGGAAGAGATGAAAGACCGGCACGGGATCAAGGGATGTGACAAGGTTCTCCAGAAGATGAAGGGGGCTTTGAAGAAACTGGCTTCTGACGCTTCGCGCCCCGGTTCGTAGGAGAAGGGAAAAATATGGACCCGGAAGATCTTGCCGACGAGTACGTCAGGAAAGCCGACGCCCTCGCAGCGGCGAAACGAACCGAGGAGGCGCTGGGGGTCTACGACTTGGCAGTCGGGGTGTACCCCGATTGCACCGAGGCCTGGACGGGCAAGGCCAATGTTCTGCGGTTGGAGGGAAAGCGCAGGGAGGCTCTGGAATGCGCGGAGATAGCCCTGGAGATAGGGCTTTCCCCGGTTGCGGAGACGCTTCGGGACATCCTGGTCGACGAACTCAGGCGGGAGGGAGTTATCCGATAGGAGTTTCCGGGGAAGAGGCTGAAAATCAATCCTGCAGCGGATGGGGGTGGACGGGGAACAGGTGGCGAATGGAGTTCGCGTAGTACTGCAGGAGAGGAATGTTATCGGAGTTTGCCGTATAGAGTCCGTCTTTTTCCTCCACGAAGTGACGAAGCGTAAGCATGCGTAACCCGACGTTTACGGCGTAATCGTGGTCCGTGCGGGGGATGTAGATGTGGGCGCCCTCCGCCGTGAGTTCGGCGATCAGCCGGTGGACCTCGGCTTTCAGGTCGAGCTCGCTCCACCGTTTTCCCGCCTGGCCAAGGAACGCAGTCGCAACAAGGGAAACCGGGAGCACCGGGATCACCTTTCCGACGGCCGTCATGAGTTCCCCTGCCAGAGTATCCACCTTCCGGAACCGCTCTTCCCTCTCCAGGGAACGGAAATCGATTCCGAGCCTGCGGCAATACTGCCTCATGGAGACCGGCTTACCGAAATTGACGCATGCGTAACCGAACCGGTACCACCGGCCGCGGACCATGAGAAGGAGGTTGCGCAGGAGAAATCTCAGCGAGGTGCCGATAACGAACGGGAGGCTTTTCCGCGGTGCTTTCTTTTCAAGCGATATCAGCTGGCTGCGGTCTTCGAAGGTCCGGTCGTAGTTGATTCCGACCGGGATGAAGACGATGTCTCTTTCCCATCCGGGGTGGAAGGAGCGCGTCATATAGTCGAGAAGGCCGAGTTTCGGTGAGCGCAGCGAGCCGTCCCGGGTCAGGCCTCCTTCCGGAAAGACCGCCTGCACGACCCCTGCCTCGGTGGCCATGGAGACATACCGCTCCAGCACAAGACGGTAGAGGGGATTCCCGGAGTCCCGCCGTATGAAGTAGGCGCCGAGGGACCGGATCAGGGTGTGCAGCGGCCAGATCCTCGCCCATTCGCCCACGGCGTAGCTCAAGGCGGTTCGGGTCGCGGCCAGGTAGGACACGAGGACGTAGTCCATGTTGCTCCGGTGGTTCATCACGAAGACCACGCTGGATTTCCGGTCCACCGCGGCAAGCCCCTCTTCGTTCGTGAAGCCCACACGTACCCGGTACAGAATCCTCGCGGTCTTTTTCGCGAACCAGTAGCCGATCCGGAAGTAGGCGTACGCGTTGAAGGAGGGCACGATCTCCTTCGCGTAACGCTCGACCTCCGCCATCACGACATTTCGCGGGACGTTGTTCTCCTTCGAGTGGGCGCCTGCCGCCTCCACGATTTTCGGGTCGTACATCAGCCGGTCAATCAGCACCTGTCGTTTGGTCAGGGAGAAAGGGCGGACATCCAGCTGAAGGCGCTTCCCGATCTCTTCGAGCACCAGGTTGACGCGACGGCGAAGGAACCAGCGGACGCTCGGGATCAGCAGGCGGTCCACGGCCGCCCATGCCGCGAGGAGGAGGAGGACCGCGGCGAGCCAGACGGGAAGGGTAACGTTTCCGCTCATAGGAGTTTTTTTCCTTGAGTCTACCATTTTCCCCCGGTCGTCTGAATTGCTCCGGCCCGGAATTCCTTAGCCGCCCGGGAAGACGAAACCCCCCGTTTAAAAAAGGTTCGCGGGGGGCTCCGCGCAAAATTTCTTTCCGCGGGTGGCAACATCCGGTTGAAGGGGGCGGAGCGAAAACGGTACATTACGGATATGGCCACGCCCGGAACATCCGATCCCGGCACCTGGGTCGACCGTCACGGGGACGTCCTGGTGCGGTATGCCATGCTCCGCCTCGGGGATCCCCACCTTTCGGAAGATCTCGTACAGGAGACGTTTCTTGCGGCATTGAAGGCCCGGGATACCTTCAAGGGAGACTCCTCCGAAAGGACGTGGCTCGTGGGAATTCTCAAGCATAAGATCGCCGATTACTATCGACGGAAAGTTCGGGAAATCCCGATGGAGGAGAGCGAATCTTCGCAAACCGGCGGGGAAATGACGTTTTTCAACCAGGACGGAATGTGGAAAGACGGCCCTGAGGAGTGGGGGGGCGACCCGGCGGATCTTTTCCGGGAAAAGGAATTCCTGGCTCGGGTGACAAAATGCGTTTCCGACCTCACCCCGAGGCTGGCGCATGCGTTTACCCTCCGGGATATCGACGGTCTGGAGTCCAGGGAAATTTGTAAGGTTTTGGGCGTTACGGAGACTAACCTATGGGTGATCCTGCACCGCGCCAGGATGTTGATGAGACGTTGCCTGGAGATCCACTGGTTCGGCGGGGATGCCGGGAAGAGGTGACCTTGCTCTCGTGTAAAGACACCACGCGGCTTGTTTCGGAATCGATGGATCGCACGCTGCCTCCGGGCAGGCGTCTCGCCAAACGATTCCACCTCCTGTTCTGCGTGCTCTGCGCACGGTACGAGCGGCAACTCTTCATGTTGCGAGAGGTTCTTAAGCGTGCGGGAGCGGAAGAGGATCCCCCGGGACCCGACGACGTCACACTTTCCCCCGAGGCGAAAGAACGGATCAATAAAGCACTTACCCGCCCCTGATAGCTGGTGCGTAACGGGGTTCCTCCTCGTGCGCGAACTGATTTTCATCGAATAGAATTTCCGTTGACAGGAAACGACCATAATGTATGCTGTTAGCATATATTGCTGACGGCATGTATTTGCATCCGCGACTGTACAATCCGGCCGTAAGAGGTACGCAATGGACTCCAACGAACAGGTTCTCTCCGCCCGTCGGTCCTTTACCCGCATGGCGAGGTTTTTCCACCAGCTCCTGAGGGAGAAACTCACATGCGGACCGCTCACGATCCAGCAGTTCTACACTCTGGAATCTCTCGAGGGCGGCCCCAGGCCGATGAACGCGCTGGCGGCGCAGGTCGGGCTTCACCAGAGCACGCTTACCCGCATTGTCGATCGTCTGGAGCGGGACGGTCTCGTTGCACGCCGCGGCAATCCGAAGGAAAAAAGGCGCGTGGAGGTCGTCCTGACCGAAGCAGGACGAACGTTATACCGCTCTCTGGACAGGGAGTGCAAAAACGTCGCATCCGAGATGTTGAAGGTGGTGCCGGAAGATGCCAGGCAGACCTGTGTGGACGCAATGGACCTGTTGAGCAGGTCGATGGACCCCGACAGCGAGAGGTTCCGGGCTGTGCTCAGGAGTTGCTGCGGCGACAGGAAAGGGGAGGGGAAGCAGTGAGGAAAGTGGATCCGGATACGGGAAAGACGTTGCGCACGCCGGAATGTTTTCCAGGCGAACCCGACCTTTCTGTGGTGAACGGCGCTCCTCGAGGAAGGAGCGGAGCGGGGTGCTGCGGAACAGCCGGGACCGCGATCTCCGAAGTACTAGATTCGACCACATTCCTGGACGGATGGACGGATACGCCGGCGGGGCCGATCCCCCGGGTAAGGGCAAGACTTAAGCGGTGGGACGTTTTGGGTCGGTGGAGGATGCGGTGGGGAATGGGGAGGCACCGCTACCGCATCGAGCCGCGTCTTTACGCCGTGGGCAGCCCGGAACCAGACTCTCCTGTCCTGGTTACCGCCAACTACAAGATGACCTTCGATGTCCTGCGCAAGGAACTGGGGGGTCAAAACGCCTGGATTCTTGTCCTTGAAACCGAAGGCATCAACGTATGGTGCGCGGCGGGGAAGGGAACGTTCGGGACCGAAGAGGTTGCCCGGCGAGTGAAAACGACCCGGCTTGCAGAGGTGGTGAACCACCGCAGCCTGATCCTTCCGCAACTCGGCGCGCCCGGGGTGGCGGCGCATCGTGTGCGGGAAGAATGCGGGTTTTCGGTAGTGTACGGTCCGGTGCATGCGCAGGATATCCCCCGCTTTCTGATGGAAGGGATGAAGACGACCCCGGAGATGCGACGCGTTGCGTTTCCCGTATCCGAGCGGGTGGCCCTCGCACCGGTGGAACTGGCAGGGTTTCTCAAGCCCACGGCGTGGGTGTTCCTTGCGCTGTTCCTCCTCGCAGGGGTAGGCCCATGGGTCTTCTCCCCGTCGGCTTTCTTGCACCGGGGTCTCGGGGCGTCAGGCGTATGGCTGGCCGGGGTTCTTTGCGGGGCGGTGATCACTCCGGTTCTGCTGCCCTGGATTCCCGGTCGTGCCTTCTCGGCCAAGGGGGGGCTGGTAGGGGGATTTTTCGCCGCGTGCATCGTTGCATTCTTTTGGGAAGCACTGGGGGTCTTCCAGGGGATGGCTCTTCTGGTCGCGCTCTCGGTGATATCCTCGTTTGCCGCCATGAATTTCACCGGCGCAACCCCTTTCACCTCGCCTTCCGGGGTGGAAAAGGAGATGAGACGGGCTATTCCCCTCCAGGCGGCAGCGGTTGCACTGGCAGTGATTCTTTGGGTCGGGTCGACTTTCACAGGTTGAGGAGTACCAGGGGAGGAAGGACGGGATGGAAGGATTTCGCTATATGGATGGCGTCGTCACCTTGCAACTGGAGGAGGTAGCATGCGTCGGGTGCGGAATGTGCCAGACGGTATGTCCCCACGAAGTTTTCACGATGAACCGGGGGAAGGCCAGAATCCTGGACCGGGACGCGTGCATGGAATGCGGTGCGTGCGCAAAGAACTGCCCGAGCGACGCTCTCTCCGTAACACCCGGCGTGGGATGTGCAAACTACGTCATTCAGAGCTGGCTTGGGGGACGGAAAGAATTGTTTCGCAATATATCAAAACATGCGAATGTATAGGAGGTGTATATCTCTTCACGCGGGTCCGTGGCAGGGGAAAAACATGGAGATCGCAATCGTAGGAGGCGGGTGTGCCAGGTGCAAACAGACCGCCGAAGTCGTGCGCAAAGCCGTTGAGCATGCCGGCGTGGATGCCACCATCTCCAAGGTTGATGATATCCGGGAGATCATGAAATTCCGGGTGCAGACAACGCCTGCGGTGGCTGTCGACGGCGAGGTGAAGATCTCCGGCAGGGTGCCGACGGTGGAGGAAGTCACATCGCTTCTCACCCGATAACAAACGCCCGGCAAGCCACTAAGTTTATCGGGCCCGGCCTGCTGGGCCTGGGAGCCTGGTGGTTCGTTTACCGGGGACTTTCCCCGTTTGCGAAGTGGGTCACCTATTCGTTGCTCACCCTGTCGCCCGGAAGACATCTGACCTCCGCGTTGGAATTCTTCCTCTACGAGGCCCCCAAGGTCCTCATGCTCCTGATCCTGGTGGTCTTTGCCGTCGGGGTGGTTCGTTCGTTCTTCACTGCGGAGAGGGCCCGGCGCATCCTCTCCGGCAAGAGGGAGATCGCGGGAAACGGGATGGCGGCACTGCTCGGGACCGTCACCCCCTTCTGCTCGTGTTCCGCGGTTCCCCTCTTTCTGGGATTCGTGACTTCCGGGATCCCTCTCGGGGTAACCTTTTCATTCCTGATTTCCGCCCCCATGGTCAATGAGGTCGCCCTGGTCCTTCTGGTCGGACTGTTCGGGTGGAAGATCGCCGCGATCTACTTTGGGACGGGTCTTGCGATCGCGATCGCTTCGGGGTGGGCCATCGGCAGGCTGGGCATGGAGAGATACGTGGAGGAGTGGGTGTTTGCGAACGCGGATGGCGAGGGCTGCGCGAGCTCCGAGGAGCAGGACATAACGTGGGAGAAGCGGTTCCGCCTCGGCCTGGATGCGGTCCGTGACATCGTCGGGAAGGTTTGGCCTTACCTGCTCGCCGGAATCGCCATAGGAGCGGGGATCCACGGGTACGTGCCGGAGAACTTCATGGCCTCCATCATGGGATCGGGCGCATGGTGGTCCGTGCCGCTGGCGGTCGTGCTGGGGATCCCCATGTACTCCAACGCCGCGGGGATCATCCCCGTCGTCCAGGCCCTGCTGGGGAAAGGGGTCGCGCTTGGAACCGCCCTGGCGTTCATGATGGCGGTTATCGGGCTCTCCCTGCCCGAGATGATCATCCTCCGGAAAGTGCTCAAGACGCGCCTGATCGCCACGTTCGCGGGAGTGGTCGGCACGGGGATTCTGATTGTCGGGTTCCTGTTCAACCTGGTGACGTGAGGGGCAGGTAGCCCCTCGTTTCACGGCAGCAGGAGGATCTTCCCCGTGGTCTCCCGTCCTGCGAGCTTCCGATGGGCTTCCCCGGCATCCGCCAGAGGGAAGGTTTCTCCGATGCGGACGCTTAGCAGGCCTTCGGCCGCCCAGCCGAGAACCTGGTTCGCCCGCGAGAGGAGTTCCTCCCGGTTCCGTGTGTAGTGCGCCAGGGTGGGCCGCGTCAGGAAGAGGCTCCCCCGTGCGTTCAGGACCTGCGGGTCGAAGGGCGGAACGGGCCCGCTGGCCTGGCCATAGAGGACCAGGTATCCGCGGGCGGCCAGGCAGTTAAGGCTCTTCTCGAAAGTTGCCTGTCCGACGGAATCGTAGACCACCTGGACCCCGGATCCGCCCGTAAGCTCCATCACCTCCGTTTCGAAATCCTTCTTGGTGTACAGGATGACTTCGTCGGCGCCTGCCACCAGGGCCAACCGGGCCTTCTCCTGCGTGGAGACGGTCGCGATCACCTGGGCCCCCCGCTGCTTGGCCATCTGGACCAGGAGGAGGCCCACCCCTCCGGCCGCGGCGTGCACCAGGCACTTGTCTTTCGGTTTCAGCGGGTAGGTGTCATGAGAGAGATAATGGGCGGTCATCCCCTGGAGCATCGCGGCGGCTGCCGTTTTCGGATCGATCCCCTGCGGGATTTTGACAAGCCGCCAGGAAGGAACCACCGCGTATTCCGCGTAGGAACCGATAGCTCCGGAGTACGTTACCGGGTCCCCCGGAGCCACCTCGGTTACCCCCGTCCCGATTTCCAGGACGGTGCCTGCACCTTCGTTACCGGGCGTAAATGGCAACGGCAAGGGGTATAGCCCCATACGCTGGTAGATGTCGATGAAGTTGACGCCGACGGCATCCAGTCGGACGAGGGCGTGTCCCTCTCCCGGCTTCGGAGAGGGAACATATTCAAAGATCATGGCCTCAGGGTTTCCGTACTGATGGACACGAATCGCTTTCATCGCCACCTCCCCCCCGTTTGGGGTTGTGAGAAGTACCGGCCGTTTGTCGGGATCCTTCCGTAATTATACAGGGGAAATGCGGGGGAAACTGATCCGGATTGCATTATACTGACCCCCGGATACGACCAGGCAGGCGGTGGCCAACCGGAGGATGCAGAAGGGGGCCGTGAATGGAAAAGAGGTTGTCCTTCCAGGGGGTGTATCCCATCCTCGTGACACCATTCACCGATGGGGAGGAAATCGATCTCGAATCGTTTTCCCGCGTGGTCCGATTCATGGCGGACATCGGTGTGGACGGAGTGACGATCCTCGGCGTTCTGGGGGAGTCGAACCGGCTCGGAGACAAGGAACGGGAGCAACTCATTGGGACCGCCGTCTCCGCAGCGGCGGGACGGTTCCCGGTGATCGTGGGAACGAGCCACAGGGGAACGCTTGCAACGCGTCACTTGAGCCAGATGGCCCAGTCGCTCGGGGCCGATGCGGTGATGGTGACCCCGTCGCGGGAACCCGTGCCGGGCGAGGACAAGGTTCTCGAATATTTCCGCCAGGTGGCAGGCGGGATCTCCATCCCGATCGTGGTGCAGGACCATCCTGCCTCCACGGAGGTTCACATGCCGGTTCCCCTGCTGCTCCGGCTGGTAAACGAAATCCCCGCAGTCGGGTGCATCAAGGAGGAAGCCCCTCCCACTCCCCGGAAGATCTCGACGCTCGTTCAGGGGATGACAAGCCGGAAGGTTTCCATCCTCACGGGGCTTGGGGCCCTCTACGGGATGTTCGACCTGGAGCGGGGGAGCAGCGGTTTCATGACCGGTTTTGCTTTCCCCGAAGTGCTGGTGGCGATGGTCCGGGAGGTGCGAAGAGGAGAGATGGATGCTGCCTGGGACCTCTACAGGCGTTTTCTGCCGCTGATCGTCTTCGAGCAGCAGCCCGGCATAGGGGTTCGCAAGGAGATCTACAGGATGCGCGGATTGATTACGACCGCTCGCGTTCGGCACCCCGGAGCGGGAGTCCTTCCGGCAGCAGCCGATCAGTTGCGCGCTCTTCTTGCCCGGGTCCTGCCGGGAACGGACATCACCCGGCCCCTGGTGTTGTAAGGATGGGAGCGGGAGCGGCTGCTAAAGATCCGGATTTCGAATCGAGTCGAAGATGGCGAACAGAGTGCCGGGTTTCGTCGTCGTCCCTGCCCCTAGGACACGGTGCCGAACTCGGCGGGGAGCTTTTCGATAATGTGCCTGAAGACGTCCCTGCTTTCCTTGAGAGCCTCGGTGGTTGTCTGTTCGGTGGCCCCTTTGATCTGCTTGTCCAGGTTGACGATGGCCTCCTCCACAAGGCCCCTGAGGGCGTGAATCTCCGGTCCGTTCATATTTACTTCCATTGCGTACCTCCTGCCGTCCGCCTCCCGCTTGCTGCGGACGTCCCGATCCACCCTGCTCGCAACATCATTATATCGTTGTCTGTCAATGTCGCCAATCCCGTTGGCCATCCCGTTTCCTCCCTCTTCTGCCGGGAAGGAAGGTTCACGCGCCGTGGATCCCGGCCGTTAAGGCCTGCGGTTCGACACGTAATGCGATAGCTGAGCATATATGTGTAATACAGTTGTAATATATAGACATTAAAGGCAGCAAGGTTTTCGGGTGCACGGAACTTTCCGTCACCTCCAGTGGGTAGTCGTGGGTGTTGATTTTCATGGGGGGGGATCGACAGTACAATGGTTCGGGGAATACTGTGTGGCGAAACGCGGTCAGGGTCCTGCTGACCGGTCCCCCGGGATGCGGGAAAACGACCGTTGCAAGAAAGGTTGCCGGAATTCTCGGTTCCGGAGCGGTCGGGTTCTTCACGGAGGAAGTTCGGGACGCGACGGGAACCCGGACCGGGTTCCGGGTGGAATCGATCGACGGGAGGAAGGGCGAGCTGTCGAGCAGGCGCCCCGGTCCCGGGCCGCGGGTAGGGCCCTACGTCGTCGACGTCCGTGGCTTCGAAGCGGTCGCCCTCCCATCGCTTGCCGGAGATCCCGACAAGGTCTTCATCATCGACGAGATCGGGAAGATGGAGTGCTTTTCGGAAGCGTTCCGGGCCCGGGTGCGGGAGATCCTCGATTCGGAGGTTCGCGTCCTGGCAACGGTCCCGCTGCGCGGCGGCGGGTCCTTCCTTCAGGGGATCCGGAACTGCCCGGGCGTCGCGGTCGTCACCGTGACACGGGCCAACCGGGACCGCCTTCCCGAAGAGATTTCCGTAGTTTTCCAAAGAGGAAGGCCCGGCTGACCTTGCGGGGCCGATCGATCGGAAAGGTGCTTTGATGACAGTGAGTCCCCTGGCGGGAAAACCCGCCCCTCCATCGATGCTGGTGAACGTGGCGCGGCTGGTGTCCGCCTATTACACGGAACGCCCCGATCCTTCCGTGCGGGAGCAGCGGGTCTCCTTCGGCACATCCGGTCACCGAGGATCCTCCTTCCGGTGCGCGTTCAACGAGGCCCATATCCTCGCCGTGAGCCAGGCCATCTGTCTTTACCGCAGACAGCGGCAGATCACCGGCCCCCTGTTCCTGGGGAAGGACACCCATGCGCTTTCCGAGCCGGCGTTCGTAACCGCGCTCGAGGTGCTGGCCGCCAACGGAACCGAAGTGATGATCGACCGGGAGGGAGGGTATACCCCGACCCCCGTGATCTCCCACGCGATCCTTTCCTACAACCGGGGGAGGAAGACCGGGCTTGCCGACGGAATCGTGATCACCCCTTCGCACAATCCGCCGGAGGACGGGGGGTTCAAATACAATCCTCCGCACGGAGGCCCCGCGGACACGGACACGACCGTCCGGATCGAGGAGGTGGCGAACGGGTTTCTCGCAGACCGCCTGCGGGGTGTGGAGCGGATCCCGGTCGGGAAGGCGCGATCCGCACCCACGACGCACCGCCACGACTATACCGGTTCCTACGTCATGGACCTGGAATCCGTCGTGGACATGGAGGCGATCCGCGGGTCCGGACTTCGCCTGGGCGTCGACCCGCTCGGCGGGTCGGGAGTGGCCTATTGGGGCCCGATCGCGGAACGGTACGGGATCGACGTGGAAGTTGTAAATGACGCGGTGGACCCGACATTCCGTTTCATGACGCTGGACTGGGACGGGAAGATCCGGATGGACTGCTCCTCCCCGCACGCGATGGCGAAACTTATCGCCCTCAAGGACCGTTTCGATGTGGCCTTCGCAAACGACACCGATAACGACAGGCACGGGATCGTCGTGCGCAGCACCGGTCTCCTTAATCCCAACCATTATCTCGCCGCGTCCGTGTCGTATCTGTTTACCAGCCGCCCGAAGTGGCCGCAACGGGCGGCGGTGGGCAAGACCGTGGTGAGCAGCAGCATGATCGACCGCGTGGCCGGAGGCCTCGGCAGACGCCTGGTCGAGGTGCCTGTGGGGTTCAAGTGGTTCGTGGAGGGGTTCCTCGGGGGAGACCTGGGGGTTGGCGGGGAGGAAAGCGCCGGCGCCTCTTTCCTGCGGCGGGACGGCACGGTCTGGACGACCGACAAGGACGGCATCATCATGGATCTCCTCGCGGCGGAGATGATGGCGAAAAAGGGCAAGGACCCTGGAGAACAGTATGCCGATCTTGCCAGGCGGTTCGGGGAGCCGTCCTATGAACGGATCGACGCGCCCGCGACGCCGAAGCAGAAGAGCATGCTCGCAAAGCTCTCGGCGAGCCAGGTCGTGGCTTCCGAACTGGCGGGGGAGAAGATCCGGGAAAAGATCACGAGCGCCCCGGGCAATGGCATCCCCATCGGCGGCCTGAAAGTCGTCACCGAGAACGGATGGTTCGCCGCGCGTCCTTCGGGGACGGAGGACGTCTACAAGATCTACGCCGAGAGTTTTCTGGGGAAGGACCATCTTCGCCGAATCCAGGAGGAGGCGCAGGCCCTCGTCACAAGCGTCTTCACCGCGGGGTAGATCCCGCAACGGTCGCGGTGTGCCGTCTCGGCGGGACAGGTCCACAGGGGAAAGAAAAAAACAGGAGGGAAGTCTACCATGAAAAAATCCTTTGGCGCGAAGACCCTCGTGTTTCCCACCCCGGTGTGGGTGGTGGGGTCGTACGACAAGGAGGGGAAACCCAACGTGATGTCCGCGGCGTGGGGAGGAGTCTGCTGCTCGAAGCCTCCGTGCGTAGCCGTTTCTCTCCGGGAGGCCACCTACACGTTCGGCAATATCGTGGAGCGGAAGGCCTTTACGATCAGCGTCCCCTCCGAGGCCCACTCCCGGGAGGCGGATTACATCGGCATCGCCTCGGGGAGGAATGTCGACAAGTTCGCCGCAACAGGGCTTACCCCCGTGCGGAGCAAAATCGTGGACGCCCCCTACGTCGGGGAGTTCCCTCTCATTCTGGAATGCCGGCTCCATCAGACGGTGGAGATCGGACTGCACACCCAGTTCATCGGGGAAATCCTGGACGTCAAGGCGGACGAATCGGTGCTCGGGGAGGAGGGTCTCCCCGATATCGAAAAGGTGAAACCGATCGTGTACGCGCCGGAAATTCGAACGTACCACGGACTCGGCAAAAAAATAGGGCACGCCTACTCCATCGGGAAAGCGATCGGTGGGTGAGAGCCAAGCGGTGCGGTCTTCCCTTTAAGGGAAGCGGATAGGGCGGATCATGGATCCCAAACGGAGGAGAAAAGGAATGGTCATCCCGACGGTTGTGATGGGCGTCCTTGCGGTCGTCCTGCTTGCGCTCGGCTATTATCGGGGGGAGGGAGAGCATCTGCAGGGCCTGCGATCCGGGGGCGGGATGATCCTCGATATCCTTCCGCTTCTTTTGTGCGCGTTCATCGTGGCGGGGATGGTCCAGGTACTCCTTCCCCGGGAGCTTATCGCGAAATGGGTCGGGGAGGAATCCGGCTTCCGGGGCATCCTCATCGGAACGGTGGCCGGGGGGCTCTCACCGGGGGGACCTTACGTCAGTCTCCCCATCGTGGCCGGGCTCCTGCGGTCCGGCGCGGGGATCGGGACCATGGTCGCTTTCCTCACGGGGTGGTCCCTGTGGGCAGTCGCCCGGCTTCCGATGGAAGTCGGGATCCTGGGGTGGAAATTCACCTTCATCCGGCTGGCCACCACGTTCTTTTTCCCTCCCGTGGCGGGATGGCTGGCCCATGCCTTCTTCGGGCAGTGGAACGTCGCATAAAAGGCGGACGAAACGAAACGACGGCGAGGGGAAGCGTAAATGCCGAACGCGACAGGGACCGTGGAGACGTCTCCGGGTGACGTCGTATTCCGGGGCCGCGGCCTTACCAAGATCTACGACATGGGGGAGGTCCAGGTACATGCCCTGCGTGGCGTTGACGTGGACCTGTTCGCGGGGGAACTGGTCGTGCTCCTGGGGCCGTCAGGAAGCGGGAAATCGACGCTCCTCAACATCCTGGGGGGACTGGATACCGCTTCCGGGGGACATGTCTCCTACCGAGGCCGGGACCTGACGCGAGCCACGGACAAGGAGTTGACCGAGTACCGGCGTTTCCACGTGGGCTTCGTGTTCCAGTTCTACAATCTGATTCCGAGCCTTACCGCTCTCGAAAACGTGTCCGCCGTCACCGATATCGCGAAGGATCCGATGAAGGCGGAGGATGCGCTTACCCTCGTGGGACTGGGGGACCGCCAGAACCATTTTCCGGCCCAGCTCTCGGGGGGCGAGCAGCAGCGGGTGGCGATCTCCCGGGCGATCGCCAAGAACCCCGCCGTCCTTCTCTGCGACGAGCCCACGGGGGCCCTCGATTCCTCCACCGGCATCCTGGTGCTCGAGGCCCTGGAGCGCATCAACCGGGAGCTGGGCACGACCACGGTGATCATCTCCCACAACGCGGATATCGCCGGCATGGCGGACCGTGTGATTCGTCTGAGCTCCGGATCCATTGCCGAGAAGTACCGGAACGCGGAGAAGCGGATGCCCAAGGATATAAGCTGGTGACAGCATGAAAGCGATCGACAGGAAACTCTGGCGAGACCTGTGGTGGATGAGGGGGCAGGCAGCAGCCATCGCCATGGTGATCGTGAGCGGAGTCGCCACGTTCATCATGTCCATCAGTACGCTGGACTCGCTCAGGCTGACCCAGGCGACCTTTTACCGGGACTATCGCTTCGCCGATGTCTTCGTCTCCCTGAAGCGGGCTCCCGAGGGCCTCGCGCAGCGTGTCCGGGAGATCCCTGGCGTGGACGTGGTCGAGACCCGCGTCGTCGCATCGGCGAACCTCGATATTCCGGGATTTGCGGATCCGGTGAGAGGCCTGCTGTCTTCGATTCCCGATGACGGCGCCTCCCTGCTGAACGGGCTTTACCTCAAGGTGGGCCGGACGGTCGACCCCGGACGGGACGACGAGGTGATCGTGAGCGAGCCGTTCGCAGAGGCGCACGAGTTCGTCCCGGGGGACGTCCTGGGAGCTGTTATCAACGGGCGCCGCAGAGATCTTACGATCGTCGGGGTCGCACTTTCCCCCGAGCATCTCTACCAGGTAAGCCCGGGCGCCATGTTCCCGGACTACAAGCGCTACGGCGTGTTATGGATGGCAAGAACGCCACTCGCCAGCGCCTACGACATGGAAGGCGCTTTCAACGATATTTCCCTGACCTTGATCCCCGGAACGGCGAGAGAAGATGTCATCGATCGTCTCGACGATCTGCTTGCGTCCTACGGCGGTCTCGGCGCATTCGAAAGAAAAGACCAGGTGTCCCACCGCTACCTCTCCGAGGAGTTCCGCCAGCTCGGAACGCTTGCCACCATCTTCCCCGTGATCTTTCTCGGGGTGGCGGCATTCCTCCTCCACATCGTGATCGGAAGGCTCATCGGCATCCAGCGGGACCAGGTGGCCATCCTCAAGGCGTTCGGGTACGCGAACGTGGACATCGGGTTGCATTACGCAAAGCTGGTTCTCCTCATCGTCGTAGTCGGGGTATGCGGCGGTCTGGCCGCAGGGGCCTGGCTCGGGCGGGGCTTGAGCAATCTCTACATGGAGTTCTATCGTTTCCCCTACCTGAAGTTTTTGCTACGGCCCCCCGTCGCGTTCACGGCGGCCCTGGTAAGCGCTGCCGCGGCGTTGCTCGGCACGCTCCAGTCCGTGCGAAAGGCCGCCCTGCTTCCCCCCGCGGAAGCCATGCGCCCGGAACCGCCGGAGAGGTACCGGGAGACCGTCATCGAGCGCCTCGGCCTCAAGCGCCTGTTGTCCCATCCCGCCCGTATGATCGTCCGGCACATCGGACGGAGACCGGTCAAGTCCATCCTCTCGGTCGTGGGCATCGCGCTGGCGTGCGCGATTCTCATGATGGGGAATTTCCAGGAAGACGCGATAGACTTCATGGTGGACGTGCAATTCCGCCTCGCGCAGAGGGAGGACCTCACCGTGACCTTCGTCGACCCCACATCCCGGAGATCCCTGTACGAGCTCAGGGGCATCGAGGGTGTCCGGTATGGCGAGCCCTTCCGGGCCGTTCCCGCCCGTCTGAAGTTCCAGCACCGCAGCTACCGGACCTCCCTCCAGGGAGTCGAAACCGGCGGGATCCTGCATCGCCTTCTGGACACGTCGCTTCAGCCCATAGACGTTCCCCCTTCCGGCGTCGTACTGACCGACCATCTCGGCAGCATTCTCGGTGTTCGCCCCGGGGACCTTCTGACCGTCGAAGTCCTCGAGGGAAGCCGGCCGGTGAGGAAGGTGCCGGTGGCAGGCTTCGTAAAAGAGTACTTGGGAGTGTCCGCCTACATGGAGCTTGCGGCCTTGAACCGGCTCATGCGCGAGGGAAGCGCGGTCTCGGGGGTGTACCTTGCCGCGGACGAGCAGTTCCGGCCCGCGATCTACGAAACGCTTAAGGGAATGCCGCGCGTCGCCGGGACCACCATCCGGGAAGACGCCATCCAGAGCTTTTTCGATACGATGGGCGATACGCTTCTCATCTTCACGTTCATCAACACCCTGCTCGCCGGGACGATCGCCTTCGGCGTGGTGTACAACAGCGCGCGGATCGCCCTTTCCGAACGGAGCAGGGAGATGGCGAGTCTTCGGGTCTTGGGCTACACGCACGGGGAGATCTCCTACATCCTGATCGGGGAGATCTTCGTCCTCACCCTGGCGGCTCTCCCGGTCGGATTCCTGTTCGGACGCTCCTTGTGCGCCTATATCGCCGGGAACCTCCAGTCGGACCTGTACCGGGTGCCCCTGGTCCTGGATCCTGACACCTACGCCTTCGCGGCCGCCGTGGTCCTGGCATCCACCTGTATCTCCGCGCTCATCGTGCGCCGGAGACTTGGCCGCCTGGACCTCGTCACGGCCCTGAAGACCAGGGAGTAAAAGGCATGCAGCAGCGCAGATGGGTCATCCTGCTCGGGATCGCAGCGGCGGTTGTCGCACTTGTCGTCTACGGCATGATGCCAAGGCCCGTCGTGGTGAACGTTTCGAAGGTGACGCGGGGGCCGCTGCGCGTCACGGTCGAGGAAGAGGGGAAGACCAGGGTGCAGGACCGGTTTGTCGTGTCCGCGCCCGTCTCGGGATTCGTCCGCCGCATCACACTCGACGTGGGGGACAAGGTGACCCGCGGCAAGGTCGTGGCGCAGCTGGAGCCTTTGCGCTCGACGGTTTTGGACCCCCGCAGCCGGGCGGAGGCGGAGGCGAGAGTGGAATCGGCGAAGGCGGCACTCGACGCGGCAAAGGAGAACGCCCGGGTAGCCGTGGCGAGCGACGATTATGCCAGGGCGAAATTCGAGCGCACGAAGAAACTGCACGAGTCGGGTTTCGCCAGCAAGGATGAGTGGGAAAGGGTGGAGTCGGAAGCCCGGCAGGCCCGCGCAACGCTTAAGTCCTCCGAATTTGCCGTCAAGGTGGCCCGTTCCGACCTGGAGGCGGCCCGCACGCAGCTCTTGTACTCGTCCGGGGAGGGGGGGCGAGGTCCGGGCGGGAAAATCGCCGTCCGTGCCCCGGTGGATGGGAGTGTGCTGGGGATCCCCCATAAAGACGAAGGGGTGGTGGAGGCGGGCAGGCCCCTGATCGAAATCGGAAACCCCCGCGCCCTGGAAGTCGAAGTCGACGTGCTGTCTTCCGACGCGGTGCGCATACGCCCGGGAACGACCGTGCATTTCGACCGGTGGGGAGGAGACGGTCTCCTGGAAGGGAAGGTGCGGACCGTGGAACCCGCCGGGTTCACCAAGGTCTCAGCCCTGGGAGTAGAGGAACAGCGGGTGCTCGTCATTGCCGACATCACCTCGGTTCCCGCCCTCTGGGAGCAGCTTGGGGACGGCTACCGCCTGGAGGCGAGTTTCCTGCTCTGGGAAGGAGACGATATCCTCCAGGTTCCCGCCAGCGCACTCTTCCGGTACGAAGACGGTTGGGCCGCATTTGTGGTAAATGGCGGAAGGGCAAAGCGACGCATCGTTACGGTCGGGCGCCGGAACGGCCTGGTTGCGCAGATCCTCTCCGGGCTGGAGGAGGGGGAGACGGTGATCCCCCACCCGAGCGACCAGATCGAAGACGGAACCCGTATCCGGAAACGATAGGCCATCCGGAAATGGATATGAAAAACGGGAAGGAGATCCCACAGTGAACAAGATCGAACTCGTCGATGGCGTGCTGCGGGGAGAACCGGTGGACACGGCACCGCTTTCGCTCTGGTACCACTTCGGGGTGCAGCACGGGGAAGGAACGCGGTTCGCCCGGCTGGCGCTCGACTATTTCCGCTACTACGACTTTGATTTCCTCAAGGTGATGAACGACTACTTTTACCCCATGCCGGAAGGTCTCGAGGCGGTTCGGACAGGGGAGGATTTGCGGCGCATCACCCGTTTCGACGTGGAGAAGTCTCCCTGGCAGGAGCAGTTCCGGGCCCTGGAGGTCATCGACAAGGACTTGAGAGGAAGCGCCTACTTTATCGACACGGTGTTCGATCCCTGGCACACCCTGAAAAGAAGTCTCGCAGGGGAAAACATCGGGACGTTGATGGACAGGGAACCGGACGCCGTGCTCGGGGCTCTGGACGTCATAACGGAGAACCTGATCGCCTATTGCGTAAGATCTATCGACATCGGTTCTGCGGGAATCTTCCTGTCCGTCCCGGCCTCCCGGGAGTTCATGAGCCGGGAGCAGTTCCTAACCTTCGTGAAACCGTTTGCGTACCGGGTTTGCGAGGCGGTTTCGGGAGTCGGCAGGATGAACGTCGCCCATATCCACGGCGACGACCTCTATTTCGACGACTGCATCGATTTCCCGGTCCACGTGTTCAACTGGTGGGACCGCGGTCCCGAAGGACCCTCCCTTTCTTCCGTGAAAGAGAGGATTTCCGGATGCGTGATGGGCGGGATCGACCACAATATCGTCAGCCGGAGAACCCGCTCGTTTCTGAAAGAGCATGTGCGGGAAGGACGAACGCTGGGAGGAAAGAACAGGTTCTTCCTGGCAAACGGCTGCTCCATCGACACATCCGTGAATCCGAGGGCGATCCAGGCGATCGTGGAGGCGGCAAAGCAACCCCTGTAGAAATCCCCCACCCCTGTTTCCGTCTGTGGCTCTCTTACAGGATGCGCATGGCCCCTCCAGGAGTGTCTTACCTCCTTCTCTGCGGCTCTCCGTATGAACGAAGCTGTGCCCCTAAAAACCCCCTGCCGTGGAAAGCGCTGCGGCAGGCAGAGGTTGTACGGAGAAAGATTAGCGGTGGCGAAGGATCGGCCGCGATCCCCGCGATCGGTGGACTGCGAATGGGGCTTGTTCCCGGGCCAGAAAATAAATGAAAAAAGATATTGACAACTTTATTGTCATTATGACAATAAAGTTGTAATGGCAGTCGCGAAGGTTCCCGTTGGCGTCGAAACACCGTGGGCCGGCCCGTGTGGAGATGCCACCGGGAGATTGGTGACAGCGGCTTCCATGACACATCAAGCACACAAAACAAGGAGGAAAGACCGAGATGGCCGAGAACAAGGAAAGAGAAACGAAAAGGGAACGCGGCCGTGGCCGCAAGGTATTTTGGATCGTTGTCGTTGTCGCCAGCCTGCTGGCGGTGGTCCGCTATAGCAACGGATCGATGTGGCACCATCATCGCGAGAGACACACCGTGCATTCCACATCGGATGTGAAAGAAAGGATGGTAAAGAAAGCGGACCGGGCATTAAATGAGGTAAACGCCACTTCCGAACAGCGGGCCAGGGTCAATGACATCATCGATGGTCTGGTCCCAGAAATCGTCGGGTTCCAGAAAGAGAGGGAGGAACTCAAAATCCGGATCCTCAAGGCCCTCGAAAGAGAGGATATGACGCCCGAGGATCTCGAACAGGTGCGAGCCTTGAGCGTAAGCCTCGCCAAGAAGGCGATCAACCGAAGTTTCGAAGCGATCTTAGCGGTTTCTGACGTGTTGACTCCAGATCAGCGTAAGGAACTCCTGAAGGAATGGGAACCACGGGGATGAAACGGAAAACCAAACCGAAAGAAACCTGGGCGCGATCCGTGCCGGGAAAGGCGAAAACGGTAGTGCAGGGGGCCGACCGGGACCGGTCGGCCCTCGACCACCTGATTGTCGAAACGGTATCCCTTTTCCACCGCCTTAAATCGACCGCAGGGAAGGTACACCGGAAGGGAAAGGTGACGATCAGGGAACCCGGTCTCCTGAAACTTCTTGACCGCGGAGGGACCAAAACGGTGCCGCAACTGGCGCGGGCAAGGCAGGTTTCCCGACAGTTTGTTCAGACGCAGATCAATCGATTCGCAGAAAAAGGACTTGTCGAATTCGTGGCGAATCCCGCCCATCGACGTTCGCCTCTTGTGCGCCTAACGGGAAAAGGGAAGGAGTTCGTGGATGCCGTGAACCGGAGGGAAACAGAACTTTATGAGAACCTCGGGGTGGATATCCCGGAGGGGGATTTGCGAAATGCGGCAACGGTTCTCCGGACAGTGCGGGAATTGCTAGAGAGCGATAAGGGGAAGTAAATGCTGGATGCGGGGGAGGGCACACGGGTTCCATAGGAAGCGCAAAGGTACTGGCTGCATATTCTAGTAGTGACTCTTCCCCCCGTGCTCCTTCTCCGCGTGTTTCGCCCCCTTGTAGACTCCCCACAGCTCGGTTTTCGGGTTCTGCTTTGTATGAACCGCGACGCCGGCTTTCCCGTGTGCGATTCCCATGAACAGATCCTTGACGGTTTTACCCTTCCAGTCGCCGGCAAACTTCTCCGGGGTGATGTCGCCTTCGGCAAGGGATCCCGAAAACTTCCCTTCCTTGAGGGATGGTGGACCCCCGGTAGAAGGATAGAGCCACGTGATGACCGCCCCGCGCTTTCCGCCTTCTCCTACCGCGTGGATGTGCGACATCGTGACGTTTTCGATCTTGTAAATATGCAGTCTGTAGTGAATGGCCTTGCCGTCCTTGGACAGTGCAAAGGTTGCTTTCCCCGTGGCGTCGGTTTTCACGTCGGGGATGGCGGAAAGCTTCACGTTGACTGAACCCTTGTGCATCCCTGCCCGGGACATGCCCGCTACGACAAATGCGGATACTGCCAGTACCATCAACGGAACCAATATGGTTTTGCGCATGGCGTGCTCCTTTGGTCCAACAATGGATTTGGGATTACCCCGACAATAAGATGAGGTTTTCATCGTGATGGTTTTACGATCCTCTTACTTCCCCTTCCCCCACCTCCCGAGTCGTCTGTCTTGTTGCCTCAAAAGGGGGTGGAAGAACGGGGTACGAGGATGATCTCACGGGGATCGTGGGAGAACATCGGGAAGATAAACAATCCTTGTCGCGCCCGGTTCGCTCAATACGGTGTCTCATGGAGGGAACAGTCGAGGCGACCTTTTGTGGCTATTACAACGTAATTTTATCAAAGTAATAGAGCATAAAATTTCATGTATCAGATTATGTCAAAAGGATGCCCACTGATGAGATTAACGGGGTGTCACCTGGTTCTCTGTGGGAGGTTTGCGCAGTAAGGATGCCAGTACGACGGCGGCAAGGTACCCGGCAAAGTTTCCGGTCCCGATTTATCCCATCTGGTCGTACCCGAGGCGCAGGGTCCTGCCCATCGAGGGAAGCAGCATGCTGTAGGCGAACCGGGTCAGCCCCAGGCAGGAGAACACGGTCAGCCCTCCTGTGAGGACGATGACCCAGCCGTAGTGCATTTTCGGCGGTTTCACGGAATGGCCATCCGCGCCATGCTCCCGGGGAAATTGTTGGAGTGTCCATTATAGTCAATGGGCTTGAAGGAAACCGGAATGACCGGAAAGCTTCCCCCGGGAACGTTTCCTCTTATTTTGTCGAAGCAGACTCTGGAAATACTTTCGGGAGGTATATTCCCCTTTCGCCTCCGCAATGCGAAGAGAAAGGGTGATCCTTCTTGTCTGGAGGTCTTCCGTTTCGGGGTTTCGGACGAACCTGCCTGCCTCACCTCCCCAGGCCAGCGATCCCGAAATAAGGGTGAAAACAAGGAGAAATACAGCGATGCTCCTGGTTTCGCCAATGAAAAAGCTTCGTTTCATCCCTCATTGTCCCCACATCTCCCAAACATACAGGATGATGGGTGAGAAGATGATCAATACGACGGATGGAAATATGAACGCTACCAACGGGAAGAGAAGTTTCACTGCAGCCTTCTGGGCTGTCGCCTCCGCGCGGAAATTTTCACCTTCCAGCATTTTCGAGGAATGTTCGCGCAAACCACGGGAAAGTCCTATCCCCAGCCGCTCTCCCTGGCCGACAAGGTTTAAAAATATATGATAATCCTCGAGGGGAACTTTCCTCCGCGATCTCTCCAGGGCTTCCTCCCTTGAAATTCCAAGGATCCTCGCCCGGGAGATCTCTTCCAATTCCCTCGCGAGGGCCCCTTTTGGGATCGCTCGTGCGGCCTCCTGCAGGGCGGAGTGGGATCCCATGCCCGCCTCGAGAAGAAGGGAAAACAGAAAGGATGCGACAGGAAGAGACGAACGGACGCTTTCCATCTGTCTTTTGCCCTGCCCCCTGACGGATGAAAAGAGCGTGAACCATCCAAGGCACAGACCGAGGAAGAATGATATGGGGATTCTCGAAAGGGATGGGTCGACGGCCAGGGATAGAGCCATGACGGATATCCCTGCAACTTCCGCCGCCACCCAACCGCGTAACGAGGTGACCAGCATCCCGCCAGACAGGGAAAATGCTTTTCCTGCTACCAGCTTATTGTGTGCCTTCCGGTGGACTTCGACTATTTTCCTCGGAATGCGAAAAATCGAACCGGGTAGGGACGTTCCGGAGAAAAACCGGCACAGAAGGAAAACGCCGGTCACCAACGGAAACCCGAATGTCAGGATATCGAGGTACTTCATCTTTTCGCCGCCATGATTCTCCGGATGGAAAGCCACCCGAGAAACTGCAATGCGCCGGCAATCGCAAGAATGGTCATGCCCGCCTCTGTTCTCCGGCATCGGACGAGGTATTCGGGGTCGACTTTCGATAAAACGACGATGAATCCGAGGGGCAAAAAGGTCAAAACGAGAGCCTGGAGCCTTGCCTGGGCAGTCATGCTGCGCATCTTTTCCTCCTGCCGTATCTTCGTTCTGAGGATGTCCCTGCAACGTGACAGAAGATCATAGAGGTTCCCTCCTGCGGGAATCGCGATACGGAGAGGGCAAACGATCATCGACACTTCCTCGCACGCCATACGCTGCTCCCACGCGAGTAGCGCTTCCGTTAGGGGGGTCCCCAGGCGGATCACCTGGCAGAGCCATGCAATTTCCTCCCGGATACCCGAGGGGAGCAAGGAGACCGCCTCCTGGAGAGATTCCGGAATGCTGTGTCCGGCCTTCACGTGACCGGAAAGTATTTCGAGAAAGGCCGGAAGCTGTGACACGATTCGTTTTCGTCTTTTCGTGCGTATGGTACGAACGACGCCGCCGCAAAAGAGAGCAGGGGAAGAACCGACAACCAGTACCCAGAAAAAATCCATCCTCGATACCATGACGACGAGTCCGGCAACTCCGCCTGCCATGATAAGGATGCCCCGAACCTGTTTTGAGGTGAGGGAGAGGAATTCCTCCCGGAGAATTCTCGAGGTTGTTTCCGCGGTGTTGTCCAGGCGGGACCGGAAATAGGGGGCGATGGTTCGAAGCAGGAAGAAAGCAAGGCATGTCCCCCCGCAGGCAAACAGGGAATATTCCGTAAGAGTCATTCCCATGCTTTTTCCTCTAAAGAAAGGAATTTGGATGGGATGTCGGTTGCGGTCAATTTCCCTACCTTGGCTGGTCCCCTTTCCTTTCTCCAACGAAATATTTCCTGTAGCAGTATCTGGCTTTCGCTCATGCCGGTTACCTCGGTAATGGATGTTACAGCCCGGTTTCCGTCGCCTAGCCGGCTCATATGCACAAGAATGTCGATCGCAGAGGCGATCTGCTCGCGAATTGCCTTGACGGGGATTTCCACCCCGGAAAACAGGACCATGGTTTCCAGCCGCCGCAGCATGTCGCGGGGAGTGTTCGCATGACCGGTCGTTATCGACCCGTCGTGCCCGGTGTTCATTGCCTGGAGCATATCCAGGGCCTCCCCGCCCCTGCATTCCCCCACGATGATGCGGTCGGGCCTCATCCGGAGAGCGTTTCGCACCAGGTCCCGAATGGTTATGGATCCTGTCCCTTCGATGTTGGGAGGGCGAGTCTCCAGGCTGATGACGTGAGGTTTCATCAACTGGAGTTCCGCGGCATCTTCTATGGTGACGATTCGTTCCTCGCCGGGGATGAATCGGGAAAGGGTGTTCAGAAGAGTCGTTTTTCCCGATCCCGTTCCCCCGGATACGATAATGTTCATTCTCCGGACCACCGCTTCCCTCAAGTAATCCGCTGCCTCTGCCGACAGGGTGCGAAACCCGATGAGTTCCTCCATGGAGTACGGTTCTTTTCGGAACTTCCGAATGGTGAGACAGGGTCCGGATAAACTTGCGGGAGGGATGATTGCGTTTATTCTGGAACCGTCCGGCAGGCGCGCATCGACATAAGGGGATGACTCGTCAAGACGTCGATTTACCCGGGAGACCATACGGTCTATCGTTCCCCGGAGGGTATCATTGCTGATGTAAGCAATGCCGGTCAGGATCAATTTCCCTCTTTTCTCTACGTAAATGGAGTTTTCCCCGTTGACCATGATTTCCGTAATATGGGGATCTGAAAGGAAAGGGGTGATGGGACCGTAGGCAAACAACTCGTCCAGGATTCCCTTGCGAAGGATTTCCCCCTCTTCTTCCGACAACATCATCCTTTTCAATTCGGAACGAATGTACTGTTCCGCTCGTCCCTTCATCGATTCTTCGTCTTCCGATATCCGCCCCGTGTTTCGGGAATCCAGGAGGGAGACGACCTTGCGATGGAGGGATCGCCGATGTTCCGTGTGCATTAATTTTCCTCCTCGTTCAATCAATTAAACGAAACCGCATACCTTTCTGTTCCTTTGCCGATTTTGTTTGCCACGTCGCGACCGCATCCTTGAAATCGTTCCGGACTTCCGTGGGAGTAATGAAAATAGCGAGTTCGGACTTGTTTTCCCGAAATCTTCGGGACTTGAATAGCTCCCCCAAAATCGGGATCTGGCCAAGAATCGGAACCTTTGCCACGTCTTTTGCCATCTCGCTCTTGACCAGTCCGGAAAGCATGACCGTACCGCCTGGCGGGGTGGAGAAATTCGTAGTGACCCTTCGGGTGAGGAAACCCGGGACGTCCGAGCTTCCGCTGCCGTGGTCCACGGTGCTGATTTCGGCTGTTATATGCGTTTGAATCCGGTTTCCATGGGACATTTTCGGGCGAATCTTCAGAATGATTCCGTAGGTCTTCCATTCCACGGTTCTTGTTTCGGGGGTGACGATCACGATCGGGATCTCCCCTCCCGCAAGAAAGTCCGCGCTCCCGCCGCTTTCGCAAACCAGTTTGGGATTTGCCAGGATTTTCGCCCGCCCGTCCGCCATGAGGAGATTGATCGTGGCTTCGAAGTCGGATGCGATGTTAAGGGAAGTGCTTTCATCGGTTCCGTAGGACCAGGTTCCTTTCACGGAAAGAGAATCCGGCCACCGGATGCCGAGATGCGTCGTTGCTCCCTTGCTGATTTCCATTATTTTCAGGTCGTAGGAGAGGAGAGTTCTTTTCTCTTCCGGGGGTGAGATTCGAAGGAGAACTTTCTGCCGCGTACGTGCGAAAGATTCGAGAAGGGTCTTGTCCCGATCGGACCGCACGGTCCCGCTGATAATCACCGACGAACCGGCATGTGTGACCGTCATATCGGGAAACGCGGCAACAAGGCTTTTTGCTTCCTCCGCCAAGGCTGCGGTATCACCCACGACGTTAACCCTCCATTCCTTTTTCTCATTTTTCCCCCAGATGACGATATCCGTTTCCCCCTCCTTCTTTCCCACAACGAGGATCCCGTCTTTACGGGGAAGCGGGCGCGCTTCGATGATCGCCGGATTGCCGATGGATAACCTTCTCGCTTCGTGAAATTCGATGATGTGCTGAAATCCCTGCCGCAGGAGGATGGTCTCAGAGGCGGCACGAAAAGGGAGGAGGAAATCCCAGCAGGCGTATACAAGGAGGAAATATTTCATGAAGGAAAGGCGTTTCATTCGAGTTCCCACGTCTCGAAGGCCGCTGGCGGTTTTTGTTCCCGGATTCCTCCTTTCCATATTTCGACGGGGGAAGATGCGTTTGCCGACATGCTCTTCCCCTTTGGCTGCCTTCCATGGTCGGCAGGATTCCGAAGGAGCCAGGATATTTCACCTTCCTGCGCGGCTGCCGAGAGGAGAATCGCCTCGTCCGGGGTGACGGCAACGGTTATGGTGCCGATTCCGCTCCCGTCTTCCCTGGAGGAAAGGGGGAGAAATTGGCGATCTACGGCTAATACGGGGACATGGAACAGCAAAGGGGTGAATCCGCGGGCATCTTTTCTTTTCCGAAGCAGATCCACGTGGTCTCCAGGCCGCAGGAGGCCGGAAAAAGATGCCCTCATGTCCGCATCAATCGTAATGGCGCGCCGTCCTTTCGCTATCTTCAGTGAGAATTTATCCACGTCAATAGGTTCTTCGACATCTGTCCATAGGACCGGCTCTCCCCCTGAAATCTCCACTTTCGTTCTGGCGCCGAGAAGGAGTTCGAAGTCCTGTGCCGGAATGTTCCGCCGGCTTGTTCCTGCAGACGGGACAGATCTTTTTGACAGATTTTCCAGGGAGAATACTGCACCTTTGGGTATGAGGTTGGCCGCCACGACGATTTTCGTGGGAGCTGCTTTCCCCAGGATGTCTCTTTCCACTGCGGAGATCCTTTGCCTGGCTGCAAGGATGGCAAGCAGGGTCAACATTATTCCGGCAAAGAGGGGGAGGAACGCCGGCACCTTATTTTTCCAACTGCCGGATGAACAGGCAGCCTCCTTCTTTCTCTTCCAGAAAGACAATGAATGTCTCCCTTCCTTTGCTGATGGTTGCAATGGAAACAGGCCCTGCGGACTTCCCGGTCTCTACGATCTTCCACCCTTTGGCGGCAAGGTCCTTCCTGGCATAACTTCCCTTCGGTGAGACGTTGCCGTAGGTGATATCGATGATTCCTGTATCGGATTCCATTTGCAGGCTGTTCTTCGCGCGAAAGAAAAACGGCAAGGAATACGGACGAGAGCGATTAATTTTGGATGACTGTTCTGATAATGTGTCGAGAAAGAAATCACCCGGATCCCCGGTTTCCCGGGGGATTCGGGAAACATCGAACCCCCGCTTGGTTAACTCCTCTCGTATGAGGGAATCGTTCCCGGACGGTTTTCCCACGGAGTACCATCTTCCATTCAAAGAAAACGAACGGGTAGTGGAGATGATTCCGTCAACACGGTGTGCCACTGCGTATACGGAATATGCGCAGGCCACCAGCGATGCTGCGATGAGACAGAAGACGGGCTTCATCGGATGGCTCCCAACACGACGAGACCTCTGATATACCGTCGGATGCTTTTCCCGGAGGAACTATCCTGCCCCCAGCAATTCACGTGCAATTCCGCTTTTTGTGAAATTCTCACTGGAGGCAACCATTGTGGCCCCCCGATTTCCTTCCAGGTTTTTCTGGCCTCCACGGTGGACGCCGTCTTCCCGGCCAGGAGGGGAAAGGGAGGCGGCAGAAGGCGGGATTTTCCTTTCCGCCCGGAACGGATGGTAACTGTTTTGCCCTCGGGAAAAATGGATTCGGAAAGCTCTCGCTCGATCCCGCGGAGATTCCGCCCGACGCGGAGTGCCTGCGTAAAAGATGCAGATTCCGCTCGAGATTTCAGGAAAGCGGTACGTGTCGACGCATACCCGCCCAGGAGGAGGATCAAAAGGATCGGCAGAGCCAGGACCATTTCCACAAGGGTTTGACCCATTTCACTTCGATTCGTCATCTTTCCCTCCGCCATTCCGTGAATCTCGATCGCCAGGACATTTTCGTTGCACCTCCCCCGTACGGTTCCGCGGATGTCTCGAAAAAGAAACGGTTCTTCGAGGCAGCAGGGAAAAAGGGAACGGGAATGGAAGAAGCTTTCCTGATCCCGCTGAACCGGACCTTCTGGCGATAGGGGAGATCGTCCTCGGGTACGAGCATGTAGATAGGGGCCGGGTTGGATCCGAGTGCGGATCGCAGAACCGAATCGATGATGCCGATGATTTTTCCGGCGATCTTTTTTGCCCATTTCCATTTGCTGATTTTCTTTTTCACACTGTGGATGGGGAAAAGGGCATCAGCGAGGGTGAGAGGAGGACCTTGGGTCAAATGAAGTTCAAGCGTTCGTTCATGATCATGCGGCCCCCTCGGGTCAAAAGGGTAGAGAGCTCCCGTAACCTTCAGTTCCCGGGAAAGCCTGGCCGTTTCCGCCAGGATCAGGAAAGGAACCGCATCCCTTATCTTTTCCGCCCAAATTGCGAATTGCCGGGCGGTTTCCCAGGAGGAGCGTATGATCCGGGCCGCCCGTTTCGAATAATTCAGGAATGCCGGCAAACCAAGGCCGGTCAGGGCGGCGATGGCCATGGCTGCCCACAATACGCTCGTCCAACGGATCAGCCGGAAACACTGCAGGATCCCGTCATTCAGAGCCGCAATCATGTTCAGCCCACGTGCTTCCCACGTCGCAGCAGAAAGGACGATGGCATCGACCGCGTTGGCGGATGTGACCTTTTCAGCGCCGAGATGGGCAACGTAGGCAGCCATGAACACCACGGAAAGGACAGCCGTGAGGGTGGTAAGGAGAAGCACTGCCGCTTGCCCGTAAGCGCCCTGACGAATGAACAATGCCTGTCTGGTAAACATCGAGATCATCGTCACTCCACGGTTACCCAGCGGGAGGACTGGAGAAGAAGGAAATATTGCTCCTGGATCCTTGCCTTCTTCACCGGCGCGATGGCGAACAGTATCCTGTTGACCCACGGCACGCACAGTTCCAGCCAATGAGTGAGCCGAATGCGGTAGGCTTCCCCCGGCAGTGCGGAACGCGAAGGCCTTCCCTTGCCCTGATGGGAAAAATCGATCGATGTGAGTTGCGCCGCCCCCCATTTCCCTCCTGGACGGTGGAGGCATAGTGATGCTGCTTCGGCCAGGGCGACCTCTTTGGCTTTACGTAAATCGGTCCGTGCATGAAGCGCGAATTTCCTGGCAGCAAAATGGGCTGCCGTCTCCACCGCACCCTGTCCCGCCCAGAGGAGGGAGAGCTGGATGATTCCCATCACCAACAGGAGGAGGGTCGAACCCCCGACAAGAAATTCCACCATTGCAGTTCCTCCACGGTTACCTGTTTTCCGAGGCATAGTCCTTCAGGGTTCGCTGGTTCGTTTGCTCTTTCGCTTTCGAGGCCAGGGATTTTACCTGAACGGAGCTTCCCGACATGGCTGCGACGATCGTGGAGAACTGATGCCTGAGCTGGTTGCCGAAGATGTTCACGAGTCCGATCGCCGCAATTGCCACAAGGGCGACGATGATGATGTATTCCGTCAACCCCTGGCCGCCGCGCCTTCCGATCCTTTCCCTTGTTTTCACCATTTCTGCGTTCCTCCTTTGCCTTGTGACTTACGGGCCTAAAGGAGAGCAAGGGGCATACCCGGTTTCCCCGGGAGAAGGTTGGCGAATATCCGGATGAAATCAAAGGGGATGAGTGAAAGGACTCACAGAGGGCAAGCGGAACAGATTCGAGAGGAGTCCGAATATCAGACCGGGAGTTCGGAGATCGATCCTACTCTGGTGTACGGATCTCGTATTTTTTCAGTTTCTCGAACAGGGTGGATTTGGCGATTCCGAGTTCCCGCGCAGTTCGGGTCTTGTTCCCTTTCTGACGGGACAGCTCGTTCAGGATGTTTGTTTTTTCCGACATTTCCCACCGGGACAGGGAGTGGTCGGCAACGACCGCGGGGGATTCGGGATTCGTGGAATGGAGGAAGGAGAAATCCCGGACCCCAAGAGAGGGGCCGTCGCTCATCACCACGGCTCTCTGGATGGCGTTCCGGAGTTCCCGCACGTTGCCGGGCCAATCGTTCGAGGACAGGAATTCCGCCGCGGGGGCAGAGAGTTCCGGGGTCGGTCGATTCGCCCGGGATGCGACATCCGAGAGGAAGTGATTCGCGATCGGGAGAATGTCCTCGCGTCTGTCACGCAAGGGGGGTATCGAGAGCGTGATGGTGCTGATCCGAAAGTAGAGGTCGTCGCGGAAATTCCTTTCGGACACTTCCTTCCTCAGGTTCCGGTTCGTGGCCGCAAGGACCCGGACATCAACGAGAATCGAGTCATTTCCACCGACCCTTTTGATCTCCTTCTGCTCAAGAGCGCGCAGGAGTTTCGGTTGCAGGCGAAGAGGAAGCTCGCCGATTTCATCCAGGAAGATGGATCCTCCGTGGGCGATCTCGAATGCTCCTCTTCTCTGTGCCGTTGCGCCCGTGAACGCCCCTTTCTCATGGCCGAAGAGTTCGCTTTCGATAAGTTCCGGGGAGATTGCGCCGCAGTTGACGACTACGAACGGACTGTCTTTTCTCCCGGAACACTCGTGGATTCCCCGGGAGACGAGTTCCTTACCGCTGCCCGTCTCTCCTTCGATCAAGACGGGAAAGCCGGAAGCTGCGACCTTAAAGATATCTTTGATAAGGTCTTTCATAATAGCACTTTGGTTAATCATGCCTAATGTAGAAGATGATGATGCGGGAGGTGCTTTCCGGTCAGCACGATGGGGAGGATCCGTTACCGAGCCGGGGACGACCGTCGGGGGTTCGGACTTGGATTGCGATCTTTCTTCACGAGCGAAGTGGATCTGGTACGGTCCGATTCGGAATGCCAGGCCACCCTCGAGCTGCACCTGCGATATCCGTTTCGCCCCGACGAAAGTTCCGTTCTTGCTATTGTCCGAAAGGAAATATTGGTCACCTACCCGGAAAATGCGCGCGTGGAGCCTGCTGACGGAAGGATCGGGCAGCAGGAGATCCGCCTGCTTGCCTCTCCCGATCTTGATCTCTTTCAGTCCGAGACGGATTTCAACGCTCATCCCGCTCGAGATCGAAACGGAAAGTATCGCCGGGTTTTCTGACGGAATCATCGCGAACCCCCGTATGGTTTTCTGTACATGTGAGCAAAAGGGATGCCGGAATCTTACCGTATTTCCGGGAAAGGGGCACCCCCTCTCCCCCAACGACGTAAATTTCCTCACGTCCTTGAATACTTGTGCGGCGGTTTGCATCTCAATTTCAGTGAAAATCGTTCTTTCCGGGAGGTCACCATGTCTTTGGAGAACCAGGATTCTGTATACAAGTGGATCGTGGAAAGTACACCCGACGCCGTCGTCTTCTCCGACCAGGACGGAATCATCCGTATGTGGAATACAGGGGCCGAGGCGATTTTCGGGTTCAGTGCGGAGGAGGCAGTGGGGGAGATGCTGGACATCATCATCCCGGAGAAGATGCGGGAGAGGCACTGGGAAGGGTATTTCCGGGTGATCAAGACCGGCGAAACCAAGTACGGGAAGGACCTTCTCGCGGTGCCGGGCATCCGCAAAGACGGCTCCCGGGTCTCCCTGGAGTTTTCCGTTGCCCTCATTCGGGACGAAGACGGCGCTTTGCTTGGCGTTTCGGCCGTGATCAGGGATGTGACCGCCCGCTGGCAGAAGGAACGGGAGATGAAGGAGCGCCTTTCTTCTCTGGAAGCGGTTTCAAAAGGGCCGTGGAAATCCTCTTAGCGCCGCGGGGAGGGCGAGGTACTTCCTCTGTGAAGGGGGAAACGGAAGCCCCTTCTTCTTGCCGCAAGCATCCCGAGGGGGCCAAGGAGCAGGAGAAGGGCGGCCAACGATGCTGCCCCGTCGTCTTCGGAGTTCCGGCTTCCGATCGCGCAACCCCCGCCCCCTCCACCGCCGGAACCGGATACGGCAAGCGCCGTAAATAATGTGGTGACGAGAGCGCTGTCGTCGAGACCGTCGTCCACACGAAGGCCGACCTCATAAAGTCCCTCAAAATCCGCTGTCATCGTCGCGTTGTCGGCTCCTGCCGGGAGAAGCGTTGCCGAACTGTCCGCCGGGCGGGATACGAGCACCCACCGGTATGTGAGCGCCTGGCCGACGTCCTGGGCGGAAGATCCCGATCCGGTGAACGTGACGGGCAGCCCGGTGTTGTCGGAGGCGGGGCCTGAGATGACGGCGGTGGGGACGGTGTTCACGTGGATGATTTTCGAGGCGGGAAGGGATGTCACCCCCCCTGCGGTGATCGTCAGGGAAACGGTGTAGTCGTCGGGTGCGTTTGCCTGAAACGTCGCGTTGTCGAGGTTGGGAGGAGACACCGAGGCCCCGGGTGCCGACCATTGATAGTTCGTGATAGGGGCGCCGAAAGGTCCCGAGCTGTTTTCGGAGGTGAGTGCAACGAGGGAGCCCGGGGTGGCGGTCTTGGGGGCGGTGATCGACGCGACCGACTCCGTAACCGCCCGCAGGGCATTCACCTTCCCGGTTCCCCAGGTATTGTTCGGGGCTTGCGAGCCGTCCGTGGGGGGGTCGGCGGTTCGACGGAGTCGGTCCCGCATCTGGGACCCCGTGAGCGCGGGATTGGTCTGCCATACGAGGGCGGCGATCCCCGTCACGTGCGGAGTTGACATGCTCGTACCCTGCAGGATGACGTAATTGTCGTTCGGGGCGATTTCGATGGGGTCGAAAGACGCTTCGAGGGATCTTGCCGAGTAGATCAACGACCCCGGGGCTGTCAGGTCCGGCTTGATCCTGCCGTCGCGCGTCGGCCCCAGGCTGCTGAAATCGGATATGTCGCCGACCAGTCCGGCGCCGCCGCCGATCTTTGTGTTGAATGCCCCCACGGCGATCACGGCATCGGCGTTCGCCGGTTCCGTGATCGTCCCGGTTTCGGTGGAGGTGCTGAACGCGCCGTCGATCCTGTCGATGTATGCGTCCACCTTTCCCGATCCCCCGTTCCGGGTCCTTTGCAACTGGATGCTCGCCGTATCCCCCGACAACACCGGCAGGAAGAAAACGGAAATCAAGGTCGCCCCGTTCGGGGGCTGGGACACCGCGTTGCGGACGGTTATTCCTCCCCCCGCCGAGGACCCGGATAAGCCCGAGGGGACGGTGACGGTCTCCGTCCCCATCGTTGCCGTGACGGTGTACCGGTCGTCCCCGTCCGCCCAGAACTCCGCGGTTGTGCTAGATAGGCCTGCGAAGGTGACCGGCGCTGTCGTAAGGCCGAAGGGGGGGAGGGTCGCCTGGAAGTGCTCATCCTTGTCGCGTTCGTTCCCCGCGGACACGGCGACGATCCGCCTGCTTCCCGGGGGACCGGCTGCGAGGGAGTCGATGCCGCTCTCGAAGGCGCTGGTCCCGTCGTGGGGCCCCATGGGCGCCCCGAGGCTTAAATTTACCGCGACCGGCGTGTTTCCCGCGAAGGTCATCAGATTGTCCACGGCGATCACGATGTCGCTCGTGAAGAAGGAGGTTTTTCCGACCAGGATGTCCGCATCCGGCGCCATTCCCGTGTAGGTCCCCGAGGAGGAAAACCCGTTTCCCGCCGCGATCCCCGTCACGTGGGTTCCGTGACCTTCTTCGTCGGTCAGCGGATCGGATTGGGAAACGGGAAGCTGCGGAGAGACGTAGGTATGGGGAACCCGCAAAGGCGTTCCCTGGCCGGCGGTATGGAAATCCAGATGAGCGCCGGAGAGGCCGGAGTCCACGACTCCCACGAAGACCCCCGCACCGGTCACCCCGTCCGTGTTGAAGGGGGGAGGCCAGCCCGGCAAGCCCGGCGGGTGGACGACATCGGCAAGGACCACGGGGCCGCTTACGTCGAGGAGGGGTCTGGTCAGCCTGTCTGCCTCGATGTACGCCACTTCCGGCCAGAGGGAAATGTAGCGCGCCGCATCCCTCGGGATGGCACCCGTGTAAAGCCGCGCGTGGACTCTAACCGCATCTCCCCCAAGCGATCGGATCTTGCCCGGGAAGACCCGATTGCCGGACCGGAGATGAACAAAGACGGGAAGGGGAAGCGGTTGCCGTCCCCGCACGCCCGCAACCCTGGTTTGGGCAGCAACGATGGCCGGCTCTTCGGATACGAGCGCAAGCGGGTCGATCTTGCGCAGGTCGGGGGCCACCTCCATGCCGGAAAGGGAGGCCACCGCCCACATTATGAAAAGACAGACCGATATTTGCCTGCGGCGCAATAGTTCCCCCAAGATGTTGGCTCTCAAGTGCCGTTACATCGTTCGTGCTTTAGATGCACCTTCGTAGAAAAGTATTCGGTCGTCTTCCAGCAGGCGGGGCAGGGAGGTGAGCGGCCCGGTAAGGGACCAGACGAACCCGGCGCGGGAATCGATGGTGAATCCGGCCGCCTCCACGAACTGCTCCTCTTTCTCCTGGGGCATGTCCCGGAACCGGACGAGAAGATGGGACGGCACGTTCTCTTTCCCTTCGCCGAAAGCTTTCAGGACCCCCATCAGGAATGCGGGATGAACCCGTGCCAGGGGTCCCTGCCGGCACAGGTAGTAGATTTTCCTTACGGACTTCTCTTTCAGGAGCGGGGGGATGTCCGGGGAGTTGAGCAGGATGATGGCGGCGTTTCCGAAGGAGTCCAGTACCGCAAGCTCGAGGCGGTCCAGCATCGCCGAATGGGAAAGGAAGACGTCGGATCGGAACACGACGATCCCCGCGAAAAGCGCGGGCAGGTTCTCCCGGATGATCAGGCCGATCTTCTTGTCCGCTTTCAATGCAAGAATCGCCTCGTCCTCGGCGGTGAGCTCCGGGCGCACCCGGTCTTCCTTGCAGGCGGAAACCAGCAGGACAAGAAGCACCGCGAAAAGGAGGATTCGGCGTGTCATCGGGCAGCCGGGAGGAGAAACCCGATCCGCAGGGTTGCGTCGAGGTATTTGCTGTTGTCGTACCGGCTCTTGAGGGTAGCGGACCGGACGACGACGGGAAGTTGTCCGCTCTCCATCCGTTTGAGGAGATTTACCATTTCCAGGTAGGTGAGGTTCTCCACCTTCAGGTCGAACGCCTCCTCGGAGATGTACTCGCCTTTCCGGGGGCCGGCGGACTTGAGGCTGAACGCCGACTGGGGCAAGCCCGCCTGCTGGATCGCCCCCGTCAGGCGCGCCAGGGGCGACTCCTTCGCGTTGGCGGAGGCGGTGACCACCGCCATCTTCCGGCGCACGTCCCGGTCCAGCCTTGAAAGCTCCGGCAGCATCTGCCGCAGTTCCTCGAGGTCCTTCTCGGCTCTGACCGACGTCCTTGAAAGAGAACGGACCTTGGAGACTCCGGGGATCACCACGAAGGAGAGGAGCAGAATCACGACCACCGCGGCTGCGCCCAGGGCGAGGACGATCTTTTCGCGGCTACGAAGCACGACCTTCGCCCTCTTTCTCGATGAGGATCGTGTACCGCACGTTGCCGTTCCGGGCGCTCCCCTCGGCCTCCTGGACGGTCACATTCGTCTCCGGACCGAAGGCGGTAAGGAGTGTGGTGCGGAACGTCTCGACGAGCTGCGAGGAGCCCGCGTCCCCTTCGACCGTAAGGCGGCCGGAATCGAAAGAGAGTTCCAGGACGGAAATGCCTCCGTCCCCCGGGAGTGCCCGGGATACCTTCCCCAGCATGGAGGTCGCCTCCGGGAAGTCCGCACCCAGCTCCTTTCTCTGCCGGTTAAGAGATTGGATCTTCTCCCGTATCTGCGCCATTTCCTGCTTTACCTTCACTCCGGGCACGGCCTTGGTGAATTCCTTCCGGATCTCGGTCCGGATCCGGGCGACTTTCTTCGTCTCGGCCCACCGCGTGATTCCGATGGAGCCCGAGGCGGCCAGGACAGCGACCGCCGCCGCGACGGCCGCGATGCGGACCCGGAACCGGTGTCTTGCTCTCTCCGATTCGGCCTCCGCCGAGGTTCGAAGGGAGAAACCGCCGGTCTCCTTGCTGTAAAAGGGCGAAAGGGCCGCGCCGTATGCAAGGGGCGATGCTTCCCCCGCTTCTTCGGGGAGAACGAAGGGGTCCGCGTGGAGGAGGATTTCCGCGAGGGGAGGGGGAAGATTTCCGAACACGACGGACGGAGGGGAGAGGATCCCCTGCACGTCGGCGTTCAGGACCTCCCGGATTCCGCTCTCCAACTCCTCGGGGGCATCGTGGATCGACTCGGGGAACTGGCGGGCCGATGCGACGGTGCCTCCGGACAGCCGCAGGGCCACGAGATCGTTCCGGTCGGAGAAGACCAGTCCGGAGAATTCGTCTTTCGAGGAAAGAACGGCGCACAGGAGGGACACGTGGTCGGTGATCGCCCGGTCCGGGCGAAACCCCCCGGCGGTAAAGGCGGCCACCGTCTTCTCCACGGAGGAGCGCTTTGCCGCGATGGCCAGGAACGTCCCCGTCTCCCCGGCGGGGGAGGGGAGGATGTCGGAGAGGATCTCCTCGTCTTCGATGGGAAGGTTTCCCTCGAGTTCCGCGATGTGCATCTTCTTCGCACGCGGAAGATCGGAGATGGGCAACGTCACCCGGCGCAGGAATGTCCACGCCGGAGGCAGGGAAAGCACGGCGGGGGGAAGGCTCCCGGCGCCGGCGATCTTTCGCACCTCCTCCGCGAGACGGGCGATATCCCCGGGGCTCCCGAACGGCTCATCGCACGGCACGGTGCACGCCCCCTCCATCCCCGAGGCGAAGAGCGTCTGCTCCCACAGGACGGCGGAGAGGCTGTGGCGCGTGATGGAGATACCAAGGCTCTTCAATGACCCCACCCTTAAAAGAACTGGAACTCGCCTGTCGGCGACAGGAGGGTTCCCGTAATTCTCAGATTAGCACTCTTGGCATTTTTCGACAGCAGGTCAAATATAGCGGCGATTTTTCCCTCGAGAGGGTTCTCGATCCTCAGGTTGAAAGTGATCTTCGAGCGGGGAGGGTCGAAGATCCCTGCGATCTCGCCGTTCCCCTCGACCAGTGCCCCCTCGTACGTCCCGGTGAACGACGAAATGATCAGGGACCCCTCCCGCAGGGCGAAAAGGATCGTGATCTCCTCGAGCAGTGCGTCACGGATGGGGGAGGACGGTTCCGGAATCGGCACGCGCATCCAGGAAAAGGTTCCCTTTCCCGTGCCGGTTACATCACCCGATGCTTTACGTTTCCATCGTATGCTTGCGGTTTCCAAAAGAAATCCAGCTCCGGAAACGGGGAACGGAACCAGGGGAGACAGGTCCTCGCTCCCAAGGTGTTCGAGGGAAAAACGTCCCTTGCCGGGGTTCCAGAACCGCGGGGAGGTATGGACCTCCGCTCTTGCTTTCCCCATCGTGACAACGGCGTGGAACGGGAGCCACCTGGGCAGGCCGGTCCACTCCCAGCCGGCCCGGACCATGTCCAGCCGGAGCGCTCTTCCCCCGGGGCGCATGACGGCCGCGTTGTCCATCCGGAAGGCGAGGGGGAATTCCGTGCGGGCGGACATTGAGGAGATCTCGAACCCTCCCCGGGCGAGCAGCGGGCGGAGGTAGGAGAGGATCGTCTCCCCCGGGAGCGTGTAGGTGAACACGGAGAGAAAGACGAAGAGGAACAGGAGAGCGCCCGGGGCCAGCCAAAGCCACCGGCCCCGGGAAGAACGTCTAATCCCCAAGAGTTCGCCTCAGAGCGCGGCGCATCCACAGAAAAGCAACGGGGAGGACGAGGAAGAGACCGTCCGCGTTCCTTCCAGCGACGCCCGCGCGGGATTTTGCCACGACCCTGCACCCCGATTCGTCGGTCTCGATCGCCGTCGACGTAGGCAGTCCGGTCACGTCGAGGTTCCTGTTTCCCGTTCCCGCCACCTCGCCGGACCAGAAGATGACGACCTTTCCATCGGTCAGGAAACCGAAGGCGGCGCGGGTGTAATCCCCGGTGAGAGAGACGGGGAACTCGGATGAGTCGAGGCCCACCGTGGCGGGATTAATCACGAATTGCGCAAAGGGGAAGACGCTTAAGGGCCTGAAGTCGTAATAGGTGGACCTCGTCCCGTTGTTCCCGTACCCGGTGATATGAATTTGCCCGAGGCTATCGAGGAACGCCTCGATCCGGTAGAGACTGAAGCTCTCCGGAAGAATGGCTTCCCCCGGAATGAGGAGGAAGTTGGTGTCCGTCGTCACCTGGACAGGGCTTCCGTCCTGGTCGTCGGCGTCGGGGTTGATGTTCACCATGCCGATGTTCCCGGCGGTCCCCGGCAGGGACTCGTCGACCGCGAGGATGATGATGAGGCTCGTCGAGGAAACGAGGGTGTTCGGATGCCCCCACTTCCGGGAGCGCCCGAGGACCTCCGTCGCCGCGATCGCGACGGTGTCCGCCCCGTTCGTCTCCTTCACGAGCGCGTAGTAGATCCCGTTGGGCGAGGAGGAGTTGTCGTTGGCGGCCCACGTGATGTGGGAGCGGACCGACGCGTCGAGTTTCAGGCTGGGGAGCGGGCGGGTACCGGTGCTGCCCGTCGCGGAGGAGAGGAGGAGAGGCGTCCCGGGGGTTCCCGTGACGGCGGCGGTCTCCAGGGAGACCCTCGCGTAGTACACGTTGAAATCGCCCGAGATCCCCGGCCTGCCGGCATAGGAAACCCGTGCGGTGTCGTCCGAGGTGACCAGCGCGAACGAGACATCCTCGGTGAAACCGGTGATTCCCGTCACGATCCGAACGGACTGTTTCACCACCACCCCGTTTCCCAGCGTGAGCCGCGCCAGGTACAGGACATAGGCGGGGTCCGGAGAGGCGGCCGTCTTGGCCTGGAAGAAGATCACCACTTCGGTGTCGGACCGGATGGCGATCCGGGGGTGCCGCGCGTCCACGTAGGCGTTGTTTCCCGGGGCCGTGTTGTCGACAGCGGTGGGCGAAGTGACCAGGAAGCCCGCCGTGGTCCGGGAGAGGGACAGATTGGTGAAATCGGAATTCCCGTTGATCGCCGCGTAGAACAGGCGGAAGGGACCGGCCGTGTTGTCCGCCCCGATGTAGGCCACATGAGCGACGGATCCGGATACCGCAACGGAGGGCTGGTCGAACACGCCGGGGATCGCGGGGTCGTTCACCGCCACGGTTTTTTCCGCGGCCGCGGTCGCGGCCATCGAGGCGACAAGCACCACCGCGCAGATCGTCGTCAGTAAACGTCTCATGGTTCCCCCGCAACTGGTTGAATTCGGAGGATCATTCTACCCTCCAGTACTTCCAATGTATAGCCTTTCCGGCACGGATCCCGACGCTGTCGATCACGCGGGCAGTGCCGGTGAACTCCCCTGTGGAACGGACGTGGAACGCGATGCTCTGAACGGTCAGGAGGGCGGCTCTCGGAGCCGACGCGTGGATTAATTGTTCGTAGAGAGACTCCTTCACTTTTCTGATATCCTCGATCTTCGTAAAGGGGTTCTCTTTGCGGTACACGACGATCTCGTCGGCCGTCGACTCCGTGATCTCCTCCCCGTCTACTTCTGCTGAAAGGGCCATGAGGATCTGCTTTGGGGCCGTGTTAAGGTTGATCTTCCCCGACCCGTAGACGGTGATGAAGGGCCTGATTCTCTCGAACACCTCCTGTGTCACGCCCCGGACGAGACGGAGTTCCTCCACGGTGTCGAAGAGGTCGTTCTTCGACTTGTACGGGAATTTCCGGGAAAGATAGAATGTGCTCTCCGCACCTCCCACCCGCGGCGTTTCGTCATTGTCGAGCCAGTCGACGACGGCGTCGGCAAGCGACGGGTCGATCTCGAGGATCTCGAGGAGCCGCCGGAAGACGGGGAGCCTGTGTTCATCGATGGCGTTCCCGTTGGTGAGCACGAGGCGGTTGATGTTGATCTTCCTCTCCTCGTCCTCCACGACGATGTGGATCGTCCCCTCGCCCAGGTCGATGGGGGGCACCGGTCTCGACCAGATCTCGTCGAGCGTATCGTAGTTGTTGTCTCCCGCGTCCTCCCGCAGGGCGACCCGGGCCGCTGCGATTCCCGCCTCCGCGACGAGCCCCGCGCGAATCGAGTCGCGGCCGAACGCCCCCGTCTGCGCGGCCCTTGCGCCGACCCGGAAGACCTCCCATATCAGGGTCACGATCAGCACGAGGATCATGAGCGTGATGAGGAGAACCACCCCCTTGTCGCCGCCGGTCCGCCGCGCCCTCACAATCCCGCCCCCGTTCGCTTCCCCGAAGAGAGGACAGACGCCTTCTGGCCCGAGAGAGGGAGGGAAACGACCCGGCGGTACTCCAGCCCGGACGAACCCGTGAGGATGAACGCGACCTTGCCGGGGAGGGAACTCTTCGACCGGCCTCCCGGGGGCCACTCCTTCGTCCACTTGTCCCCGTCGGGGAACTCCACCCGGAAGCCTAAGAGGCGGTCCGCCATCCGGACCTCCCGCGTGGGGATCTTGTTCTCGATCAGGGGAAGGGAGGACTCCTCGCGGTACAGCTCGAGGAACGTGCCGTCCCGGTCCAGTTTCGGGTAGTATTTTATTTTCACGATGTCGCCCGCGGGCCGCGGGCCTCCCGATTCGGGAAGCACGAAGGCGGTGAAGACCAGGGTGGCGGCGGGTTTCCCGGAAAAGGTGTCCTCGTGGCAGGTGAGCGCCGTCGCCTCGATCCCCGTGGAGGAGAACGTTCCTGCAAGGTCCGACCCGATCCGGTCGATGCTCATCCGCAGTTGGCGGAAGTCCCGGGACCTGTCCGTGAGGATCTCGCGGGTGCGCTCCGTCCCCGTGAAGGAGGAAAGCAGAAGGACGAGGATCACCGAGAAGATCGCCAGCGTCAGGAGGACTTCCAGGAGAGTGAAGCCGCGGTTGCCGGCCGTCCTCCTCACCGGACCGAAAGCCCCGACAGGGTGATCGTCTCCTCGACGCCGCCCGTCTTCCACGACACCGAAACGTACACCTCCCGGGCGTCGGGGTGAAGAGCCTGCTTGACGGAAATCTTCCAGGCGTATTCCTCGTAGGGGTCGGGAAAAGTTCCCTTCGTTTCCTGGATCTCCGGAAACGGTTCGGTGGCCTCCCGGAGCTTTTCCTCACCGAGGAGGGAGGCCGTCGTCCACGTTTCCGATCTCTCCGCGGCGGCGATGGCGCCGGAGGTGACCTGGAAGGCCATGATGAGCGTTGCGGAAAGGATCGCCAGGGACACGAGGACCTCGAGGAGTGTGAAGCCTTTCGGGGAGACCGCTCTATCAGGCATCGTCCGCGATGATCCCCTCGAGGACGTCCACCGACCCGTCAAAGGGGTTTACCCGAAGGGTCCATTCGGGGGGAGCTCCCTCTTCTCCGGATTCCCGAAAGAAGATCCGGAAGGCGGGAATCCTGCCGCCGGGAAGGTACCGGATCTCGGTGACGACGTCGGGGGGGCGATCCTCCCCCTCGACCCGGACCCCGGTGATCGACAGATTCTCCGCCAGTTCGCCCGGCGGATGCTTCGCACTGCGTTTCTCCGCGCCCTGGAACCGGTAGGTCCCGGCGGCAGGGTCGATGACGAGCCTGACCTCCTGTTTCTCGAAGAGGGCCGTGTCGAAGGCGGCCTCGGAGCCGGCGGCAATTTGGCGGAACACGGTGTTGCGGGTTATGCCCACCACGGAGGATACACGGGGGACGACGATCCAGAGCATGAGCCCCAGCACGAAAAGTACGATCGAGAGCTCGATGAGCGTGAAGCCCGGGCTATCCTTCATCCCAGGAATTGATATCCGCATCCTCGCCTTCCCCGCCGGGCGCCTCGTCCGCCCCGTAGGAGGTGATGTCGTAGTCCCCGTTCGTGCCGGGGGAGACGTACACGTAGTTGGTGCCCCACGGATCCTTCGGGACCCGGCCGAGGTACCCTCCCTTCCGGTAGTTCTTCGGGATCCTGCCGATTTCGGGGACCCGCACGAGGGCCTCGATCCCCTGCTCGGTGTCGGGGTAGAACCCGTTGTCGAGCTTGAAGAGTTGCAGGGCCTGCTCGATGTTCTTGATCTGGAGGCGGGTCTGGGTCTGCTTGGCCTCCTCCGTCCGCCCGATCAGTTTCGGAACCACGAGGGCCGCGAGAAGCCCCAGAATGACGATGACGACCATGATTTCCAGGAGGGTGAATCCCGCCGTGCGGCTTGGCACCCGGCTCCTCCCGTTCCGTTCCCTTTCCATGTCTTGTCTCCTTTAGCGCACGATTGTCGAGATCTCGAGCATCGGCAGCAGTACCGAGATGACGATGAAGGCGACCACCACTCCCATCACCAATATGATAACCGGTTCCAGCAGGGAGAGCGCGCGTGAAAGACGGGCCTCCACCTCTCCGTCGATGGCCTCCCCCATCTTGTCGAGGAGATAGTCGAGTTTTCCGCTCTCCTCCCCCACGGCCACCATCTGGATGAATGAGGGGGGGATCAAGGCGTGCTGGCGCAGCGCCTCGGACAGGGAGGTTCCCTCCACAACGCGGGCTGCCGCTGCCTCTATTCCTTCCGCGATCACGGAGTTTCCCACGGCGGGGGCGACGAGCCGCAGCGCCCGGTCGATGGTAATCCCGCCCGCCGTCATGGTGGAAAGCGTTCGGGCGAAGCGCGAGAGCGCCGACAGGTGGCCGATCCTCC
>Ga0255055_10000020_pt1 | contig 106220 bp, 72 predicted proteins | sample JV7_2_27_MG_FD_188633 | JGI IMG/M metagenome (GOLD analysis project Ga0255055, IMG submission 188633) | Seawater microbial communities from Jervis Inlet, British Columbia, Canada - JV7_2_27 | ecosystem: Environmental > Aquatic > Marine > Inlet | place: Canada: British Columbia | collected... | reverse complement strand
CCATCCATGTCCTTGTCCGAGCAGGACACGTGGAACACCGACTCACCCCCTCCAACGATGGTCACGACCACGTCGTTGTCCGAGAACGGCCCGAAGAAGGTCACCGTGTCGCTCGGGTAGACCCAGTCATCCCCCGCGCTGTTGGCGACGCCGCTGACCTTGATGGGGTCGTCGCCATCCCAGATCATCGTGAATTGCTGCAGCTTGCCGTCGCACTTGCCCGCAGGCGGCGGCGGCGGCGGAATGAACTCCACCGTTACGTCGTCCTTCGCCTCGCACACCAGGCCGTCGGTCGTGGCCGTCACCGTGACCACGTTCACCGTGGTCTCGTCGAGCGTCCGGGTCTCGAACAGGGTGTATCTCCCCGTCGTCGGGGGGAGGTCGATGGTGTCGGGCGCCAGCAGCTCCCCGAGCTGGTCGTCGAGCACGCTCGTCACGGTCAGCGGGACCGCGCCCGGGTTGCTGATCGTGTACTGGTACTCGACCGTCCCGCCGAGCGACACCGGCTCGTTGTCCTCGAGATCGAGTGCGACGACCTCGAAGGCACCGAAGTAATCGCCCAGGTTGAGCGCCTTCGAGCACGAGGTGTGGATCTCGATCTCCTGGGTGTTCCCCCCGGCCGTGGCCTCGAACTTGGTGCTGGCTTTGAGTGTGCCGTCAGTGTGCGTGATGGTCACCTCGCCATCGACCGCCACCGTAGTGCCACCCGGCGGGCCGTTCACGAGCACCTTGTCTGCGTCCTTGCCGGTGACCGTGATCGACACGTCCCCATCCAGGTCGCCGCCGGTGTCGGTGCACGAGGCCTTGCCTTCCTGCGAGTTGCTGATCGTGCAGCCTCCCTCCAAGTAGCGCAGCGTCAGCGCCTTCACCTTCACGCCTTTCTTGCACTGCAGAGGCGGCGTCTCGGGCAGCTCGCACTCGTCGAGGAACTCCACCGGTGTGACGTCGTCCGTCACGGTCCCACCTTCGGTGGTGGTCAGCTCGACCAGCGTGAGGCTGCCGAAAACGTCGCCGACGTTCAGGTCCTTGGAGCACGAGGTATGGATCTCGAGCGCCTGCGTGTCGTAGTCGTACTTCCCGATCACGTCGAGCTTGGTGCTGGCCTTGAGCTGGCCGTCAGTGTGCGTGATGGTCACGTCGCCCCCGACCGCCACGCTCGTCGTGCCACCCGGCGAGCCGTCCACGAGCACCTTGTCTGCGTCCTTGCCGGTGACCTCGATCGACGCCGTGGCACCTTCCGTGCTGCCGCTGCAGGAGGCCTTGGCCTTGCCCCCCTCCCCCTGCGGGTTGCCGAGCGGGACCTCGCAGTTGGCGCCCGTGTATTCGAACACCGCCTTGATGACCTTGCCCTGGCAGTCGTCGCCGGTGCTGCCGCCGGTCGACCGGCAGGCCGTCTCCTCAGAGGGATCCGGGTCCGGCGGCGTGCAGTCGAGCACGTCGTTGTTCTTGTCGACGAAGCCCTCCAGCAGCCACTCGTTGACGCCGCTCGAGCCCTTGCCGTTGCCCTGGGACTTCCCGCAGTCCCGACCCAGCAGCGAGACCTGGTCCTGATCTTCGTTCGTCGCCGTGTCGCCATCCATGTCCTTGTCCGAGCAGGACACGTGGAACACCGACTCACCCCCTCCAACGATGGTCACGACCACGTCGTTGTCCGAGAACGGCCCGAAGAAGGTCACCGTGTCGCCCGGGTTGACCACGCCGACGCCGCTGACCTCGATGGGGTCGTCGCCGTCCCACATCATGGTGAACTCCTGCAGCTTGCCCGCGCACTTGCCCGCAGGCGGCGGCGGCGGCGGGATGCAGCAGGTCTTGTCGATCTCGACCTCGCACACGGGGGGCAGCGCGAGTGAGAGCCCCGCGCCCACCCACACCATCGAGGCGGGGAGGTTGCCCGTGTTATCTCGGTCGTCGGAGAAGGCCTGCACCGTCAGCGAGGTCGCGCCGGCCGGAATGGAAACGGGCTCGTTCACGGTGTCCCACTCCTCGCCGTCCACGCTGTTGAGCACGTTGATCAGCTCCTTGGTGACGACGCCGTCGACTTTGATCTCGATGGTGTTGGGTCGCTGATCGAACAGCGATACCTTACCTTTGACCGCCCCGAAGAAGAGCGATAGCCTGGCGGTTCGGTTGACGGGGCTAGGCGCGAACGAGAAGGTCTGGGGTACCGTGAACCGCTTGAAATTAGCTCCGGAGTCGTCGCTCAGAAACGTGTAGTCATTGCCATCCCGGATCTCGATCTCCGAAGTGGATCCGTCGTCGAAGATCACCAGAACCCCGGCGCCGTCATTCACCGTGTTGAAGTCGAGCCCATCGATCACGAGGCTGTTCGCTCCTGAAGAGATCAGCGACGTGATGTCGGCCCGATAGGAAACGGTCACGAAGCCAGGCGAATAACTGGTGTTGCCCCCAATGGCCTCGCCGCTAACGGGAACCAGATTCACCATGATGTCCATGGTGGGCGTGAAATCGGCTGTACTCTGGTTGGCGCCCTCCCAGTAGAGCAGCGCCTGCCGGACTGCGCCCGGCACGTAGATGGAGATCGTCCCGGGCTGGCCGTCCCCCCCGTGGGATAGACCCACGCCTGCGGCCACGACACCCGATCCGGTCGCGATCGGGATCGGAACGTTAAATGGATCCACCGGCGGTCCCAGCGTCTCGGTCCCGTTGGCGAGAGCCGGCGTGGAGGCGGAGCCGGCGAGAAGGAGCCACGCGGCTCCCGCAGTCACGAGAGCCCGCCCGAACTTTCTACATCTTCCGGAGATCGGTTCTTTCACCATGGTTCGTTTGCCTCATACGCTTTTCGCTGTCTCAAAAAAGCAACCACTCTTTACACTGGAAGAGACACAGCTTACGAAGAGTTCTTCCCTTCTGGTAAGCAAATAGTGATCCAACAAGACGAATTGTCCCTCGCAGACTGAACGCCTCGGAGGTCACCCGTCCTCATCAACACTAAGTGCCCTCGTGGGCCTGGAGGTGACGCGCGCTCCGTGCCGGAGTTCTAGACGCTCCAGGGTGTCGACCACCGTCGGTAGGCCGATGGCATTTCCGAAGCATCGGTGAGGACTTTGGGAGGGCGCTTACCAGTGAGTTGCGTGCGCGGCTTGCCGCTAACACTCCGGTCGAATCATCGCGCCGGTCTTCGCGAAGCGAATATCGACCCAACAAGACGAATTTCCTCTCGAAGACTGAACGCCTCGGAGGTCACCCGTCCTCATCAACACTAAGTGCCCTCGTGGGCCTGCAGGTGACGCGCGCTCCGTGCCGGAGTTCTAGACGCTCCAAGGTGTCGACCACCGTCGGTAGGCCGATGGCATATCCGAAGCATCGGTGAGGACTTTGGGAGGGCACTTACCGGTGAGTTGCCTGCGCGGCTTGCCGCTAACACTCCGGTCGAATCATCACGCCGGTCTTCGCGACGCTTTCGAGCTGGCCGGCCGCGGATCGCGGATACCCCGTTGACGCTCAGACGTTGACGCTCAGAGTCTGGACGCTCCATCGCTGGAGTAGAGAACCTGCCCGTCGACCATCTCGCGCTGGATCAGCCCCTTGCGCTCGATGTACCGGAGGTGGGCGATGGCCTCGCCCGTCGCGAACCAGCGCTGCATGATCGGGAAGTCTTCCCAGGAACGTGCCACGATGTCCCAGCTCATCTCGCCGGCGGTCTGATAGGCGGTCTTGCGCTCGCCCGTCAAGATCGAGATCACCTCGTTCGCCCGCACGCGGTGGTGCTCCACCAGCTCCGCGATTCTCTTCCCGAAATCCTCGATCAGGCTCCGGTGGCCCGGAAGACAGAGCTCCACGTCGAGCTGATTGGCCTTCTTCAGGTTCGAGAGGTACGTGGCCAGCGGATCCTGATCGTCGGACCAGGCCTGGATGTTCGGCGTGATGTCACCGAGGACGTGATCCCCGGAGAAGAAGAGCTTCTTGTCGGGCTCGTAGAGCGAGATGTGACCGTTGGTGTGTCCGGGCGTCGCCACCACTTCCAGTCGATACGCGCCGACCTCGAAGGTCTCGCCGCCCTCGAGCGGGATGTAATCCACGGTGATCTGCGAGCTGTACTTGTTGCCCGGATGGTTGTGAAGCGAGGCGCGAACCTCCTCCTCGGGGAAGCCGCTGCGAATCGCGTATTCGCTGAGTGGGAGGGTCTTCGTCAGGTGAGCGAAATCGATCTTCATCACCTGGGCATCGAGCTTCCCCATGAAGGCGCGCGAGCCGCTCCGGAGCAGGGTCGAGATCAGTCCCGCGTGGTCCGCGTGCAGATGGGTCGCGACGAAGTCCGTCCGCTCCAGGTCCACCCCGATCTCATCCAAGCCGGCCTCCAGGACCTCCTGGCACTCGGGCCGCTTCATCCCGGTATCGATGATCAGGTTGCGAGCGCTCGAGGTGAGCACGTAGGAGTTGATCTCCTTGAGCGGATTCCCGGGGAGGGGCACCACCACGCGATGGAGCCCAGGCAGTATCTCTTCGATCATCTCCCTCTTCCTTGCCGGGTCGACCCTGCCTCGCGGCGCGCTCGCCCCCCCTTCGCGAGCACGCCACAGCGACTGCTTTCCGGCTGAGCGCGGCGGGGGATGGTACCAGAAGGGGAAACGGGGACGTTGTTGAACGTTCAATTTCCCGGCTGGCGGGAAATTGAACGTTCAACAACGTCCCCGTAGTGCAAAATTCGGCTGTAATGCATATTTTCTTGCATTGCAAAATCATTTGTGATACAAAGAATTCATGAGCGAAGGACTGCGGGAGCGCAAGAAGGCCCGCACGCACCAGGGCATCGTGGACGCCGCGGTGGAGGTCTTCCGTGAGCGCGGCTACGAGAAGACCACCGTCGAGGAGATCGTCCGCAGGGTCGAGATCAGCCAGCCCACCTTCTACAAGTATTTCGGCTCCAAGGACGCGGTGCTGCGGGAGGTGGCCGGCGGCATGCTTCGCGAGTGGGCTCTGGAGGCCGAAGCGGGCGGGCGCCAGGAAGGCGAGAGCACCGGCGCGGTGCTGCGCCGCATCTTCGAGACGCTGGCTTCGACCATGCTGGAGGACCGCCCGCTCTGGCAATGCATCGTCCTCGCCGACGCCTTGAACCCGATGCGCGCGCCCGAGCAGCGGGACGCCGACCGCGACGCCACCCGCGGAATTGCCGCGATCCTCGCCCGGGGCCAGCGCAGCGGGGAGATCACCGAGCGCTTCTCCGCCGTCCGACTGGCCGAGAACCTGATCGCGATGCAGATCATCGACTGCCTCGCCTGGGGCGCCGACATGCTCGAGGATCGCAGCCTCGAGGAGGTTCTCGCCGAGAATCTGGAGTTCTTCCTGCGCGGCGCCGCAGTGGCCAAGGGGTGAGTTCTACTTTCCAACGGAGGGTTCGACCATGGCAAGGGACATCGAGAAGCTGAGTGCGGAGAAGCTCCCGAAATCAGGCGAGATCCTGAAGCGGGCGCGGAAGGTGCTGCTTTCGCCACAGGTCACCGGTCCCTTCCGCGCGCCCAGCTCCGTCGCGTTCATGAAGGAGGCCCGGGGCTCCAAGATCGTCGACTTCGACGGCAACGAATACGTGGACGTCACCATGGCCTACGGACCGCTGATCCTGGGCCACAGCCACCCTGTGGTGGTCGAGGCCGCCGAGCGGGCGATCCGCAACGGCACGGTCTATGCCATCGCTCACGAAAGGGAGGTGCGCTGGGCCGAGGTGATGGTGGACGCGATTCCGTGCGCTGAGCGAGTCGCCTTCATGAATTCCGGCACCGAGGCGACCATGCACGCCATCAAGGTGGCGCGGGCCCGCTCCGGCAAGGACAGGATCGCGAAGTTCGAGGGCGGCTATCACGGTGTCCATGAGTGCGCCCAGGTGAGCAGCATCCTCGCCACCCAGATGGGCCCGGTGGAGGATCCGCAGAGCGTGCCCGACACGCCGGGGATCCCCCAGGCATTCGTCGACCAGGTCCTGACGTTGAGCTTCCGGCAGCCGGAGAGCCTGGAGAAGATCCAGAAGCACAGCGACGAGCTGGCCGCGGTGATCATCGAGCCCGTGCCGAGCTCCTTCCCGGTCGACCTGGGCGACTTCCTGCGGCAGCTTCGCCGGGTCACGCGCGAGTGCGGCGTGCTGCTGATCTTCGACGAGGTGATCAGCGGCTTCCGCCTCGCCTACGGCGGCGCGCAGGAGTACTTCGGGATCACCCCGGACATGGCCACCTACGGCAAGATCATGGGCGGGGGCTTCCCGGCCGGCGCCGTCGCCGGAAGCGTCGATGCACTGCAGCCACTGATCACCAGCGGAAACCCCTTGCAGGACTTCCAGGAGAAGCTCCTGATCGTCGGGACCTTCAGTGGGAATCCGGTCACTGCCAGCGCGGGCATCGCCACGCTCGAGTACCTGCGCGACCACCCGGAGATCTACCCGCACATCGACGGGCTCGCCGACCGGATCAAGCAGGAGGTGCATGCCTTTTGCGAGGACGAGGGCTTCGCGTTCCGACTGATCGGAGTCGGATCCTGGTTCCTTCCCTATTTCGTGGAGGGTGAGCCGAGCGGTGCCCGCGACCTCCGCGGCCTCGACAGCCTGCTGAGGGCAGAGATCCTCGGCAGCTACATGCGTTACCACGGCGTGTATCTGCCGGACCTGCACACGGTCTTCATGTCGTCCGAGCACACCGACGAAGACGCCGACAGGATCATCGGGGCCTTCGAGACCTCGCTGCTCGAGATGCGCGAGGACGGGCTGCTCTAGCAAGTGGGGACGTTGTTGAACGTTCAACTTCCACTAGTTGGGAAATTGAACGTTCAACAACGTCCCCACTTGCTATGCGCTAGGCTTGACTTGGCACGCCCGCGCGACCCGATTGGCATTTGGGGAGCACAAACGGAGAGAGCACTTCAGATGAGCGACGAGATCTATCGGAAGCTGGCCACGGTTCTCGACACCCTACCCAATGGCTTTCCGGCGACAGACAGCCAACTCGAGATCAGGCTACTCAAGAGAATCTTCGAACCCGACCAGGCAGAGCTGTTCTGCGAACTGCGGCTGGCCTTCGAAACCGCCGAGCAGATTGGCGAACGCACGGGTCGTCCACTCGAAGGTCTGGAAGAAACGCTGATCACCATGACCAACAGGGGTCAGCTCTTCGGCGTCGAGCTCGAAGGGACCTGGCTTTTCAAGATGGTGCCCTGGGCGTTCGGGATCTTCGAGTTCCAGCTTCCACACATGGACAAAGAGCTGGCCGAGATGACGGAGGAGTACCACAAGGCGTTCGGCCAGCAGTTCTTCTCGAAGACGCCGCAGATGATGCAGACGCTCCCGATCGAAGAGGAGATCTCAGTCGAGCAGGAGGCGCTGCCGTACGAGAGGGTCTCGTCGCTGATCGAGAGCAGCCAGTCCTTCCTGTTGAATGAATGCGTCTGCAAGAAGGAACATAGCCTGGTGGAAAAGCCATGTGATCGGCCTCTCGAGGTCTGTCTGGCCATCGCCCCCATCCCGGGTGCCTTCGACAACCCTCACCACGGCAGGACCATCACCAAGGAGGAGGCGTACAAGCTGCTCGCCGAATGCGAGGAAAATGGGCTCGTGCACCTCACGGGCAACACGCAGAGCGATCGTTTCTACATCTGCAACTGCTGCAAGTGCTGCTGCGGAGTCTTGCGGGGAATCAACGAGCTGGGCATACCCGCAACCACCGTCGTCAACTCCCATTACTGCGCCGAAATCGATGCCGACGAGTGCAACTCCTGCGGGGTCTGTGCGGACGAGCGCTGTCAGGTCGGCGCCATCGACGAGAAGGACGATGGCTACGAAATCGTCCCCGAAAAGTGCATCGGCTGTGGCCTGTGCATCACCGCCTGTCCGACGGAAGCCATCCAACTGATTCGAAGACCCGAGAGCGAGGTGACTTCTCCGCCCGTCGACCAGGAGGAATGGTACAGAGAGCGCGGCCGGCAGCGCGGAGTGGATTTCAGCCAGTTCGAGTAGACAGCAGGGCTAGCCCGCACCTCACTGCTGATCGTGGTGATCAGCCGACTCGAGGCTCGTCCTGGTCGAGAAGCCGACCGACCGCCTCCTCGCCGAGGTCTTCCGTCTCCAGCGCGGCGCGAAGCTCCTCCTCGCGCTTCTTGCGCTCCTCATCGGAGAGAGCCAGGACGGCCAACGGATCGACCCGCCGCCAGACCGGCAGCGCCGAGAGAGCGACCGCCGCCAGCGAGCCACCCCGCAGGAGAAGGCCGATGAGTCCCGCGGAGGCCGCCAGCGCCACGCCTTCCGCACTGGACACGATTATTTCCCGCTCGCCCGCCGCGAGCTCCGCGTCGCTGGCCATCTCCTCACGGATCTGATCGAGCACCTGCGCCATCTGCTGGGTTCTCAGGATCGCGAGACGCCCATGGGCCGCTTCGTACTCGCCGTGACGGGAAGGATCCCGGCGATTCTCTTGAGCCAGCCTTTCCGAGCTCTCGTGGCTCATGAGTACGCCTGCCTCGGGCGAGCTCGACGACGCCGGAGTCCACCGCGACTCCTCCAGCCGAAGCCCGCCTGTCTCCACGGGGGTGCTCGTCTCCGTGGTGGATTCGGCCTCGGTATCCCCCTCGTCCTCCGTCGGTTCAGTGCCCGTATCATCGGAATCGTCGGTCGGGTCCACTTCCTCGTCGGGCGGGGGAGGCTCCGAACCGTCGACCACCAGCTCGTCGACGGGCTCCAACGAGATGGGCACGATCTCCGTGTCGGTCAGGCCACCGGCGTCGGTCACCTCCACCGTCAGGTCGAAGACCGGCGTGGCCTCGAAGTCGAGCTGGCTGGCATCGGCCACCGTGATCTCGCCGGTGACCGCGTCGATCGCAAACGCTCCGCCCAGATCGCCACCCGTGATCGCGTAGGAGAGTGTGTCGCCGGCATCCGGGTCGGAGGCGGAGACGGTCCCCACCACGGTGCCATTGGCGCTGTTCTCCGCCAGGCTGAAGGCGGCGGCGGCGGCGGCCGGAGCATCGTTCACGTCAGTGAGATTGAGCGCGGTCGCAGCCGTGTCCGTGAAGCCACCAGAGTCGGTCACCTCCACTGTCAGGTTGAAGACAGGCGTGGCCTCGAAGTCGAGCCGGCTGGCATCGGCCACTGCGACCTCGCCCGTGGCCACGTCGATTGCGAAGGCCCCGCCCGGATCTCCCGCCGTGATCGCGTAGGAGAGCGTGTCGCCCGCATCCGGATCGCTGGCCACTACAGTCCCCACGACCGTGCCGTTGGCCGAGTTCTCGTCCAGGGCGAAGGTGGCATCGCTGGCCACCGGAGCGTCGTTCACCGGCGTCACGTCCACCGTCATCGTGTAGGAGGCCGCGCTGTAGTCGGTCCCATCGTGGACCCGGAAGTCGAAGCTGTCGTAGCCGACCCCGTTGGCGTCCGCTGCCGGCGTGAAGGTCAGGTTCCCCGCCGTGATGTCGGCTGCCGAGATCACCTGGCCGAGCGTCACGTCCGCTCCCGAGAGCTGGAGAGACCCGGCCGTCTCGAGGCTGATCACCTGGATCTGCGCCAGGCTGTCGCCCGCGTCCACGTCACTGAACCCGAAGTCCGCCACCGTGAACGCGACCGCTGTATCCTCGGCCGTGGTCACGGTGTTGTCAGAGGCCGTGGGCACGTCGTTGGCATCGGTGACGGTGACCGAGATGTCCTGGGTGTCGGTAGCGCCGGCGTTGTCGTCGACGGTGACGGTGACGTCGTAGACGCCGTCGGCGTCGAAGTCGGTCGGGGTCTCGAAGTCCGGCGCGGCGGCAAAGGTCAGTACGCCGGAGGCATCGATCGAGAACAGCGCCGCGTCGTCACCGCTCAGCGCATAGGTGATCGAGTCGGCCGGGATGTCCTGATCGGTCCAGGTGACGGTGGTCACGGCGGTCTGGTTCTCGCCGGCGTTGATCGCCGCGGTCGGGCCACCGCCGTTGGAGGTAATGACCGGCGCATCGTTGACATCGGTGACGGTGACCGAGATGTCCTGGGTGTCGGTAGCGCCGGCGTTGTCGTCCACGGTGACGGTGACGTCGTAGACGCCATCGGCGTCGAAGTCGGTGGGGGTCTCGAAGTCGGGCGCGGCGGCGAAGGTCAGCACGCCGGAGGCATCGATCGAGAACAGCGCGGCGTCGTCACCGGACAGGGCATAGGTAATCGAGTCGGCCGGCAGGTCGGCATCGGTCCAGGTCACGGTCGTGACCGCGGTCTGGTTCTCGGCGGCATTGATCGCGGCCGTGGGTCCGCCGCCGTTGGAGGTGATGACCGGCGCGTCGTTGGCATCGGTGACGGTGACCGAGATGTCCTGGGTGTCGGTAGCGCCGGCGTTGTCGTCGACGGTCACGGTCACGTCGTAGACGCCGTCGGCGTCGAAGTCGGTCGGGGTCTCGAAGTCGGGCGTGGCAATAAAGGTCAGCACGCCGGAGGCATCGATCGAGAACAGCGCGGCGTCGTCACCGCTCAGCGCATAGGTGATCGAGTCGGCCGGCAGGTCGGCATCGGTCCAGGTGACGGTGGTGACCGCGGTCTGGTTCTCGGCGGCGTTGATCGCCGCGGTCGGGCCACCGCCGTTGGAGGTGATGACCGGCGCATCGTTCGCATCGGTGACGGTGACCGAGATGTCCTGGGTGTCGGTAGCGCCGGCGTTGTCGTCGACGGTGACGGTGACGTCGTAGACGCCATCGGCGTCGAAGTCGGTCGGGGTCTCGAAGTCGGACGCGGCGACGAAGGTCAGTACGCCGGAGGCATCGATCGAGAACAGCGCGGCGTCGTCACCGGACAGGACATAGGTGATCGAGTCGGCCGGGATGTCCTGGTCGGTCCAGGTGACGGTCGTGACCGCGGTCTGGTTCTCGGCGGCGTTGATCGCCGCGGTCGGGCCGCCGCCGTTGGAAGTGATGACCGGCGCATCGTTCGCATCGGTGACGGTGACCGAGATGTCCTGGGTGTCGGTAGCGCCGGCGTTGTCGTCGACGGTGACGGTGACCTCGTAGACGCCGTCGGCGTCGAAGTCGGTCGGGGTCTCGAAGTCGGGCGCGGCGACAAAGGTCAGCACGCCGGAGGCATCGATCGAGAACAGCGCGGCGTCGTCACCGGACAGGGCATAGGTGATCGAGTCGGCCGGCACGTCGGCATCGGTCCAGGCCACGGTGGTCACCGCGGTCTGGTTCTCGGCGGCGTTGATCGCCGCGGTCGGTCCACCGCCGTTGGAGGTGATGACCGGCGCATCGTTCGCATCGGTGACGGTGACCGAGATGTCCTGGGTGTCGGTGCTCCCGGCGTTGTCGTCGACGGTGACGGTGACGTCGTAGACGCCGTCGGCGTCGAAGTCGGTCGGGGTCTCGAAGTCGGGCGCGGCGATGAAGGTCAGTACGCCGGAGGCATCGATCGAGAACAGCGCCGCGTCGTCACCGCTCAGCGCATAGGTGATCGAGTCGGCCGGGATGTCCTGATCGGTCCAGGTGACGGTCGTGACCGCGGTCTGGTTCTCGGCGGCGTTGATCGCCGCGGTCGGGCCGCCGCCGTTGGAAGTGATGACCGGGGCATCGTTGACGTCGGTGACCGTGACCGCGATGTCCTGGCTGTCGGTGCTGCCGGCGTTGTCATCGACGGTCACGGTGACGTCGTAGACGCCGTCGGCATCGAAGTCGGTCGAGCTCTCGAAGTCGGGCGCGGCGATGAAGGTCAGCACGCCGAAGGCATCGATCGAGAACAGCGCGGCATCGTCACCACTTAATGAATAGGTGATCGAGTCGGCCGGTACATCGGGGTCAGTCCAGGTGACCGTCGTGACCGCGCTCTGGTTCTCGGCGGCGTTGATCGCCGCGGTCGGGCCACCGCCGTTGGAAGTGATGACCACGGCCTCGTTGACGCCGGTGACCGTAACCGCGATGTCCTGGGTATCGGTGCTGCCAGCGTTGTCGTCGACCGTCACGGTGACGTCGTAAACCCCATCGGCGTCGAAGTCGGTCGGGGTCTCGAAGTCGGGCGCGGCGACAAAGGTCAGTACGCCGGAGGCATCGATCGAGAACAGCGCGGCATCGTCACCACTTAATGAATAGGTGATCGAGTCGGCCGGGATGTCCTGGTCGGTCCAGGTGACGGTGGTCACGGAGGTCTGGTTCTCGGCGGCGTTGATCGCGGCCGTGGGTCCGCCGCCGTTGGAAGTGATGACGGGGGCATCGTTGACGTCGGTGACCGTAACCGCAATGTCCTGGGTATCGGTGCTGCCGGCGTTGTCGTCGACGGTGACGGTGACGTCGTAGACGCCATCGGCGTCGAAGTCGGTCGGGGTCTCGAAGTCGGGCGCGGCGGCGAAGGTCAGCACGCCGGAGGCATCGATCGAGAACAGCGCGGCGTCGCCACCGGACAGGGCATAGGTGATCGAGTCGGCCGGCACGTCCTGGTCGGTCCAGGTCACGGTGGTCACGGCGGTCTGGTTCTCGGCGGCATTGATCGCGGCCGTGGGTCCCCCGCCGTTGGAGGTAATGATCGGGGCATCGTTGACGTCGGTGATACTTATAGAAAGAGGCGCCGTATCGTCGGGGGTTGCGCCGACCGTGACATCGTCGACCTCAACGGTGACATCGAGATCCGGGTTGGTCTCGAAGTCGAGTACCGCGCCCGCCTTGAGCCTCAGCTGCATGCCGACGATCTCGAACATGGCGGCATCGGTGCCGGACACGGTCAGGTCATTGGTGCCGATGGTGTCATCGGTGACGACGATGTCGGCAACTATGATCGCACTCGACGTGTCCCGGTCCTCGGGGAAGGTCGTAGTCGTGTTTATCAGGGAAACGGTCGGCGGCTGGTTGTCCTGCAACAGCGAGAACGCGTCGATGTTCTCGCCATTGGTGTCGAGATTGACATCGCTGCCGTCGAGGAACAGCGTGGCGTCGGCGACGGTGTTCGCGCCCGCTGTCGTGACGTCGAGGATGAAGACGTCCTGTCGATCCGTCGCGATGCCATTGTCACCGGTTGCGGTATCTGCCTTGTCCATCGACAGCAGGACCTGGCCTGCCGAAAGGAGGGTATTCCCAACAGAAATGTCGTTCTCGATCAGTTCGAGCGCATCGATCTTTGGGTCACCGTGCCCGGGGGTGTCGAGGTCGATGTCACTGCCGTCGATGAACAGGACTTCGCTGCCGCTGGTCGTGTCGCCGAGCGTGCCCGGTGTGAACTGATGCACGTCATGTTTGTTCTTGCTGTACAGGAAGTCGCCCGCGTTCAGTGTCACGCCACCAACGACAATGGTCTGCTCGACCAGCGTGAAGGCGGTGATATGCGGGTCGCCGACATCGGAGGCGTCGAGCAGCATCAGGAACGTGCCGGAGCTGTAGTCGCCGGGCGTGTCGGCGCGGAACACGAACACGTCCCGGTCATCGACGGCCAGCGCATTCGTGCTCGTCAGCGTGACGGCATTCTGGGTCGATATGAGGACGTCGCCGGCGAACAGCTGGAAGTTGTTTGCACCGAGCGTCATGTCCCGCGACACATAATGTATCGCGTCGATATCGGTATCGCCGGTGAAGGCACCGAGGTCAAAGACCGATGAGAAAGTCCCGTCGGTCGTACCCGGATCGAAGGCCAGGTTGGGGTCGCCAAAGCTCAGCGCCTCGGAGTCATCCCAGTTATCGAGGCCCGGCGCGCCGCTGCCGGTCACCGCATCTTTTGTCGATAACCAGACGGCCCCGGCCTGGATCGGCAGGTTTACGCGGACTGTCGTGTCGTAGTTAATGCTCGTTTTGCCGTCGCCGTCTTCGATGCTGAAGCGAACCGTGCGTGCCCCGAGCGTCGGCGTTGCGGCATCGGTGTTCTCATAGGTGATATTCCGGACCAGCGCCGTAGCGGCTTCGAGCGTCGCATTCGAATTGAAGGTCACGACAAGGTCGGCGCCACCGCTGCCGCCGCCAACGGTCCCGATGGTGACACCTTCGTAGGTCACGTCGCTGCCGGAAATGCCGATCTGCCCTGCACCGCCGCCCTGATCGCGGATCGAGAGCACATCCTCAGCCGCGTCGCCGCCGGCCGCGATTGAGACCGTCAGACTGCCCGTGTCGAAATCCGCCGAGTCGGTGTCCGAGACGCTTGCGGCCGTACCCTGATCGATGACGACCGCTGAACCACCCTGCAAGTAGGTAACGGTATCGCCGATAAGGTCGAATATCACCGGTGCACCATAGTGCGTAGAGAACGTCAGCGCATCGACGTCTTCGCCGTCGGTATCGAGGTTCACGTCGCTGCCGTCGAGGAACAGCGTCGCGTCGGCGACGGTGCTCGCGCCCGCCGTCGTGATGTCGAGGATGAAGATGTCTTGTCGATCCGTCGCGATGCCATTGTCACCGGTTGAGGCATCTTCGTTCTCCATTGAGAGCAGGACCTGGCCGGCCGTCAGGAACGTATCGCCGACCCACATATCCTCTTCAATCAGTTCGATCGCATCGATTGCTCCGCCGTCGTGGAGGCCGATGGGATCGCCATCGAAGAAGAGGCTCTCGCTGCCGCTCGTCGTCGCCCCGAGCGTGCCCGGCGTGAAGTGATACACGTCATGCCAGTTTTTGCTGTACAGAAAGTCGCCCGCGTTCAGTGTCACACCGCCGACGACAATGGTCTGCTCGACGAGCGTGAAGGCGGTGATTTGCGGGTCGCCGACATCGGATGCGTCGAGCAGCATCAGGAAGGTGCCGGAGCTGTAGTCGCCCGGCGTGTCGGGCCGGAACACGAATATGTCTTCCTCGTCGACGCTTAGTGAATTGGTGCTCGTCAGCGTGACGGCATTCCGAGTCGATACGAGGACGTCGCCGGCGAACAGCTGGAAGTTATTCGTACCGACTGTCATATCCTGCGACACATGATGTATCGCGTCGATATCGGTATCGCCGGTGAAATCACCGAGGTTGAAGACCGATGCAAAAGTCCCGGAGGTCGTACCCGGATCGAAGGCCAGGTTGGGGTCGCCGAAGCTCAGCGCCTCGGAGTCATCCCAGTTATCGAGGCCCGGCGCGCCGCTGCCGGGCACCGCATCTTTCGTTGATAGCCACGCGCCCGAAACCTGGGTGCCGAGGCGGACGTCGATGGTCACGTCATAGTTCGGACTCGCGTTGCCCTCGCCGTCGTCGATCGTGAAGCGGACCGCGCGTGCGCCGGTCGTCGGCGCTGCGACATCGGTGTTCTCGTAGGTGATATTCCGGACCAGCGCCGTCACGGCTGCGGGTGCCGCGTCCGCATTGAAGGTCACGACGAGGTCGGCGCCGCCGCTGCCGCCGACCGCTGTGCCGATCAGTACGCCGCCGTAGGTCACGTTGGCGCCGTCGAATCCGATCTGGCCTGCGCCGGTGCCCTGATCGTGGATCGAGATCACATCCTCAGCCGCGTCGCCGCCGGCCGCGATCGAGACCGTCAGGTTGCCCGTATCGAAATCGACGGAGTCGAGATCCGAGACGGTCGCGAGCGTGCCCTGGTCGATAGCTTGCGGGCCTACGCCCTGGTAGTAGGTGAGTTGATCGCCGTAGAGGTCAGCGATTATCGGCGCGTCGCGATCGAATTTAAGTGAGAACGCATCGACGTCTTCGCCTGCGGTATCGAGGTTGACGTCGCTGCCATCGAAGAACAGCGTTGCGTCGGCGACGGTGTTCGCACCCGCTGTCGTGACGTCGAGGATGAAGACGTCTTGTCGATCCGTCGCGATGCCATTGTCACCGGCTGAGGCATTGTCGTTGTTCATCGACAGCAGGAGCTGGCCCGCCGTCAGGGATGTGGTCCCGACCGTTATATGTTCTTCGATCAGATCGATCGCGTCGATGTTTTCATTCAGGCCGATGTCACTGCCGTCGATAAACACGACTTCGCTGCCGCTGGTCGTGTCGCCGAGCGTGCCGGGCGTGAACTGATGAATATCACTGTTGTTCTTGCTGTACAGGAAGTCACCCGCGTTCAGTGTCACACCACCGACGACAATGGTCTGCTCGACGAGCGTGAAGGCGGTGATTTGCGGGTCGCCGACATCGGATGCGTCGAGCAGCATCAGGAAGGTGCCGGAGCTGTAGTCACCGGGCGTGTCGGCGCGGAACACGAACACGTCCTGGTCAGCGACGGCCAGCGAATTTGTGCTCGTCAGCGTGACGGCATTCTGAGTCGATACGAGGACGTCGCCGGCGAACAGCTGGAAGTTATTCGTACCGACCGTCATATCGCGCGACACACGATGTATCGCGTCGATATCGGTATCGCCGGTGAAATCACCGAGGTCGAAGACCGATGAGAAAGCTCCGTCGGTTGTACCCGCATCGAAGGTCAGGTTGGGTTCGCCGAAGCTCAGCGCCTCGGAGTCATCCCAGTTATCGAGGCCCGGCGCGCCGCTGCCGGCCACCGTATCTGTCGTTGATAACCAGGCGCTCCCGACCAGGGTCGGCAGTTTCACGTGGACTGTCGTGTCGTAGCCAATACTCGTGTGGCCGTCGCCGTCGTCGATCGCGAAGCGTACCGTGCGTGCGCCGGTCGCCGGGCCGGTGAGTTCCGTGTTCCCATAGGTGATATTCCCGACCAGCGCCGTGACGGCTTCGGGCGTCGCATTCGCATTGAAGGTCACGATGAGGTCGGCGCCACCGCTGCCGCCGGCCGCTGTGCCGATCAGTATGCCACCGTAGGTCACGTTGGCGCCGTCGAAGCCGATCAGGCCGGGGCCGGGGCCCTCGTCGCGGATGCTCAGCACGTCCTCGGCAGCAGCGCCGCCGGCCACGATTGAGACCGTCAGGTTGCCCGTGTCGAACTCGACGGAGTCGTCATCCGCGACGGTCGCGGCCGCGCCCTTGTCAATGAGCTGGGCGCCCTCGCCGTGGATGTACACGACGCTGTCGTCTTGGAGGTCGCTGATTGTCGGCGGCTCGTTGACATTGGTGACGGTGACCGAGATGTCCTGGCTGTCGGTGCTGCCGGCGTTGTCGTCGACGGTCACGGTGACGTCGTAGACGCCGTCGGCGTCGAAGTCGGTCGGGGTCTCGAAGTCGGGCGCGGCGACAAAGGTCAGTACGCCGGAGGCATCGATCGAGAACAGCGCGGCGTCGTCACCGCTCAGCGCATAGGTGATCGAGTCGGCCGGGATGTCCTGATCAGTCCAGGTGACGGTCGTGACCGCGGTCTGGTTCTCGGCGGCGTTGATCGCGGCCGTGGGCCCACCGCCGTTGGAGCTGATGACCGGGGCGTCATTGACATCGGTGACGGTGACCGAGATGTCCTGGGTATCGGTGCTGCCCGCGTTGTCATCGACGGTGACGGTGACGTCGTAGACGCCATCGGCGTCGAAGTCGGTGGGGGTCTCGAAGTCGGGCGCGGCGACAAAGGTCAGTACGCCGAAGGCATCGATCGAGAACAGCGCGGCGTCGTCACCGGACAGCGCATAGGTGATCGAGTCGGCCGGGACATCGGGGTCGGTCCAGGCGACGGTCGTGACGGCGGTCTGGTTCTCGGCGGCGTTAATCGCGGCCGTCGGGCCGCCGCCGTTGGAAGTGAGGACCACGGCCTCGTTGACCCCGGTGACCGTAACCGCGATGTCCTGGCTGTCGGTGCTTCCGGCGTTGTCGTCGACGGTGACCGTGACGTCGTACACGCCATCGGCGTCGAGGTCGGTCGGGGTCTCGAAGTCGGGCGCGGCGATGAAGGTCAGCACGCCGAGGGCATCGATCGAGAACAGCGCGGCGTCGTCACCGGACAGGGCATAGGTGATCGAGTCGGCCGGGATGTCCTGGTCGGTCCAGGTGACGGTCGTGACCGCGGTCTGGTTCTCGGCGGCGTTGATCGCCGCGGTTGGGCCACCGCCGTTGGAGGTGATGACCGGCGCATCGTTCGCATCGGTGACGGTGACCGAGATGTCCTGGGTGTCGGTAGCGCCGGCGTTGTCGTCGACGGTGACGGTGACGTCGTAAACGCCATCGCCGTCGAAGTCGATCGGGGTCTCGAAGTCGGGCGCGGCCACGAAGGTCAGCACGCCGGAGGCATCGATCGAGAACAGCGCGGCGTCGTCACCGGACAGGGCATAGGTGATCGAGTCGGCCGGGACGTCCTGATCGGTCCAGGTGACGGTGGTCACCGCGGTCTGGTTCTCGGCGGCATTCATCGCGGCCGTGGGGCCACCGCCGTTGGAGGTGATGACCGGCGCGTCGTCGACATCGGTGACGGTGACCGAGATGTCCTGGGTGTCGGTAGCGCCGGCGTTGTCGTCGACGGTGACGGTGACGTCGTAAACGCCATCGGCGTCGAAGTCGGTCGGGGTCTCGAAGTCGGGCGCGGCGATGAAGGTCAGCACGCCGAGGGCATCGATCGAGAACAGCGCGGCATCGTCACCGGACAGGGCATAGGTGATCGAGTCGGCCGGGATGTCCTGGTCGGTCCAGGTGACGGTGGTCACCGCGGTCTGGTTCTCGGCGGCATTGATCGCGGCCGTGGGCCCACCGCCGTTCGAGGTGATGACCGGCGCATCGTTCGCATCGGTGACGGTGACCGAGATGTCCTGGGCGTCGGTAGCGCCGGCGTTGTCGTCGACGGTGACGGTGACGTCGTAGACGCCATCGGCGTCGAAGTCGGTGGGGGTCTCGAAGTCGGGCGCGGCGACAAAGGTCAGCACGCCGGAGGCATCGATCGAGAACAGCGCGGCGTCGTCACCGCTCAGCGCATAGGTGATCGAGTCGGCCGGGATGTCCTGGTCGGTCCAGGTGATGGTGGTCACCGCGGTCTGGTTCTCGGCGGCGTTGATCGCCGCGGTCGGGCCACCACCGTTGGAGGTGATCACCGGCGCATCGTTGACATCGGTGACGGTGACCGAGATGTCCTGGGTATCGGTGCTGCCCGCGTTGTCATCGACGGTGACGGTGACGTCGTAGACGCCATCGGCGTCGAAGTCGGTCGGGGTCTCGAAGTCGGGCGCGGCGACAAAGGTCAGTACGCCGGAGGCGTCGATCGAGAACAGCGCGGCGTCGTCACCGGACAGTGCGTAGGTGATCGAGTCGGCCGGCAGGTCCTGATCGGTCCAGGTGACGGTCGTGACCGCGGTCTGGTTCTCGGCGGCATTGATCGCCGCGGCCGGGCCACCACCGTTGGAGGTGATGACCGGGGCCTCGTTGACATCGGTAATACTTATAGATAGCGGCGCCGTATCGTCGGGGGTCGCGCCGACGGCTGTGTCGTCGACCTCCACGGTGACATCGAGATCCGGGTTGGTCTCAAAATCGAGCACCGCGCCGGCCTTGAGGCGCAGTTCCGTGCCGACGATCTCGAACATCGCGGCATCGGTGCCGGTCAGGGTGAGGTCGTTGGTGTCGCCGGCCAGGTTCCCATCGGCATCGTATTTCCTGACGATCAGGTCATCATTGGTACCATTGTTGCTGGAGCCAGCCACGTAGATATTGCCGGATGCATCAAGGGTGATGTCCTTGGCCTCATCATTGTTGCCGCCATCAAAGGTCACCACGCCTGAGTCGCCGTCGCCCCATGTCGTATCCAGGTCGCCATTGGCATCGTATTTTCTGACGATCAGCTCATTATTGGTGCCATTGTTGCTGAGGCCGGCTACGTAGATATTGTTGGATGCGTCAAGGGTGATGCCCGTGGCCTCATCCTTATTGTCGCCATCAAAGGTCACCATGCCCGAGTTGCCGTCGCCCCAGCTAAGGTCGAGGTCGCCACTGGCATCGTATTTTCTGACGATGAAGTCATCATCGGCGGTGTTGTTGCTTAAACCGGCCACGTAGATATTGCCGGATGCATCAAGGGTGATGTCTCTGGCATTATCCTGGCGATTGCTGCCATTAAAGGTCACCACGCCTGAGTCGCCGTCGCCCCAGTCAGTGGTCAGGTCGCCATTCGCATCGTATTTCCAGACGCTAAAGTCCCAGTTCGAGCCATTGCCCTGGTAGCCAGCCACGTAGATATTGTTGGATGCGTCAAGGATGAGGGCATTGGCACCATCATTAGAGACGCCAGCAAAGGTCACCATGCCTGAGTCGGCATCGCCCCAGTCAGTGGTCAGGTCACCATTGGCATCGTATTTTCTGACGATGAGGTCAGTATCGGAGCCGTTGTTGCTCCAGCCGGCCGCGTAGATATTGCCGGATGCATCAATGGTGATGGCATCGGCCACATCCAAGTTGCCGCTATCAAAGGTCACCATGCCCGAGTCGCCGTCGCCCCAGCTAAGGTCCAGGTCACCATTGGCATCGTATTTCCTGACGATGAAGTCATGATCGTCGCCGTTGTTGCTGAGGCCGGCCACGTAGATATTGCCGGATGCGTCAAGGGTGACGGCTCTGGCATCATCATCATTGCCGCCATCAAAGGTGACCATGCCTGAGTCGCCGTCGCCCCAGGTAAGGTCCAGGTCACCATTGGCATCGTATTTTCTGACGATCAGGTTGCCGTTGTCGCCGCCCGCCACGTAGGTATTGCCGGACGAGTCGACTGCGATTGCATTGGCCTCAGCCGCACCACTGCCTGCATGGGTGACCATGCCGGAGTCACTGTCGCCCCACCAGGTAGCCGCGTCGACATCAGTGACGACGATGTCGGCGACCTTGATGGCCGAGGAGGTGTCGGTGTCCTCGGGGAAGGTAGTAATGGTGTTGGTCAGCGCGACGGTCGGGGGACTGTTGGCCAGCGCGCCCGACCAGTCCTGTTGGAGCTCCGTGCTGAGCGCGATGGCCGTCTCGACGTCACCCGCGTGGTATTCCAGGTCCCAGTCGCCGCCGAGTAGCGCGCTGCCCGTGACGTCGTCACTGGCCGCCACGTCCGCGCCGGTGAGCTCGGCGAGGCCGGCGACGAGGGCCTGGCCGTCCTCGCCTGCGGCGAGGTTGCAGCCGTAGAAGAGCAGGTCGGCGTCGGCGGCGAGGGCATCTCGCCACCCGGCGATCGCGGTCCGGTTGGCGTCGAGGTTGTCGATGCTGAGCCAGGTCTCGCCCAGCTGAACCGCACTCCCCGTCCCGTGGGAGACGAAGTGAACGGCATCCAGATCCCGGTACCCGTTCAGGGTTTGGCTGATCTGGGCAATGCCGTCCTGCTCGGGGTCGAGGACCACAACCTCGAAGCGCCGCTCGTGATCCCCGGCGCTACGCAGGTCGTCCAGCAGCTGCTGGGGTTCCGGAGCCCGACTGTCGACGAAGACGAGCTCCCGCCGCACCTGGACGCTCGCGACCATCGCGTCGTCGGCCACGACCGCGGACGGGGCCGAGTCGAAGGCCGTTTCCAAGTCGAGGGGTGCGTGGGTCAGGTCATCGACGTCGGGGAGCCCACCGCCCATGAGAGCCGTGTCCGCCGACAAGAGCAGGCGCGGCTCCAGCCCTTCCATGAGGGCGCGGCGAGAGTCATCCTTGCGTCGCTTCTTTCCGTTGCGTCGCTTCTTTCCCACAGCGCTCACCTCGTCTCGCCAACAGGCCGCCCGCAGCTTCGAGTGAGCGAGAACACACACACGGAACCCACGCGCAGATCCGGGGGAAAACTCCCCCGCACTGTTTCGGATCTTCCGGATGCGAACTTGACGAAATCCCCCGGGGGGATGGGGCCGCGGATTGGCGGAGCCAGCCCTACTCCCGATCCGGAAGGCCGCGCAAGAGCCCACCGTACGCGAGGCGTCGCAGACTCGGACCCACGACGGCGGCCAGGGCATCCCGCTCCACCTCATCGGGATCGATCTTCTCGCCCGCCCGGCTCACCACCAGCTCGGCGCGGGACGCGGAACGGTCGGCTCGATGACGGTCAGGCTCGCGGGGAGGTGTGGCCGGCCGCGGGATCCCTCTCCGCAACCGGCGGCTGGGTCGGCGGCTCGACCGCCGCGATCTCGCCGAAGCGCTTCTCGTGACGCTCGATCGCGTCGTGGAGGGCGCGCAGCATCGCCTTGGCGTGGGACGGAGAGGTCACCAGGTAGGAGGCCAGATGCGCACCCGCCCCCTGCTGCTGGACGATCTGACCAAAGGAGAGGAAGAACTCGCTCTGGTTGTTCGCGACACGCAGGAAGTTCACGTAGGTGGACGGGGGAAGCAGACCGGTTTTCGGTTCGTTCGGCATGGTGTCTCCTCAGGGCGAAGCCGCCGCAGGTATTGCGAAGCTGTCATCGGCTCGTTTACCACGGCCCTTGAGGCGCGTGCCTTCGTGAAGAGACCGCGCTCAGGAATCATTCGGCGGCCGCGTCCATTTCGTCCCACCGCGTCACGCGATTGCGCCCGGCCTGTTTCGACGCGTACATGGCTTCATCGGCCTGGTTGATCAGGTCGCCGGGCTTCGTCGCACCGAATGCGCTCGAGGACACGCCGAAGCTCACCGTCACCGGGACGCGTGTGAAGCCCGGCAATTCGACCTTCCGGCGAAGGCGCTCGGCCACCGCCGCAGCCGCCTCGATGGGGAGGGCGGGCAGAATGATGCAGAACTCCTCGCCCCCGTAGCGGCAGACGAGGTCGCTGGAACGCATCTCCGAATTCAGTCCCTCGGCGATCCGCCGGATCACTTCGTCGCCGGTCGAGTGGCCTTCGGTGTCGTTGATGTCCTTGAAGCGGTCGATGTCGGCCATTAGACAGGACATGCTCCGGCCGTCCCGCTGGGCGACCGCGAACTGGCGATCCAACCACTCGAAAAAGGCGCGGCGATTGGCGACGCCCGTCAGCGGATCCTGCTTCGCCAGGATCTCGAGCTCCTGGTTCTGGAGCCGGATCTCGTCCTGCGACTTCTCGATCTCGACGAGCGCCTCTTCGAGCTCGGCGGTCTTCCGCTCCAGCTCGGTCACGTCGTCGAAGGTGACGATGGCACCCTTGGGGCGCTCCCATCCGTCGAGCACGGGAGAGCCGTTCACGGCGAAGACGCGCTCCTCGTCGGGGCCCGCCTCGATCCGCAGGATGGTTCCGGTCGACGCCTTGGATTTCCGGATGGCCTCCACCCAGGGATAGGCTTCGAGCGCTCGCGGGGGATCGGGGCGCTTCCAGCCGAGCGCAGACGCCTTCACGCCCAGCAGCTTGGCAGGGGGCCGTCCGAGCCGCTCAGCGAAGGCCGCGTTGGCCAGGACGATGCGCTCTTGCTGGTCCAGCAGGAGCACTCCCTCCGCCATCACGTCGAGGGCAGCTTGAACTCGGGTCGGAATCACGGCCGAGGGATCGAGGTGGCGAAGGGTCTTCCGCATGTAGACGAGATAGGCCACGAAGCCCAGCGCGGAGACCATGCCGATCAGGCGGAGCAGGGGCCGCTGCCACAGACCCGCGAGCCCTCCGACGGGATCGAGCTCCTCGAAGCGCACCTCGATGGTCGCCCAGGGCTTCCCGTTCTTGAACATCGGGAGGCGCACGTGGCTGGACGTGGATCCTTCCGCGGCCTCGGGACTCCAGAGCGCCCGGTGGTCGCCGCTCGCGACCAGCAGGCGGCCGTTCGGGGCGCGCAGTCCGGCCGAGAGGACGTCGTCGTTTCGGCGCACCGCCACCTGGAGCGCCGCTCGGAGCGACGCCAGGTCGTTTCGCTCGGCGGCGGGAGCGGTCTGTGACGCCAGCATCTCGCAGAGCCGAATGCGGGATTCGACCTCGGTACCCGCAGGCGCCGGCATGAAACCGAGCAGATCCAGCGAGATGAGGATCGAGGCGGTGAGCAGCACCAGGCCGAAGCTGATGCGAAGCAGCGGGCCGAGACGTTCCACGAGCTGCCCCCTATTCGGTCAGGAAGCGCACCTGGCAGTGCAGGCCGCCGGGGATCGACTGGTCCGGATTCAGGAGCTCCAGCCTTGCGCCGAAGGTCCCGCTCGCGGCATCGATGACGCGGTCGACGATCGTGACCGAGGCCACGTGGACCTGATCACCCGGGAACTCCGGGACGATGCTCGCCCGCATTCCCGGTCGGATCGAGCCAAACATCGCCGCGGGAAGGATCACCTCCACCCGCAGCGGGTCGACCCGGGCGACCGTGAGAATCGTCTCGTCCTCCACCCTCTCTCCGGCCGACATCAGGCGCTCGGTCACCACGCCGGAGATCGGGCTCCGGATGGTGCGCCGCTTCAGCACCGCAAGTGCCTGCTCGAGCTGAAGAGATGCGAGTCTCTTGTCATCGAGGGCCTGCTCCACCTCGAGTCGGGCGACCTCCGCCTCCGTCTCGACCGTCTCGCGCAGCTCCAGCGAGAGCGCATTGTTCTCGAACAGCTTCTCCGCGCGCTCCCGGTTGCGTTGCCCCAGCGCGTGGTTCGCCTGGCGCGCCTCGAGTTCACCGTTCATACGGGAGCGCGACCGGGCCTGCGCGACGGCGGCCCTCTCCACAGTCGACTCGAGCTCGACCAGGACCTGACCCGCCTCCACGAGATCGCTCCGCTCTACGTACACCTTCTCGATCAGCCCGGTGACGGGGCTTCCGATCGCCACGACCTGGGAAGGCTCGATGATGCAGTCGAGCGTCGAGGGGCCGGCCTCGGCGGAGCCCGGCTCGGCGTCCGCCTCCGGCCACGGCTCGGCCCGTGGCGGCAGTGGATCCGCAGAACCGGACGAGGTGGGCTCGAACGCCGCGTACTCTTCCCACTCGAGGGCCGCGGGCCCGCCGGGGGAATCCTCGAAGCCCGGCTGCTCGAGTGCCGGCGCCGGATGGTCCGCACTCGACGGCTGGGAGCTCCCATCGCCTCCTCGCCAGCGGACGAGCCCCGCGCTCAGCAGCAGCACCAGCAACACGACGCCGGCAGCCAGCGTGAGCCACCCCGGCAGCCCCTGCTGCACCAGCGGTTTCCCCCTCCAGCGTGCCACCATGCGCGACCCCTACTCCATCGGCCCGGAGAAGGCGAGAAGGTCCTCCAGGTACTCTTCCAGTTGGACGAGACTCCGCCTGATCCGAGCGTGCCTTCTCTCTTCGGCACGTTGCGGGAGGGACGTGAGCAGATCTCCGACCCGGCGTTTGATCGGAGCCCCCGGCCGCGCCGTCCGCGCCACCAAGCGGAGGATCCCCGCGGGGTAATACGCCTGCTCCCGCTCGTCCTCGAGGGAGAGGATCGCCTCGAAGCTGCCCGGGTCTCCCTGACGCCCGCAGCGCCCGAAGAGCTGGCGATCGATGCGGCGGGCCTCGTTGCGCTGGGTGGCGATCACGTGTAGCCCGCCGCGCTCCGCGACCCCAGGCCCCAGCCGGATGTCGGTTCCCCGGCCGGCCATGTTCGTGGCGACCGTGATGTGGCCCGGCTGACCGGCCTCGGCCACGATCCGGGCCTCATGGGCATCCTGGCGAGCGTTCAGTACCTGGTGCGGCAGCCCCCGCGCCGAGAGCAGCCGGCTCAGGTGCTCGGAAGCCGCCACCGAGCAGGTTCCGACCAGCACGGGTCTGCCGTGCCGATGGAGATGGTGGACGCTCTCGACGAGGGCCTCCCACTTGGGGCGCTCCGTCGTGAAGAGCCGGGTCCCACAGGCGTGCCGCCTCACCGGCCGCCTGGTCGGAATCGCGAGGGTATGCAGGCGGTACACGGACCAGATCTCGCCAGCCACCTCGCGCGCCGTCCCCGTCATGCCGGCCAGACGCAGATAGCGCCGAAAGAACTGCTGGAAGCTGATCCGCGCCACGGTCTCGCCCTCCGAGGTCAGGTCGCAGCCCTCCTTGACCTCGATCAGCTGGTGCAGACCGCGTTCCCAGGAGCGGTCCGGCGCCACTCGCCCCGTCGGCTGATCGATGATCTCCACCTTCCCGTCTCGCACCAGGTAGTGGCGATCGCGTTGGAAGAGATGCAGGGCCGCCAGCGCCCGTTCGACCCATTCCGTCCGGCGCCGCGGACCGGTCCAGAGCCCCTCGAGCGGTTGCGCCAGCTCGCCCAGCCGCTCCCTTCCCCGCTCGCTGAGCTCGACCCTCGCTTCGCGCGCGACCAGGCGGAAGTCGGCTCCCGCTTCGAGGGCGCCTGCAAGCTGCACCGCCTGTCGGTAGACCTTCTGCTGATCGGCCGAGCCGCCCGGTCCGGAGAGAATCAGCGGTGTGCGGGCTTCGTCGATGAGAACACTGTCGGCCTCGTCGACGATGGCGAAGCAGAGGCCTCGGAGCAGCAGTCGATCCGCCAGCGGCCGCTCGCGGCGAAGACGCTCGACTCCCAGCGGCACTCGGCCCCGACGGCTTCTGCGCTCGAGGCCATCTCGAAGGTAGTCGAATGCGATCTGCTTGCTGGTGACATAGGTGACATCGCACTGGTACGCCGCCCTCCGAGCCGCCCAGTCCTTCTCCCGCTCGAGAATCGTCCCGACGCTGAGTCCGAGCGCTCGGTAGATCGGCCCCATTGCCTCGGCGTCCCGTTGCACGAGGTAGTCGTTGACCGAGATCACGTGCACCGGAATCCCGGCGAGCGCGGCGGCACAGGCCGGCAGGGTGGCGGTCAGCGTCTTGCCCTCGCCGGTATCCATCTCGGCGAGCATTCCCATGGTCATCGCCCACCCGCCCATGAGCTGGACGTCGTAGTGCGCCATGCCCACCGTCCGCTGCGCCACCTCCCGCACCAGGGCGAACGAGTGAGCGATGAGCGGTTCGGTCAGGCCTTCGCGCCGGAGACGACGGTGAAGATCTTCGACCCGCGCGGCGAGCGTCGCGTCCGTACCATTCGCGAGCTCGGCAGCGTGGCGCTGCACCGACCCCACCAGGCGTTCGAGCTTTCTTCGGCTCCCGTCTCGCCAGAGCGCCACGCTGCCCTCGACGCTGCTCGCGACGCGATCCAGCCACCCCTCGCGGCCCGCCCTGCGCTCCGGGTAGACACCCCCCGCGATTCCGGGGCGGAGCGCGGAGGTGCTAGACACCAATCTGCCTCAGGAAGAGCCGGCGAAGGGCTCGGTAGCCCTGCACGGCCAGCGCCTCCGACCCGTGGTCGAAGCGCACGTAGACGCGTCCCCCGATCTCGGCGACGGCGGCCTCCTGCGGGAGCGCCACGTCGAGCTGAAAGACCTTCTCGAGGGTGCGGAGACCCTCCGGGTCGTTGGGATCGACGGGGACCCGGCCCCCGCCCGCCGTACCGAGCGCGCGGCTGGGCAGACGATCGCCGGCCGCCGGAACCTGGCGGCTGATCACCGCGGGGAAAGTTTCACCGACGCGGCGGCTCAGCCGGACCTCCACGGCTTCGGTGCGGTCGCGCACCAGTGCGATATCGGACTGGGGAACCACGACACGCGCCGTGGCGATGGTGGGTCCCACCACGTAGCCGATCAGGTCCCCCTGTTTGACGAACCGCCCCGCCAGGTCCCCGGCCCGCGGGGCCAGGAAGGAGCCGTGCGCGGGGCTTCGAACCACCACGTCACCCATCTGCTCCTGGGCGCGCGCCAGCGCCGCCGCGGCGGTCGCGATCTCCTCCAGAGTGATCTGAGCCTTCACCTGATCGGTGGTCCGCTCCGCGTGGTGACGGGCGCGTAGCTCACGCAGCTGGGCCTGCAGCACCGCCACGTGCGCCTCGAGCGAAGCATCCCGGGTGAGAACCAAGGGATCCCCGGGCTCGACGACTGCGTTGGGCTCCACCAGAAGGCGAAGCACCATGCCCTCGGCGCGCGCGCGCACCTCGGCTCCCTCGGGCGGCCAGACGACGCCCTCGGCGCGTGTCAGCGAGGGCATCGGAAAGAGAAACAAGAACCCCGCGACGGCGAGGGTCAGCCCCGCCGAGGTCGCGATCGCGCGCGGGCGCTTCTCGGCGAGGCGGGGACTCGTGAGCACGAAGGCCACGTGGCGGAGCAGTGGCACCACGACCCGCATTCCCACGCTCAGCAGCGCCAGCAAGACGCCGATCACGAAGAACTTCTTGGAGATGAAGAGCGCGATGCCGAAGACAATGAGAAGCCGGTAGAGGAATGCGGTCACCCCGTAACCGACGAACCAGGCCTCCTCGCCGCGCGCACTCACCGGGTAGCGAACCCGCTCCAGGCCGAAGAGGTGATGCATCACCAGATAGCTGAGGTACTGGGTGGATCGGCTGTCCAGGTTCGGAATCTCGATCGCGTCCGCGAGGACGTAGTATCCGTCGAACTTGAGGAGGGGATTCCCGTTGAAGAGAAGCGTCGATACCCCTCCGATCAGCATGACGTCGTAGGCGATCCACCGAAGCAGACCGGGCTCGGCGGCGAGCCACACGAAGAACGCCAGCGAGGCCAGGAGGAGCTCGACCATCATCCCGGCCGCTCCGACGAGCATGCGCTTGCGCTTCTCGGGGAAGGCGGACGAGGAGGACGCGTCGACGCAGGGAACCGGGACCAGGACCAGGAACATGACTCCCATGTCATGAACCTCGCCTCCCCAGACCTTGGTGGCAAAGGCATGGCCGAACTCGTGAAGGCCCTTGACGATCGGATAGGCGATCCAGAGCACGAGCAGGTTCCGCGGACCGAGGATCTCCGCGACCGACCCCTCGGAGAGCTCCCCCCAGTTCGCTGCGGCCAGCAGCGCCGCTCCGAACACGACGCCGAACCAGACCAGGGCCCCGGCCCAGCTGAAGAGCGGCCGGACGGTGGGAAGCCAGCGCTCGAGGAAGTCGTCCGGATCGAAGAGCGAGAAGCGCAGCGAGAGGGGATTCGCAAAGCGCCGCCACCCTTCGGCCCGATCGCGGCGTTGGCAGCGTCGAAACAGCTCGACGGTATCGGGAGAGGCATCGCACCGGAGAACGTCCGCGAAGTGCAGCAGACCGAGGAGGCGGATCGTCTCGTCCTGAGTCGGTCCCTCATCGCCGAGCCGCGCGGTGGCGGCTTCCCAGATCTCCTGTGTGGTGCGCTCACCGTTCATGAGCCCGGCCAGGTGATACGCCACGGGAGTGAGGCGATGACAGCGTTCCGTGGAGTGGTCCTGCAGGACGTACCAGAGCTGGCCCCGGTAGTGATGCCGGTGAAATCGCGCGTGGCTTCGTATCCGCGGCTGGAGACGAGCGACGCGATACCACGAAGAGCTGAACAGGGTGTCCGTCATTGCTCCGAACTCAAGGCCACCAGGACCAGGCCCACAGGCGGAACCAGTCGAACAGACCGTGGGTCCAGATCCAGAGGAAGCGGCGACGATCGATCTCGATCTTCGCGATCCCCTCCATGCCCGGCCGCAGCGAATCGCTGGCGCGCTCGAGACGCGCCTCGACCCGGAAGTAGTTGTGACCCTCTTCGGCGGATGCGACCGGTGTGACCCTCTCCACCATCAGCCGCAGCGTTTTCCCGGGCATCGCGGAGAGAGCCAGCTGACCGCGCTGGCCCGCGGTGATCTCCGCGATGTCGCGCTCGTCGACCTTCAAGATGATGCGATAGCCGTCCAGCGGAGCCACCTCGAACAGAACGTCGCCCTTCTCCACCGGCGAACCGAGCGACTGGCTGAGATCTCCGCGGACGACGATGCCGTCGAACGGCGCCACGAGCCGGGTTCGGGCGAGGTTCTCCTCGAGTAAATCGAGTTGGGCTCGAGCCTGGCCGAGCCGCGCGCTGGTGATGCTCACCTGCGTCCGGTCGTGGTCGGCCAGCGCTTCGCGGTGCTCCTTCCAGATCTGCTCGTGGCGGCCCTCCCACTTCCTGCGCTCCAGGAGGAGGTCGCGTTCGTCCAGGCGACCGAGGGGCTGCCCCCGTCGCACGATGTCGCCGGCCCGCGCGCTCGCCTGGGCGATGTAGCCATCCAGCCCCGCCACGATCGCGCGCTGCACCCTGCCCTCCAGCGTCGCGGCCGCGGTGACCCGATAGTCGCCCTTCGCGAGGGTCAAGAGCAGGAGGATTCCGACTGCGATCGCGGCCCCGATCTTGAACACGGGATGCCCGGGCCCGAAGAGTCGTGAGCGCCCCACATGCAGAAGCTCGCGGGCCCTCTCATAGAGCCGCTCGTCGGCCGCCCGCTTGAGTTCGAGGACGGGCCCCAGCAGCGAGGCCGCGTCCTCGCAGAGCTGGAGCGTCTCGGGATCGAAGGCCTTCCCCGGCGCTCGCTCGAACGTGATCGCGCCGGCGATCCGCCCGCCGCTCACGGTCGGTACCGTACAGACGGCGCCGGCGCCGTGCTGGTCCGCGAGCCGCTCGTGCTCGCGCGTGATCCTCGCGGGCGCGCCCGCCGGGGCGGGCTCGACGATGGTGGCGTCCTGGTCGTAGGCCTCCTCCATGGCCAGACCCAGGTCGCGAATCAGGTTCGCCTTTCGGTCGAAGAGCGCGCTGTGAGACAGGGCCTCGACCCGGATATGCCCTCTGCGCTCGACGCCGATGCTCACCCGCTCGCAGTCGAGACGCATGGCGAGATCGGTGGCGACGCCGGTGGCCGCAGCCCGAAAGCGACCCTGCTCGAGCGCGACGCCGAGAAGCTCGACGACCGTCACCAGCCGCTCGTTCGACGCCTCCTCTCGAGTCAGCACCTCGAGCCAGGTGATCCCGAACTGCAGCAGATCGACGATGGGCTGGGATTCCGACTCCTTGAAGTCGGCAAGCTCGATGACGACGGCACCCGCGCGCCCGGAGACCGAGAAGGGCACCGCGACGCGGCCACACCCGAGGCCGGATCCGGCGCCCGATCCAGTGCCAGTAGGAGTGCCGGCAGGGCGTGTGTCCGTGATGACATAGCGCTGCGTCAGCGCCGCGTTGGCGAGGCTGGCCAGATCGGCGCAGGCTCCTGCGTCATCGGGCCAGCGAGCCGCTGGTCGATCAGACCCGTCTTCCGGCGTCGCGAACACGAGGACGCCGCGAGTCACACCGCGGATCATCGCGCACTGCACCGACAGCCAGACTTGGGTGGCCGACTTTCTCACCGTCCACTCTCGCTCCTTGGAGGGGGCGGATGACACGGCCTCGCGCGCACTGCCCCGAGCCGTCTTCGGCGCTCCATGGTGCGATCCTTAGCGAGACGTCTCGCGGGAGCCTTCGCGGGCCGGGGCGGAGGCCTCTCCGGCGGGCATCCTCAAGCTTCCCCCGAGTGACTCCGATGAGAGCGCAGGGGTCTTCCCGCGCGTCCACGGGCCCCGTGGGGGCCGTGGAGTGGGTCCGAGCAGGTGCTCTGACCGACTCCCGGGGGCGGGAACCCCGGAGCCTCACGAGGAAAGCGACGCGCACATGAGATGGCCGATGGGTGCGATGAAAGGGCCGATCCGAGCGGGTCTCGGGACGAAGTTCAACCTCGTGAGCGGCTTGCTGATCACGATCACTGCGATCGCGATGGGCGGCTTCTCGGTCCGGCAGGCGTCCGTCGAGAGCCACCGCGCGCTGGTGCAGCGAGGCGGTGAGATCGCGGAGATGGTGGCTCACCACAGCCGCCATCCGATCTTCAACGAGAGGCGCGAGGAGCTCCGCGAGATCCTCGCCGGGCTGCGCGCCCACCCCGAAGTAGCCTACGCGCGAATCATCAGCGCGGAGGGCACGACGCTCGCCAGCAAGATCTTTCGGCAGGAACTCCGGGTACCGGACTCCGCGATGGATGAACGCATCCGCTCCGGAGCCATCCATACCGCGGAGTTCACCGACCCGAGCAGCGGTGTGCGCTACGTGGACATCCTGACGCCCGTCGAGGCCGTCTCGAAAACGGGCAGTCGGAAGCTGCTCGCGGAGCTGCAACCCGGCTCCCAGCTACCTCGGGTCGTCGGCTACCTGCAGCTCGGCCTGGGCGACGAGCGCGCAAGCGATCAGCTCGCTGTCTTCGTGTCTTCGACGATCGCATTCGGCGGCGTTCTCGGTCTCGTGGCTTTCGTAGCGTCGCTCTTGATCTCCCAAAGAATGACGGGACCCATCCGGCACCTCGCGGCGCTCACGCGGGACATCTCCGGGGGCAACTTCGAGCAGCAAGTCGATGTGTCCACGCAAGACGAAGTGGGTGAGCTCGCGGAAGCGCTGAAGATCATGCTGGAGCGCCTGCGGGACTACCGCGACCAGGCCGAGAACCATCAGCGGATCCTCGAGACCCAGGTTCAGGAGCGGACATTCGAGCTGCAGCGGCGGACGGAGGAAGCCGTCGAGCTGGCCCGGCGAGCCGAGGATGCGAACCGCGCGAAGTCCCAGTTCCTGGCGAACATGAGCCACGAGATCCGCACACCGATGAACGGTGTGCTGGGAATGACCGAGCTCCTCCTCGAGACCGAGCTGACCCCGAGGCAGCAGGGATTCACGGAGACGGTCTACCAGTCGGCGGGGACCCTCCTGAACGTGATCAATGACATCCTCGACTTCTCACGGGCGGAGACGGGCAAGCTCGAGCTCGAGCCGAGCGCGTTCCAGCTGCGCGAGGCGGTCGAGGGCGTGGCCGATCTCCTCGCCGAGCAGGCACAGAGCAAGGGTCTCGAGCTGGCGTGCCTCGTCGACGACGACGTACCCCGATCGGTTCGGTCCGATCTCGGCCGATTCCGACAGATTCTCATCAATCTGGTCGGCAATGCCATCAAGTTCACCGAAGAGGGCGAGGTGATCCTCCGCCTGAGCCGGGAATCGGAATCCACCGATGCGCCCGCCGGAGAGGACGGGAGCCGGCGACACACGATTCAGTTCAGCGTGACCGACACCGGCATCGGCATTCCAGATGACAGTCGGGAGAAGATCTTCGAATCGTTCACCCAGGCCGATGGGTCGCTGGCGCGTCGCTTCGGCGGAACCGGACTCGGACTCGCGATCTGCAGCCAGCTCGTGGATCTGATGCAGGGCCAAATCGGCTTCGATAGCGAGGAGGGAAGGGGATCTCGTTTCTGGTTCAAGATCCCCGTCGATGTCCTCGCCGAGACGGACGGCGATCCGGAGTCGCCGCGCACCGATCTCGGCGGTGTGCGGATTCTGGTCGTGGACGACAACGCCACGAATCGACAGATCCTCCTCCATCACCTGCGGTCCTGGGGAGCCGAGACCGCGGAGCGGGAAGATGGGCAGACCGCCCTCCAGGAGCTGCGCCGGGCATCCTCGGAGGGAAGGCCTTTCGACCTCGCGATCCTGGACATGATGATGCCGCTGATGACGGGGGTCGATTTGGCGCGCGCGATCCGCGAGGACACGTCGATCCATCAGCCGATCCTGGCCATCCTCACCTCCGTCGGCCTCCCCATCAACGCCGAGGAGGAGCAACACCTCGAAGTCGCGGCCCAGCTGACGAAGCCGGTGCGAACGGAGGATCTCTTCAGGGCCCTTCTCGAGGCGATGCAGGGAACGAGCCGACCGGCGATCGACCGCCCCGGCGAGATCGAGAGCAGTGACTCGGACGCCGCCATCCATGGAGCGCACGTCCTGCTGGCGGAGGACAACAGCGTCAACCAGGAGGTCGCCGTGGCGATCCTCGAGGCGCTCGGCTGCCGGGTGCGTGCGGTCGCGAACGGCCGCGAGGCAGTCGAGCGGAGCGAAGAGGAGCGCTTCGACCTGGTCTTCATGGACTGCCAGATGCCCATGATGGACGGCTTCGCCGCGACCCGCGCCATCCGCGAGCGCGAGGCGGCAGCGGGCCAGACGGACCGCGCGCAGCGGCGGCGGCTGCCCATCATCGCCCTCACGGCCCACGCCATGCAACACGACCGTCAAGAGTGCCTCGACGCCGGAATGGACGACTATGTGATGAAGCCCTTCACCAAGAACGACCTTCGGAACGTGGTCGAGAAGTGGAGGGGTGAGCGCAATCAAGCGGTTCGCTCGGAGAAGGGAGCGCAGAGCGGAGCGGAGCCCCAAGAGCAGGCACAGGAACCGAGCTGGGGGGCGGCGAACTTCGACCCGGGGGCACTCGACCAGTTCTGCGCCCTGGGGAGCGACGGAGGTGGCGACCTGATGCGCCGCATCGTCGACACCTTCCTGGGGTCGTCGAACGAGATCGTTCGCGCCCTTCGCAATGCGCTCACGGCCAAGGATCCCGAGGCGATGGCGAGCGCCGCGCACAAGCTCAAGTCGAGCAGCGCGCAGGTCGGGGCCGTGAGGCTCTCGGCGCTGTGCAAGGACCTCGAGGCGCGCGGGCGGGAGGGGTCCATGGAGGGAGCGCGGGAGCTGTTCGACGACCTCTCGGCCGAGATCGACGCCGTTGGCGAATGGCTGGTGGCGAGGCAATTCGGCGCGAGCGATGCGTGACACCCGAGCACAGGGGACGGGGCGCCGCGCCCTGGTCGTCGATGACGATCAGGTCATGCGGCTGCTGGTCCACGAGACCCTCGCGAGGATGGGTTTCACCGTCGAAGAGGCGGAGGGCGGAGAACAGGCGCTGACCGCGGTCGACCGCTCTCCCTTCGACTTCGTGCTCCTGGACGTCGACATGCCCGGAATGGACGGGTTCGAGACGTGCGCCTCACTCCGCCAGCGGAGCCACGGAACGGAGATTCCCGTGTTGATGGCGACCGGTCTCACGGATTCCGAGACCATAGACCGCGCGTTTCGGGCCGGGGCCACCGACTTCATCAAGAAGCCGATCGACTGGCAGCTCCTGAACCACCGGGTCCGCTTTCTGATGCGCGCGCACGAGGCGTTCTCGGATCTCCGCCAAACGTTCTCCGAACTTGGCCAGAGCCAGGACCGACTCGCCAACGCTCAGCGACTGGCGCAAATCGGGGACTGGGAATGGATTCCCGAGAGCAGCGAAATGCTCTGGTCCGAGGAGGTTTACCGCATCTTCCAGATCGAACGGCGAGCGGGAGTCTCGACCTACGAAGCCTTCATGAGCGTCGTCCACCCAGACGACCGGCCGATCCTCGAGAAGGCCATGCAGCATGCAGCCTGCGAGGGCGAGGCCTGGAGTCTCGATCACCAGATCGTCACGGCCTCGGGAGCCCCGCGCTTCGTTCACCAGCAGGTCGAGGTGGTACGCGAAGCGTCGGGGGCACCCGAGCGCATCTCGGGAACGATTCAGGACATTTCGGATCGTCGCCAGGCCGAGCAGCAGATCCGCCACCTCGCCTACTACGACAGCCTCACGGGACTGCCGAATCGGAGGATGCTCTTCGAGCACCTGGACCGATCGCTCCGATGGGCTCGAGAACGCGGCCAACTCCTCGCGCTGCTCTTCCTCGATCTCGATCACTTCAAACGGGTCAATGACACACTCGGCCATGCGGCGGGCGATCAACTCCTCGAGGGCGTGGCGAGGGAGCTGGTCTCATGCATCCGGACCGTGGACTACGTCGGTCGGTCTCGATCCGAAGACGCCAACCCGGTCTCTCGGCTGGGCGGCGATGAGTTCACCATCGCACTGAAGAACATTCGGTCACCGGAGGATGCCGGTCACGTGGCCCGGCGTATCCTCGGTGCCCTGCGGACTCCATTCGAGATCAGCGGCCAAACGATTGTCATGAGCGCGAGCGTGGGAATCTCAGTTTTTCCGCACGACGGCGAGGATCCCGAATCGCTCCTCAGGAGCGCGGATGTCGCGATGTACCAGGCGAAGAGTGGAGGCCGCAACACCTATCAGTTCTTCAACGAATCGATGAACGAAGGGGCCATGCGAAAGCTGCGACTCGAGAGCGGCCTGCGAAGCGCCCTCGAGCACGAAGAACTCCTGCTCCACTTCCAGCCGCAATTCGATTCCCGGACGGGTGCAATCACGGGGGCAGAGGCACTCGCGCGCTGGAAGTCTCCGGAGTTCGGGATGGTTTTACCCGGCGAGTTCATACCAATCGCCGAGGAGACGGGCCTGATCGGACCCCTCGGCGACTGGGTGCTGCGAACGGCCTGCGCGCAGAACCGGGCCTGGCAAGAGACCGGGCAGGCCGGCCTCCGTATCGCGGTCAACGTCTCGAGCCACCAGCTTCGCCGGGACGGGTTCGTCGAGAAGGTCGAGCACGCACTGCGGGACTCGGGAATCGAGCCGGAGCTTCTCGAGATCGAGATTACCGAGAGCGCCCTGATCGAAGACGTGCCCCGCGCGTTGGACATACTGACTCGTCTCAAGCGCATGGGCGTCTACCTGGCGCTCGACGACTTCGGTACCGGCTACTCCTCCCTCAGCGATCTGGTGCGATTTCCCATCGACGCCATCAAGATCGACACATCCTTCGTTGCGGACATCGGTCCCGAAAGGCAGGGGGGCGCCATCGTCGCCGCGGTGATGGCCATGGCCCACCGTCTGCACCTCAGCGTCACGGCGGAGGGCGTGGAGACGGAGGAGCAGGCGGCGTTCCTGCGCATGGAAGGCTGCGACAAGGCGCAGGGGTTCCTCTACAGCGAGCCGCTGCCGCCCAGCGAGCTCTCCTCCTTTCTACTGTCCGAGCGCGTTTCGCATTTCCCGTTCACGGCCGTGAAGCCCGACGCATGAGGTTGGGTCAGGCGAACTCAGGGCCGCTTGCCCCCCGACCACCACCAGTCAAGCCCCGGCTGCGGCGTGCCGAAACCCTCGGGGGAGCACCGCGGGAGAGGAGCCGCCGTGTCGATCGACCAGAGAAGCGGCGTCGACCAGAGAAAAGAAGACGAGCGCTGCTCCGGAGACGAGCGCTGCTCGGGAGACGATCGCCGATCGGGAAGCGACCGCCGCTCCGCGGGCGACCGCCGCTCCGCGGGCGACCGCCAATCGGGAGGCGACCGCCGGCGAGGCCGGCGGATCAAGAAGCGCATCCCCTGCGAGATCCAACTCGCGGGGCAGTGGCATCCGGCGCTCGCGCTCGACGTATCGTCGAACGGGCTCTTCGTCCAGACTCGAAGATCCATCGATCCCGGCACGGAAGTCTCGGTCCGGCTTCGGCTGCCGGGACACCCCGAGGCGATCGAACTCCGCGCGACGGTGGCTCGCGCCCTGCGCACGCCGCCCATGCTCGCCTCCGTCGCCTCGGGGGGCCTCGGCCTCTTCATCCGCACGGCTCCGAACGCGTACTACGAATTCCTCGCCGGGATCTCCCCGGAGCACGCGAAGCCGGCTCCCGGGGCGCCCGGGCCCTCACCGGAGCCGGAGCCTCCCACGTCCCGGTTCCGGGTGCGCGCCAATCAGACCGGCAGTTCGCGCTCGCGGACGCTCACGCTCGGCGCGGACTCGCCCGAGGAGGCGAAGCAATTCGCCCTGCGTCAGCTCGGAGAGCAGTGGGCGGTGCTCGACGTCGAGCTGGTCTGATAGTCAGCCGAGCTCCACGCTGCCGAGATACTCGGGAATCGCCGTCGGCCAGCCGAGCCGGTCGCGCACGGCCCCTTCCATCGCCGCCAGGCTCTCGTCCTCTCCGTGCACGAGGAAGGTCCGCTCCGGGGGCCGCGCCGCGGTCGAGAGCCAGTCGAGGAGGTCCTGCTCGTCACCGTGCGCGGAGAACCCGCGGATGCTCTGCACCTCGGCGCGCCGCGGAATCCACTTCCCGTGCATCTTGATCCGCTTCTCGCCCTGCTGGAGCCGCCAGCCGCGTGTTCCGACCGCCTGATATCCGACCAGCAGGATCTTGTTCTGCTCCTCGGGCAGAAGGCGCTCGAGGTGGTGGACGACGCGACCGCCGGTCAGCATGCCGCTCGCCGACACGATGATCGCCGGTCCGCGCAAACCGTTGAGCCGCTTCGACTCCTCGGTGCTCCGCACGTAGTGGGTGTTGTCGTCAAGAAGCGGGCAGAAGTCCGCCGAGTCGGTGCGCAGATCCGCGGCGAGGTTCGGGTCGTTACCGAAGTGGCAGTACACCTCGTTGGCGCTCACGGCCATCGGGCTGTCCACGTAGATGGGGATTTCCGGGATCGCTCCGGCGCGCTCGAGCTGCTCGAGGCGATACAGGACGAGCGTAGTGCGTCCGATCGCGAAGGCGGGAATCAGGGCGATCCCGCGCCGCGCCACCACGTCGCTGACGGCCTGCGTGAGGGCTTCATCGAGGGACTGCTCGCGATGGGTGCGGCCGCCGTAGGTGCACTCCACCAGGATCACGTCGGGTGCGGGCTCGCCGATCGGCGCCGCGGAGGTCATCATCGGCTCCCCGTCCTGGCCGAGGTCGCCGGAAACGAGAATCCGCCGGGCGCCCCCCTCGCCGTTTTCCAGCTCGACCAGGACCGAGGTCGAGCCCAGGATGTGCCCCGCGGAGCGGAGCCGCACCCGCACCCCGTCCGCGGCCTCGATCCACTCCTCGTACGGCGCGGGCGAGAGCCTCCCGACCGCCCGCTCCGCGTCCTCCTCGGTGTAGAGGGGAAGCGCGGGCCGGTGCTTCGAGAACGCCTTGCGGTTGGCGTACTCCGCCTGCTCCTCCTGCAAGCGTCCGGAGTCGGCGAGGATCAGCTTCGCGATCTCGACCGTCGGAGCCGTCCCCAGCACCTTTCCCCCGAACCCGTCGCGCACCAGCCGCGGGAGCCAACCGCAGTGGTCCAGATGCCCGTGCGTGAGGACGACGGACGAGATCTCGCTCGCCTCCACGGGGAGCGGATTCCAGTTCCGCAGGCGCAGCTTCTTCTTTCCCTGAAATAGCCCACAGTCCACCAGCACCTTCGCGCGCGGCGTCTCGAGAAGGAAGCGCGAGCCGGTCACGGTGCCGGCCGCGCCGAGAAAGCGGATCCGCAAACTGGATTTCACCCGGAGTCCCTCCACCTGAGCAGTCGCCGGACAGCATAGGTGTCACGCGGTGGAGCGCCTAGCCGCCCGCGGTCCCCGCCGTCCGATAGGACACAGGCCGTCCGCGAAACGACAACGCCCCGGCCGCGAGGCCGGGGCGTTGCTTTCAGGACGCGCTTCGCGCGCTGCTAGGCGACCGCTCTGCGCTGGCGCCGGCGGTACAGCCAGGCGAGGCCGGGCAGCAGCGCGAGCAGCTCGACGCTGAGGCCGCAGCCGCCGCCGCCACCGCCGCCGGGCGGGATCACGGTGGGCGTGCAGTCGAGGCTGCCGTTGCCCCCGACGATACCCTCCAGCACCCAGTCGTTGATCAGGCTGGGGTCGTCGTTCATGCCGTCGCCCTGGTTCCTTCCGCAGTCCTCGACGCCGTTCATGCTCGGATCGGAGCAGGAGATGTGGAAGTCGGACTCGCCGAGCTTCGTCGCGGCGTTGCCGCACTCACCGGCCGGAAAGATCTCCCAGACCTGGTCGTTGGGCGAGCCGCCCATGCCGTCTACCGTGAGCATTTGGCCGATCGCCACGCTGTCCTGCTGCATGAGCAACGTCCCGCCCACGGCGCCGTCCCAGGCCTCCACGCAGATGGCCTGGGCTCCCGCCCACTCCACGGTGATCCCGTCGATGGGCTTGGCAGCGCTGCAGTCGAAGAAGCCCTGCGGCGGCAGCGACACCGTGACGTCCACCTGGTCCACGGCCGGGATGCACATGACATCGCCCACTTCGCCCGTGACCGTCGCGACGTTGGTGACCGACTCGAAGAGCGTCTTCGTGATGAAGTAGGTCTCCGTGTCGTTCCCCGCGATGGTCTCCCCGCTCACGATGGGCCCGTGGGGAGAGTCGTCCACGGACACGTTGATCGCCGGGTCCGGATTGGGGTTCGTCACCGTGTACTGGTACTCGATCTCGCCGCCCAGGGCGACGATGCCGTCGCCCTCGCGGTCCATCGAGAAGACCGCGAAGTCGCCGAATCGATCACCCAGGTTGAGGGGCTGCGAGCAGGACGTGTGGATCACGATGTCCTGACTGTTCCCGTCGAAGTCCGTGGCGGTGAACTCGGTCGAAGAGGAGAGGTGCGTCGGGACGCCGCCAACCTCCTTGGTGATGCTGAACAGGCCCGGGGCCGAGATCCCCGCGTCCGGATCTGCGGACACTTCGGTCGGGTCCTTGATCGCGATGGAGACATCCCCGCTCACGAGGTTGTCACCGATGCAGCCCGCACTGCCGCCCTGCGGGTTGGTCACGTCGCAGGTGGTCGAGCCGAACTGGTCGCCCAGGTAGGCCAGCACCAGCTCGTTGAGCTGGCTCGTGCAGTGCGGCGTCGGCGGCGTGAGCGGCACCTCGCAGGCGTCGGCGAAGGGCGAAGCCGGAGGCGTCGCATCGCACTCGACCTCGAGGCCGTCCTTGGTTCTGAAGGACACGAGCGTCATGCTGCCGAACACGTCCCCACAGCCAAGCGGCTGGGAGCACGACGTGTGGATGGAGAGCGACTGCTCGACGCTGTCGTCGTCCGAAATGAGCAGATTGACGTTCGGATGGAAATCCTTCCGACCGGTCGCTGCCACGCGAACCTGGTCGCCGGGTTCAATGCCGGAGGCGGGCTCGACCGAGATCCGGTCGGGCTGCTTGCCGACGTAGGTGACGGCCACGGGCAGGTTCGCGTCCGACGCATCGCCGCTGCAGCTCGCGGAGCCTCCCTGCGGGTTGGGAAGCGGATTCTGGCAGTTCGTCGGATTGAACTCGAAGACGGCCTCGACCAGCTTGCTGTCGCACTGGGTGCCCGGCGGCGCGCTCGGCGGCACACAGCGGGTCTCGCCCTGGGGTGCGCCCGGATCGGTGCAGACGACCGTTCCGGCCAGCTCGGACTCGAGTTCCACCAGCCTCAGGCTCCCGAACTGGTCGCCGCAGCGAAGGGCCCTCGAGCAGGAGACGTGGACTTCCTGCTGCTGCGTCCCGCCGGGGCCCGACACGAGCAGCTTCAGCTGATTCTTGAGAATCGGACCGGAGCTGCTGGTGATCTCGAAGGTGTCGCCCACGGCGAGTCCGGTGGACGGCGTGGCGTCCATCTTGTCGCCGTCCTTGCGGAAGGCGATCGAGACCGTGTCCGTGAGCGGATCCAGGATCGGGTTCGGGCCACTGCATTTGGCCTCGCCCTCTTGGAAGTTGGTCGTGTCGGAGCAGTCTCCGCCCACGATCTCAAAGACGGCGCGCACCGCCTTGCCGTCGCAGATGCTCCCGGCCGGCAGCGGCGGCTGGGGGACGCAGCAGGTCTTGTCGAGCTGGAGGGCGCACTCGATCGGATTGACCATGATCGCGACCGAGGGGCCGCTGACCGTCTTCTTCTGGATCTTCCCACTCGTATTGCCCACCGCGCCGCAATTGGAGTCGAGTGTGTTGTCCAGGGAGAGAATGGCCTTGGTCGCACCGGGCACCGGCGTGGCGACGTCGATCGTGAAGCTTCCCGCCCAATTGTTGGCGCCGAAGTCACCGGGAAGGCTGTAGGTATCCGAAGGAGTGAAGGTTCCCGAAAAGGGAATCATCACCGGAGTGATTGGACCGCTGGTGTCCTCGATGACGGTGAGCGAGCCGCTGACGCTCGCCGATGCGTTGGTCGTCGCGTCGCCGAAGGGCGGGAACGAGGTGAGAATGACGTCTCCGGTCTCCACGAGCGCGATTTCCTCGATGCTTATGGTCGAATGGGACTGGATCGTCATCGTGAGCGTCGACGAGGTGATGTCGCCGGCCCCGGTGGTGCAAGCGGAGGTGAAGGCGAGAGGGAAGAAGGCGAGTTGGTCGCCCGTCCCGACCAGCGCCGGCGCGTCCCAGAGCGGCTCCGGATCACCGGCAGTCTGGGTCTCCTCTGACACCTGCAGGAAATCGATGCTGGATCCGAGGAAATCGCCGTAGTTCACCGTGGCGAAGGCCTCGGGAGAAGCGACCAGGAGCGCGAGGAGCGCCAACAGGACAGTCTTGCGCATGGGAGGATCTCCCTTTCTACGTAGTGCGAAGCGCATTTTCCCCCGATGGGGAGCGCGAAGGCAAGAGAATTCGAGGGGAAAGTACCCATATGAGGGCTTTTCAGGACGGGTCTCTCGCCCCGTCCACATGCAACGGCCCCTTTCCCCGAGGGGGTTCCTGTGTCACCAGCGGGGAGCAAGCCGGCCCTATTTTGCCCCCGCCCGTTTCAGGCCGGCCAGACCGAGGAGGCCGCCGCACAGCAAGGCGAGCGTCCCCGGCTCCGGAATGATGGTGATGACGAGACCGTTCGAGGCCTTCTTCTGGATCTTCGCGCTCGTGTTCCCATTCTCAACTGCTCCATTGGAGGCAGTCATGTCGTTGTCCAAGGCCAGGACGACCTTCGTGGCGTCGGGCACCACCGAGGCCACGTCGATCACGGTGCTGGCCGACCAGGTCGTGGTGCCAGGGTCGCCGGGCAGGAACAGCCAAAGATCGTCGGGGTCAAAGATGTTCGGCGGAGTGAACGTCCCCTTGAAATTGATGAGGACGGGAGTGATCGGGCCGCTCAGGGTCTCGAGCACCGTTACCACGCCGGAAAAGCTCGCGAACGCGCCCGTCGACATATCCCCAGGCGGCGGAAACGAAGTCAGCGTCGCGTCACCGGCCTCCTGGATGAGGATCGAGTCGATGATAAAAGAGGCGTTGGTCGTGATCTCGGCATCGAGCAGGGAGCCGGCCACGTCGATGCCGCCGCCGGCGACCGACGACTCCGCCTTGAACTCCGTGGGCGAGAAGAAGAGCGAGTTGCCGACGATGACCGGCGTGTCCAGGAAATCTCCCGTGGTCGAGGTATCGCAGATACCCAACCCCACGGGGCAGGAGGAGGCTGCGTCGAAGGTGACATTGGTACCGAAGAACGTGCCGTAGCTCATCGTTACCGCGAAGGCCGTCTGGGCGGCGAAGACCGCGACGAGCACCGACAGGACCGATAACAGAATAGGACTGCGCCTCTTCATCCGATTGACCCCTTTCCTCGACAGCCTCCCGGCTCTGGCCATCGCGGTGCACCACAGCATCTGGCACACCCGTCAAACTTTCCCGTCGGTTGAGGCGTGCAAGATGCGTTCCACGGTATGGAAGCCGCGACCCCCCCCAAAAGGTCATGTAATTCAAGGGCTTTCTCGGGGGCCGCCACAGCTCTCCAATATGGGAAGGGGAGAGAACGGTAAACCTTTTCCACTATTGCGGAAAATCATTTCTCGGTTTCCCGCGGGGCACCTGATCCCGTGGGTGCCGATTCGACGACCCAACATCGAGGTCGGCAATCAGGAGATCGATCAGGAAGGGTCGAAGAGGTTGACCCCTCCTGAGTGCGAGACCGCGCCCTCGAGCCCGATCGCCTCATTGGCGGCGAGCGCTTCGGCGAGGGCCCGATCCTCGGGAGTGTTGGCGAGAAAGCGCCTGCCGTCCTCGAGGCGCCCGACCACGATGCCACGCGAGGGGCCGCCGTCGCGATCGAACAGAACGGTGTAGGTCTCGATAGCGGCCGGCCCGTCGGCCTCCAGGGCGAGCTCGACGGAAGGCTCGGGATCTCGCCGGCGGGGGACGGACTCCGCCCTTCGTTCCGGGTCCGGCGCTTGCGTCGAATAGACGCCGGTGGCGTGCTTGCTGAGATACCAGCCGGTGGAGAGCACCAGGCCCTTGCTGCCGGGTCGCTCCCGCAGCAGATCCATCATCGAGGCGATCGCGTGGGTCGAGTAGTTGTTTCCGGGTCCGCCGAAGAAGGGGAGGCCGCCCGTCACGGTGAGCGGGCGAGAGCCGTCCGAGGGGAGGTCCAGCATCTCGCAGGCGATCTCGACGGCGCTCGGGAAGCAGCTGTAGAGATCGACGAATTCGATCTCGCCGATTCCGACACCGGCGCGGCGGAGCGCCCGCTCCCCGGCCTCGCGCAGGGCCGGGCAGCTGCTGAAGCTGGGGCGCTCGCTCAGCCACCAGGGGGCCTCGTAGGCACCGCCGGCTCCCACCAGATACACCCAGCGGTCTTCGGGAATCCCGAGACGCCTGGCTGTGGCCGCGCTGGTCATCACGATGGCGGCCGACTGGTCCACGTTCATCACCGCGTTCATGTACTTCGTGTATGGGAAGGCCACCATCCGGTTGTCGGGCGAGGGCGTGTAGATCTCCTCCGCGGTGCGGGCCACCGGAAACCACGAGTACGGGTTCGCTGCGGCCACGCTGCTGAAGTCGCTGAAGAGCTCGCCGAGCTTGCGGCGATGGGTCTCGAGGTCCCAGCCGCGGTGAGTGCGAAAGGCGTTCTCGAAGAGCGGGTAGATCATCACCGGCAGCGTCAGGCCGTGGCGGTTCTCGTAGTCATTGCTCCCCGGGCGCGAGTCGCCGAACGAGAGCGGCCGCCCCTCACCGCCGCTCGGCCAGTCGAGCCGAATGCCTCGCTTCGAGGCGCGCCGGGCGCGAACACCGTCGACGCGTCGCTGGAGCCCACGTAGGCGAGAAGAAACCCGTCCTTCGCGATTTTCGACCAGGGGGATCCGCTACAGCCGAGCTTCTTGCTGGGAAATGGCGACCAGGCCTTCGTCCCGGAACCAGCCGAAGAACACCGGAAGCTGCTGCTTCTGGGTCTCGGAGAGGTAGTCCCAGTTCGTGTCCCTGTTGGTGATCTCCCACCACTCGGGATCGGCGAGCTCGGCCAGCTCGAGGTGGATCGTGCGCAGGCGCTCGCGCGACTCGTATTTCATGTCGTCGTAGATCCGGCGGGCGCGCTCCGCGTCCCCGCAGCTCAGGTAGAAGGTCGCGAGCTTCACCTGGGCCTTGCGCACGCCGCTGAGCGCCGACTCCTGCCCGGTCAGACCGCCCGGCTCGCGGTCCACCTGCAGGAGGCTGTCGAGCATGGCGTCCTGGTTGTCGGCTCCCGCGTCGTGCGCCCGGATGATCGTCTCCGCCAGGTCGTGGGCGACCGTCTCCGTCACGAAGGTCTCGCCGCTCTCGAAGGACATCCTGGCGTAGTACTGCAGCCAGTCCGCGATCTGCTCGACCAGCTCGTACTCACCCTCTTCGAGGAGCACCTCGCAGGCGAAGCGCCGGAACTCGGCCAGCACGTTGTGGGCCGTCCGCACGTCCCCGTTGGTGATGCTCCGGCTGAGAAAGGTGTTGAGGAAGCGAAGTGCCAGGCGCAGCACCGGACGATCACCGGCCTGGAGGGCCGCACAGGCAATGCGCCGGGTGTGGATCGCGATCAGGTGGTTCAGGTCCGGCGCGTTGTGAAGCCCTCGGAAGAAGGCCGTCTGGTATCCGCGGAGGATCTTCGCCTCGAGCCAGGTCCGACGCTCGGTGAGGGAGCTCATGATGCCGGGATCCAGCGTGACGAAGTCGCGATCCGTCTCGGCCAGGGACTCGAGCCCGAACCAGGCCTCTGGAAGCTCGCCCTTCAGCGCGAGCTGATTGCGTGACATCTCGGAGAGCGCCTCGATGCACGGGATGGCGAGCGCGCTCTCGTCGCTATTGATGGCGATCAGGATCATGTCCACGAGGTGCTCGACACTGCCGATCACCTTCTCGCGCTGGACGTCGACCGACGCGCCCGCGCGCGGGGCGCGTCGGACGGCGCGTTCGGCCTGGCGCTGGACCCGACCGATCACATTGGACGGCGTGAAGAAGCCGAAGAGGTAGCCGAAGTAGGGCAGCAGGCCAAGGACGGCCAGCGAGAGCGCGCCCATGGCCACCAGGATCATCGCCTCGGGGTAATCGGGACCGTAGAGGCTCATGTCGACCCACAGGACCAGCACCACCGTGACGACGAAGCCGCCCAAGACCAGCGCGTTCACCGGGTCGCGCATGAAGAGGGGCCCAATACGGGCCGTAAAGCGGCGCGTCGCCAGCTCGACGATGATGGCCACGACGGTGAGCGCGATCCCGAGGACAGCCACCGTTACCTCGCCGGTTCCGGAGAGGGCCTCGGCCGCCTTCGGGCTGGTCCACAACTCGACGAGCCCGACCGAGCCGGGGCGGCCGCCGTACTCGACGAACCAGAGCACGGCGTAGACGGCGGAGCTCACAGCCAGGAGGGCACCGAAGCCCACGACGATCTGGAGCCACGGAGGCAGAGGAAACCGATGCTGGCGCGCTGCGGGAACCTTGACCACGACGACCTCCGGTCCGTTTGTCGAATCCCATCTCTGGCGACGGGGAACCTCGCGCTGCGCCGCACCTCGCGACACAGCCTCTGCGATTGAAGCGAAGCTCCAGAAGGCTCCCGTGGGGTGTTCTCAACGGCTCCCCGGGCCGCAAAGCAAACTTCGCCGAGCGCGGAGAGGCTCGAAATCCCGGAATCCAGGTAAATCGCCGACTAAATCTGGGGAGTCGCGCCCGAGGCCGGGTGATCAGCGCTTCGCATTCCTGTGCTGGGCGAGTACTCGTTCGCTCCCGATCTCATACGGCTGGCAGATCGTCGCCAGCAATCCGCCGACCTCGGCCACGGTGATTTCCGGCTCCTCCCGGCTGCTCTGCCGCTCCGCTTCGAGTGCGAGATCGGCCAGGGAGAGCAGGCCGATGACACGCTCCGAGCCATCGACGACCGGAAGGCGACGCACGCGCGCCTCGCCCATGATCGCCACGGCCTCGGAAATGGGGTCGCCCGGATTGCAGGCGCGGACCACCTCCGTCATCGCGTCCTCCACTCGAAGCTCCGCCAGGGCACCTCCCTCGAGGCGGATCGCCATGCAGATGTCGCGATCGGTGATCATGCCGAGCAACCGCTGGGAACCATCGCCAGCCGTGACCGGCAAGCATCCCCAGTCGTCGTCCCACATCATCTGGGCGGCCTCGCTGAGACTGTGGCCCGGTCTGCAGGTCGTCGTGACCTTCGTCATGAGCTGCTCGATTCTCACTCGGACTCGTCTCTCCGTGCCGCGGACGAACCTCGGGTCCATAGAGGGAGTCTCGCCCGGCAAAGAGAGCTTGAGAATCCCCGAATCCAGGGAAATCGCGCCCTAAATCTGGGGAGTCGCGTGATCCGGCGCGGCAGGCGGTCCGGGGCGGCCTTTCGAAATGGATTCAGCGCGACCCCGATACCAGCTCTCTCTCCGAGAAGAGCTTGCGCGGGAGCTTCTTGTCCAGCTCGATCTCGTCCACCAGGAGCTCCGTCTGGGTCTTGTTCACCAGGTCCTTTACCAGGACGAGGTGCGGAACCCAGCTATCCGCCTCCTTGGTGATGTTTTCAGAGGGCATCACCATTACCTTGCGAAGACGCTCCCCCTTCTCGTAGAGCTCTGTGTGGATGGGAATGCAGCGCTCCTGGTCCACGAAGGAGACGATCCGCTCGTAGGCGGATTCCTCGGCGCGCGAGGGGCGGCCTTCGAGAACGAAGACCTTGCGCCCCTCGACCTCGGCGTCGGGAAGGCGCTTGGTCTCGCCGTCTGCGGCGAGACCCTGGAAGCGCTCGAAGTCCTCGTAGCTGAAGTCGGTGCCGAACATGGAGCCGGAGACGGAGCGCTTGGTCACCCGGCGCACCTTCCGGAGCTCGGGCAGGTACATGAACATGTCCGCGCGCTCGCCCTTCTGGATCATGAGCAGGGCCGATCCCCGAAGGTCCTCCGGAGCGGAGAAGCGGATCAGTGCCTTCGAGTTCTCGCCGAACTTCTGCCAGTAGATCGTGGCGTTGGAGACCCGCGCCGAGCCCATGCGGTCCACGGTGCGCATCGTCACCGTCTGTTCCGCGGAGAGCTGGGGCTGGTTCGCCTTCACGCAGTCGGTGATTTCGTCGACGTCCTTTCCGGTATCGACGCCGGTATCGACGCTCGCGGCCCGCGCCGGCACGCCGGCGGCGAGCAGGACGAGAGCGATCAGTGTGGCGAGAACAGCCGCCATGGAATCGATCACCTCCTTACTTCCGAGGGGGGCGGGGGGTCCCCCTACACACATCACGGTCGCCAGCGACCGTCCGAATCCACCCATTTCCGAGTGTTTTCCACGGTCCGGAGTACGGTCTTCCGAGACAGCACGTCCTGGAGCACGCGCGGCACCGCCCGGCCCACGTCCACGATCGACCCGAAGCGAGCCAGGGTGCGGTCCTCGTCGAACTCGTGTAGCTCCCAGAAGCCTTGCATGCGTCGCAGGTCGTTGTCGAAGCTGGGGTCGAGGTGCCAGGAGAGCCGCTCCGTGGCTCGGTCCCTACGCACACGCAACCGGTAGACCACGTTGGTGAACATGATCTTGAGACGGTGCTCGTCGACCCGGGTATCCGGGCCCCTCTCCACCACCTCGAGGTGGCGCAGTTCGGGCCGATACTCCCGTTGCCGCTCGGGCTGGACGAGCAACTCCACCACGCGCCTGCGGGGCTGCTCGAACAGGACGTAGGCCACGAAGAGGGTGCCCTCACCCTGCTTCTTCACCACCTCGACCAGCAGCATCTTCTCCTCGAAGAGCCGCTCCACGAGCTCGGGAGGCTCCTGCGCCAAGATGCTCTCCGCCGTGACCACCTCCTGCTGGACTTGGGGCGATTCGGCGGCAGCGCTCGCGGCCGGGGCGAGCCGCAGGAGCCAGGCCGACATTGCGACGGCAGCCCCGAGCCTCTTGCGGTGGTGCCAGGCGGATCCCGCTTTCCCTACCATGGATGGGCCAATCTAGCCCGCCCGGGCCGAAGAGGAAGCCACCACATGGCTCGAATCCTGCCCCGGATGCTCCGCGCCGCCCTGCTCGACGCCGACCTCTACGAGGAGGTCGAGGCGGACCGGGGCGCCACCGGGCAGGCGCTCGTGGTCGTCCTGATCTCGGCGGTGGCGGCCGGCATCGGCAGCTTCGACAACAGTGGCCTGCCGGGGATCTTCTGGAGCAGCGTGGCGGCGCTCGTGGGCTGGTACGTGTGGGCCTACGCCACGTATTTCATCGGCACCCGCTTCCTGCCGACCCACGAAACGGTCGCGGACCACGGAGAGCTGCTGCGGACCATCGGCTTCTCCAGCGCTCCCGGCGTGCTGCGAGTCCTGGCGTTGATCCCGGCCATCGCCGGCGTCGTGTTCCTGGTCTCCACGCTGTGGATGATGGTCGCCATGGTCGTGGCAGTGCGTCAGGCGCTCGACTACCAGGGCACCGGCCGCGCGATCGCCGTCTGCGCGATCGGGTTCCCGATCTACGCCGTGTTTCTGGCGGCATCGCTGCTCGTCCTGGGTGCCTGGCCGGTCTGAAGGCTGCGGCCATCCTGCGTGGCGACCCGGCAGCGCCTTCACCGTGAGCAGGCCCGGCGCGATCGGGATGTCCACTTCGATGGAATCGACCCGAAACGTCGACTGCGAGCCCTCGACCAGGTCTTCGATGACGAGCAGCCGCGGCACCCAGCTCTCCGCCTCCCGGGTCACATGCGCGGGGTCGGCGCGCAGCAGCTTGCGCGGCTGACCGTTCTGCCCGTAGAACTCGACCCGCAGCGGCAGACAGTACTCTTGGTCGACGAAGCCCAGCAGGCGCTCCGCAGGCGACGACCCGTTGCCCTCGCTCCGAGCCTCCACCACCCAGACCCGGCGTCCCTCCAGCTCCGAGGACTCCGCGACCAGCCGCAGTCCCGGGCGACGGGCCAGGTCGAGGACACGCTCGATCTCCTCCAACTGGATGCCGCTCCTCCCCAGGAGACCCTGGAGCTGCTCCGGGCTGTAGATCCTGCGGGGCCTGCCGATCTCCGGGAGGTAGAGGTACACCTCGGGATTGCCATCCGGCGGTGCGATGACGAGGACCCCCGCGTGCGCCAGCTCTTCGGGCGCCTGCATGCGCACGAGTATCCGCCTGTGCCCGTCCTGAAAGCGCCGCCAGTAGACCTTGGCGCGTGTCTCGGAGACCAGGCCCTCCGCATCCTGCACGCGCATCACCAGGGTCTGGACCGATGAGGTCCGCGGGGCGTTGGATTCCAAGCAGCTGCGCATCGCCTCCACGTCGGCAGCGGACGGCCAAGAGCCGGTGAGCAGCAGCGCGACTCCCGTGCCGGCGAGCACTACCCTCCAGTTGCGAGTGACCGAGAACATGGCGATCCCCTCCCGTCCATGGCCCCGCGGCCCGCGGCGGCGCCCTCGCGAGCGAAGCCCATCCGCGCGCAGAGTGCGGGCGTCAAGGTCATATCCACCAGCCACGCGAAGGCGAGCATGCCGGTCGCGAGCACGCCGAACTCGACCTGGTGCTTGAGACCGCTTCCGAGAAACACTGCGAAGGCCGCGCAAAGCGCCGCGGTCGTCACCGTGACGGGCCGCACCACCAGGCGCAGCGCCGCCGCGGCGGCCTTGCCCTCGTCGCCCACGATCCGCACCTGCTCTCGGAAACGCACCAGGAAGTGGATGGTGTCGTCCACCGCGATGCCGAGGACGATGCAGGCGATCAGCGAGGTGATGATGTTGAGCGTCACCCCGGAGAGACCGAGAACGCCGAAGTAGACCAGGACCGGAAGCGCATTGGGAATCAGCGCCAGGAGGGCAATCCGGAGCGACCGGAAGTACACCACCAGGATCCCGAGGATGATGAGCGTCGCCCCCGAGAGGCTGACCGCCTGGCCGCGAGTGATCTCGTCGATGGTGTGGATGATGAGGGGCGACTGCCCGGTGACGGACGCATCGATGGATCCCGGAAGCGCCTCGAAGCGCGACTCGATCGCCTTGATCATGGCGCTCCCCTCCTTCGACGAATAGTGGGACCGGCGCACGAGAACGCTCGCCGAGGTGAATCCCGAATCGACGAAGGCCCCGAGCTGATCGTGCCAGAGGAAGAACAGGAACTGGCTCACCAGCCTCTGCGAAGCCGGAATCGCGAAGTGCTCGGGGTCTCCGTCGTGGAAGGCGCGATTCACGAGCATCAGGTAGTCGGCCAGCGAGGTGGTGTCGCCGACCTCGGGGAATTCGTCGATCGAGAGCTGGAGCTCTCGCAGCACCCGGAGGTTCTCGGGCCGCTTGAAGGCATCGCGCTCGCCCGTCTCCAACATGACGTACATGGTGGAGGCACCCGCGAGGTTGCGGTCGAAGGAGACGATCGACTGGCGCAGCGGATGGCCCGGCTTGAGATTACTGGTGAATGAGGTGTTCACCTCGATTCGGGTGAGCCCGACGATGGCCAGGGCAGCCACGGCACCGGCCGCGCCGAGCACCCAGCCCCGGCGGCGGAGGTCGAAGGCCACCAGGCGTCCGGCCAGCCGCTCGAGCCGCCCCTCGCCCATCGCGCGGGGCGCCGCCGAGGGGTCGCGGAGTGCGGCCAGCGCCGCCGGCGCGAAGGTGAGGGCGGCGACGAGCGATCCGACCACGCCGACGACACAGAAGGCGCCGAACTCCCGGATCGCCGGGATGCGGCTCAGACAGAGGGAGAGAAACCCCGCCGCGGTGGTCACGGCGGTGAGAAAGATCGGAAAGGCGACGCGCCGCAGGGCGAGGCGGACCGCCTCCGGGCCGCGCTCCCCTTCGCGGAGCAGATCGTCGTGCTCGGAGACCATGTGGACGGAGTACGCGAAACCGACCGCGTTGATCAGCGGGGGCACGATGAAGGTCACCAGGTTGAGCGACCGGCCCGCGAGCACCATCACGGCCAGCGTCCAGATCTGACCCAGGGTGATGGCTCCCGCCGGGATCGCGACGCCACGCACGGAGCGAAAGGCCGCAAATGCAACGATCGCCATGAAGAGGTAGCCGAGGGGGATGAACTTGAGGAGGTCCTGGAGAAGGATGCGCGACGTCGCCGCCTTGAGGGGGGGCACTCCAGCGATCAGGATCTCGGCGTCCGGGGCCTCCTCCCGCGCGATGCGCTCGATGCTGTGGTCGATCCCCCGGACGCGAAACTCGCGCTCGCTCATCTCCCGGGGATAGACCAGGAACGCGGCCGTCCGGCCGTCGGCGGAGACCAGGCTCCCGACGTGGATAGGGTTTCCCAATACGCGCTTGCGAAGCGCGCGCCGCTCCGCTGGATCGGACGGCACCTCGTCGAACACCGATTCAATCGACACCGAGCCGTCCTGGGACTTGATGTCCGGCGCGTTGCTCAGGCTCACCACCTCGCGGATCCCATCGACCTGGGCGAAGCGCGTCGTCATGCGTCGGATCCGGTGCAGGTTCTCGGCGGTGAAGACGTCCTCGGTCACCATCCCGACGAACAGGATCGAGTCACTGCCGAAGCGCTCGCGGAAGCGCTCGTACAGCACCAACTCCTCCCCGTCGTTGGGGAGGAGCTTCTCCACCTCGCTCTCGATCTGGAGGCGGGGCGTCAGGGTCCGGAAGTCGAAGAGCACCAGCACGGCGCCCAGGGCGAGCGTCCCGATCGCCGCGAGCACCCATCTCGGGTGATGGGTGATCCACCGATAGAAGGGATCCACGGCGGGAGTCTCGCCTGGCCCGGGGACGATGAGAATCCTCGAATCTAGGCGAATCCCACCCTAAATCTGGGGAGTCGAGCTGCTGAGATCGGAGAGCCAGGGAAGGAGGAAGTCGGCGCTCCTCGGGCGTTGGGTCACCCGGCGTTGCGACTTCGGAAGGAACGCCACTGGCCCTCCCCCTGCGCGAGGCGATCCGCGATCACGGCGAGGGCGTCCGGGTGGAAGCTCATTCCGGTGTGGCTGCACGCCACCTCGACGCTCTCGCGCCGTGGCCCCCGCTCCTCGAGACAGCTCTGCCAGGCCACGATGCCGTCGGTCTTGCTGTAGATCGACGTGGACGGGACGGGCAGCGGCCGGCGCAGCGCATCGCGCAGGTCGTGGGCCTCGCTGAGGGGTCTCCCCCCCGGGCGAATCGGGATCAGACGCGCGGCGTGGGTGGCCGAGATGTCGCGAAACGGTGTCGCCAGCGTGATCACGAGACGCACGCGATCCGGGTGCGCCCGCGCCAGCTCGCGAGCGTAGATCCCACCCAGGCTCCAGCCCACCAGGCTCACCCGTCGGCCGTGGCGCTCGAAGAGATGAATGAGTCGCACGTCGAGCTTCTCCCGGAGTTCGGCGTTGGGACCGAGATTGATCCCGAGGTTCCAGCCGCGCGCGTCGTAGCAGAGATCGCGCAGGAAGCGACGCAGCGGAAGCGTGGTGAGATCCCCGGCCAGCAGGCCGGGGAACACGAGCACGGGATGCCCGTCGCCGCGGGGCGCGGAGCGCAGCAGTCGGCGGCGCCCGCGGCCGAGCGCGGCCAGCTCCCACACGGCCCGCCCCTGCTCGCGCGCGAACAGCACGAGCGGCGGCGGCCCGATGGTCTCCCAGCGCGGGTCGGGCATTCCCCAAACTTACGCGCGCCGCGGCGCCTGTCACCTCCACTCCTGGCGGCACGCTGACGCGCGGCGGGCTCGATCTCCAATTTCAGCAGCTCGACTCCCCAGATTTAGGGCCCGATTCACCTGGATTCCGGGATTCCTGTCCTCACTGTATCAAGCGAGAATTTCTCTGCGGCCCGGGGAGCTTTTCGAGCTCTCGGGAAGCTGAAGAGGCCCCCTCGAGCGTCTGGAGCACGCGATGCATGACTCCGCCATCCCCGGCTTGGTAGACGACCGCGGTCCGTTCTTTCGGCGGAGGATGGAGAACCCGACGTCGCAACAGTCCCGATCTCGAGCTGCCTCGGGAACCGTGGTCGAGGGGCCCGGATTTTACGTGTGGGACGAGGACGCCAGAGTGGCGGTCCTGTGGGGGCGCGAGCTCGCTGGAGCCGTCGAAGATCGATCGCGTGGCTGCGCCGGCCCTTCCGAGACGAGACCGGACGGGTGAAGGCTGCTTGCTGCGCGTACGGTCGTCGTCTCCGACCTTCTGAACCCGGACACCAGAACTCATTGACCCGCCCAGCGCCGCTACGCGCCCACCGCTTTGAGCTGCGGATAGCGTTCGTGAACGCACTCGGGGCAGATGCCGTGGGAAAAACTCGCGTACGAGCGGGACTCGATGAAGCCCTCGAGGTCCTCCCAGGCCTTGTCGTTGCGCTGAACGCGCTTGCACCCGGCGCAGATGGAGATCAGTCCCCGAAGCCGCCGTCGAGCGCGCTCCCCTCCTCGCCCGCCCCCATGAGCTCGCGCATCGCCGAGTTGGTGGCCCTGAGGCGGCCCTCCCCGTCCATGGCGATCACGCCCATGGGCAACGACTCGAGGAGGGCGCGCAGGTACGGGTCGGGCGCGAAGCTAGCCGTCTTTTCGCTCATGGATGACCTCCTGACTGGGCAAGGCGAGGGGAAGCCGGCGGCGGATCGAGGTCCGACGCGAGCAGCGAGCGGACGCGGAGCCTACGGATCGCGCCCGCCTGTATCTGCCGGACGCGCTCGCGCGAGAGCCCGAGCTGATCGGCGGTCTCCTGGAGGGTGAGCTCGCGATCCTCGCCCAGGCCGTACCGCCAGCTGAGGACGTCCCGCTCGCGCGGGCTCAGTTGGACGAGCAGCGAATCGATCGTCCGCCTGAGCCGAGCCTGGTGGAGTTCCTCGACGGGATTGGGGGCCTCCGGGTCCTCGAGGAGGTCGCCGAGCGACTCGTTCTCGGCCTGCTTGACCGGCGCGTCGAGCGACGCCGGCTTCTGGTCGATCCGCATCAGCATCTCGACCTGGCTCTCGTCGATCTCGAGCTCCTGGGCGAGCTCCTTCCGCGTCGGGGTGCAACCGAGCTCGATGGAGAGTCGCTTGTGGGCCTCGCGGAAGCGCCTGATGCGATCGTAGACGTGGGAGGGGAGACGAACGGTACGCGAGTGGTTCTGGATCGCGCGGACCATCGCCTGGCGGATCCACCACACCGCGTAGGTCGAGAACTTGAAGCCCCGGCGATGGTCGAACTTCCCGACGGCGTGGAGCACGCCCAGGCTCCCCTCCTGGACCAGATCGGGAAGCGAAGCGCCCATGCCGCGGAAGTCCTTGGCCACCTTGATGACGAGCTTCAGGTTGCGCCGGATCAACTCGTTGCGCGCCTCGAGCAGCCGGCTCTCTGCTTGCAGGATCCGGTCCATGCGCTCGCGGAACTCCGCGGCCGGGAGGCCGATCTCCTGCTCCAACGCCGGGGCGAACGCGCCCCGCGAGGTTCCCGCCCCCTCGAGGAGGGCCTCGCGCTCGCGCAGCTGCCTCAGGAGCTCGTCGAGAAGGGAGGGGGAGAGATCCGCGGTGAGGAGTGTTCGCTGCATCTCCCGGTCGAGTCGCGCCAGCTTCGCACTCGACGGCGGTCCATCGCCGTTGCCGTGCAGCTTGTCGCGGCGATCGAGAAGGATGGCGACGAGGTGCAAGACCTCGTCCATCCGGGCGCTCGCATCGGCCGGGCGGCGGTCGGGGGGAAGGGCGCCGAGCGTCGCGGTGGAGCGGTTCGCGCTCCGGAGCTCGCACCAGCGCTCGACGACGAGGCGCGCCGCGAGCGGGATGCCGAGGATCTCCCGCCGCATCGCCCGGGTGTGATCCTCGACGGCTTTAGCCAACGCGACCTCCTGCTCGGAGGTGAGCGTCTCGAGTGGACCGATCTCGCGGAAGTACGGCTGGAGCATCTCGAAGCTGTCGTCCGAGACGATCCGCCGCTTCCCTTCTTCGCCCTCGGGGGAGATGGCGCTAGCCAGCTGCACTGCGGGGTGAGTCATCATCCGCTCCAGATGCTTTGGGGGGCCTCCTCGGCTTCCCGAGGACTCGACGAGCTCCCCGGGACACAGAGGGATTCTCCCCCGGGACGGAGAGGCTGAAAATCCCGGAATCCAGGTAAATCGGACCCTAAATCTGGGGAGTCGGGCCGGTGGAAGTGGAGAGCGGGGGCGAAGGAGTCAGCGGTCCAGGGAGGTCAGACCCTGGCGGATCGCGTATTTCGTGAGCTCCGCGACGCTGTGCAGGTCGAGCTTCTTCATGATGTTCCGCCGATGGCTATCCACCGTGGTCGTCGCGATGTGCAGCTTCCGGGCGATCTCGGACGACGTTTGGCCCTCGGCCAGCAGCTGCAGGATCTGACGCTCCCTGGGTGCCAGAAGCGAGTGCACCGAAACGCGCTCCTGGGAGGGGCCGCGGAGGTGGGAATGGACCACGGACCCCGCGACTTCCGGGCTCAGGTAATGATGCCCGCCGGCCACCACCCGGATGGCGCGGCGCATCTCGTCAACGGCGCTGTCCTTGAGGACGTAGCCAGAGGCCCCCGCTTCGAGCATGCTGAGGACGAAGGGCTCATCGGAATGGGTGGAGAGCGCGATCACCTTCGCCCGCGGGTCCTGGGCCATGATCTGACGCGTGGCGTCGATGCCGTTCAGGTCCTTCATCGCGATGTCCATGACGATCACCTCGGGTCGAAGCGTCTTGGCCATCTCGAGGGCCTCGTAACCGTTCGCGGCCTCACCGACGACTTCGAGGTCGCCCTCCAGGTCGAGAATGGAGCGAAGGCCATCCCGCATCATCTGATGGTCGTCGACGAGGAGTATTCGAATGCTCATGCCGATTCCTCGGTCCTCTCCGAACCCGCAATGTTCCGGGGGACGATGAGGGTGACCTTGGTACCTTCACCGGGCCTCGATGCAATGGTCAGGATTCCGCCGAGGTGATGCAGTCGCTCTCGGACGCTGAAGAGGCCGTACTCGCTGGCGTTCGAGGAAGAATCGAATCCGACACCCCGGTCTTCCACGACGATCATGATGTCCCTGACCCAGTTCGACAGGCGGACCGACGCCCGGTCGATCTTCGCGTGTTTGGCCACGTTGATCAACAGCTCGCTCACGCTCCGGAACAGCGAAATGCGCGTCGTCTCGTCCAGCCCAGCGCACTCGCCCTCGTCCTCCACCGTCACCCGGAGCCCGTAGCGCCGTTCCATGTCGCCGGCGAGCCACCGGACCGCCGCCACCAGGCCCACCTCGTACAGGACGGGCGGGCTCAGCTGCCAGGTCAACTTCTTCGACTGCTCCCGTGCCTCACCGATGAGGTTCTCGATCTCCTGGAGTTGCGGACCGAGCCGCTCGACTCCCCCCTTTTCGCGCAGCATCCCCAGCTTGATGTTCGCGAGCGCCAGCAGCTGACCGAAGCCATCGTGCAGGTCGACGGCCAGGCTGCGGCGCACCTGCTCCACCGCCAGCGATACCTGGGCAGAGTGTGACCGCAGACGCTCATGGGCCTTCTCCAGCTCCGCGGTGCGCCCCTCGATGTTTCGGATCAACGGAGAGGTGACGCTGATGATGAATCCGACCCCCATCGCGATGGCGAGGAGGGCGATGCCCGAGACTATCAAGCCGGCACGCACCAGGGGCTCTCGGATCTCTGCGATGTCGATCTTGGCGACGACTCCCCAGTCCGGTCCGTGGATGCTCTCGTACGCTGCCAGCACCTCCACGCCTCGATAGTCGCGTCCCACGACGATCCCGCTTCCTCCCTCGAGGGCGAGGTACATCGGCTCCGCCAATCCGGAGTCAAGGGGAACCGGCTCGGGGGTCTCGACATCCTCGTGCCGGTGCCTGAGGAGCCACACGATCTGGTCGCCTTCGCGCCTCGCGAGAGTGAACTCACCCGTCTTGCCGAAGCCCTCGAAATTCTCGTGCGCCTCGACGATCTGTCTCAGCGTGGCTGCGGTGGCTCCTCCTGGAATGTCTGCTTCGCTGTACTCGGCGTCGAAGCGCGCGACGGCCTCGATGATGCGCGCCCGGCTCTGGACCACTTCCCTCAGGCGGGCGCGGTGCACCCCGAACCCCGCTTCATACAACACGTAGATGGCGATCGACGCCGTCGACAGCGAGACCGCCGCCATGATCCCGATCGAGAAGAGAAGGATGCGCGCGCGCTCAGTCACGAGTCCTCGAACATTTTACCTCGCTGAAACAGGCCTACCACTTGTCCGCGAGACCTCTGAACTTGGCGTCCGTGATCGTGTACTGCATGACCTTGATCAGGTGCGCCTTCTCCGCCTCGATGACGGCATCGAGGGTGTCGTTCTCACCGAGCACCCCCCTGATGGCGGTGTAGAACTGCAGGGTGGCCTTCTCGAGCTCGAAGGCGATGCCCAGGGCATCGCTCTTGCCCTTGATCTTCTTGCACTTCTTCTTGAGTCCCTTCTGGCCCATGAAGAACTGGGAGAGGGACATGGCGCGGAGGTACTGGAACTCGGGCCCGGTGGACACGCCTTCGTCCGGGGGTGTCTGTTCGAGGAGCTTGCGGAACTGGTGCTCGTGCATGATCTCGTCCTTCGCCAGCAACTCGAACATCTCCTTCAGCTCGGCCTGGTCCGAGAACTTGAGGGCGAGCTGCTGATAGAACTTCGCGCCCAGCTCCTCGGTCTTCACCGCGAACTCGATCGCTTGCCTGGGGGTCATCGCATCGGTCATTTTCGCCTCCTGATTCAACGAACCGTCTCGGGGAAGTCGACGTCGATGATCTGCGGTTCCTGTTCTTCGGGCATCTCTATTCTCGCGAGTGATGGAGAATCGCTTTCAGCATTCTAGGGAGAGGGGAGGGTCGCCCTCCCCGGAGCCGTTCCTCCCCCCGGTGATCTCGGGGCGCCAAGGGCCAAGGAGGAGGATAGATGCCGTGATGCCCGGCGTGCCAGGCGAGTCACGAAGGGGTTCCCCTCCGCCGCGGGAGAGGGAGCCGGCCTCGAAAGCAAAGGGGGCATGGCAAGTGCCATGCCCCCTTCCGCCTGCGTTCCGGACGCAGGCCCGCGGGACCTGGAGGTCCCGCGGGCCTGCATCATCCGCTAGGGGCAGTCCAGCGTCTGGCTGCCCGCCATGCCCGCGAAGGTCCAGAGGTCGAGCCCCGACTTGTTGTCCCTGCCGTTGCCCTGCGGCAGGTCGCAGTCCTCCGGTCCGTTCATGTCCGGGTCGGAGCAGGAGACGTGGAACCGCGAGGACCCGACGCCGAGCATGTCCACGTCGACGTCGTTGCCGAGCCCCGCGACGCCGAACGTGACCTCCTCCCCGTTGTTGGCGACGAACTGCTCGCCACCTTCGATGGTGACCTGCGTTCCGATGGGGCCCTCCCAGATCAGCGTGAGCGACGTGATCGGCTTGGCGTCGCTGCACAGTTGAAGGCCTCCGGCGGCGGCGGAATGATCTCCACCGTCACCTGGTCCGTGTCCATACACTCCTGGCCGTCGGTCGTGGCCGTCACCGTGGCCTCGTTGGTCGTCGTCTCCGAGAGCGTCCGGGTCTCGAACAGGGTGACGCTCTCCGTCGGGAGGAGGCCGATGGTGTCGGGCGCCAGCAGCTCCATGAGCTGGTCGTCGAACACGCTCGTCACGGTCAGCGGGGCTGCGCCCGGGTTGCTGATCGTGTACTGGTACTCGACCGTCCCGCCGAGCGACACCGGCTCGTCGTCCTTGAGGTCGAGTGCGAACACCTCGAAGGCTCCGAGCCTGTCACCGAGCTGGATCGTCTGCGAGCACGAGGTGTGGTACTTGATCGACTGCGTCCCCGAGCCGTCCGAGGCGTCGAACTTGGTCTCGGAGCCGAGCTCCTTGACCCCGCCCTTCCCGATCTTGCGGATCGTGAAGAGTTCACCGTCGGCGATCCCGGTCGACGGGTCCGCGAACACCTTGTCCTTGGTGATGGTGATCGAGACGTCGCCGGCGAGAGTGTCGCCGGTGCACTCGGCCTTGCCCGGGTCCTGGTCGGTGACAACCGTGCAGTCCCCGCCCAGGTAGCGCAGGGTCAGCCCCAGCACCTTGGTGTCGCACACGTCGCCCGCCGGCGCCTCCGGCAGCTCGCACTCGTCGAGGAACTCCACCGGTGTGACGTCGTCCGTCACGGTCCCACCTTCGGTGGTGGTCAGCTCGACCAGCTTGAGGCTGCCGAACACGTCGCCGACGTTCAGGTCCTTGGAGCACGAAGTATGGATCGTGAGCTTCTGGGTCCCCGAACCGACCACCTCGAGCTTGGTGCTGGCCTTGAGCTCCTTGCCCTCTTTCTGGCGGATCGTGAAGACGTCCCCCACGCCCACCAGGCTCGGATCCGCCTTGATCGAGGACTTGTCCGGTACGATCGCGGCGGTGGCTCCCCCCGTGGTGCCTTCGCACTTGGCCTTGCCATCCTGCGGGTTGCCGAGCGGGACCTCGCAGTCGGCGCCCGTGTACTCGAACACCATCTCGAGGACCTTGCCCCGGCAGTCGTCGCCGGTGCTCCCACCAATCGGCCGGCAGGCCGTCTCCCCGGAGGGATCCGGATCCGGCGGCGTGCAGTCGAGCACGTCGTTGTTCTTGTCGACGAAGCCCTCCAGCAGCCACTCGTTGACGCCGCTCGAGCCCTTGCCGTTGCCCTGGAACTTCCCGCAGTCCCGACCCAGCGGCGAGACCTGGCCCTGATCTTCGTTCGTCGCCGTGTCGCCATCCATGTCCTTGTCCGAGCAGGACACGTGGAACACCGACTCATCCCTTCCATCGATGGTCACGACCACGTCGTTGTCCGAGAACGGCCCGAAGAAGCTCACCGTGTCGCCCGGGTTGACCACGCCACCCGGCGCGTCGTTGGCGACGCCGCTGACCCCGATGGCGCCGGCGCCATCCCAGATCATGGTGAACTCCTGCAGCTTGCCCTCGCACTTGCCCGCAGGCGGCGGCGGCGGCGGCGGGATGCAGCAGGTCTTCTCGATCTCGACCTCGCATTCCAGCTCCGAGCCCAGGTTGCCCTTCGCCTCGCCCCCGAACTCCACCGTGAAGTCACCCACGAAGTTCGACTGCTCGCTCGTGAGCTCGACGACCAGGCTGTCGGTGAAGCGGCCCTGCAGCAGGCCTCCGGTCGGCGTAAACCTGAAGTCGTACTGGTCCGTGCTGGTGCCGGAATCGTTGAAGCCGAAGGCGTTCACATCGGCGAACAAGAGGTCGCCGGTGAAGGTCCCGCCCCCCAGGGTCGTGGGCAAGGATACCGTCCCGGAGAGGGTCAGATCACCCCCGACCAGCGCGCCCGTGTTGTCCACGGTGACGGCGATGGAGAGGCTGCCGCCCTCGAAGAAGACGAGATTGCCAGCGCCGTCGCTGAGCACGAGGGGCGTAGCGTCGATGGTGAGCAGGCCGCTCACGGCTTTGTAGCGGAGCACGCCATCGCTGTTGTAGAAGATGAAGGGCTGGCTGGTGTCCACGTCGACACCCAGCAAGGCAGCCGGGGACGGCCCCGCGAGGCAGAGCCCCACCAGCAGGACGACGGCGAACTGGAGCCTCGCCACCCGGGGAGGGTTCGTCGCGACGTTTGTTGCACGCATGGCGATCCTTCCTTGAATCTGCCCGCTGCGCTGCGAGCAGCAGCGTCCGTGGTTCGGTGGCGCTCCGAGAGCCCCACCCGCTCGTGAAGGAGTCCGCCGGATCCTCACAGTGCTCCCGGAGACCGCATCGACCATCGAAGGTTGGAAGCGCGGCGACGTCGTCTTGCGGCGGCGGCCAGGCCGACGCTGCCCAAGAGGACCAGCGGCAGCGTCCCGGGCTCGGGCACGCTGGTGTCGGCCACAGCGTTTGCCCCGCTGGTCCCGAAGTCCGCGTCGAAGGTGGTGCCGTCGAAGCCACCGGACAGGAGGCTCAGGATCACGCCGCCCGTTCCCCCGTAGTGCCCGGCCAGGTCTCCACCCGTCACCTCGAAGAGAAACTCGAGCGGGTCGCCACCGGAATCGGGGAAGCCGAACGCAGTCAGGTTTCCACTGAGCAGGGTGGGGGGCGGGGTGGGGCCGGGGCCACCGACGCTGCCGTCGATCCTCAGGCTGCCGCCGGGAGAGAGCGCGCCGCCGTCGTCGATCGTGGCCGTGAGATTGAAGGTGCCGTCGCGGATGAGCTGCTGACCCAGGCCGTCGTCGAACCTGATGGCCGTGCCGAACGCTTCCAGGGAGTCGATCGCCGCGTCGTAGGTGACGGTGATCAACGCCGAGGTGATGTCCGGAGCGTCCGGCATGGTGAGGTAGAGAGGCAGCGCGCTCGCCGGGGAGGCGAGCGCGAAGGAGAACAGGAGGGCGAAGAAGGGGGATGAGCGGGAAAAGGACCCCATCGAGAGACCTCCGGGCTGGTCCCCTCCCACATATTGGGTGGTAAACCACCCGAAAAAGTTACGGGAAAAGTCCCCTCACTGAGTGAATTTCTCTGCCCCGTGGGGACGAGCGAAAGGCCACCAGACGCCGTCGAGTGGCGCCCGCCGCGTGCGTCACCGGTCTTCCAGGAGGGTCATGTTTGACCGAGATGAGCGGCAAGCGCCGCACCAGCGGCAGGGCAACTCCACCAGACCTTGCCGGGGCGGTCAGGAACCGCCGCGAACAGGCCGATAAGCCGATCGACCCGTGCGCTGGAAACGCCACCGATGACAGATCCGCAGTGCATGCTCATCGTCGACGACGAGAAGAGCGCGCTCGCGGAGCTCCCGCTGCACATCCTCCGAATCGGCGTCGACGTCTTCTACGCGACGAGCGGCGAGGAGGCGTGGCTCCTGCATCGGGCAAATTTCGCTTGTTTCCACGGCACCCATGGGTGTATAATTAGAGTGCGTGGCCCAGTCGCCCCGACCGCGTGCCGCATGGTGCGGCGAATCCGGAAAAGCGGGCGACAGCGCCCGGGAGGCCCCTGGAGGCTTCCCGGGCGTTCCTGCGTCTAGGAAGCGCCTACCTGCGTTCGGCCACCGAGCAGGAGTGCCTCAGCCGCCCATGGCCCTGAGGCGGGCGATACGCTCGTCAAGGGGCGGATGGGAGGCGAAGAGCGCCGCGAGCCCTCCCTTGACTCCGCCGGAGATCCCGAAAGCGTTCAACGGGTCCGGGAGCGGCTGGTTGCTGCCCGCCTTCAGACGCTCGAGCGCAGCCACCATGCGATTGGCTCCGGCGAGGCGCGCCGCGCCCGCGTCGGCCCGGAACTCGCGTTAGAGGGAGAACCACATCACGATGGTGCTGGCGAGAATGCCCAGGACGATCTGGGCCAGGATCGATACGACGAAGTAGCCGATCCCGTAGCCGCGCTCGGTCTTGAAGAGGACGCGATCGACGAAGTGCCCGATCACGCGGGCGAAGAAGATCACGAAGACGTTGACCACCCCCTGGACGAGCGCGAGGGTCACCATGTCGCCGTTGGCGATGTTGGTACCGAGAAAGAGGAGAACGCGTTTCTATCGATGGACTCCGGGGAAGATCGAGACACCGGCTGCGGGGAGGAGTTCGCACCCCGCTTTCCTCAAGGTTGGGAACCCCTCCGGCCCCCTCAAGCGACGGCCCCGGCCAGTGGCCCTGAACGGCGTTCAGGACGCCGATCGCTGCAGTACACTCCGGGTCCACTGCGAGGATGCCATCATCGAACCGGAAGCCGGCGCAACGCAGCACCGAGACTACCCCGCGGACGTCCACGTCATCGCGCTCGAGGGACGGGAATTCGTTCTGGTGGGCACTGCACACATTTCGCGCGAATCCGTCGATCTGGTCCGCGAGGTGATCGAGAAGGAAGAGCCGGACTGCGTCTGCATCGAGCTCGATTCCCGGCGCTATGAGGCGCTCTCGCGGCGGCAGCGCTTCGAATCACTGGATCTCAAGCAGGTGATCCGGACCAAGCAGCTCGCCACCTTGATGCTGAACCTGGTTCTGGCCTCCTACCAGAAATACCTCGGCCTCCGGCTCGGCGTTCAGCCCGGGACCGAGCTGCTGGAGGCGGCGCGGACGGCGGAAGAACGCGGCATCCCCGTGGCTCTTTGCGACCGCGACATCCGAGTGACCCTGAGGCGCGCCTGGCAGTCCCTCTCCTGGATCAAGAAGTTCCTGCTGCTCTCCTCCTTTCTGGGCGGAATCTTCGAGAAGCCCGAGCTGACCGAAGAGGATCTCCGAGAGCTCCGCCAGCAGGATGTGATGTCGAAGCTGATGCAGGAGCTGGGCGAGGCCTTCCCGGGCCTGAAGACCGTCCTCATCGACGAACGGGACGCCTTCCTCACCGAACGGATCAAGCGGGCTTCCGGGCAGCGCATCGTCGCCGTGGTGGGAGCGGGACACGTGGAGGGAATGCGCCAGGCGCTGGCCGAGGATCGCCGGGCGGATCTCGAGGCGCTCAGCACTCTTCCGCCCGTCTCACAGATGTGGAAGTGGGTCGGCTGGGGCATCCCCGCCGTGATTCTGGGCTCGCTCTTGCTGATCGGCCTGCGCCAGGGCGCTTCCGCCGCCGGCGAGAACCTGCTGTTCTGGATCCTCGCCAACGGCATTCCCTCCGCCGTCGGCGCCGCGGTCGCCCTCGCCCACCCGGCCACGATCGTCGCTGCGTTCCTCGCCGCGCCGATCACCAGCCTGACACCGGTGATCGGCGCCGGTTACGTAACCGCGTTCGTTCAGGCCTACCTCAAGCCACCGCTGGTGAGCGAGCTCAAGGAGGTGTCCGGGGACATCGGCTCGTTCGCGGGATGGTGGAGAAACCGGCTGCTGCGGATCTTCCTCGTCTTCCTGCTCACCACCTTCGGCAGCATCCTCGGCACCTGGGTGGGCGGTGCCGAGATCGTCTCGAACTTGTTCTAGCCTGCATTTCTCACCGGGTCGCTGAGTTCGGCCGCCGAGAGTGCCGCGAACCCCTTCCACCCCGGATGCGTAGTACCGTCAGAGCCCAGGAGGAGACCATCCAATGCCGACACAACGTTCAGGGCTTCAGCGCTCCCGCCAGCAGCGCATGATCGCCGGCGTCTGCGGGGGCATGGCCGAATGGCTCGGCTGGAACGCGACTCTGGTGCGGATTCTCTACGTGCTGGTGTCGATCCTCTCGGCGGGGTTTCCGGGAATCCTGGTCTACATCGCGCTCTGGATCCTGATGCCGGAGCGCGAGACCTGATCCACCGCCGGGGCCCCGGCGCGACCAGCACGCCACCTGCCACTTCGCCTTCTCCAGCGGGGAAGCGGATCGGCGCGGCCTTGAGCTTTCCCGGAGCCCATGGTATTGATTGCGCCGGACGAATCGGAGACGCGCGATGAGAATGGATCCCGACTTCAGCTGCAATCGCGCGTCCGCTCCAGACCCAGTTCCAAGACCGAGTCGAGCCTGAGACGGCATCTCCGGAGGCCGCGGACGCGCAAGCGACCGCGGCCTCCGGCGTCCTGGAGCTTCCGAAATGGCGAACCCGACCGAAATCGTCCCCCCGGCGTTATCGATTGCATCGCGCGGAAACCTGCGCGAGGTGGGGTCGCTGGCCTATCCGGTGATCCTGACCCAGCTCTCGGCGACGGTGATGGGAATCGTGGACTCGGCGATGGTGGGCCGGCTGGGTGCGACCGAGCTCGCAGCGGTGGGCTTCGCGGGCATCTGGAGTTGGACGCTCTTCTGCCTCTTCTTCGGAACCGCCTCCGGCATCCAGACCTTCGTCTCCCAGGCCGACGGTGCCGGGAGGCGGCTCGAGTGCGGTGGCTGGGCCTGGCAGGGCCTGTACGTGATCGTGCCGACGATGCTGCTCTCCGCCGCCGCGGTGTGGATCGCCGCGCCGGTGCTGCTGGGCTGGCTCGGCCCGTCCGAGGAGCTCCAGAAGGGAGCGCTCCGCTACCTGCGCCCGCGGCTCTTCGGGATCACCGGGATCGGGATCGCCTTCGTGTGGATGTCCTTCTTCCGCGGCGTCGGCGACACGCGCACGCCCCTCTACGCCGCCGTCACCGCGAACCTCGTCAATGCGGTGCTCGACTACGGTCTCATCTTCGGCAAGCTCGGGCTCCCGGCTTGGGAGGTGGCCGGCGCGGGTGCGGCGACGGCGGTCGGCGAGTGGGTCTACGCGGCCTTTCTCGCCGTCGCCTTCAGCCGGAGCGCGCTGGCGAAGCGCTTCGCGACGCGATTCGTCGGACCCCATCCGGCCGAGATCCGCCGCTTCGTGCGGACGGGATTGCCGATCGGCGGCCAGTGGATGATCGACATGGCGTCCTTCGCCGTCTTCACGACCCTGGTGGCGCGCATGGGGGACATCCAGATGGCGGCGAGTCAGGCCTTCGTGATGCTGCTCTCCATGTCCTTCATGCAGGCGATCGGGATCTCGGTGGCCGCATCGACACTGGTGGGGCGCTACATCGGTGCGGAGGACCTTCCGGCGGCGATCCGGAGCTTCCGCTCGGCCCAGAAGTTCGCCGGCTTGCTCGGGGGTGCCATCGCGGCGCTCTTTCTCTCCGCACCCGAGCTGCTGATGCGCGTCTTCACCGCAGACCCGGAGGTGATCGCCCTCGGCGTGCCCCTGGTGCGTCTGGGTGCCCTCTTCCAGTTCGTGGACGCCTTCGGGATCGTGGCCAGCGGCTCGTTGCGTGGCGCCGGAGACACGCGCTGGCCCTTCCTGGCCCAGTCGGTTCTCGCCTGGGGGCTCTTCGTCCCCCTCGCCTACCTGCTCGGCGTGACCCTGGAGGGCGGCCTGATCAGCGCCTGGATCGGTGGCACCATCTACGTGCTGGTGCTGAGCGCGACCTTGGTGTGGCGCTTCCATTCGGGAGCCTGGCAGAGGATGCGAATCTGAGCTCTCCGGCTCCTGGCGGTGGGAACGACTATCCGGTTTCGGACCCGCTTTCGGCGCGCCCGCGGCCGCCACGGCGGTCGCGGCGACGCTCGCGGAGCCGCCATACCTCCCGTTCGAAGGCTTCGATGGCATCGTGAAGGGCGCGTCCCACCTGGTCACCGCTTCGCGCGGCCACGATCTCTCGGCCGCGGGCCTGGCAGGCGATCCGGACCTCCTCGCTAGCGTGGGCGTGGTGCCCATTCTTTTTCCCCGCGATCCGGAGATCGATCAGGTCGTTGTGGCTCGCCGCGAGCTTGCGGAACCTGATCTCGGCACCCTGCCGGTCCTCCTCTTCGAGACCATCGAGATTCGTCCAGTGGATCTCCACGTCGCCCCCTCGTTGAATTGGTGACGATGGGGTGTCCGGCCCCGGGGGGGCAGACAAGCGCCACCCCGACCGGATGTCCCCCCATCAGCAGCCCGACCACCACCCACAGAGTAGTCGATCCCCTCGAAGCCAGCCTCGGGAATCTCGACCTGGCCAGCGCATCGAGGTCTTCTATCGGCCTCTGCTCGGATCTCCGTAGCCGAGAGCGCCCCGATTCTGATAAGCAGGAGGCGTGCCCAGCCTGGCCAACGGAGATTCTTCCCAACAGGAGCGCCGCGAAGCGATGGTCCGCGAGCAGCTCGCCCCGCGTGGAATCGCGAACCCGCACGTCCTCGCCGCCATGGGCAGGGTTCCCCGCGACCGCTTCGTCCCCCCCGAGCTGGTCGGCTTCGCCTACGACGATGGTCCGCTGCCGATCGGTCACGGTCAGACCATCAGTCAGCCCTACGTGGTGGCGATGATGACCCAGCTCGCCCGCGCCGCGCCCGGGCAGCGCGCCCTGGACGTCGGATGCGGCTGCGGATACCAGACGGCGGTGCTCGCGGAGATCGTGAGCGAGGTCTTCGCCATGGAGCTGGTTCAAGAGCTGGCGGATGCAGCGCAGCGACGCCTCCAAGAGCTGGGTGTCGGGGGTGTGCAGCTCCGTCAGGGCGACGCCTGGAACGGCTGGCCCGAAGCCGCGCCCTTCCACGTCGTGCTGGTCGCCTGCGCCGCAGACCAGATTCCCCCTCCCCTGGTCGAGCAGCTCGCGCCGGGAGGTCACCTCGTGATGCCCGTCGGCGGCCGGGGGCTGCAACGGCTCACCGTCGTGGAGAAGCGCAGCGACGGAATCATCGACCAGCGGACCTACGATTCCGTGGCCTTCGTTCCGATGCTCCGCGCGCCGGCCTAGCCTCGCCCCGCTGCTCGGCAACGCTTCGCCGCGGGCGACTGGGATTCCCGCTGCGGACGCGCGGAATCGTGCGTTGCCGGAACGAAAAGCGTGGTCGATCTGCGCCTCCAGCAGATTCAGCAGGAGAGTGAGAAGAAGCTCGACGAGGCGAGCGGCAACATCGGGGACGCCTCGAAGAAGAGCCGCAACATCGAGAGCCGCCTCAAGAGTGTCGAGGAACTCCCTCCGGCGACGCAGAACGACTCCTCCCCGAGCCCGGCTCCGACCACTCCGAGGAGTAAGCGGGGGCGTGATCCTCGACCTCGAGGGCGCGCGGGAATCGAACCCGCCGTCTTGGGCGAAAATCTCTGCGTCTCTGAATAGTTACCAGTGAGGATGCGCGCCGAGCGAGCCGGAACCCGGGCAGCGTCGCCTTCGCGCGCGACCTCGAGTAGCTGGAATGACGAAAGATCCCGATAGAAAGTCCATACCGAGGCGTTTATAGTGCGCAAAGACCAGCGCGGCGACCCGACTGCGGTGGGAACGGAACCCTGATGATGCGACTCGCCTGGATTGCGGTGCTGGCTGTCGCCGCCCTGCTGGCCGCCAATGGAGCGCAACCGGCCGCAGCACAGACCGCGCAGCCCACTCCCCTACTCCGGCAGCAGATCGGCGCACTCCTCGCCGAAAAAGCGACCCGCACGCCCGAGCAGCGGAAGATCAGCTCGCGCCTGCTCTTCGCGTCGCGGGTGCGGCGCGGGCTTTACCCGGTCCCTGGGGTTCCGACGCTTCGGACCAGCGTCGAGGTCGCTCCGGACGGAACGACGCTGATAGACCTCCGCACGGAGGTCACCGAGCGGGTGCTGCGGCAGATCGAAGAGCTGGGCGGCGCCGTCGAGAGCAGCCACCCCCGCTACCGGGCGGTCCGGGCCCGGGTGCCCGTCGACCAGCTCGAAGCGCTCGCTGCGCTGGCCGAGGTCTCGGGCATCCGCCCCGCCGACCTCGCCATTACGCGCAAGATCGACGTGACGGAAGGCGACCACGCCCATCGCGCGGACCAGGTACGCGGGAGCTTCGATGTCGACGGAACCGGCGTCTCCATCGGTGTGCTCTCGGACGGCGTCAATGCCCTCGAGTCGCTGCAGGCCTCCGGGGACCTCCCTCTGACTGTGACGGTGCTGCCGGGCCAGAAGGGATCGGGGAGCGAGGGCACGGCGATGCTGGAGATCATCTACGATCTCGCGCCGGGAGCCGATCTCCTTTTCGCCACCGCTTTCAAGAGCCAGGCCTCCTTTGCAGCCAACATCGAGGCGCTGCGCAACGCGGGGGCCGACATCATCGTCGACGACGTGGGCTACTTCGCCGAGGCGGTGTTCCAGGACGACGACGTGGCGAGCGCGGTCAATACCGTGACGGCCGATGGCGCACTCTACTTCTCGTCGGCCGGGAACTCGGGGAACCTGAACGACGGGACCTCGGGCGTGTGGGAGGGTGACTTCGACTTCACCGGAATCACGGTCAACGGCGATCCCGCACACGACTTCGGGGGAGGTGTCTTCGCCAACCAGATCACTGTCGACTCGCCCTTCGCCTTCACGCTCCAGTGGTCGGATCCCAAGGGTGGATCGGGGAACGACTACGACCTCTACCTCGTGGACCCCGATGTCACGACCCTCCTCGCCGCGTCCACCGACGTCCAGAATGGCAACGATGACCCCTTCGAGATGATCGGCTCTTGGGGCAGCGCCGACATCGGGAACCGGCTGATCGTCGTCAAGGACTCGGGCGATGAACGCTTCCTCCATCTGAACGCGAACCGCGGTCGACTGGCGATCGCCACCCATGGCCAGACCAGCGGGCACTCCGCGGCTCGAGACGCCTTCAGCGTGGCCGCCGTCCGCGTCACGGACGCGGGAGGTGCGGGCGGCATCTTCAACGGGACCGAGTCCGTCGAGAGATACAGCTCGGATGGTCCGCGTCGCGTCTTCTACGAAGCCGACGGCACCCCCATCACCCCGGGTGACTTCTCCTCCACCGGCGGCGAGGTGCGCCAGAAGCCGGATCTCGCGGCGGCGGACTGCGTCAGCACCGCCACTCCGGGGTTCGGCACCTTCTGCGGCACGTCCGCTGCTGCTCCCCACGCCGCCGCCATCACGGCCTTGCTGCTCGAGCTGGGCGGCGGCATCGCGCCGCAAACCGTCCGCAACGCTCTTACGGGCACGGCTCTCGACATCGAGGCGCTGGGCTGGGACCGAGACTCCGGCGCCGGGATCGCCGAGGCCTTTGCGTCGGCGGCCGATCTCGGCGCGACCGCCTGCTCCGACGGGGTCGACAACGATGGCGATGGCTTCACCGACTTGACCGACCCGGGCTGCGCGGATCTCGGCGACGCGACAGAAACCGACCCCATGCTCCCGTGCGACGACGGCGCGGACAACGACAGTGACGGAAGGACCGACTTCGATCCGGTGACCTTCGCCAACCCCGGCGACGAGAGCACCCTCCCGTCCGGCTCGGGGGATCCTGGCTGCAAGGACCCCTTCTGGACCACCGAGAGCCCCCAGTGCCAGGACGGCATCAACAACGATCTGGGCCAGGACCCGAATCCCGGCCGTATCGACTACGACGCGGGCTACTCCGCCAACGGTTTCCCGGATCCCAACGGGCCCGACCCACAGTGCGTCGGCAAGCCTTGGCAGAACAGGGAGAGCAAGCCGGCTTTCTATGCCTGCGGCCTCGGAATCGAGCTGACCCTGCTCCTGCCGCCGCTCCTGTGGCTCTGGCGAAGGCGCCGAGCGGAGAAGGCGCTCTGGCCGGCTTCTTGACCGAGACCACTGCTCACGCAGGGGCAGCGCGGAAGTCGATGCTCACCTCGAAGCCGCCGCCCTCGGCATTGCGGCCGGAGATCCCCGCATCCATCCGCTCGACCAGGCCCTTGACCAGTGCCAGACCGATCCCGCTTCCCTTGGTGCGACGGGTGAGCTCGGTCTCGCCGCGGAAGAAAGGCTCGAAGAGCTGGGTGAGATGCCGCGGTGCAACGCCGGGACCCCGGTCGCGAACCAGCACCGCCACCCCCCCGTCGCGACGCCGGCACTCCAGCGAGATCAGGCGCTGCGGCGCCTCCCGGGCGTACTTGATCGCGTTGTCCACCAGGTTGAATAGCACCTGGAGCAGCGCGTCGCGGTCGTAGCGAACCGGCGGAAGATCGGGATCGGACTCCACCTGCAGAGTGAACCCCTCGCGCTCGGCGTGGGGCCGCAGCAGCTCGGCCATCTCCTCCACCACGGGACCCAGCGAGCCGGCGACGAGATTCATCTGCCGGGTTCCCTTCTCGAGACGGGAGAACTCGAGCACGTTGTTGATGAGCCGACTCAGGCGCTCGGACTCCGACGTGATGGTGCCGTAGTACTCCTGCCGCTTGGGCTCGGAAGGGACGATTCCGTCGCGCAGCATCTCGGCGTACATGCGAATGGCGGTGAGCGGCGTCTTGAGCTCGTGAGAGACCGCGGCGACGAAGTTGCTGCGCCGCTCCGCGAAGCTCACCGTCACTCCCACCATGCGATAGACCGCGAAGAGTCCGGCGGAGCCGGCCAGGAGCAGCAGGATCGAGAGCAGATACACGCTGCCCGTCCCGGAGACGTCCGCGAGCGGCGCGAGCCGGAGACCGACCGCCAGGTCGTCGAAGGGCTCGGCAAAGCGGTGCCGGTAGGCGTAGCTGCCCTCCTCGTCGCCGGGGATCACACCTTCGAGCTTCGTCGTGAACACGAGGTTCGCACGGGGAAGGGCGCCGTCTCCGAGCGTCTCCCGCCGGAGGAACTCGGTCAGCTTGGGAATGTCGACCACGAGCCCCTGACGGTACCCCTCGTTGTCGACCAGGACGGTGCGGTAGAGGAGGAGATGCTTCTGGTCGATGGAACGGCCGATCAGCGGATCGAGCGCAATGCGCACCGTCCGGCTCCGCTTCGGCGCGCGCGCGCCCGCCAGCGCCTCGCTCGCGGCGACCGAGCTGTCCCCCTCCAGCGCTCCCTCGAAGGGCTCCGCCGCGAGGTCGAATCCCGCTTCCTCCCCGATGGTCGCCCGCCTCGGCGGGGCGCCCTGCATGGTCGCCTCTGGCGCGCGCAACTCCGGGACGGTGCGCTGCTCAATTTCCATGACTTTCTGGCTGCGGGAGGCGCGGCTGAGAGCACCGCGGTTGAGCGACTGGATGGCGTCGTAGGCCGACGCGAAGACTTCCCTCTGCGCTTTCGCCTCGTCGCGCTCCTCGTCGTCGAGACTGCGGGTGCGCTCGACCTCCGCGTCCTTTCCAGCGTCCAAGAGGGAGACCGTGGTTCCGGGAGCCTGCTCCTCGTCGGCGGGCACGGGCATTTCAGCGGCGGGGCTCGGCCGCGCCGCCCAGTAGGCCGTCACCACCCGAAGTGTCTCGGTGGCAGACCTCTCGACGTCCGCCGTCGGCCGATAGTCACCTGCTGCCCGCGCCGCCTCCTCGTCTCGCGGGCGAAGCGGGCTGTGGACGCCCCCATCGGGATCGACCTGGAAATATCCGACCACGAAGTCGCGATCGGGTGGATCGGCCAGCGGCGAGCGCGCCAGAGCGCCGACGCCGAGCACGGCGCCCTCGGGTGTGAAGTAGAAGCGATAATGGCCGAAGGGGCGCTCCTCCTCGCGGGAGAGGAACGCCGAGAGAGAGCGCTCCATCTCGTCGAATACCCGCTCGGCCAACGTGCGATGCCGGGCGGCCCTCTCGACCTCGACGCTCTCCAGCGCGCGGCGCACCAGGAGACCGGTCGGCACCAGGAGTACCACGGCCAACACGGCAAAGACGATGCGGATCCGCTTCACGGGCACCTCACCCCGAGAACCTGTAGCCCTCGCCCCGGACCGTCTCGATCAGCTCCCGCGCGCCGCTGAGCTTCTTGCGGAGCTTCGCGATGTGCATGTCGACGGTGCGGGTCTCGATGCGTTCGGGCGCGTCGAAGCCCCACACCTCAGCGAGCAGCGCCCGCCGGCTGACGATCCGACCCTTCTCGCGGGCGAAGAGCGCCAGCATCTCCACCTCCCGGCGCGAGAGCTCCACGGCGGTCTCGCCCAGGCGGGCGAGGCGCTCGGCGGCATCGACCCGCCACTCGCCCATTTCGAAGGCTTCTTCGCAGGGCCGCTCGAGCTTTCCAGCCCGGCGCAGCAGGGCCTCGACCCGGGCCAGCAGCTCGGAGATGGAGAAGGGCTTGGTCACGTAGTCGTCACTGCCGCAGCGGAAGCCGCGCAGCACGTCATCCTCGGCGCCGCGGGCCGTCAGCATGAGGATCGGCAGACGGGGCAGCTCCGCGCGCAGCTGCTCGCAGACGTCGAAGCCGTTCATCCCGGGAAGCATGATGTCGAGGATCACCAGCTCGTACTGGCCGCTCCGCCCGCACCTGAGGCCTTCCTCTCCCGTTCCGACACCTGTCGGCTCGTAACCGTGGAAGGCCAGGACGTCGCAGAGGCCCCGCTGGATCGCGAGCTCGTCCTCCACCACCAGAATCGCCGTCCTGGAACTCGCCATACTCATTGCGCCCGTCATTGCGCCCGAGAATCCGACTCGAGAATGAATCAGGCCCCCAGTGTAGAAGATCGATCGCGCCTCTTCGTAAACCCAATGTAAATATCCGGCACCTCTGTTTACAAGCCTTTTGCCACGACGGGACGGGTTCTTCGGTATATCGGTGTGGAGCGCATCGGCGCGCTCGAAACGGACCTTGAACGGAGGACATTGCGATGGACTCGAATCGAACCCAACGAAAGGGGCGAACACCGCTCTGGGTCGGGGTCAGCTTGCTGATCCTCACGGTCGGCCTGGGAGCGGCCCGGATCGCACCGCGCTCTGGCCCCATGGGCGGTGCCGATGGCCAGGCTTCGCAGCTGGCGCTGCGCTTCCAGGCGCCGGGTGGCGGCGCCGTCGACTTCTCTGGACGGCTCGACAAGACGGCGGTTCTCGCCGGTGGGGACGGCCTCGTCCGCATGGAACTCGCCATCCGCGGCGACGCCAGCGCGTCGGGTGCCGTGGTGCGCATGCCCTCGGATCTGGTGGTGGTTCTCGATCGGTCCGGATCCATGGCCGGTGAGAAGATCGTCCACGCCCGCGCTGCGGTCCGCGAGCTGATCTCGGAGCTCGGGGGCGAGGACCGCTTCGCCCTGGTGAGCTACTCCGTCAGCCCGCAGACGACGATTCCGCTCTCGGCGGCAACCGACTCGGCGCGTGAGGCGTGGCGCGCAGTCGTCGACGCAGTCTCCACCGGCGGCGGCACGAATCTCTCCAGCGGTCTCGATCTGGGACTCGGCATCGTCGACGGTAGCCGGGCCGGCGGGCGGATCCCGCGCGTCATCCTCATCTCCGACGGACTCGCCAACCAGGGAGACACCTCGCTCTCCGGGCTGCGCGCTCGCGCTCGACGCGCGGCGATGGGCGAGTACACCCTCACCACGGTCGGCGTGGGGGACGACTTCGACGAACAACTGCTGGCGACACTCGCAGACGCCGGCACCGGCAACTACTACTACATCGAGAACACCATCGACCTGGCGGAGATCTTCTCAAACGAGTTCCACAGCGCGCGGGAGAGCGTCGCGCGGGGTCTCGCGGTGGTGATCCACCCGGCCGCGGGAGTCGAGGTGGTGGACGCGGCGGGCTATCCGCTGGAACGCGGAAGGGACGGCGAGACCGTCTTCCGCCCCGGGGCCCTGTTCGCGGGGCAGGACCGACGCATCTGGGTCGCCCTGCGAACGCGGTGGAACTCGGAAGGAGTCTTTGAACTCGCCCGCCTCGGCCTGGATTACACCGAGGGGGATCACCGGAAGTCGCTCCGCTTCAGCGAAGCTCCGCGAATCGCCGTGGTCGGGGACGAGGGCGCGTTCTACGCCTCGGTGGACGAGGAGAGCTGGACCCGCTCGGTGGTCGTGGACCAGTACAACGACCTGCGCCGCAAGGTCGCCGCGGAGCTGAAGGCCGGCGACGCGGCGGCGGCAAGCGAGCGGATCGGGGCCTTCCGCGACAAGACCGAGCAGATGAACGCGCAGATCCAATCGCCGGGGGTCGAGGCCCAGCTCGAGGAGCTCGAGGGTCTGGAAGCCGAGGTCGACGATCAGCTGACCGGAAAGCGAGTCATGGCGCCGGCGCGACTCAAGCAGCTGCAGTCACGCGGATACAGTGCCGGACGCGTTGGCGACCGCAAGTAACGAGAGGGAGAACTCAGATGGCCATGAAATTCTTCGATCGACTGACGACGCTGATCAAGGCCGATGCCCACGGTGTCGTGGATGCCCTGGAGGAGCGATCGCTCCTGCTGCGGCAGCACGTCCGCGAGGCCGAGCTCGAGCTGCTGCAGAAGCGAGCGCGGGTCGAGGCGCTCACCGAGGAGGGAGCGCGACTACGCGACGAGCTGGAGCGGTGCGCCAAGCGGATGGCGGTACTGGACGAGGACATCGCCCTGGCTCTGGACGGGGAGAAGGAGGAGCTCGCGCGCTTTGCAATCCGCCGCATGATCCCCGAGCGGAGAGACCTCGCCGCTCTCGAGGCGCAGATCGCCGAGGTGGACGAGACCCGCGCGAAGCTCGCCGAGCGGCTGGAGGAGCAGGAGCACCAGTTCGAGGCCCTGCGCCAGCGAGCGCGCGCCCACCTGGCCGAGGCGACCCGCAGCGAGGGCGATCTGCAGGGGCTCGGTGAGCCCGTGGTCGCCGACGAGGAGGTGGAGCTCGAGCTCCTGAGGCGGCGCCAGCAGCGCGCCGAGGGGGTGGCGTAATGCGCTGGAACGGATTCACCCGAAGCCTTGTCTTCGCCGCCGTGGCCGCCGGGGCCTTCCCGGTCTTCGCCCTGTTCGCGAACCCGATCCTCGGCCGGGCATCCGCCCTCTCGCTCTACCTGATCGGCATCGCGGTGCTCTACGTGGCGGGGCTCACCCCTCGCCGCTCGCGCAGCGTCGCCGTCGTCGGGATCGCCGCGGCTCTGGGAGCCGGCGTCTTCCTCCTGGCTCCGAGCGTCGGGACCACCGCCGCAGGCGCGGCCCTGATCGTGGGCGTGTGCCGGAGCGGCGTGCTGTATCGGTCGCGGAGGGCTCGGGCGCTGGTGGCGGAGACGTGCCTGCTGGCCGGCGGCCTCGGCCTGGCGCGTTTCCTGGCGGGGCCGGATACTCTCCAGGTGGCCTTCGCGGTCTGGGGCTTCTTCCTGGTGCAGAGCTTCTTCTTCCTGCTGGGGGGGGTCGCCGAACGCGCCGAGCCCCCCTCGGGCCTCGATCCCTTCGAGGTGGCGCGCGCTCGGGCAGTGGCGCTGATGGAGGGCGATCTCTAGGTGCCGACGCCGAGGCGACGGGAGCTCGCTGGACTGATCGCGCTCTTCGCCGCCTTCGCTCTGCTCGCTCGCTTCGGAGGTGCGGGGCTCGCCAGGCCACCGCTGCCGGAGGCTTGGAGTCCGCGCCTCGGGGAGGCGCCCGGGTTCAGCTTGCCGACGCCGACGGGTGAGGTTCGCCGCCTGGCGGACCACACCGGCCAGGTCGTGCTCTTGAACTTCTGGGCGATCTGGTGTGCGCCCTGCCGGGAGGAGCTTCCCGTCCTGGAGACATTGCACGGGGAGCTTCGCGACCAAGGCCTGGCGATCGTCGCGGTCAATGTCGATCGGGGAGGCGCCGAGGGCGTGCAGCGCTTCGCCGAGCAGAAGGGGCTGAGCTTCGAGATTCTGCACGATCCCGAGCAGCGGGTGGCCGGCAGCTACGGCGTCGTCGGCTACCCCACCACCGTGGTGATCGATCGCGTCGGTCGGATCGTGCTCTCGGAGCTCGGTGCCTGGGACTGGAGCCACCCGGACGCGGTGGCGTGGCTGCGCGAGCTCCTGTCTCAGTAGACCCCGCCGAGCTTCCGGTGGTCCCAGGAGACCACCTTCTCGGGTTTGACCCGGATCAGGCAGCGCTTGCGCGCGCTGGCGCGCAGGCCCTCGCGAACCGCCTCCGAATCCTCGGCCCGGACCGCCCCCATTCGCAGGCTCACCTTCCTGAGCGTCGCGAACACACTCTCGACCTCGGCGTCGATCTCGGCTTTGCCGCGGATCATCACCCCCCGGAGCTCCGGGTAGTCCTCCCCCGCCTCCGCCAGGAGGCTCACCCGGGGATCGCGTTTCAGGTTCTGGATCTTCTGGCTCTTGGTGAAGGTAGTCATGACGACCGTTGCGTCCTCCTCCAGGCCGAACCACATGGGCATCGGGTGGGGGAACCCGTCCTTTCCGATGCTGCAGAGAATGAGCGTCCTGGTCTGCTCGAGAAACTTCCGCACCTCCTCGTCGGTCATGCGGATCTGCGCGCGTCGCGACACTGTCACTCCCTGGGGACGTTGTTGAACGTTCAACTTCTCGAGTCTAGTCGAGAAGTTGAACGTTCAACAACGTCCCCGTACCCAGGTGGTGGGAAGCTTCGCCGAGGTCGATGAGATCCGAGCGACCACCACACGCTTCCTCGCCGAGATCGCGAGCCTCGGCTGCTGATCCGGGTCAAGCGCGCCGCAGAGCGGCGCTACCAGCGGATCCCTTCAGAGCACCCGCCGCAGGTACTGTCCCGTGTAGCTCTCCTTGCACTTCGACACCTCTTCGGGCGTTCCGGTGGCCACCACCTCGCCACCGCCGTCACCCCCCTCGGGTCCGAGATCGATGACGTGGTCGGCGCACCGGATCACCTCCAGGTTGTGCTCGATCACCACCACCGTGTTCCCCGCATCGACGAGCCGGTCGAGCACGGAGAGCAGCTTGCGGAGATCGTCGAAGTGGAGGCCCGTGGTGGGTTCGTCGAGGATGTAGAGGGTCCTCCCGGTCGCCTTCTTCGAGAGCTCCCGGGACAGCTTGATGCGCTGGGCCTCGCCTCCGGAAAGCGTGGGAGAGGACTGGCCGAGCTTGACGTAGCCGAGGCCGACCTCCGAGAGGGTGCGGAGTCCCGCGAGCACCTTCGGCTGGTTGGCGAAGACCTCGAGCGCCTCGCTCACCGACAGATCGAGGACCTCCGCGACGTTCAATCCCTTGAAGCGAACACGCAGGGTGGCCTCGTTGAAGCGCTTCCCAGTACACACCTCGCAGGGGACGAAGACATCGGGCAGGAAGTGCATTTCGATGCGGCGCACGCCGTCACCCTCGCAGGACTCGCAGCGGCCCCCCTTCACGTTGAAGGAGAAGCGGCCCGGCTTGAAGCCGTAGATCCTCGACTCGGCGGTCAGGGAAAAGACCTTGCGGATCTCGTCGAAGACCTTGGTGTAGGTGACGGGATTGCTGCGGGGGGTGCGGCCGATGGGTCGCTGATCGATGTCGATCACCTTGTCGATGTGCCGCTCGCCCGTGATGCGCCGGTGGGATCCGGGGACGTCGCGGCTCCCGTAGAGGAGCCGGCGCAGGGCGGGATAGAGCACCGTGTTGACCAGAGTGCTCTTCCCCGCACCGGAGACACCGGTCACCGCAATGAAGGTCTCGAGGGGAAACGCGACGCTCACCCGCTTGAGATTGTGCTCGCTGGCGCCTTCCACTCGCAGCTTGCTTCCCGAGCCGCGGCGCCTCTTGCGGGGGGTCTCGATGGCGAGTCGTCCCGAGAGATACTTCCCGGTCAGCGAGCGCGCGGAGCGGGCCAGCTGGACCGGGGTTCCGGAGAAGACCACCTCGCCGCCGGCGGCACCGGCGCCCGGGCCGAAATCCACCACGTGGTCGGCGGATCGGATGGTCTCCGCGTCGTGCTCGACGACCACGACCGTGTTTCCGATGTCGCGCAGGCGCTTGAGGGTGGCCAGCAGCCGGCGGTTGTCGCGTTGGTGAAGGCCGATGGTGGGCTCGTCCAGGATGTAGAGGACCCCGGTGAGCTCGCTCCCGATCTGGCTGGCCAGGCGGATGCGCTGGCTCTCTCCACCGGAAAGCGAGGGTCCCGGGCGATCCAGGGTGAGGTACCCGAGCCCGACGTCGGTCAGGAATCCCAGCCGACCGTCGATCTCTTTCAGGACCTCCTCGGCGATGCGGCGTTCGGTCGGGTTGAGGGAGACGCCGCTCACGAACTCGCGGGCCTCAAAGATGGTGCGCGAGCTGAGTTCCGGGAGACTCAGGCCCCCGACCGACACCGCACACGATTCGGGGCGCAGCCTCTGTCCCTCGCAGCTCGAGCACACCGATTCGGAGAGGTAGCGCATGTAGTATTTTCGCATGCCTTCGGACTTGGTCTGCCGGAAGCGGCGGTAGAGCGCGTTCAGCACACCCTCGAAGGAACGCTGCCACTCGATCTTCCCCGTCGAGAACTTGATGGTCACGGCGATCTTCCTGCCCTTCGAGCCGCGCAGCAGGAGATCGCGATGTCGCCTGGGAAGCTTGTTCCACGGCCGGTCGAAGTCGATGCCGTATTCCTTGGACAGGTTGTGGAGTAGCGATCCCGTCCAGCTCTCGGAGCGCTCGATCACCTTCGCCCAGGGCTCGATGGCCCCCTCGCGCACGCTGCGGTCCGGATCCGGAACCACCAGATCCGGATCCATCTCCGGTTTGGTGCCGAGCCCGTTGCAGCCGGAACACATGCCGATCGGGGAGTTGAAGGAGAAGCTCTGTGGACTGAGCTCCGGAAAGCCCAGATCGCAGTGATGACAGTAGAGGTGTTCGGAGTAGAGGTGCTCCTCGCCGCCGACGACGTGGCAGATGAGCAGGCCGTTTCCCTTGCGCAGCGCGGTCTCCACCGAGTCCGTGAGACGCGCACGGTGAGCCGCGTTCCGGTGCGCTGGCGCGGCCAGCCGGTCCACCACCACGTCGATGGTGTGTTTTCTCTTCTTGTCGAGAACCGGAAGCTCGTCGTCTCGAAAGATCTCACCGTCGATGCGGAAACGCCCGAAGCCTTCGCGGACCGTCTCATGCAGCAGTTCGCGGTACTCGCCCTTGCGATTGTCGACGATACGAGCGAGAAGCATGAAGCGGCCGCCGCGCGGAAGCGCCAAGATACGCCGGCAGATCTCCTCGGCGGAGAGACGCTCCACCGAGCGCCCGCACCGATGGCAGCGCTGGCGGCCGACCCGCGCGAACAGCACGCGCAGGTAGTCGTGGACCTCGGTGATGGTGCCCACCGTCGAACGGGGATTGCTGCTGGCCGCCTTCTGCTCGATGCTGATGGTCGGGCTCAGGCCGCGGATGTGGTCGTACTTGGGCTTCTCCATCTGCCCGAGGAACTGCCGCGCGTAGGCGGAGAGGGACTCCACGTAGCGGCGCTGACCCTCGGCGTAGATGGTGTCGAAGGCCAGGGACGACTTGCCGGAGCCGGACGGACCGGTGAAGACCACCAGTCTGTTCTTGGGAATCCGCGCGTCGACCTTCTTGAGGTTGTGCTCGGCCGCACCGCGGATCTCGATGGCTTCGTCGCGACGCGCCATTCTTATCCTCGATTCAAGGTCGGGGCAGTGTCGGGGCTTTCCCCCCCACTCGCCACCCCGAGGCGCGAAGGCTAACAAGCCCCCATGCCGGAGCTCGGCGATCTCGTCGCGACCATCGCCATCATGTGGGTCGCCGCCCTGACTCAAGGGTTTCTGGGCTTCGGCTTCGCCATCGTGGCGATGGCCGGGATGACCCTCTCCCGCGATCTGCTCCACGCGGCGGGCGTGGTCAACATCACCGGGATCCTCGTCGCGGGGTCGGTGCTATTCGCACTGCGGCGAGAGGTCCTCTGGCGCCCGGCTCTGCGCATCATCCCCGGAATCGCGGTGGGGGTGGTGCTGGGCGTTTCGGCGCTCGGCTCTCTGGATCGGGATCTGATGGTCCGGACGCTGGGGGTCACGATCATTGCGATCTCCTTGTGGAACCTGCGCACCCCGTCGATTCAGACTCGCGAATCACCGATCTGGGACGGCATCACAGGCCTCGTCGGGGGACTCCTGGGCGGAGCCTTCAACACCGGAGGCCCCCCCGTCGTGGCTCACCTCTACCGACGCCCGGACCCGCCCCAGGCGATCAAGGGGACCAACCAGCTGGTCTTCCTCACCTCGGGCCTGGTCCGCCTTCCCACCGCCACGGCCCAGGACCTGATGACCCCCTCGATCTGGACCGAGGCCGGGGTCGTGGCCCCCGTCGTGCTGGCGGGACTCCTCACCGGAATCTGGCTGGGCCGGCGGGTGAGCCCGACCCAGTTCCGCAGGGTCTCCTGGCTCGCCCTGGGCGCCATGGGAGGCGCCCTCGTCCTCTCTCCCTGACCCCCCCCTGCGGGAGGTTCAAGGGGCTTCCGCGTCTCGCCGATTCTGAGCAGCGGAGAAAGCCCGACCCATGCACCCCTACGTGCTCATCCCCCTCGCCGCGTGCATCGTCTCCGCGACGATCGCAGTCTCGCTCTGGCTCCGCGCACCTGCGAATCGCCGGGTCCTCCCCGTGGTTTCGATGGGGATCCTGGGTGCGTTCTGGGCCCTTTGCGAGGTGCTGTACAGCCTGGCACCGAACCCGGACGCCGCTCTTCACATCCAGCGTCTGTCGGCTCCGGGTTGGGTCGGCCTGGGGCCCCTGGCACTCCACGTGGTGCACCGGGCGATCGGACAGCCGGATCGCCGGCTGTCGCGAATCATCGGCGCGCTCTACGCCCTCGCTGGACTCTTTCTGGTTCTCACCTGGGCCACACCCTGGATGATCGAGGGCGCAGTCCCCACCTCCTGGGGATACGGATGGGTTCCCGGCCCCGCCTTCGGGATCTATTCAGTGATCACCATCGCCGCGGCCGCAACCGCCCTGCATCGCTGGATCCGACACCTGCGAAGCTCAACGGAGGGGATCCACCGCTGGAAGGGGTGGCTGGCCACGATCAGCCTGATGATCCCGATGGTCGCCACTTCGGTCACCGACGCGATCCTGCCCATCCTCGGCGTGCACGTACCCCGGATCGGTTCGGCTTCCCTCGCCGCCCTGGCGGCGCTTCAGTTGATGAGCTTCCTCCGATACGGACACGCTCTCCTGGTGCCCGAGGGCTTCACCGCGAAGATCCTGGAGACGATCCCGGAAGGAATCGCCGCCCTCAGCCTCACCGGTCACGTCCGCGCACTGAACGAGGGGATGGCCCGCTTCTTCGAGGTTCCGCGCGAGCAACTCCTTGGCTCCTGCGTGATCGATTCACTCTCCGAGAACGTGTTCGATCCGCCGCGCGAGGTCCGCGAGCTGGAGTGCAAGGTCATATCGAGATCCGGCCATTCGATCCCCGTCTCGATCTCGACCACGATCCAGACCGACAAGCTCGGACTGCCCGAAGGCGTCGTGCTGGTCGCACGGGATCTTCGAGAGGTCATCGCCCTGCGCAACCACGTGATGATGTCGGGGCGCCTGGCGGCGGTGGGAGAGCTCGCGGCGGGAATCGCCCACGAGATCAACAATCCCATCACCTACGTCCGCGCGAACCTGTCGGTGCTCCGCGAACACTGGTCGGCGGTATCCAAGGCGCTCGCGACGGTCGACATGCCAGACGCCATGGCCGAAGTCATCAGCGATGGAGAAGAACTCATCGACGAGTCGCTGGAGGGGGTCGACCGCGCTGCCGCGATCGTGCGCGACGTGAGGGAGTTTTCTCACGCGGGGGGACAGGTCCTGGAAATGGCCGACGTCAACGAACTCCTCGATCAGACCCTGCGGGTGGCGCGTCTCCGGATACCGAAGGGGGCGCGCATCGAGAAGCGGCTGGGAGACCTCCCCCTCGTTCCCTGTCAGCCCCAGCGAATCAAGCAGGTGCTGATGAATCTGATCCTGAATGCCGCCCAGGCCATCGAGAGCGACGGAAGCATCTGCCTGACCACACAACACATCGATAGGGAGGTGGTGATCCGGATCGAGGACGACGGAGTTGGGATCCCGGACGAGTTCCTCGACCGGATCTTCGATCCCTTCTTCACCACCAAGCCCGTGGGAATCGGAACCGGGCTCGGGCTCGCTATCGCCTTCGGAATCGTCAAGCAGCACGGGGGGGAAATCGAGGTTCGCTCGAGACCGGGAGAGGGAACCTCGATCCGCGCGCACCTTCCCACGGATCGCGACATGGAGGACACCGCTACCTGCTAGATTTTCGACCTCAGGAGGAGCCGATGTCCAGCGTCTGAAGCGGATCGGCGAAGGGCAGGAGATGGACGAGGGGGTGGATCCGGACAAGCGCCCGGCGAATTTCAAGCGGGTCTGACGGCCGAGCCCCGGCGAATTGCGATCTCCGTGATCTCGGAGGGGGAGAACAGACGGATCGGGGGCCCCCAGAAGCCCGCCCCGCGACTCACGTAGAGCTGACTCCGACCGCGCCGGAGGAGGCCGGCGACCTGGGGCACTGCGAGGCGCACCAGGTAGGCGAAGGGCCAGATCTGGCCACCGTGGGTGTGGCCCGAGATCTGTAGATCGACCTGCATGACCCGAGCGCGCTCGAAGCTGGCGGGATCGTGGGCCAGTAGCACCACGGGGCGATCCGGATCGCGATCGCCAAGGGCTTGCGTCAGGTCTTCGGAGGAGCCGCGCACCCAGTCGCCGCGGTGGTCGTCGACGCCGGCCAGATCGAAGGCTCCATCGCCTTCGCCGATCCGCACGCGCTCGTTGCGGAGCGGCCGGATCCCGAGCTCGGAGATCCGCGCCAGCCAGGGCTCCAGGCCGGAGTAGTAGTCGTGATTCCCGGTGACGAAGTAGACGCCGTGCGGGGCCGAGAGCTTGCCGAGGGGCTCCACCTCTTCGCGAAGCTGACGCACGCTGCCGTCCACCAGATCACCGGTCAGGGCGACCAGGTCGGGAGCCAGGCGGTCCACCTCCGCGACGAGCCTCTCGGCAAACTCGCGCCGGAGGATCGGCCCGATGTGGATGTCGCTGAGCTGGACGATCCGGAAGCCGTCGAGTGACTGCGGCCAGCGCTCGATCGTCACCTCGACCCGACGCACCGAGGGAAGGGCCAGCGCCGCGCGCAGACCGACGACGGTCGCCGCGGCGACCACGCCGACCACGCCGATGGCGCGAATCCGAGCCGCACCCTCGGCGGGTCCCGCTCCCAGGAGCCAGAGCAGACCGTCGGTGACACCCAGCATCACCACCGTCAGCCACAGAACGCCCATCCACAACAGCGGAATCCAGGAGAGCCACAGGAGCGCTGGGGGGCGGTAGAAACGCTCCGCCACGGGCTGGAACACCATGCCGAACCCGAGCATCCCGATGACCCAGAGCAGAGTGCTGCGAGCGGAACCGCTGAGACCGCAATCGAGCACCAGTCGGGTCGCCACGTAGACGTGCGCGGCGGCGAGGAGTCCGATCGCGATCGCGAGAATCGCGAGAACCATGCCGACCCGCCTCATCCGCCTTCCTCGAAGCTCTCCGGTGCCAGCTCGAAGCCCTCGAACCGAAACGCCGGGGACACGGTGCAGCCGACCAGGGTATAGCCCTCGGGTGGCCCGGCCCGGCTTCGGGCGCTCTGCCAGGCACCGGCGGGAACCACCAGCTGCGGGCGCTCTCCCCGCGCCAGGTCGCTGCCGAGCATCCCTTCGGTCGCCACGCCACCGTCGCGGATGCGGATCTCCAGCGGCGAGCCCGCGTAGAAGTGCCAGATCTCAGTGGCATCGACGCGATGCCATTTCGACACTTCACCGTGTCGGAGCAGGTAGTAGATGGCGGTCCCCAAACCCCGGCCGCCACCCTCGGGAACGTCACGCCAGGTCTCCTTGAAGTAGCCCCCTTCCGGGTGCCGACGGAGCCCCAGAGCTTCGATGATCTCGCTAGCGGTCACGGCGAGGGAGAGGATCGCACAGAGGTGAGGAAACGCGACGAAGCCTTAGGAGCCATCCTGCACCCCGGTGAGGGAGAGTTGCCGCTCCCTGAACCCCTTTACCTTTAGTTTCGCCGGGTTTCGCCGATACGGCGCGGAGAAACAGCCACCGCATGGGGGGATCAGCCATGCTTCGATACCTGCGCACCTCGCTCGCCGCACTCGCCGTCGTCGGCATGCTCGCGATTCCGGCGGGCTCGGCGTTCGCCGGCACCAACATCGATTCGCTGGAGCACGCAAAGGCTCCGCCGATGGTCGACCTCATGCTGATGCGGCCGCTCGGCCTGGCGATGCTCGCGGTCAGCGCGGCGCTGTGGGTTCCCGCACAGGGGGCCACGATGATATTCAGCCCGCGGGACTGGAGGCTGCCCATCGAGTACATGCTCAAGAAGCCGGCGGATTTCGTCTTCAGAGATCGGCTCGGCTCACACTAGCGGCGAGTCCACTCGAGACGGCCGACCGCCTGGCGCGGTCGGCCGTCTTGCGTCTTCAGATCACCAGCCCCGCAAGTCGACGGACCAGCTATCCACCACTTCGTCTCCCGAGACGATCCGCATCGACTCGTGGTAGGCGACGGTGGGATCCACGTGGGCCGGCCACACCCGGACGCGCTCCCCCAGCCGCAGCGGGCGTTCCGGGGCGAAGGTGGTGTGCTCGTCGGAGCAGAACCACACCTTCGCGCCCTCGATGGTCGGATTGCCGTGATCCATCCCCAGGGACTTGAGACCGCAGTCGGCGACCGCGAACTGCGCGGACACGGAGATCACCGTCGCCAGGACCGAGAGCGCGCTCCGGAAGGGAAGTCCGAGCTTCGCGTAGGCCGTGTCCATCAGGGCATAGGAGCCCGCCTGAATCTCGGTGGCGAGCCGGTTCATGTCGTAGCTCCCGGTGCCGCCCGCCGAAATGATCTCACCACCGACCCGCGCGTGCGCGTGAGCGAGCAGCGCCATGGCCTCGTCCACGCCTCGGCTGCGGGCCGCGCGGTCCTCGACCCTCATCAGGTGGCCCTCGTAGCCCATCACTCCGCGTACGACGAGACCGCGGGAGCGGGCCAGGTCGGCGATGCGAGCGGCGTCTTGCGGGGAGCAGCCGCAGCGCGGTAGCCCGACGTTCACGTCGACCAGCACCTCGGCCACGCCGCCCTCCGCGGCGGCGACCACCGTGGCCTCGGAATCCACCGCCACGGTGACCCGTGCATCGAGCGCCGCGAGACGCCGGGCATCCAGCACCTCGTTGGCGAGAAGAAGGTCCTCCCCAAGTCCCGCGGCCGCCATGCCCTCGACCTCGCGGATCGTCGCGCAGGTGAAGCCGCGGTGGCCGAGCTCGGCCTGGCGTTTCGCCAGGGCGGTGCACTTGTGGGCCTTCACGTGGGGCCGAAGGCGGGGACCGGGAAGCGCCTCGGCCATGGTTCGAAGGTTGAACTCGAGGGCATCGGCGTCCACCAGGAGTGCCGGGGTGGGGAGCTCGGAGAGCTGCATCGGACTGTCTTCTCGCCTCCAGGCAAGGGGGACGGGATTGTATCACCCCCGGGGAGGCAGCTCGATCCGCCGTGGAGCTGGCGAGGTGGTAGCCTTGCGCGCCATGGTCGCGCTCGAGCTCGCCTCCGTCAGCAAGCGCTACGGATCCCGCACTGCTCTGTCCAACGTGAGCCTGACGGTGGCGAGCGGGTCCGCCGTCGGCCTGCTCGGACCGAACGGGGCGGGCAAGACCACCGCGCTGCGCCTGCTGCTCGGCTTCACCAGGCCGAGTGGCGGAGGCCTCCTGCTCCATGGCCACGACCCCATGGCGTCAGCGGCTCGCGAGGGGGTCGGCTATCTGCCCGAGCGACTCATCCTTCCCGGGCGCATGAGGGTGCGCCACTTCCTCCGGCTGCACGGATCCCTCGCCGGTCTCGTCGGCGCGAACCGAGACGAGGAGGTCGACGAGGTCATGGACCTCATGGGCATCGCCGATCGGGCCCGCGATCGGCTCTCGGGTCTCTCGAAGGGACTGCTCCAGCGGGTGGGATTCGCCCAGGCCTTCCTGGGCAAGCCGAGGCTCCTGCTCCTCGACGAGCCGACTTCCGGCCTCGACCCCATCGGGGTCCGAGATGCCCGGGACTGGATCGCGGGCGCCCGAGAGCGGGGCTGCACGGTGCTGGTGAGCTCCCACATCCTCTCGGAGGTGGAGCGCACTTGCGATCAGGTCGCCATCCTCCACGAGGGCCGGGTGGTAGCGAGTGGTCGCCTCGATCAGGTGGTGGGGGCGGACGAGAGTCTCGAGGATGCCTTCCTGCGGCTGGTGAGCGGATGAGACTTTCTCCGCTGACACAATTCCGCACCCTGGCCGGCGAGGCGATCCTCGACGCGGTGCGCCGGCGCATCGTGGCGGCAGTCGCCGTCGTCTCGCTGCTCTCGCTGATGCTCGTCGACACCTGCACCACCTGCAGCGGCGGAGAGGTCGTCGTGAACGGCGAGGTGAGGGAGATGGTCCACATCGCGGGCTGGACGGGAACCGTCACCTTCGTGGTCCTCGGTCTCTGGAGCATCATCCTCGCCGGCGTCCTCGCCTCGGAACACCTGGCCCAGACCTTCGCGGACGGCTCCGCGACTCTCACTCTGGCCCGTCCGGTCGGACGCGGCACCTTCGCCCTCGCACGTCTGGCGGGATCCCTCGTCATCGCCGTCGTCACCGGGGCCGTCTTGCTCGGCGGAACCGCTCTGTTCCTCAACGCGCGAAGCGGCCTGCCGACCGGCCCGGCTCTGGTGGCCGGCGTCTCTTGCGCCGTGGGCGCCGTCACCCTCGCCGCCCTCGCAATGACGGCCTCCCTCTACCTTCCGCGCATCGCCACCGTGTTGCTGGTCTTCGTCGCGACCGGCGCCACGACCCTGGCGAATCTGCTCGCCATGTTCCGCGACTCCACCGACGGAGTGATGGGCGCGATCGATCTCTTCGGCCCGCCACTTTGCACGTCGATCGCCGTGGCACTATCGCCATGGATCGACGAGGTCAGCATTCCCGGCTCGCCGGAGGAGATCGCGATCCGGCACGCCTTCTGGGCCGCCGCCAGCATCGCCTTGCTCGTGGCCGTCTTTCGGAGGGTAGAGCTTCGGGACTAGCCACGGGGACGTTGTTGAACGTTCAACTTCTCGACTAGAGTCGAGAAGTTGAACGTTCAACAACGTCCCCGGAGACGAACGTGAGCCAGGCCTCGCGCTTCTTGTCACGTCCGGAGACGACGTCGAAGAACGCCTCCTGGAGGGTCTTTGCGACGGGGCCGCGCTTGCCTTCGCCGATGCGCCTGTGGTCGATCTCGCGGATCGGCGTTACCTCGGCAGCGGTACCGGTCAGGAACACCTCGTCGGCGACGTAGAGCTCGTCTCGGGTGATGGAGTCCTCCACCACGGGCATGTCCTTGCCCCGCGCGATCTCGATGACCGATGCCCGGGTGATCCCCTCCAGGACGGTCTGGAGGGGCGGCGTCCGGATCACCCCGTCGCGAACCGCGAAGAGGTTCTCCCCGCTCGCCTCGGACACCAGCCCCTGGGTGTCCAGCATGATCGCCTCGTCATAACCGTCGAGGAGCGCCTCGCGCTTGGCGAGAATCGAGTTCACGTAGTCTCCGCAGGTCTTCCCCTTGGTCATCTTCGCGTTCACGAAGTGGCGGGTGAAGGTGGAGACCTTGGCGCGGATACCCCGCTCCATTCCCTCTTCGCCCAGGTACTTGCCCCAGGGCCAGACGGCCACGGCCACGCGGATGGGGTTGTCTGCCGGGTTGAGGCCCATGGCTCCCCCGCCCACGAACACGAGCGGCCGGATGTAGCCCTCCGCCAGGCGGTTGGCGCGCAGGGAGTCCAGCACCGCCCCGATGATTTCTTCGCGCGTGTAGGGGATGCGCAGCAGGTTGATGTGGGCGGACTCGAACAGGCGGCGAATGTGCTCGGTGAGACGGAAGACGGCCGAGCGCCCGTCGTCGGTGCGGTAGCAGCGAATGCCCTCGAAGACGCCGAGTCCGTAGTGGAGGGTGTGGGTCAGGATGTGGACGTTCGCATCGTCCCAGTCCACCATCCGCCCATCGAGCCAGATCTTGTCTCCGGTGATGCCAGACTCGCTCGCCATTCCGTCGTCTCTCCGCCGGGGTCAGCGGCGGAGAATCCGCCTCACGAGCCCCCTCGACTTCTCGCGCCGCATGTGCAACAACCGCAGCTCTCGAAGCGCTTCCACGCAATCGGGATCGAGCTGCACCGCGCGAAGGAACACTTTCTCCGCAAGCCTCTCGCGGTTCGCAGCCTTGTACAGGCGACCCAAGAACAGGTAGGGCTTTTCGCGACCAGGCGCCAGCTTGCGCCCCCGAAGGACGTGGTGCAGGGCCTCCTTGAGGCGGCCGGGCGCGTCGGGATCCATGAGGTAGAGCGCCCATCCGTAGTAGGCGTGGTACTCGCCCTCCTCCGGGTAGGCGCGCACGGCGTTCTCGAAGTGGGCGGCTGCCTCCTGGTAGCTCTTCTTCCTCAGGCAGGCCGCGCCCTTCTGGAACTCGAGCTCGGCCTTGAGGGCCCGGTACCCTTCCTCGAGCTCCACCGCATCCCGGGCCTGGTGGTTGCGATCCCGCAGGTACTCCAGGCGCCGGGGCCGATCCGCGAGGGTCTCGTTGGCTCGGGCGATGAGGCCGAAGACCTCCTCGGCGAGAAGCCTGACCGGGTCACTGGCGCCGCTGAAGCGGTCCGGGTGGGTGCGCTTGGCGAGATCCACGTAAGCCTTGCGGATCTCCTCCTCCCTTGCGGTGTCCGGAACCCCGAGGATCTCGAAGTAGTCGCGGCCTCGCAGCTTCTCCGCCATCTCGGTCAGCTCGACGCGGAGCCCCTCATCGCCGCGATCGCGGCTCTCCGCGCGCGGCGCGGGGACTGCGGAGCGCCTCGCCCCACGCAGAGCCGGCGGTCGCCGGGTCGGCTGCGCAGCCCGCGACCCGTGGCCCGGCCCGGTCCGGGTGCGGGCGGGGGTGCCGCGGAGTTGGATCAGCTCGAGGGTGATCAGTCCGTAGAGCGCGCGTCGGGTCGCCTCGTCCCGGTCCAGCAGCTCACCGAGCTGCCTGGTAGCGTCGAGGCCGTTCAGCAGCTCCTCCTCGCTGGTGTCGAGCCTGATGTCCTGGAAGCGGTAGAAGGGGCTCTCTCCCCGGGCAGGGTACCGATCGGCCCGCCCGCGGAGGAATCCATCGACCACATCCATCGGCAGCCGGAAGCTCACCCCGTCCATGACGATGTTGGCCGGACTGCACTTGAGGGAGAGGGCATTGGCATCGCACAGGCGCGCTCCCTGCTTGAATCGGAAGCGCCCCGTGCACCAGGCGAAGATCTCGAAGAGCTTCTCTTCGGCCTGGCTTCGCAGAGCCGCCGCGAGGTCCTCCTGGTCGAGCATGTGCATGGCGATCAGGATCTGACCCTGCATCCCCTCGCCACGCTTCACCCGCCGAAGCGACTCGTGCAGCACGTCCCAGGTGATCTTCCCGGTGGCGACGAGCAGGTTTCCCAGGCACTCGTTCACCAGGTTCGATCGCACCGCCACCGGGTGTCCTTCGTCGATCTCGAGCTGCTTCTTCTTCTTGCCGGACTGGAGCTGGAGCACGCCCGTGGCGCGGAGACCGTGGAGGTGGTGGAGCAGCGCGGGAAAGGGAACCTCCTGGAAGGAGCCGGAAAGCGCCATCGGTCCGCTCGCCTCGGCGCCGAGCCGCGGTCGACGCCGGGTTTGCTGAGTGCCCAAGCCGATCTGCTTCGAGACGAGCTCCAAGATCTCCGCCAGGGGCACCGGCTTGGTGAGCAGCGCGTCGGCATGGAGCCGGTCCGCCCGATCCCGGTAGCGCGGCGTCATGGTGCAACCGGAGAGCAGCACCACCGGAATCTGGCCACGGGGGCTTCCATCCTTGCGGATGGCTTCGAGCACCTCGAAGCCGTCGCGCTTCGGAAGCAGGATGTCGAGCGTGACGAGATCCGGCGAGCACTCGCGCACCTTGGTCAGGGCGGTCTCGCCATCGTGCGCCATCTCCACCCGGTAGCCCTCGCTGCGAAAGGCTCGCGAGAGGATCTGGCAGAAGCTTCGGTCGTCGTCGATGCAGAGGATCGTCGCAGTCAAGCCGGGGGGGACCTCCTGGCGGTTCTATCGTCCTTCCCCGTACCCCGACTTGAAGCATGAATCCGGTGCGAAGTCAGCCACCCGCAGGCGAGGTGCATCAGGAGTGCATAAGAGACGCAAGAGAGGTGCTGTAGGGCTCGCGGGCGACGCCTCGCTCGGTGACGATCGCATCGACGAGCGCGGCGGGGGTGATGTCGAAGGCCGGGTGGCGAACGGGCACGCCCTTGGGAACGATGGGGCGCCCGGCGAACTCGGCGACCTCTTCTCTCCCGCGCTCCTCGATGGGAATGTCACCTCCTCTCGCCGTGCCGAGATCGATGGTGGAAAGCGGCGCCGCGACGTAGAAGGGGATGCCGTGTTGCCGGGCCAGCACCGCGAGGCCGTAGGTGCCGATCTTGTTGGCCACATCGCCGTTGGCGGCGATGCGATCGGCGCCCACCACCACCAGATCCACTTCTCCGCTCTGCATCAGGTGAGCGGACGTGTTGTCGGTGATGACGGTGACCGGGATCCCGTCGCGATCGAGCTCCCAGGCGGTGAGCCGTGCCCCCTGGAGGAAGGGACGCGTCTCGTCGGCGAGTACCGACACGCGGCGACCCGCTTCCACCGCCGCGCGCACCACGCCGAGCGCGGTGCCGAAGCCCGCCGTGGCGAGGGCACCGGCGTTGCAGTGGGTGAGGATGCGAGCGCCATCGGGAACCAGGGGCAGGCCAGATTGGCCGAGGGCGCGGCAGGTGGCGACGTCCTCGTCGAGAATCACCTGGGCCTCACGCACCAGGCGATCGCGAAGCGACGACACACTCGACCCCGGCGCGGCGATTTCCGCATCGATGGCGTCGCCCATACGACGGAGAGCCCAGAACAGGTTCACGGCCGTGGGCCGCGTGCGCGAGAGCCGCTCGATCGCAGCCTGGAGATCCCCCTTCAAGTCGGACAGGTCCCGGGCCGGGCTGGTGACGGCGCAGCGCGCGACACCCAGAGCCGCGGTACAGCCGATCGCCGGTGCGCCGCGGACCGCCAGTGACTCGATGGCCCGGGCGATCTCCTCCACGCTGGTGAGGGTGAGATAGATCTCCTGGCCGGGAAGCCTGCGCTGATCGAGAAGCTGGACGCCCTCTCTCGACCAGCGGACCGTGAACCACGCCTGCTTCACCGGCGCGGCTCCCGGGGTTTCCCTCTCAGAATCTCATCGAGGGCGTCGATCACCTGGCTTCCCGCCCCCTCGCCGAGACGCTCGTCGATCTCGCGCTCCCACTTCTCGCGGTGTCGTTCGGTGGCGTAGAGGGCGGCGAAACGGAGCACCGCCTCGTCGGTGATCTCCACCCGCGGCGACTCGAGGGTCCCGGTCACCCGGGCCAGAGGGATCACGCGGGAGCGCCCTCGCCGGGCCTTCTGGCCGGCCGGGCCCTGATTCGCGATGGCACCGTCGATCTCGTCGTCGATGGTGAGTTCCCCGTGCAGGTCCAGCCGCTGGTCGAGGAGGCCGACGGCACCGCGCAGATCCACGGTGTAATGGCGGTACACGAGCCGGAGATCGTCGCTGCGCGCCAGCCCGCGCGCGATTCGCAGCGTTCCACCCAGGAACTGGAATTCGTCCTCGTAGAAGCGCTGGAGTGTGCTTCCACCCCGGAGCCGCCCGGCGAGCAGCGCTGCCTCCCCGGCATCTCCGAGACGCTCGAAGGTCTTCTCGAGCAGCGAGACACCCTTGAGGCGGCCGGGCTCGATGCCAAAGCGCACCGTTCCCTCGAGCGTCTCCGCGAGGGGCCGATCGGCGTCGAGGGGACCCGCCAGCGCGACGCGTAGCTCGAGGGGCCCCTGCAGCGTCTCCTTCCTGTCGGTGACGAGAGCGAGGAGCGCGCTCGAGTCGGCATCGTCGGCCTCCACCTCCGTCGTGAAGCGCGGGCGTCCCGCCAGCTCGGTCACCTCTACGGAGAGTCGGAGCTCCTGACCCGCGACCACTGCCACCAGCTTCTCACTGCGAATCCCCGCACCCGATCCCCTCAAGCCGCCGCGCAGCACGACCTCCTCGCCGTCGGGCCGCCGCAAGCGGAGGTCCTGCAGGTCGAGAGCGCCACGCACCTCCAGCGGCTCCGTCGCCAGGGCGAGACCCCGCAGCCCGAGCTCTCCGGCGGGGGCGTACTCCGCGAGCGCGGGGATCAACGCCTCCCAGCCGGCCAGGTCGAAAGGATCGGCGTCGACGACCGCACGAGTCCGCGCTCCGGTCTCCACCTGCACCTCCGCCTCGAAGTTGCGGATCTTGACCTGCGTGTCCTGGAGCCCGATGTGACCGTCGGGTCCCGTAACGATTCGGCCGGTGGCGGTCGCCGCCGTCCCGCGCCCCTTCCGGAACGCGGCGCCGTACTCCATCTCCGCATCGGTCGCATCCAGCTCGAAGCTCCCGGTCGCGTCTCCGAGCCCTCCCTCGAGATCGGCCCGGATCTTCATCTGACCCCGGATCACCAGGTCTTCGAAGGCCAGCTCTCCATCCCGGAGGAGCGCGTCCACGACGACGCCCTCCACCTCCCGCGCCGTCCCGCGGGCGGAGACCGCTCCGCTGACGGCACCGCTGACCCGCTGCCCCTTTGCCAGGTAGGGCGCCGCCGGGTCGAGGACGACATCTTCCAGCCGAAGATCGATACGGAACGCCCCCTCGATCTCCGCTTCGCCGTTCGCCCGGAAAGAGCCCCCGCTCAGCAGGGCTCCGCTGAGCTCGAAGTCGATGGGATCCTCCAGGGATTTCCCGGTCGCGATGGCGGCGATATCCCGAAGCTCCCAGGTGATCGGGGGCGAGACCGTGCGGTCCTCCAGGAGCAAGCGGCAGTCCTTCAGCGCGACCTGGCGAACCGCCAGTGCGAAGCCTTCGGCGTCCTCGCCGGGCTCCGATTCCTCACCCCGCGACGGAGACGGCGCGGCGTCTCCGCGCTTCGGCGCCTCCGAGGCGGCCGCTTCCCGCGGAAGCTCGATGCCGCTGGGTGTGCGGACCAGGCGAACCGTGGCGCCATCGACCACCAGGGAATCGACCACCACGGTCCGGGCCAGGAGCGGAGCGAGCGCGATCTCGAGCTCGACCCCGGCGGCCTCGAAAACGGGAGGCGAGCCGCCGGGTGCCCCCTTCACCTCGGGCTCTCTCACCACGAGACGAGGTGGCAGCAGGGCGAAGTCCAGCTCGCCGTAGCGGATCTCCCTGCCCGTGGCCTCCCGGGCCGCGTCCTCGATGCGGGCGCGGGCTGCGTCACTGCGCACCAGTCGGGGAAGGGCGACGGCGAGAGCGATCAGCGCCGCGACGACCAGCACCACCACAATCCCTGCGAGGCGGATGGCGAGACGCACTGGCTACTCCTCGAGTTTTCGCGCCAGGATCTCGCGGACCCGGCCCGGATCCGCCTTGCCCTGGGTCTTCTTCATGACCTGTCCCATCAAGAAATTCACCAGCTTCTCGTCACCCTGGGCGTAGGCCCTGGCGACGTCCGGGTTGGCGCCGATCACCTCGTCGGCGACCGATTCGAGAAGCCCGTCATCCGAGACGGCCCCCAGTCCCCGCTCCTGCACCAGCGCCTCGGGGTCGCCGCCCTGCTCTGTGAGCTCGGCGATCAGACCCCTGGCGCTCTTCGCGGTGACCCGTCCCTGGTCCACCATCTCGATCAGCCGGGCCAACGCCTCGGGCGTGATGGCCGCCTGCTCGATCTCGATCTCCCGCTCCTTCAGCGCGGCGAGCAGATCGCGAAGCATCCAGTTGGCGACGCTCTTGGCCGTGCCGTGAGCGCGTGCCGCCGCCTCGAAAAAGTCCGCCAGGGACCGGCTGGCGCTGAGCAGACCGGCTTCCTGGGCGGAGAGGCCGTATTGGCTCTCGAAGCGCATCCGCTTCTGGTCGGGCAACTCGGGCAGCTCGGCGCGGATCTTCTCGATCCGATCCTCGCCGATCATCAGGGGAATCAGATCGGGATCCGGGAAATAGCGGTAGTCGTCCGCGTTCTCCTTGACTCGCATCACGAAGAGGCGATTGGCCTCGGCGTCGTAGCCCAGTGTAGCCTGCTGAATCACGCCTCCATGCTCGAGGATCTCCGCCTGCCGGTCGATCTCGGTGCGAATCGCATTCTCCACGAAGCGAAACGAGTTGATGTTCTTGGCCTCGGTGCGCGTACCGAACTCGGTGGATCCCCTGGGACGCAGCGAGACGTTCACATCGCAGCGGAACTGGCCCTTCTCGAGGTCCGCGTCGGAGCTCTCGATGTAGCGGAGAATCGCGCGAAGCGTGCGGAGATAGGCCCCGGCCTCCTCGGGAGAGCGCATGTCCGGCTCGGAGACGATCTCGATCAGCGGCACGCTGCTGCGGTTCAGGTCCACGTGGGTCTCGGTGGCCGCTCCGTCGTGAATCGACTTGCCGGCGTCTTCCTCCATGTGGATGCGGGTAATCCCGATCCGCCTGGTCTCCTTTCCGTCCACCTCGATCTCGATCCAGCCTCCGGTCGCGAGGGGCTTCTCGTACTGCGAGATCTGATAGCCCTTGGGAAGGTCGGGATAGAAGTAGTTCTTGCGAGCGAAGATCGAGTGCGCATGCACCTCGCAGTGGGTCGCGAGCCCGGTGCGAATGGCGTGCTCCACCGCCCTTTCGTTCAGGACCGGAAGCGCACCCGGGAGCGCGAGGCAGACCGGGCAGGTGTGATGGTTGGGATCGTCGCCGTAGCTGACGGCGCAGGAGCAGAAGAGCTTCGCCCGGGTGCGAAGATGAACGTGCACCTCGAGCCCGATCACCGCTTCGTAGTGGGGATGCACGTCGCTGCTCATGGTAGACCCGGAGGACGCTGCAGGTGAAAATCGGTGCGGCGCTGGAAGGCGTCTGCCACCCGAAGAGGCGTCGCGTCGTCGAGGGGCCGACCGAGGATCTGTAGCCCAACGGGCATCTGGTTGGCAAAGCCGCAGGGCACCGAGACACCGGGCAATCCCGCCAGGTTCGCCGACACCGTGAAGACGTCGGAGAGATACATGGTGAGGGGATCCGAGGTCTTCTCGCCGATGCGGAAGGCCGTCTCCGGTGTGGTCGGGGTGATCAGGATATCGCAGCCCGACAGCGCCTCGTCGAAGTCCCGTCGCAGCAGGGTGCGCACCTGCTGGGCCTTCCTGTAGTAGGCGTCGTAGTAGCCGGCGGAGAGCACGAAGGTCCCGAGAAGGATCCGTCGCTTCACCTCGGCGCCGAAACCCTCGCAGCGAGATCGCTCGTACATCTCGGTGAGCCCCCGGACACCCACCGCCCGCCGCCCGTAGCGCACCCCGTCGTAGCGGGCCAGGTTGCTCGACGCCTCCGCCGTGGCGATCAGGTAGTAGGTCGCGACGGCAAACCGGGTATGGGGAAGCGAGACCTCGCGCGTCTTGGCCCCCCCCGCCTCCAGCTCGGCCACCGCCTCGCGCACTCGCGCCAGCACTTCGATATCGACGCCCTCGGATGCGAAGTATTCACTGGGAAGTCCGATCACGAGACCGGAGACGTCGCCGCTGAGCGCACCGACACAGGATGTCGCCGACTCGGGAAGAGAGGTGGAGTCCCGGGGATCGTGTCCGGAGATCACGTCCAGGACCGACGCACAGTCCGCTGCGGTGTGGGCAAAGGGGCCGATCTGATCCAGGGAGGAGGCGAAGGCCACCAGGCCGAATCGAGAGACCCGCCCGTAGGTCGGCTTCATTCCCACCACGCCCGTGAATGCGGCGGGCTGCCGGATGGATCCGCCCGTATCGCTTCCGAGAGCGACGGGGACGATGCCGGCGGCGACCGCCACCGCGGAGCCGCCCGAGGAGCCCCCCGGCGACCGCTCGGGATCCCAGGGATTGCGACTGGTCCCGTAGGCCGAGTTCTCCGTGGAGGAGCCCATGGCGAACTCGTCCATGTTGGTGCGCGCCACCACCACGGCGCCGGCCTCGCGCACCCGCGCCACCGCCGTGGCGTCGAAGGGAGACTCGTAGCCCTGGAGGATCTTCGAGGCGCAGCCCGCCTTCTCACCGGCCTGTGCCAGATTGTCCTTGAGGGCAATGGGAATGCCGTCCAGCGGCGATCGCACCGCACCTCGGGCGCGGCGCTGGTCCGCCTCGGCGGCCTCGGCGCGGGCGTCCTCCTCCCGGATCGCGAGCAGCGCGTGCAGCCCGGGTTCGACGGCCTCGGCCCGGGCCAGGGCGCGATCCACCAGCTCGACCGACGACACCGCGCCCGCGTCGAGGGCGCTTCGCAACCCGGACAGGGTTCCGAGCGGCTTGCTCACGGTCGCTACCCCTCGTCCTCGCCCTCGAGGACCTTGGGTACCGCGAAGGCGGAACCGTCCCGTGCCGGGGCGTTGGCGACGGCCGTCTCGGGAGGGTACGAGGTCCCCGGTCGATCCTCACGCAGTGGTGTCGCCATCGGAATGACGTGGGAAGTCGGCTCGACCTGGCTGGTGTCGAGGGTACCGAGCAGCTCCACGTACCCGAGGATCGACTCGAGGTCGGAGGCCATCGCCACCGCCTCCTGCGGAGAGAGCCGCAGCCGCGCCAGATGCGCGATCCGTTCGACCTCCTCCCGGGTCATGCGGGACATGCGCGCAATGATACCCGATCTGGAACACAGCTTTCGCTGCCAAGGATTCATCAGGTCGAGTGCGGTTGCCCGCGCGGCCGCCTACCAGATCCCCGGGAGCAGGCGATGGCGCGTGCGCGCCGCGTACTCCTGGTATCCGGCGAGCTCTTCGCGCAAGGTGCGGTCCTCGAGGGCGGTCCGCGCGGTGAAGAGGAGTGCGCCGGCGACCACGGGCGCGAACGCCCAGAGCGAGCCCAGGATGAGCGGCGAGGTCAATCCGCCGACGATCGCCGCCAGGTAGCCCGGATGCCTGACGATCCGGTACGGCCCCGAGGTGACCACCCGATGCCCGCGGTCGGTCTGGATGCGGACCAGCAGCTCGAAATGCTCGTTCACCGCCATGGCCCAGGCCCCGAGGAGATACGCGAGCAGCATCACCGCCAAACCGGCGTACATGCCGGCAAGCGGTACTCGAGCCGCGCCGCTTCGCCCCACGTCGAGCCCCACCACGACCGGCGTCACGAAAGCGAGGACCAGCCAGAGGGCGACGAAGACGCGGTCGTAGGTCTTGGCATTCGCGCCCATCCTTCCGCGTCTCTCGAGGATCACCGGGTTCACCGCCCTGAGGACGGCCGCCGTCAGCAGCTCGCCGGCCAGGACCGCGCCGAGGTAGACCCAGGCCCGCACCCAATCGATGCGCCCCGCGCTGGCGAAGAGCAACAGCCCGAAGAGCAGCGTCGAGAAGACCCGTCCGAGGACGTATCGCACTCCGTTCCTCCACCGCGGTGGCACCGGCTGACCATCTTACGCCGAGCGGGATCCGGCCCGCACGGAGGCCCCGCAGACCTCACATGGCCGAGTCAGCGGACTCCGCACGCTTCGCAGAAGCGCGCCTCGGGTCCGGCGCGATGGCTGCAACGCGTGCAGCGCTGCGCGGCAGCGGTCATCGAGACCTCCGGAACTCGGCTCTCCCTGCGAAACCGGCGGACGAGCGCACTCTACTGGCGCGAGTGTAGGATAGCAGCAGGATGGGCGAGCGGACCAAGGGCTGGTGGCGCCTGGTCCCCGAGGTGCGACGGGGCGAGCGCGAGCGCTTCCTCTTCTTCTTCGCGCTGTTGGGCGTGCTCAACCTGGCGCAGATGATGGGCTTCGCCGGCGCCGAGGCGCTCTTCCTGGGGCGCGTCGGGGTTGCCCAGTTGCCGCTCGCCTTCATCGGCGCCTCCGCGACCACCGTGCTGTTCTCGCTCGCCTACGCGAGCATCGTTGGACGCGTCCGCAACGACGTGCTCTTCGCCTGGATGCTGGCGGGCGCCGCTGCACTCCTGCTGGCGGGCGCCGCGGGTGCCACACGCGACGCGGCCTGGGCGCCGGCGGCACTCTTCATCCTCTTCTTCGTGACGCAGGCGATCTTCCTCACGCACTTCATGACCTTCGCCGGCGATTTCTTCGACACGCTGTCAAGCAAGCGCATGTTTCCGCTCTTCACCATCGGCTCGAGCCTCGGGGGGGCACTGGGCGGCGGCCTGGTCGTCCTGGTGCTCCGGATCGCGCCCGCGGAGAGCCTCATCCTGTGCTGGGCCGCCGGCCTCGGGGCCAGCGCCGCCCTGCTGCGCGCGGCACGGCGAAGCCTGCGCCGTTGGGGCCCGCTGGAGCTCGATGAAGCCGACGAGACCTCGGTCGAGGGGATCCGCGGCGCACTCCGGTACCTGCGACGCTCGCCCTTCAGCCGCTGGCTCGTGCTCTCGGTCTTGGGCATGGTGCTGGCACTCTCCCTGAGCCAGTACCTCTACTCCGACATCTTCGCCGGCACCTTCCCCGATGCGGACGCGCTCGCCGCTTTCTTCGGCATCTACCTCTGCGTGACGAACGCCGCCGAGATCCTCGTGGAGCGCTACGCCACGCCGTGGCTGATCCGACGCCTGGGCGTGGCCAGCGCCAACCTCGTGCACCCCGCACTGACCGTGGCGTCGTTCGCAGTTCTGGCCGCCGACTACCGGCTGCCGGCGGCGATCGCCGCTCGAGCCAACCGCGAGCTGCTCGAGAACGCGCTCTCGATGCCGGTGCGGAACCTGGTCTACAACGCGATCCCGCTGCGCTTCCGCGGGCGGATGCGGGTCTTCCTCGAGGGCATCGTCCTCTACTCGGGGATGTCGGTGGCGGGCCTCTTGCTGCTCTTCGTGGGCAGGCCGGATCCCCTGTGGCTGTGCGGCGTCGGCGGGGCCACCGCAATCCTCTACCTGCTCGCCAACGCGCGCGTGCGCAGGGCCTACGTCGAGACGCTGGTCGGCGAGCTTCGCGCCGGCCGGCTCGAGCTCTCGGACGTGGGCGAGGAGCTGGGGGGGGGCGAGGTGACGCGCCTGGGAGAGCTGTGGGAGGCGCTGCTCCCGACCACCAGCGAGCACCCCGCCAGCGAGGTGCTCCAGTTGGCGCCGCTCCTGGCGCGGCGCGGGGCAACCGCGCCGCTGGTGCGCGCGGCCACGCAGGTGAATCCCCGCGTGCGTCGCGCTTGCGTCGCGGCCCTGGGCGCGGTGCGGGGGGAGCCGGCTTTCTCCACGCTCCTCACCGCGCTCGGGGACCCGGACGCCGACGTGCGTCTCGCCGCGCTGCAGGCGCTTCGCGGCTGCCCCCCGGAGGATCGCGCCCGCGCCCGGCGCGCGTTCGAGGGCTGCCTGGCCGACGCCGACCCCCGCGTGCGCGCCGAGGCCGCTTTGCTGGCACCGGCCGCGGGTCGCGGGCTGCTCGAGGAGATGGCCGGTTCCCCCAACGCCGCGGAGGCAACCGCCGTATTCGCCCGGCTGCCGGCGAGCCGGCGCGCCCTCGCCGCGGTGCGCCTCGGCGATGCCGACGCGGCCATCCGCGCCGCCGCGCTCGCCTGCCTGGCGCGCCTTCGGGCGGACCAGGAGCTGCGGAAAGCGGATCTCGAAGCCGCGCTCGAAGACCCCGACCCGGCCGTGCGCCGCGCGGCCGCGGACGCGCTGGCGGTCCGCGGTGATTCGAACGCGAGCCGGGCGCTGGCCAGCGCCCTCGACGATCCGCTGCGCGAGATCCGCACGCACGTCGCCGCACGGCTGAGCGGGTTCGGCGACGCCGGCGTCATCGCCGCCGAGCCCTACCTCCGCAACGTCGGGCCGTGGACGGTCGACGCGGCGCTCGAGGCGGTCTCGCTCGCCGGCACCCCCCGCGCGCGGGAGGTGCTCACGCGCGAGCTGCGCGCGCGCGTGAGACGCGCCTGGGAGAGCCTGCTCGCCGTCCAGGCGCTCGGGGAGGTCGAGAGCCTTTGGCTGCGTGCCCTGCGCCTCGCCCACCAGGATGCCCTCGCGCGCAGCTACCGCACGGCCTTCCGCATCCTCGAGCTGCTCGAGGGTGTCTCCCTCATGCGCAGCGTCGAGCGCGCCCTGCGGCTGGGCCGGCGTCGGGCGCGCGCGGACGCACTCGAGGTGATCGCCAACCTCGGGGACCGCGAGGCCTCGGAGCTCCTGGTGCTGATGCTCGACGAGGGCGCGCTCCCGGATAAGATGAGAGGGGTGGCCGGCTACGTCCGCCCGCCGCGCGACCGCGACGAGGTCGTCTCCATGGCGGAGGCATCCTCGGATCGCTGGATCGGCCGCGCGCTGCGGGCGCGGGACGAGGCCGCGGTCACCGATCGGAAGACCATGGAAAGACTGCTGGCGCTGCGGCAGGTCCCGCTCTTCGCCCACCTGAGCCTCGATCAGCTCGAGGTCATCCACCGGGCGATGAAGACCGTGCAATACGTCGAGGGCGAGGTGATCGTGTGCGAGGGCGAGCCCGGCACCGAGCTCTTCGTGCTGCTCGACGGCGAGGTCGAGGTCTATCGCGGGCGGGGCTCTTCGCAGCCGACGCTGCTCAACACGCTCCAGCCGGTGAGCTCCTTCGGCGAGATCGCGATCCTCGGCGGTGAGCGCCGCAGCGCCAGCGCGGTCGCCTCGCGCGACTCGACGCTGCTCTCACTCGGCGGCGAGCGCATCAAGGAGCTCATCCTGCAGATGCCCGAGATCTCGTTCGAGATCTTCCGCAGCCTGATCGACCGCATCCGGGTCGCGGAGCAGCGCGCCGAAGACAGTCGGGTCGACGAGCGCGAGCAGGGAGCCTGAGCCAGGATGGGCGGCGAAGACCCCCCGGTGTCTAGCCTGCGTTTCTCACCAGGGCGCGTAGCGAGCTGGTGAGAAATGCAGGCTACACCGGGAAGGCGCTCTCCAGATCGCGGAGCACGGCTTCCTCGCGGCGGGAGATGGAGCGCACGCCGAGGAAACCGCCGGCCGCCCCGGCGACCTCCCGGGCGCGGCCCAGGAGATCTTCGCGGAGTCCGAGCTGACCCTCGATGCTCAGCCTCGCACAGAGCGCGGTGACGAACTCGCGCCAGGCCTCGAAGACCCCCGGGGCCGGTCGCTCCTCGAGCCAGGCGCGCAGCAGGGCGTGACTCGGGCTGTCCTGCGCGATGCCCACGCTCTCGGCCCCCCGCAGCACCGCGCTGCGCTCCTCCGCATCGAGGTGCTCGTCCGCCCAGGCCACCCTCACCAGGGGGATCAGGATCAGCGCCGCCAGCGTCTCGGTGCGGATCCCGAGCCCGGCGAGCGTCTCGGATAGCGACGGATCGAGCACCCGGTCCGCGCCGGCGCCCGGACCGCCGTCGACGAGGGGAGGAAAGATCGAGGGAGCGCCGAAGAAGGCCTCGTCGAGGGCGGACTCCCTGGTCCGGAGCGCCAGGCGAGCGGCGAGGGTCTTGTTCAGGTTGCCGTGCACCGTGGCCGCGACGCGCGGGTAGTGACGGCCGAGTTGCTCGAGGCATTCCCCCGAGAGGCGCAGCATCCGCGCGTCCTGCTCGACGTCGCAATGGACCGCGTGCTCTCCTTGGAAGAAGCCCACTTCTCCGACGCTCTCGCCGCGACGGTAGTGCCCGAGGGCCACCTCCCCCTCCTGACGGCTCACCCAGGTGCGGACCTCTCCGCTGATCATCACGTAGAGCCCGCTCCCCGGCTCTCCGGCCTGAAAGACCCTGCGGCCGGCGGGTGCGTCGATCAGGCGGCCCATCAGCGCGACGATCCGGGCCTGGGCGGCGGAGAGCCCGTCGAATATCTTGATCGAGCGATGGGGCTCCGGGCCGAGATCGAGAGAGAGGAGGTCCCACAGCGTCACGATCCGCACCCGGCTGCAGAGGGCCGGTGTCAGCACCATGTCCGTCGCCCAGGCGAACGCCAGGGAAAAGGCGGCGAGCACACCCAGCTCGGCCTGGGTGCGGAACTCGGAGAGGGTGAGACACAGGAAGCCCGCGCAGAGCGCAGCGGTGGTGTAGGTCACCGGGCGTCCGACGGACGAGAGCGCCGCCGCCGTGGCGCGCTCCTCGTCGCCGAGTCGCTTGGCGTCGCGGATGAAGCGAGCGAAGTAGTGGATGGTGTCGTCGACGGCAATCCCGACGACCATCGGCGCGATCAGACCGGTACCCGTGTTCAGGCTGACGCCGCTCCAGCCCAGCGCGCCGAAGTAGGCCGCGACCGGAATCACGTTGGGTACCAGGGCGATCAGCCCGATGCGAAGGGACAGGAAGAGCAGCGCCAGGATCGCGTAGATGATGCCGAAGGCGGCCACCACCGAGAGCGCCTGGCCGCGGATGATCCCGTCCAAAGCCCGGTTGAGGACCACGGAGATACCGGTCACTCGACCCTGCAGCCGCTCCGGGAGGGCGGCGAGCCGCTCCTCGATCCGCCGGGTGAGCACCTCGACCTCGTCCGAGTCGACCACGCGCGCACGGACCTGGACGGTCGTGGTCCGGTAGCCGGCCTCCACGAAGCGGCGAAGCTCCGGACTCGAACCGAAGAGCAGCAGCTGGCTCACCAGCCGGCGGCGCTCCGGGATGACGAGATGATCCGGATCGTTCTCGTGGAAGCTCCGGTTGAGGAGCCTCACGTAGTCGGCGAGAGAGGTGGTGCCGCCGATCTCCGGCTGCGCCTCCAGCCACTGCTGGAGCGCTTCGATCTCCTTCAGATTGGCGGGCTCCAGGAATGCGTCCCGGGCGTCGGATTCGAGGACCACGAAGAAGGGGTTCGCCCCCTCCAGGTGCTGGTTCACCGCCTCGAAGTGCACCCGCACCGGAGCGTCCGGCGGGAACTTGCTGATCTGCTCGGTACCGATTCGGATCGCGGTGCCGCCGAACAGGGCCAGCGCGAAGAGCGCACCGAAAGCTCCGAAGATGAACGTTCGATGCGTGAGATCGAAGTGGGCGACGCGCGCGACGAGCCGCTCGAAGCCGGCGCCGGCGGCGAGCGGAAGCCGGCGTGGAGGGGGGAGAAGCGCGAGCAAGGCCGGGGCAAAGGTAAGGGAGGCCGCGACGGTGCAGCCGACGCCGATCACCGAGAGCAGCCCGAACTCCCGCACGGCGGGGAGAGGAGAAAGGGTGAGGGAGGCAAAGCCCACGGCGGTCGTGAGTCCGGTGAGGCCCACGGGAAGGGCCACCTTCGCGAGCGCCGCGGCCACCCGCTGCGCGGGTCCCCCTTCCCGGCTCTCTCGAAACGCATCGTAGTACTCGGAGACCACGTGAACGGAGTAGCAGAGGCCGAGCGCAGTCAGGAGCGCCGGGATCATGAACGTCACCGCGTTGAGCGAGTGACCCATGGCCACCACCAGCGCCAGCGTCCAGGTGACGGCCAGCGCGATCGTCGCCAGCGGCACCCAGACACCTCGCCCGGTGCGGAACGACAGCAGGAGTACACCCGCCAGGACCAGGCCGATCAAGATCGGAAGCCTCACCGTCTCTCGCAGCAGAACGCGGGCGGTTGCGTTCGCGATGTGGGGTCCGCCGGTGATCCAGACCCGATCACTGCCGCGCTCTTCCTCGGCGATCGCTGCGATCCGCTCGTCGAGACCGCGGGCCATGAACTCGCGATTCGACATGTCGACGAAGCTCACCACCACCGCGGCGGCGCGTCCGTCCCGGGAGACCAGGTTGCCGCCGTAGATGGGGTTCCCCAGGACCTCGTCCCGAAGCTCCGCGAGGGCTTCCGGCGACTGCGGGGGCGTCTGAAGGAACGGCGCGATCTCGAGCCCGCCCTCGACGCCGCGCACGTTCTGCGCGTTGGCGATCGAGAGGGCCTCCCGCACACCATCCACGGCCCGGATTCTCTCGGTGATTCGCGTGAGGCTCGCCAATGCCTCGGTCGTGAAGACGTCATCGGTCACCAGCGCCACCACGAGCTGGTCGTCACTTCCGAAGAGATCTCGCACGCGATCGTAGAACCGGCGGTCCTCGTCGTCTTCGGAGAGCAGCCGGTCGTGCGCCGGATCCACCTCGAGCCGGATCGCGCCGGTGTACGGGTCGACGAGGACGGCCAGCGCGAGAAGCGTCAGAACCAGGGTTCCGGCCAGAACCCAGCCCGCCCGCCTCGGAATCAGCTCGAGTGCCCTCATCTCGAAGTCCCTGCGCAGGATCTCCTCGCCCACCCCGTGCGGGCCGTCGAAATGGTATCACCGCACGGCGCCCAGAGGCGCAGCCGGAAAGTCTACCGCGTCACCGCGGTAGACTTTCCGGCTGCGCCTCTAGCCCGCCTTGGCCGGTTCCGGAACGGATGTTAGGCTGAGCAGCACATTGTCCGACAGCGCCCAATCACTATTCGACGACCTTCCCGACGACATCCGCGCAGGCATCGCCGACCTCGGCTGGACCGAACCGATGCCGGTGCAGGAGCGGGTCGTCCCCCTGATGCGAAGGGGGATCGACGTGATGGTCCAAGCCCGGACCGGCAGCGGCAAGACCGGCGCCTTCGGCATCCCGATCGTCGCCGAGACCGACCCGGAGCTGGCCGCTCCCCAGGCCCTGGTACTGGCTCCCACCCGGGAATTGGCCAACCAGAGCGCCACCGAGATCCGCACCCTAGGCAGGCACCGGGGCGTGCGCTGCCTGCCGATCTACGGCGGCGTCGGCTACACCGCCCAGCTCGATGGTCTGAAGGAGGGCGCCCACGTCATCGTCGGGACCCCGGGCCGGATCCTCGATCACCTCGGCAGCCGCCGCATGAGCTTCGAGAGCGTCAAGACGGTGATCTTCGACGAGGCCGACGAGCTGCTCTCCCTGGGCTTCTGGCCGGACATACGTGAGATCCGTTCCTACCTGCCGGGCAAGCAGCAGGCCTGCCTGTTCTCGGCGACCCTTCCCGAGAGGGTGCTGGCGCTGGCGCGGGCCTTCCTTCACGAGCCCGAGTTCGTCTCCATGGTCGAGGGCCATCTCTCTCCGACGGAGATCGAGCACTTCTTCTACGTCACCACTGCCAAGGAGAAGGAGGCGAACCTGCGCCGGATCATCGAGCACGAAGATCCCGAGAGCGCGATCATCTTCTGCAACACCAAGGACGATGTCCGATTCGTCACGGCCTATCTGCAGCGCCACGGCTTCGACGCCGATCAGATCTCCGGAGACCTGCCCCAGGTCGCACGGGAAAGGGCGATGGCGCGGATCAAGGCCGGCGAGCTGCGTTTCCTGGTAGCGACGGACGTGGCCGCCCGGGGCATCGACATCAGCGATCTCAGCCACGTGATCAGCTATGCCGCACCGGAATCCGCCGAGATCTACGTGCACCGCACCGGCCGTACCGGCCGTGTGGGAAAGGCCGGTGTGGCGATCTCCCTGATCTCGGGCCTGGACGTCGGGAACTTCCGCAACCTGCAGAAGGTCAACAAGATCGCGATCGAGGAGCGGGAACTCCCCAGCGAGGAGGACCTCCTCAGCCGCTTGCGCGAGCGCATGGCGGTGAAGGTGGAGCAGGAGATCCGTCACATCGCGCAGCGCGAGCGGACCTGGAAGGTCGACCGGCTGATTCCCGTGGTCGAGGCGATGGCGGCCAGCGACGACGGGCGCCGCGATCTCGCCGCCATCTGCGCCTCCTATCTGCGCGAGCATCGCCCGGAGACGACGATCCGCGACGAGGCCGAGAAGACCGCCGCCGAGGCGCCGAGGAGGCCCTCGAAGGACGGGCGCCGTCGCGGCGGAAGGCGCCGACGGCCGTAGAGGCGCAGCCGCAGAGTCCAGCTGCATTCGGCCGCCCCTGCGGCCGCAGATCGCACCGCTTCCTCGCAGGCAGGCCTCCCGGTTCATGGCAGGTCGCCGAAGATCCGCTCCGGGTCCTCCGGGTCCAGCACCACGACGCGGCTGGCTCGTGTGGCGAGAACCCGACGCAGGGCCTCGGCGTCGAGGTGCTCGCTCGCTCGGCAGGCCCTCTCGACCGACGCGATGCGGGCCGGCTCTACGGCGCCCGTCAGGATCCCGTCCGTGTCGCGATGGACCCGGCGCAGCTCGCCTTCCAGATCGACGCGCACCAGGGCCCCACCGGCGTCGGCGAGAAGGATCGACGCGCCTCCCCAGGCCGGCCGGCGCTCGCACCACTCGATCGCCTTGTCGACGCTGTCGAAGCGCTGAAGACAGTCCTGCACCAGGAGCGCCGGCGATGCGGCGCAGGTGGAGAGCGACGCGGAGGAGGACACCCCACCCACCGCGAGGGCGAGGCCGTGCTCGTTCACGCCGGCCAGAGCGGGAACCCGCCACGGAATCGCGATCTCGAGGGAGCGGTAACCGTTCTCGGGCTGGCTGCGGCGCAGGAAGAGCGGCGCCTCTCTCTCGGTAGAGAGGGCGATCAACACTCCCGATCCGTCACTCTTCGATCTGACACCAAAGAGCGTTTCGCTCCCCCCGTGGCACTCGCTCGCCAGCAGTGCCGCCACCTCGGCCTTCGAAACCCGCGCGCCGCGCGCGATCCCTTCGGACCGCTCGGCCATGTGTGGGTAGAAGCGAGCCGTGTCCCGCGCGGAGCGAGCCACCTCCGGCTCGCGACCGACGAGCGACCCGAGCAGGCGCCCGCTCCCCTTCCCTCGCAGGCGGCGCTCGACTTCCGCGCGAATCACCTCCCGGAAGTGCAGACCCTGGTCGAGGCCGAGATCGCGGGGAGCCCCGCTGCAGACCAGCGCGGGATGGGGGCTCATTCCTCCTGCTTCCGCTCCGGCCAAAGCACCT
>Ga0255055_10000019_pt1 | contig 109739 bp, 122 predicted proteins | sample JV7_2_27_MG_FD_188633 | JGI IMG/M metagenome (GOLD analysis project Ga0255055, IMG submission 188633) | Seawater microbial communities from Jervis Inlet, British Columbia, Canada - JV7_2_27 | ecosystem: Environmental > Aquatic > Marine > Inlet | place: Canada: British Columbia | collected... | reverse complement strand
CTACCTCCCGATCCGATTTAGGAGTTTCCGGTTCGGTAGAACCGCTTTCCTTCTACCCCGCATTCTTGACGGTTGCAGTGGCGCAACCGCCGGGACCCGCCCAGCGTCACGTTTGACGTTTTCGTCCGCGAAGGCGGCTCGCCGCGCGGCATGGCCCCTCGACGCGACGACGACGTTCATTTCTCAGGCGTCGCTTCGCCACGGGTGGGGACCGGGCATCAAGAATGACACGCCCGTAGTTTCCGCGACGATCATTTGCGCGTCATGTGCGCGGTTTGTGCGCGGCGTCCGGTTTGCACGGTTTCGCGTCAATGCGCGGCCTTGTTATCCTTCGCGCGACGCATCCGTTAGGCAGCAAGGGTGATCGTCAGATAACCTTGCGTCGCAACGATACGGGCTGTGGCGCAGTCAGGCAGCGCACCGGTCTGGGGGACCGGGGGTCGCCGGTTCAAATCCGGCCAGCCCGACCGTTTATTCGCGCGCCGCTTCGCGGCGCTACGTGCGCATCGTGACCGGCGCTACGTGCGCATCGTGACCGGCGCTACCGGAATCGGCAGTCACTGCGTAAGGTTGGGCCATGGCATACGAAGAGCAGTACGAGCTGCTGGCCACCGTCGAGCCTGCCGTGGAACGTCTCATGGCCGAGCATCGGGAGCGGCGGCAGGATTGGTACTTCCACGAGCTCGTGCCGTGGGAGCAGGGGAGGAGCTTCGTCGACGAGCCGTGGGACGAGTCCCAAGCATCGGTAGCCCCGGAGGTCCGCACGGCACTCGTCCTGAACCTGCTCACCGAGGACAACCTGCCGTACTACCACAGTGAAATCGCGGCGCGTGTGCCGGCCGACTCGGCGCTGACGCGGTGGAACAACCTGTGGACGGCCGAAGAGGGCCAGCATGCCATCGCTCTGCGCAGCTATCTGCTCACCTCGCGGAACTGTGATCCCCGTGAGCTCGAAGACGACCGCATGGCAACCATGGAGGCAGGGTTCCAGGCTGCCGACGACGACCCCGCGACGGTGTTCATCTACACCGCCGCCCAGGAGCTGGCGACGCGGGTGAGCCACCGCAACGCCGGGAAGCTCGCGAACGACGAGATCGCCTACAACGTCATGGCCCGGATCGCCGTCGACGAGAACCACCACTTCATGTTCTACCGCGGCGTGACCCAGGCCATGCTGGACGAGGACCCCTCCCTTCTCATGGAGCCCATCTATCGCGTCATGGCCAAGTTTCAGATGCCCGGCATCGGTATCCCCGGCTTCCTGAGACGGGCCGTCGAGATTGCGAAATCCGGCGTGTACAACCTGCGGATCCACCAGGACCGGGTCATCGTGCCCCTCATCCGGGACTGGAAGATCGAGTCGATCACCGGGCTCACGGCAGAAGCAGAGGAATACCGGGACAAGATCCTTGCATTGCCCGACAAGCTGGCGCGGCGAGCGGCGGCCTTCGAGGCTCGATACGGCACGGCGTGACGGCGAACCACTAGCCTCGCCGTCACCATGGGGAGCAACGGCGTCATCGACGGGATCGACTACCTCTATGTGGCGACCCGCCAGTGGGATCGCTCGGTGGCATTCTGGAGTGCTCTTGGATTCACCCTTGTATCCCAATGGGGTGAGGAGGGACACCGAGCCGGCCGTCTGGAAGCAGGTGCGGCTGCAGTGGTGCTCGCTGAGGCCGGCGCCAACGACGTTCCGACAAGCACGCTGTACTTCACTTCCGCGGATGTCGATGGTATGACGCTCGGACCAGAGGTCGATGTCGTCTCGCGTCCGACGGAGACACATTGGGGCACCACGCTCATGCGGGTCCGCGACCCCGACGGGAACGTGTACGCAGTCCAAGAAGGGGGTCGCTGATGCGATTGACGACGGCGATGTTGGCAGACGCGGCGCAGGTACAGGGCGGCAAGCTGTTCGTCCTCGGCGGCGGCTTCGACACGATCAGCGCCCGCACCATCCCCGTGGTGCATCGCAGTCTGACGCTGGCCATGGTGGCCGAGGTGGAGCCCGATGAACGACACCGCGACCTCGAGATCGCCATCCAGTTGATGGATGAGGACGGTGTGGCCCTTGACGTGGAGGCCAAGGGCAAGTTGCGGGTAGGCGCTCCGCCGAACCTTCCTCCCGGATCGGCGAGCATCGTGCCCATCGTCAGCCCGTTCTACAACATCCGGTTCCCGGAGGCGAAGGGCTACGCGTTTCTGGTGACCTTCGAGGACGAGGAGCTATCGCGCGTTCGCTTTCGCGTGGTCCAGGTGACGTGATCACGACCGCGAGGTTTCGATGAGCGATTCTCGCGGCGGGGCGAGCACGATCGTCACGCTCCCAAACATCATCTCCGTCATCCGGCTTCTGCTGATTCCGGTGTTTCTCTGGCTGGTGTACGGGGCCGAGGAGATCGGCTGGGCGGGAGTCCTGCTCGGCGTCATCGGTGCAACGGACTGGATCGACGGGTATCTCGCTCGGCGACTGAACCAGGTGAGCGAGGTGGGGAAGTTCCTCGATCCGCTGGCGGATCGTCTCGCCGTCGTCGTGGCGGTGATCGTCGGCCTCATCGAGGGGATTCTTCCGGCGTGGTTCGCATGGGCACTCATCATCCGCGAGCTGGCCATCGGTCTGGGTGCGATCTGGGGCTGGCGCAACGGAGTCACCAAGCTGGACGTGCGATGGCTCGGAAAGGCGGCGACCCTCGGCCTGTATGTCGGAATCACGCTCCTGTATGCCGGAGTGGGCTTCGACGCCCCGGTTGTGACGTTCTTCGGATACGTGTTCGGGCTACCGGGTCTGGTCATGTACTACATCGTCGCCCTGCAGTACTTCTTCGACATGCGTGCCGCGGTCGAGGAGAAGAACGCGGCAGGCACCGAGGGGTAAGCTGCCGCCGGTCCAACGGGGAGGAACGAGGTGGAGATCCCAGACTCATTGCGGTATGCCGAGAACCACGAATGGGCGCGACTCGACGATGACGGTGCCGTGACCGTCGGGATCAGCGACTATGCCCAGGATGCGCTCGGTGACATCGTCTATGTCGATCTGCCCGAGGTCGGCCGGACACTTGCCGTCGGAGAGGCGTTCGGCGAAGTGGAGTCGACGAAGTCCGTCTCGGATGTCTATGCCCCGGTGTCGGGTGTCGTGAAAGCAGCGAACGAGGCGCTCGAGACGACGCCGGAGCTGGTGAACCAAGACCCATTCGGAGTCGGATGGTTCATCGTGATCGAGCCGGCCGACACCACGGAACTCGATGTGCTCATGGACCCCACCGCTTACGCCGCTCACATCACCGAATAGGCCGCTCCAAGTTCCAGGTACTCACTACCGCATAACCTTCAACCTCGCCTTGAGGGTCAGGTACCATGGGACACATGGAGACCGATGGCCTTCCCGACGACGTACACGTCGAACACGAACCGACGGTTGCGTGGGAGCCCGGAGTCGGCGAAACGGAGCCAGGCCCCTCCGAGAAACGACTCGAAGGCGCCTTCGAGTGGGCGCTGGTCGTCGAACACGGACCTCGGGCCGGTCTGACGTATGTGCTCGGGCCGGGCGACACCAGTGCCGGCCGGGATCCGGATTCGGATATCTTCCTCGGTGATGTCACCGTCTCGCGCTATCACGCCCGCTTCACCGCCGACGGCGATGGTTTGCGTGTCGTGGATCTCGGCTCGACCAACGGCACCTACGTCAACGCGGTACGTGGAGACGCCTTCAAGCTGACGACCGGCGACGAGGTGATGATCGGGAAGTACGTGCTCCTCGTCGTCCGCGGTGATCGCTGATGGCGGAACGCCACCTGCGGATGGCGAGAACACACACGATTGGTGAGGTGATCAACCTCCTCAAGCCCGAGTTCCCCGACGTCACGGTGTCCAAGGTCCGCTTCCTCGAGGGCCAGGGACTCGTCACACCGCAGCGGTCATCCTCGGGCTACCGCATCTTCACTGACGAAGACATCCGTCGCATCGAATACGTGCTCAAGGAACAGCGAGACCACTTCCTGCCGCTCAAGGTGATCAAATCGAAGCTCACCGCCTGGGAGCACGGTGAGGAGTCACCTGTGGCACCCGAAGCGGGACCACCGCCCGAGGCATATTTCGCGTCCTCCGGTGTCTCCCTCACTCCCAAGGAGCTGATGCGTGCCTCCGGCCTGAGCAAGGAGCACCTCGAGGGTCTCGTCGATGTAGGCATCCTCGAGCCCTTCCGACTGCCCGACGATGCACTCGTCTTTCGCGATGATGATCTCGTCACGGCCCGGGCCGCCCACCGCCTGCTCAATCGCGGACTCGAGGTGCGTCACCTGCGAACGTACCGGCTCGCCGTCGATCGTCAGGCCGACCTCGCCGGCCAGCTGGTCGCTCCGCTGCTGCGCCACCGCAATCCCGACAACCGGCGCAGGTCCGCGGAGGTGCTCGCCGACGTATCTCAAGCAGCGGCCCAGCTTCAGGAAAGCATGACCAGGGGTAGGCTTCGCAGGCTCCTGGAACGCTGATGATCCCAACGGTTCTCCTCGCCTCTCTCGCGCTCTCCGTGACCCTCACCGGGGTTGCCGGCTCACCCGCGCCGGTCGGGAAGAGCGATCCTCAGATTCCGCCGGTCACCGCCGATTCCTGGATCGTGTACGACGTTGAAGCCGATGTGGTGCTTGCACGTTGGAATGCGAACGTCGAGCGGTCGATGGCGTCGGTGACCAAGGTGATGACGGCAATCATCGCGCTCGACAACTTGAATCTCGATGATGTCGTGACCGTACCCACCTCGGCGACGTCGGCGCGAGGCTCGAGTGCAGGCCTCGTCGCAGGCGAGGAGTGGACGGTCAATGATCTCCTCGTTGCGATGCTGGTCCGATCCGGCAACGACGCCGCCCTCACGCTGGCGAACCACGTCGGTGGGTCGGTGGACGTCTTCGTCGACATGATGAACGACAAGGCAGTCGAGCTCGACATGACCAGCACCAGCTTCGCCAATCCCAACGGCCTCGATCATGAGGATCACTACTCGACCGCCACCGACCTCCTCACCCTCACCAAGGCTTCACTCGACTATCCCGACATCGGGAGGATCGCCCGGATCCGCTATGTGGAGATGCTCCCAGATCCCGATGGACGCAAACGGGAGTGGCGGAACACCAACGCCTTGCTCGGTGCCTACCCGGGCGTCGTCGGGCTCAAGACCGGGGACACGCCGTGGGCCGAGAAGGTGCTCCTCGGCGTTACCGAGCGACCGCCGAGGACGATCCTCACCGTCGTCATGCATTCTGATGACCACTTTGGCGACACCCGGGAGCTCGTCGACTGGGCGTATCGGACGTACACGATCCGGGATCGATATCTTCGCGCCTTCTTTGCAGAGCAGGGCGGAGGAGGGTCGCCGGGGATGGCGCTCGACCTGAGCGAGAGCCACGAGCGGCGCCTGGGACACATGCCCGCCCTGGACGATGGACGATGGAAGACGTCCCGCCTCGAGGATCTGCCAAAGGCGGCGTTGATCGGTGAGTGGCTGCGGGGGGCCGACAGCGGCGCCGACGGGGGAGAAGGGTGAGCGCGTTCGTCGAGGTCGTCGACGAGACGACGATTCAGGACCGGGTAGCGCAACTCGGAGCGGAGATCTCCGCCGACTATTCGACAAACGCCTTGATCGTCGTCGGCATCCTCAAGGGTTCGGTGCCCTTCCTCGCCGACCTGACCAGGCACTTGCCGCTGGGGATCGAAGTCGACTTCCTTTCGTTGACACGATTCGGGAGGAGGGGACGTGTTTCGATCGACATGGACACGTCCCTCTCTCTCTACGGCCGCGATGTGCTGATCGTCGAGGACATTGTGGACACCGGCCTCACGTTGACCACGTTGCGACGGATGATGGAGGTCAAAGGCGCCCGCGACGTACGGACGGTCGCTCTCCTCGACAAGGCTGCCCGGCGCATCGTCGATGTTCCCGTCGAGTACCGCGGGTTCGAGGTCGGAGACGAGTTCCTCCTCGGATACGGGTTGGATTGGGATGGCAAGTTTCGCAACGTCCGCTCGCTGTGGGGAGTGATGGACCTGAAGAAGCTCGCCGAGCATCCCGGCTCGTTCTCAGACGTCGTCTTCGGTGCCACGGTGGCACCGGGAAACGTGGTGGCTGCAAGGTGAACGGGAGGCCGGTGATAGGCTGAGGACATGAACGATCTCGTCGCAATGGAATTGGTAGGGGTGCGGATCGAGCTGCCAACGAACACTCCGATGGTGCTGCTGCGCGAACAAGACGGCACCCGTTACCTACCCATCTGGATCGGCACGGCCGAGGCCACGGCGATCGCCCTTGCCCTCGAGGGCGTGGAGCCGCAGCGACCCATGACCCACGATCTCATGAAGACCGTCGTGGAGGCTCTCGGTGCTTCGGTGACGGAGATCCGTGTGACCGAACTGCGGGACGGCACCTTCTTCGCCGATCTCGTGCTCAACGCGAACGACCAAGAGGTGGTGCTGTCGTCCCGCCCCAGCGATGCCATCGCACTGGCCGCTCGAACGGGGAGTCCGATCATTGCCGAACGCTCGTTGCTGGATGAAGCCGGCGTAGAGATCCAGAGCGAAGAGGAAGAGGAAGAGATCGAGAAGTTCCGTGAGTTCCTCGACGACGTCAGTCCCGAGGACTTCGAGGCGGGATCTCACTCCTGATTCCAACTGTGCCGGGCAATCTTCGGGCCGGCCTGGTCGTTCTCGTCGCCACCCTCGTGATCGGCACCGCCGGCTTCGTCGGCATCGAAGACCTGGCTCTGCTCGATGCCTTCTACATGACCGTGATCACGATCACCACGGTGGGGTTCGGCGAGATCGGCGGCACGCTCTCGACGGCGGGGAGGATGTGGACGATCCTGGTGATCGTGGCCGGCATGGGTGCCGCTCTTTACACTGCGTTTGTCGGCCTGGAGTACTTCGCAGAGAACGCCATCGGCGGAAAGCGGCATCAGCGGCGCATGAAGAAGAACATCGAGGAGCTGTCCGGGCACATCGTTCTCTGCGGATTTGGACGCGTCGGGGAGACCGCGTTCGAGTCCCTGTTACGAGAGGACGCCGCAGTAGTCGTCATCGACAACGACCCGGCCAAGATCGATCTGGCTCTGGCGACAGGCGCCTATGCGCTCGAGGGTGACGCGACCAGCGACGAGAAGCTCCTCGCCGCCGGAGTCGAACGAGCCAAGGTCTTGATTCCCGCGGTCGCGAGCGACTCGGACAACCTGGTGATCACGCTGTCCGCACGAGCGCTCAATCCCTCGATCCTCATCGTGGCGAGAGCCGTGAACGCAGAGACCGTGAAGAAGCTCTATCTGGCGGGCGCCGACCGCGTCGTGGCGCCACAGGTGGTCGGGGGAGAGCGGATCGCGACTTTGGCCCTGAAGCCGAACCTCGCCGAGTTCATCGATTTCGTGATTCGGGAGCGCACCGTCGAGTTCCAGGTGGAGGAGCTCAGTGTGGAGCCCGATTCCGCCATCATCGGGAAGAGCCTCCGCGATCGGGACCTCCGCCGCCAGAGTGGCGCGCTCGTGCTGGCAATCGGTGACCCGGCCGGCACGGTGTCGCTGAACCCCAGTCCGGATCACGTCTTCGCCAACGGACAGATCTTGATCGGTATCGGCACCGAGCCGCAGCTCACAACGCTCCGCCGCCTCGTCGGAGTCGAATCTTGAGTTGTCCACAGAGGTTGTTGACAACTCGATGCGCAGCGCGTTAGCTTCCACGCTTGAAATTCGGCGGGCGGAATTACGCTGATGTAAGCTGACTCGGGAGAGGGAGGCCGCGACGTGAGCAACGTGACCCGCCAGGAAGATCAAAGCGAAGCCGATGAGGCCACCGTGACCAAGGCGGGCTATCGCGCCCCGCAGGTGTGCAGCCTCGTCGACATCACCTACCGCCAGCTCGACTACTGGGCGCGTACCGGACTCATCAGGCCGTCCGTGCAGAAGGCCCGTGGTTCTGGGAGCCAGCGCCTCTATTCGTTTTCCGACATCGTGCAGCTCAAGGTCGTGAAGCGCCTCCTCGATGCCGGAATGAGCCTGAAGAAGATCCGCCAGGCCATGGAGATCCTCCGCGCCGAGTTGGAGAGGGACGACCCTCTCACCGATGTGACGCTCCTTTCGGATGGCGCCACGATCTACGCCGCCCACAGCCCCGATGAGCTGGTGGACGTGTTCCAGCACGGTCAAGGGGTTTTCGGCATCGCGGTGGGACCCGTTCAGGCTGAGCTCGTCGGTGAGATCCACCGTCTCTTCCCCGAGCACGAGCTCGAGGACATGAAGCCTCGAAGAGAGTCGACGGCCACCTGATCGATCAACCCGAATTCGGCCCGACAAAGTCGGATCTCACCGACTTCGCCCACACGAGTGAACGGGAGTTCGCGCGGCTTCTCGACTTCTACGACATCCCGTGGGAATACGAGCCGCGGGCGTTTGCAATCGAGTGGGACGACGACGGTGAACCGGTGCAGTGGTTTCGTCCCGACTTCTATCTGCTCGAAGAGGACCTCTTCATCGAGATCACGACGATGAGCCAGAAGCTGGTCACGAAGAAGAACAAGAAGGTGCGCCGCCTCCGCGAGCTGTATCCCGAGGTGCGCTGCAAGATCTTCTATCAACGCGATTATCTCAACCTGCTCGTCAAATACGGGCTCGCGGACCCGACGGACGACGAGGGTGCGTCCGCTCCTACGCGCATCCCCGGTCCGCCCGAGGTGGTGAACCTCGCCGAAGCCGAAGAAGACGAGGACGCGGCAGCCGTCTGATCATGCCGTCCAGTCCGATCAACAGCACCCACGAGCGCCTCGGCGCTCGATTCACGGATTTCGGTGGCTGGTCGATGCCGGTCCAGTACGCGGGAGTGCTCGCCGAGCACATGGCCGTCCGCGAGACGGCCGGTGTCTTCGATGTGTCTCACCTCGGCCGGTTCTCGGTCGACGGTCCGGGTGCCACCGGACTTCTCAGGCAGCAGCTGTGCAACGACATAGCTTCGATCGAGCCGGGGAGGGCCCAATACACCATGGCGCTCAACGGGAAGGGCGGTGTCGTGGACGACATCATCGTGTGGCGCCTGGACGAAGATTCCTATTGGGTGATGCCGAATGGTACGAATTTCGACGAAATCCTCGAGCAATTCCGAGCGTCCGCCGGTAGCAAGATCGCGATCGAGCCGACGCGGGACGACACGGTGCTGTTGGCGGTGCAGGGACCCGAGGCCCGTGATCTGGTCGAAGAAGTTCTCGGGTCGGCCCCACGGCGCTTTCGCGTTCAGTCCGGGACCTTCGCCGGTGCGTGGTACCGAGCGGCAGGAACCGGCTATACCGGAGAGGCCGGCTGTGAAATCGCCATTCCTGCATCGCACGGTGAGGCCCTGTTCGAGGCCCTCACCGGTGGTGGCGCGGTTGCCTGCGGTCTCGGAGCGCGCGACACTCTCCGCCTCGAGATGGGATACCCGCTGTGGGGTCAGGATCTCGATGAGGAGACGACACCACTCGAAGCAGGTCTTGGGTGGGTGGTCGACTGGGACCACGACTTCATCGGGCGCAACGCCCTGGTGCACCAGCAGGAGGAAGGAGTGCCGAAGCGGCTCATCGGCTTCAGGACCGAAGGTCGGGCCATACCTCGGCTCGGTTTTCCACTGCGGGTCGGGGACTCCGTGGGTACCGTGACGAGTGGCAACTTCAGCCCCGTCCTCGAATGTGGTATCGGGATGGGATACATCAGTCCCCCGACAGATGACTTGGATGCGGAGGTCGAGATACGGAGGGCTTGGATTCCCGCGATCGTCGTCAGGCCGCCGTTCCTGGAGCGGTGAACCTCGAGACACGGTGGGCTCAGCTCCTCAGGCATCTCGAAGGCTGCCAGATCCTTGCGGTGTCGAGCGGGCTCGACGACACCGTGCCGACGCGGTTGGAGCAACAACATCGGGGCGCTGTGGAGGTGCTTCCACTTCTTTCAGGACGAGCAGTCATCCCGCAGGCTCGGAGCGAGACGCGATTCGTGCTCGGCTGGCCCAACCGGCTTGGCAGACTCGAGCCGGGTGTCGATGGTCAAACGGTGTGGCTGTGGGAGCCGGACCTGGCGCCGGAACCTCCCGGGGAGAGTGTGGCCTGTTCGCGGAGAGGCCTGGACTCGACGACGGAACAGCAGGCCGGGCGAGTGAGCCTCGCCGTGGACCTGGCGAAGAGACTCAACCAGCTGCGGGGTGTGCGTCATGCCTGGTTGCCGGAGACCCCGATCGTCACTGTGCTGTTGCCGGTGGATCCGCGCCTCCTCGACGTCGACTTCCCGCTGGAACCCGTACCTCCCAAGGTGTTCGGCTTGCCGGGTGGAGCCACGATCGTCATCCCATCCGCAGCATCTGCCGCCACTGTTGCTGCATATGCTGCGGATCTCACAACGGCACTGGACCGATTGGCGACATGAACATCTTCGGCGTGGACATTGGTGGATCGGGTGTCAAAGGCGCCCCGGTGGAGACCAGATCGGGCGATCTCATTGGCGACCGGGTTCGCATCAAGACGCCGCAACCATCGACGCCCGCAGCCGTCGCCGAGGCAGTGTGGAACCTCGCCGACGAGTTCGGCTGGTCCGGTCCCGCGGGTGTCGCGATTCCCGCAGTTGTGAGGCACGGTGTGGTTACCACGGCGTCCAACATCGACGAGAGCTGGATCGGCACCGATGCGGCCGCGCTCTTCGGTGAGCGTTTCGATGGCGTCACGGTGCTCAACGATGCCGACGCGGCGGGCCTCGCCGAAGTGCGTCTTGGGGCAGGACGGGATGTCCGTGGACTGGTCGTGCTGTTGACGTTCGGTACGGGTATTGGAAGCGCCGTCATCAACGAGGGCCGGCTCGTGCCGAACACCGAGCTTGGTCATCTCGAGTTCCATGGAGCGGCGGCCGAGGACTATGCCGCCTCGCGCCTCGTCGAGACGAAGAAGACGGAGGGCATTTCCACGGACGAATGGATCGACCGGGTAAACGAGTATCTGGCGTACGTGGAGAACCTGCTGTGGCCGGATCTCTTCATCATTGGAGGTGGGATCAGCAAGCGGTTTGAGGTCTATGCGGATCTGCTCGTCGCCCGGACCGATATCGTGCCCGCTGTGCTACGGAACAATGCAGGAATCGTCGGCGCCGCACTCGCCGCAGCGGAGGAGGAGACGCACCCATGACGGAAGAGATGGGCCCATGACCGAAGAGATGGGGCAGATCGAGACTCCGGACGGTGTGGCTCTAGCAACGCGAGCATGGACGACGACGGATCCGTGGGCTGCGATGCTGCTGGTCCACGGGCTCGGTGAGCACTCCGGTCGATGGGACCATGTCGGGGCTTTCTTTGCCGAGCGCGGCATCGAGGTGCGGGCGTTCGATCTGCGTGGTCATGGTCGGTCGGGCGGCAAACGCACCCATGTCGACGACTTCGGGACCTTCGGAGATGATGTGCAGTCGGTCGTCGAAGCGGAGATCGTGCCGCTCGGGCTCCCATGGGTGCTCTATGCGCATTCGATGGGCGGCCTGATCGGCGCGGGCTACCTGATCGATGATCGCCCTCATCCCGATGTCGCGGTCCTCACCGCCCCGGCACTGGACGACAACCTCGCCGGTTATGTCCGTATTGCAGCCCAGGCGCTCGGCTCGATCATGCCGGGGTTGCTGGTTCCGAACTCTGTCGCTGGCGAGCAACTGTCGCGAGACCCCGCGGTGGGGGAGCGCTACTTCGCAGATCCCCTCGTCGAGACGAAGGCCACCACGGGGATGGGAAAGGCCGGATTCGCTGAGCAGAGAAGGGTTAAGGACGCGTGCTCTGGGATCGCCGTGCCGACGTTGGTCCTTCATGGCGCCGACGATCCGCTCGTGCCGCCCTCGGCCTCGGCTCCGTTAGCCGCATCGCCGATGGTGCAGCGCAAACTGTATCCGGGGCTCCGCCACGAGATCCACCACGAGCCCGAACAGGAACAGGTGCTCGAGGACATCTTCGTCTGGCTCGGCGAGAACCTCCGCGATCAGCGAGGCGAAGGTTCGAGGTAGCCGGGCGACCACTCCGGCGGTTTCGTGGAATCGCTCGTGAGCGCCGTATCCGGGCACGATGTCCGCAGAAAGGGGGAGGGCCGTGTAGCGTCGCCGGCGCATGTTGGTGACGATCCTCGGTTCCGCCCAGGATGGCGGTGTGCCACAGGTCGGGATGCGGCCCGGCATCGGACCGTGGCGCACCGCGTCGAGCATCGCCGTCGCATCCGGCGAGTCGTTCTTCCTCTTCGACGCCTCCCCAGATCTCCGAATGCAACAGCGTTCGCTCCTCGAGGAGTCCGGATACGCGGAGAGAGCAGGGGACGCATTCGACGGAATATTCCTGACGCACGGCCATATGGGGCATTACTCGGGGCTCGTGCACTTCGGCAAGGAGGCGCATGCACCTCACGGTATTCCGCTCTACGGGACCGAATCGATGCTCGGTTTCCTGCAGAGCAACGAGCCATGGGCCTCGCTGATCGGTGGTGGGTACCTGGCACCGGTACCGGTCGAGCCGGCGACACCAGTGACCGTCCGCGATCTGACGGTGACGGCCGTTACCGTTCCGCATCGCGCGGAGCACACAGACACCGTGGCGTGGTCGATCAGCCGCGGTTGGTCGATCCTCTATCTCCCCGACATCGACGCGTGGGAACAATGGCCGCAGGCCGAAGAGACCCTCGAGGCCCACGACGTCTGTTTGATCGACGCCACCTTCTTCGCCGCGGACGAGCTCGGTGAGGGCCGAGAGCGATCCATTCCTCACCCGACGGTGCGCAACACGGTGGATCGGTGGGGGCACCTGGCATCGACGAGACGGTTGATCCTGACCCACATCAACAGCACGAACCCAATCGCCGACCCTGGGTCATCCGAGGCAATGTGGACGAAGGACTCTGGTTTCGAGATCGCACGAGATGGCATGCTTCTCAGCGGATAGAATCAGTGGCAACGACCGAGGAGTGATGCTGTGAGCCTTCACAAGGGTCAGCGTGTCAAGACCCTCACCAAGACCGTGGGGCGCGCACCGCGCCGCGGTGTCGTTCAACGTGTGGATGGCAAGACCGTGGAGGTCCAGTGGGACGACGGACATGTCTCCGTCCTCTCGGGCGGGACGTTGATCCCGGACCAGCCGCATCAGTAGCGACGACGCAACGAACACTCGGGGGAAGCTCCTCGTGGCTTCCCCCGAGATGCGCGACCCCAACTTCAGCCGGGCGGTCGTGTTGATGCTCGAACACAACGAAGAGGGCGCTCTGGGTCTGACCCTGAATCGACCCGGCGAACTCGATGTGATCGAGGTACTCCCGCAATGGGGGGACTTGCTTTGTATACCCATGACCGTGTTTGCCGGCGGCCCGGTCGAGCGGGAAATGGCCGTTGGTCTGGCTCGACGTCCTGGAGTGGAGCACCGCGAGGGCTGGCACCCCGTCCTCGAGGGCGTCGGAGTGATCGATCTGAGCCTGGAACCTCCCGAGGTTGAAGGCGTGGAGGACCTGCGAGTGTTTTCCGGCTACGCGGGATGGGGAGCCTCCCAGCTCGAGCTCGAACTCGTGATTGGCTCGTGGTTCGTCATCGACGGCGACACAGCGGACGCCTTCGATTCGCATCCCGACACCCTCTGGCAACGGGTCCTCGCCCGCCAGGGCGGTCACGCTGCCATCTATGCCCTGTACCCCGAGGACGTCCGATTGAACTGACGCCCGGCCGTCGGGGTTCCGCCGGGCGCGGGCGTTGCGGTTCTATGCTCGTCGCATGGTCGCGACGGTGCCAAAGTTGCGGAAGTCCATACGGTCCAAGGCCCCCGGTCTCGACGTGGAACGATCACTCTGGGATCGCGGGCGCGTCGTCATCGTCGGTGTCGACGAGGTGGGTCGAGGGGCGTGGGCGGGACCGCTCAGCGTGGGAGCTGCGGTGGTTCCAAGGGATCGACGCGTCTACAAGATCAGGGACTCCAAGATGCTCACGGAGCCCGAACGCGAGGCCCTGTTCGAACGCATCGCCGACTGGTGCGACGCTTGGTCTGTGGGCCATGCCTCCCATGCAGAGTGCGACGAGTTGGGTATGTCGGCGGCGCAGCGACTCGCCGCGTCCCGGGCGGTCGACGGTCTCGATGTCGTTCCCGATGAGTTCCTGATCGACGGGAATTGGGACTTCGTTGGGAGCGGCAACACGACGAGGATCGTCGGCGGCGATGCGACCTCCCTCACGATCTCGGCTGCCTCCATTCTCGCCAAGGTGACACGGGATCGCATCATGCGCGAGGCTGCGGAGAACTACCCGGCGTTCGTCTTCGAGGAGAACAAGGGCTATCCGTGCCCGAGACATCGCGCCGCGTTGGCCGCTCTCGGACCGAGCACAATCCACCGTCGCAGTTGGGTGTTCATGGATGGGCTCCCATGGGGAGGCGTGCCTCGGATGCTCCGTCCCGAGGCGCAGGGACGACTCTTCGATTGACGTCCACCTACGCGGCCGCGAACTGCGATAATCGACGGACACGACGAGGAGACGCCATGCTCGACACGATCAAATCCGGGACCCCAATCCGGACCGAGGTATCGTCGCCGCGGCGACCCACCCAGGCGGGGCCGGACTTCTCGTGGACTGTCACCGCCATCGCCGCCGTCGCGTGGGTGACGTTCATGGGGATCTCGATGGCGGTGCAGCCGCCAGCGCCCGATCCGACCGCGCCGATCGCACTGTCGGCCGTTGTCGTCGGTCTGGCATTTCACAGCGCACTGTTCGCTGCCGCAGCCGGCCTCGGAACGCGGCATCGGTATGGCTTGTGGGCCACCCTCGCAGGCGGGCTCGTCATGATCGGCGCTGCCGTGTTGTGCTATTGGGGAGGTCATACGGGCACATGGATCGCGGTCCAGCTGGGTTCGGGTGTGGGCCTGACGGCGATCGCGACGGGCTTGATTCGCGTCGGTTGACATGAGCCGTCCGCCGGTGCTGTCGCAAGTCACGGTCGACCCATCCCAAATCGATCAGGTCATCGATACCCATAATGTCGGCTGGGAGGATGTCCTATTTGCCATCATCATTCTCGCGGCAGCTTTCCTGGTGGCTCGTGTGGCGCGGAGGTTGGTGGCGAGGTACCTGCGGCGGTATCCCGAGGTCCAGCCGGGTTTGGCTACCTTCCTGGGTCGGGTCGTGGGGTGGGCCATCATCCTCGTCGGATTCGTACTCGCTCTCACGGCCGTGGGCGTCCAGACCGGGCCCCTTATCATCGCGATCCTCATCATTGGCATCGTGCTGGTCTTGTCGGGTCGGCCCCTTCTGGAGAACTTTGGTGCAGGGGTCGTGCTCCAGGTTCGCACGCCGTTTCGCGTGGGAGAAGAAGTCGAGGTCGGTGGGACGACCGGCACGGTCATCGACATCGACGGCCGGACGGTGGTGATCGATACGCCGGACGGGAAGCGGGTCCATATACCAAACTCGGATGTGCTCGGCCAACCGATCACCAATCGGTCGACACGGGGCGCTCTGCGGTCCGACATCACCGTAGGCGTCGAGTACGGGACCGACCTCGAACGAGCGCGGTCCGTCCTCACCGAGGCCGTTGCTGCAGTCGATGGTGTCTTCGACGACCCAGCACCGGAGATCTTCGTGAACGACTTCGCCGATTCGTCGATCGACATCGCGGTTTGGTTCTGGCACGAGCCGACGATCCTCGAGGGCTTCGTCATCACCGACGAGGTGACGCGGGCGATCATGCGGGCTCTTCTCGCCAATGGCATCGTCATCGCCTTCCCACAACGCACGCTGTGGCGGGGTGAGGATCGGGACCGGCACGACCGGTAACCTGCACGCGATGTTTGAACCTATTCGTCCCGGTAACCCAGACCCGCTCGACTTCTTGGCGATCGATCGTCTCCTCAGCGACGAAGAGCGGATGATCCGCGACACGGTCCGGCGGTTCGTCACGGATCGCATCCTTCCCGAGATCGCCGACTGGTGGGAGGCGGGGACGATCCCGAAGGAATTGGCCAAGGAGATGGGCGCCCTCGGATTGCTCGGCATGCATCTCGAGGGGTACGGCTGTGCCGGGACAAGCTCGGTGAGTTACGGTTTGGCGTGCCTCGAGCTCGAGGCCGGTGACGGAGGGGTGCGTTCGATGGTGTCGGTGCAGGGGTCCCTCGCGATGTACCCCATATGGCAATACGGCTCCGAGGAACAGAAGGAGGAATGGCTACCGCAGATGGCGTCGGGGGTGGCGATTGGCTGTTTCGGCCTCACGGAGGCCGATTCGGGCAGCGATCCGAGTTCGATGCGGACCCATGCCAAACACGAGGGCGCGGACTGGGTCCTCAATGGATCCAAGATGTGGATCACGAACGGCTCCATCGCCGATGTCGCGGTGATCTGGGCAATGACCGAGGACGGAGTGCGCGGCTTCGTCGTGCCGACATCCACTCCCGGTTTCACTGCGAACGACATCAAGCAGAAGATGTCGCTGCGAGCGTCGGTGACCTCCGAGCTCGTGCTGGACGATGTGCGGCTGCCCGGCGACGCGGTCCTGCCCGGAGTCGCCGGACTCAAGGGACCGTTGTCGTGTTTGAGCGAGGCACGGTTCGGGATCATCTGGGGATCGACTGGAGCGGCGCGTGCTTGCTACGACTCTGCCCTCAAGTACTCGAAGGAGCGTGAGCAATTCGGACGTCCGATCGGTTCCTTCCAGCTCACCCAGCGCAAGCTCGTCGAGATGATGGTGGCCATCAACCGGGCGACCCTCGTGGCGCTGCACATCGGCAGGATGAAGGACGACGGGCTCGTCGGCGCCGAGCAGATCAGTTTCGGCAAGTTCGACAACGTGCGCCAGGCCCTCGCTATTGCCCGCGAGGCACGCAGCATCCTCGGTGCGAACGGCATCACGCTCGAATACCCGGTCATTCGCCACATGAACAACCTCGAGTCGGTGTACACCTACGAGGGCACCAACGAGATCCATACGCTGGTCATGGGCGAGGCCATCACTGGGATCAACGCTTTCAACTGATAGCCCTCCCCATCGCGCGTGCCTAAAGGACACACCAGCAGACCTTTAGGCACGCGCGATGGAGATTACAGACCGAGGCCGCGGCCGATGATCTCCTTCATGATCTCGGTGGTTCCCCCGTAGATCGTCTGCACCCGGGCATCGAGGTAGGCACGGGCGATCGGGTATTCCAGCATGTAGCCGTATCCACCATGAAGCTGGACGCCCTCGTCCACGACCCGCTTGACGAGTTCGGTCGTCCACCACTTGGCCTCGGCTGCCGCCTCGATGGTGAGCTCGCCTGCTACGAGTGCAGCAATACAGCGGTCGACGAACGCCCGCGTCACGTCGATCTCGGTCTTCATGGTGGCCAACTTGAAGCGTGACACCTGAAAGGACCCGATCGGGCGTCCGAAGGCCTTGCGCTCCTTGACGTAACGCAGCGTCTCCTCGAAGGCGGCCTCGGCGCCTGCGGTTGCCCCCACAGCGATGCTGAGCCGCTCCTGCGGCAGGTTGTTGACGAGTTGGAAGAAGCCCATTCCCTCTGTGCCAAGGAGGTTGTCGATGGGGACGCGGACGTCGTTGAAGAAGAGCTCGGCGGTGTCCTGGGCGTGGAGTCCCATCTTCTCGAGGTTGCGGCCGCGCTCGAACCCCGCCATGTCATCTTCGACGACGAGTAAGGACAACCCGCCGTGGGGGTCGTCCCCGGTTCGCACGACGACGATCACGAGATCCGAGTTGATGCCGTTGCTGATGAACGTCTTGGCCCCGTTGACGACGTAGTCGCCGCCGTCGATGACCGCCGCGGTGCGGATGGCGGAGAGATCGGATCCGGTTCCTGGTTCGGTCATCGCGATTGCACTCATCAGCTCACCGTTGGCAAGACCGGGAAGCCATCGATCGCGCTGCTCCTCAGTGCAGTAATCGAGAAAGTAGGGGAGGCACACGTCGTTGTGGAGCGTGATGCAGAAGCCCGACGGCGCCGCAGTCGTAGAAGAGATCTCCTCGTCGATGACGACGTTGTAGCGGAAGTCGTCCACACCGCCGCCACCGTACGATTCGGGAATGGCCATCCCGAGAAGGCCTTGTTTGCCGGCCTCGCGGAACATCGCCTTGTCGACCCTGCCGTCGCGGCTCCACTGCTCGTGATACGGCTCGATCTGGGTCTGCACGAATTGGCGCGCCGTGTCCCGCAGGAGCTCGTGCTCGGATTCGAAGAGAGTGCGCTGCATGGAGGCGTACGGTAAACGACAATGAGGGGATGTCCGTCCCGTCACTGCTGCTCGCCAGCGGATCGCCCCGCCGCGCCGCACTGCTCACAGAGCTGGGATTCACCTTTCGAGTCGTCACCCCGCTGGTTGAGGAGGTGCGAATCCCCGGAGAGGATCCCGCAGGAATGGTGGTTCGCCTGGCAGTCGCGAAGGTGGCCGCGTTTGTGGGTGCAGACGTCGTGGTCCTGGGTGTCGACACGGCGGTGGTCCTCGACGAGGAGACGATCGGCAAGCCAAGGGACAAGGCCGATGCTATCGAGATCCTGCTTCGTCTCGGCGGCCGCAAGCATGTCGTGATGAGTGGCTGGGCCATCGTCGCAAGGGAGCACGAGGAATCGGGTGTGGAGCAGTCGATCGTGGAACTGAGAGCGCTGACCGGAGCCGAAGCGGCGTCCTACGCAGCGGGAGGGGAGCCGATGGACAAAGCAGGGGCCTATGCCATCCAGGGTGAGGGACGCCGCTTCGTGAAGGGCTTCGAGGGCTCGTTCAGCAACGTCATGGGTCTTCCCATGGAGGCCGTCGTCCCGGCGCTCGCCCGGGCGGGAATTACCCCCTCAATGCAGAAGTGAAGACACCCGGCATGTCGAGCCACTGGCGTGAGACAGCTTGTTTGGTGAGGCGTTCTCCGATCTGGGCGGCATTGGAGTTGGTGAGGTAGGTCGGCGGCTTCGGCTCCATGTGGCGCTCACCCTTCCTGAGCGAACGTGGGAACGGAGCGAACGGGCCGCGGACCACGGTGCGCTGGGCCTTGTCGAACATCAGCCCATTGTGGACGAAACCGATGCCCGACTCGATGTTGCGCAGCGTCGCCCCGGGAAAGCCGCCCCACGGGATCCGAGGCAGCCCATAGGCGTGACCGACCCAGCTGTTCACCGCAATCGTTCCGTATTCGAGGGACTCGATCGCGGCGTCGAGGACGGTCGCCTCCCTTCTTGCCGTCGCCGGATCGACGATGATGTTGACCGCCAGCGAACCATCGAGAGAGTGGTTGGCGAACGCCGTGGCGTTGGCGAGAAACTCCGGTATCCCAGAGCCGGGCAGTGTTGTGGTGGCGATCCCGGGTCCGAAGAACTCGTTGTCGAACGCGAATTGGGAGGTGTTCGGGTCCAGTTCCGTGATGATGAGTACCGATTGGTCGCCCCATGGACGGAGTTCTGCGCTCGGGTATGCGGCGAGGACATCGTTCATCCGTTGCTCGGTACCCGGGTAATAGGGAACTCTCGTTGGCAGCTCGTCGATGACGCCCCGGATCGCATCCATCAATCGGGCAGCTCCGGGCCAGCCCGCGGGGAACACGAATACCTGGCTGGCGACACAGTTGAAACCGTTGTTGTGGAGCCGCTGGGTGACCAAGTGCTCGGCCTGGTAGCGGATATCGGCGTTCGACCACCGGCCGGGGACGACGATTGTCGGGCTCACCCCGCCGAGCTCGCTCGTGATGGGCTTCTTCAAAATGGGCTCATCGTTCTTGCGCCGCTGCCTGCCTTCCGGGCCGGACCCAAAGACGATGGCGTTGTGTGTTACGGCACTGCCGGTGATGTGTATGGCTTCGACCCGCTCGTCGTACGTGAGGTACGTTCCGACATCGACGCCGCCGTAGGCGAATCGCACCCAACCGGCATCGATCATCGGGGCGAAGATCTCCTCGAAGAAGCCTCCCAGGTAGTCATTGACCGGGTTCAGTTTGACGATCGCAACTTGGCCCTTGACGAGAAGCTGATCGAGAAGGTCGAGTGGCGGAATCGAGGCGATGTTTCCGGCGCCAAGGATGAGGGCAACGGCGCCTTCGGGTTCCGGTTCGCTGTAGAAGACGGCCACAGTGTCGTCGAGCGCTTCGAGTGTGACTTCCGGCATCATCCAGGTTTCAGCGGTGTGACCGCTCAGGAACAGGCGATCCTGCACGGTGTCCGGGAAGACATCGGCAACGACCTGTCCGTTGGGTCGGGTCGAGACGGGCACGTTCTCCATGGGCCTGCGGTCCCTGGCCAGCATGCGCATTGTGTCCTCATAGGCGTTGATCCCTTCGGCGAGCGCGTAGGGACCCGAGGTCCATTCCTCGCCTGACCAGGGCGACTCCAGCGTGAAACCCTGTGCCTCGCACGCGGCGGCAACCCAGCGGCGGGCGACACGGCCGATGTTCTCACGGAGACGGCCGAGGTACTCGATCTTGTCTGGGATCGGAAGGCGTGCCCATTCCGTCTTGTGCTGCTGCAAGTCGTCGAGGGCACGGTCGAGATACGCGGTGTCCATGGGGGGAAGGCTAGGGGAGACCGGGTAGCCTCACGTCCTATGGACGTATCAGGAATTGCGGCGGTCGTCACGGGTGGAGCATCGGGACTCGGGGCGGCCACGGCGCGGGCTTTGGCAGGCGCCGGCGCGCTCGTCACCATCATGGATCTCGCCGAGGAACCGGCGTTTGTGACGGAGATCGGCGCCTCGTTCTTCCAGGGCGACGTGACTTCGGTCGAGAACATGGCCGCTGCCGTCACCGAGGCGGGTACGGCCGCTCCATTGCGTGTTGCCGTGGCATGTGCGGGCATCGGGCCGGCAGAGCGAACGCTGAACAGGCAAGGTGAACCTGCGGATCTGGATCGGTTTCGCCGGGTGATCGGAGTCAACCTTCTCGGCACCTTCAACCTCGTGGCTCAGGCGGCGGCGGTGATGGCCCGAACCGATCCCATCGAAGACGCCGAGCGAGGGGTCATCGTCAACACGGCGTCGATCGCGGCGTTCGAAGGCCAGATCGGCCAAGCGGCCTATGCCGCGTCGAAAGGCGGTGTCGTCGGGCTGACGCTCCCGGTCGCCAGAGATCTCTCCTCGATGGGGATCCGCTGCAACACGATCGCTCCAGGAATCATCGATACGCCACTACTCGGTACGGTCTCCGAGGAGGTCCGCGAGGCGCTGGGAGCATCGGTCCCGTTCCCGAAGAGGTTGGGCACTCGAGAGGAGTACGCCTCGCTCGTGCTGGAGATCGTGCGCAACTCCTATCTCAACGGGGCGACGATCCGTCTCGACGGAGCCCTGCGAATGGCGCCCAAGTAGATTTCGCCATCGCGATCGGCGGCGTCTCCAGGGTCGTCTCAGGGCTGAGTGCGGGGAATCACCGAGGGGCATATCGTCCTCACCGCACGGGCCTGGGCGGTGAAGGGCATCGCCTGAAGGCTGGTCGAGACGGGAGTATCGAATGGAACTGCTGGTCGGAGTCCTCGTCGTGGCGGCGATCGTGTTCGTCGTGTGGGCGATCGTCAAGAAGGCATGCCTCTTTGGGGGAATCGCCGCGCTGCTCATTGCCGGGGCTGCCGTGCTCTTCCTCGTGCTCCGCTGAGGCCACAGGTTCTGCCTCGAGGTTCCCTCAGTCGAGGGCGCGCTCCATGAGCAGCGTCGACCAGTACCGGCCCATCTTGAATCCCACTTGATCGAGCACACCGATCTCCCGGTAGCCGAGCTTCTCGTGGAGGGCAACGGATGCGTCGTTGGGCAGGGCGATGATCGCATAGGCGCGATGGATACCTTCATCCCGTAACAGGTCGAGGAGCGCGCCTAGCAGCGCGGTGCCAAAACCCGATCCGATGGCATCTGGAGTCAAGACGACCGTCGTTTCCACCGAGAAGGCGTATGCCTGTTTGTCTCGCCACTGTGCCGCATACGTGGTCCCCACGACGACGCCATCGTGCTCCGCCACCAACACGCGGCCGCGGCAGTCCTTCCACCACTCCTTGCGCCGCCGTGCGCTCCACGGCTCCGTGTCGAAGGAGACATGCGAGGCGACGATGTAGGAGTCATAGATCTCGGTGATCCGATCGAGATCGTCTGCAGTTGCTGCACGGATCGAGGCTTGCACCGCGACGATCGTACCGGGACATAGCCGACGGATCGGCTCGGGAGTCGCAAGAAGCGGGAGGACTCGCACGGGGGCGTACCGCAGTATCCTCGATCCCATGGAGGAAGAGCAGGAGTCACTCGACGAATTGCAAGCCCGCCTCGCCAAGGCCGCTGCCGACGGCTCACCCCAGGCCGAAGAGATGCTCGCTCATGTCGAGCAATACAGAAAGACGCCGCAACCGACGGAGGAAGACCACCGGACCCTGAGCGACCGGCTCAGCGATTCCCTGCGTCACTTCGAGGCGAGTCATCCCGATCTCTCCGCGACGATGCAGGCCGTCATCAACTCGTTCACGGCGTCGGGGATGTAGCTCTCAAGGTTCCTCGGATCCGCCTGCGAGGCCATGTTGGGCGATCCAAGCGTGCATCGCGATGCCTGCTGCGACCCCTGCATTGATCGAGCGCGTCGAACCGAACTGCGCGATGCTGCACACGACGTCCGCCGCATCCTCAGCTTCCTCGCTGAGGCCTGGGCCCTCCTGACCGAAGAGAAGGATGCACCGGTAGGGGAGCGAAGTGTCTTCCAACGGCACGGCTCCCGGCACGATGTCGATCCCCACGATCGGTAGATCCAGCTCTTCAGCCCATGCGGCCAGGGATTCGACATCGGGGTGATTGCGAATGTGCTGGTAGCGGTCGGTGACCATGGCGCCTCTGCGGTTCCACCGCCGCTTGCCGACGATGTGGACCTCCTCGCAGAGAAACGCGTTGGCCGTCCTGACGATCGAGCCGATGTTGAAGTCATGCTGCCAGTTCTCGATGGCGACATGAAAAGGATGACGGTGCTGGTCGAGGTCGGCGACGATCGCTTCGCGTTTCCAATAGCGGTAGCGATCGACGACGTTGCGACGGTCGCCCTGAGCCAGGAGCTCGGGGTCCAGCCGGGGGTCGTCCGGCCATGGGTCGGGGTGCGGTCCTACGCCGACGGAGCGGTCCATCATCGCCCGCATGGTACGTATCCTGTCTGCATGGAACAGCACCCCGACTCAGAGTTGAAAGAACGTCTCACGCCCCTCCAGTACGAGGTCACCCAGCAGGCCGGCACCGAGCGCCCCTTCACAGGCGAGCATTGGGACAACAAAGCCGACGGTCGGTATCTGTGCGTCGTATGCCGCGAGGAGCTGTTTGACAGCGCCACGAAGTACGACTCAGGAAGTGGCTGGCCCAGCTTCACGATCCCGGTGGCACCGGATGCAGTACGCACAGAGTCGGACACGAGCCACCTCATGGTGCGGACCGAGGTGATGTGTGCCAACTGCGGGGCCCACCTCGGCCATGTCTTCGATGACGGTCCCGGCCCTACCGGCACCCGCTTCTGCATGAACTCCGCGTCGCTCAGCTTCGAACCGGGCGCCGTCGAGGACTCAACCGAGAGCTGATGGTAACCATCTCAGCGGGCTCACCCTGATTGTCCACGGAGCGGTATTCTCGTTGAGAACGGCGGAAATGCCTTCTGGTCGGGCCTTCGCCAGGCCCTGTTTGCACTCGTCGCTGCCGGGATCACCTTCGGCATCGGTTCGCTTCTCGGGGTCGCCATCGCGTAGAGCACCGGCATCGCGAATCGCTCAGGGTCGCCTTGAGAGCTTCCGATTTCGATGGGATGGAACACGCTCTCACGGTTCCGCGGGCCATACGCCATGTGGTCACGCTGAGCTTCGTCATTCTCGCCCTGCTATCGGTCATGGCTCCTGCTCGTGCCGCCACCCTCGAGGGGGATTCGACCGACTACCGGCTGACGTTCCCGGTCGATGGCGAGCACCACTTCTGGGACACGTTCTGGGCGAGCCGGTCCCACGGCATCCACGGCGCACAGGACCTGATGGCGGCCAAGGGTGTACCGGTGCTGGCTGCAGCGTCCGGGACGATCAGCCTGGTGAACTGGACTGCCCAATCACATCTCAACCGATCCCGGTGCTGCTCCCTCGTTCTTCGCCACGACGATGGCTGGAAGAGCGTTTACATCCATCTCGACAACGACTCGCCCGGGACGGACGACGGTAAGGGGTGGGGCATTGCCGACGGCATCGTCCCGGGAGCCAAGGTCTCCGTCGGGCAGGTCATCGCATATGTGGGCGACAGCGGCAACGCCGAGTCCACGCCGTCCCATCTCCACTTCGAGCTCTACACACCGAACGGTGTCGTTGTGAATCCGTTCGACGCGCTGGTACGCGCCGGTGGCAACACCAGCGTTCCGGGCGGTGCGGACGCTCTGATGTCCGGGTCGAGGATCCTTCGCAACGGAGAGCGGGGGAGTGATGTGGTCCGGCTGCAGCAGCTGCTCAAGGAGATCGGCCACAACGCGGGTCCGGCCGACGGGATCTTCGGGCCAAGGACCGAGCGGGCAGTTCGGTCGTATCAGGCGACGGCGCAGCTCGCCAGCGATGGCCTCGTCGGCGTCACGACCCGGGGTGCTTTGGCGTGGGACACCAGTTCCGCGAACGTGATCCTGCGCCAGGGAAGCAGAGGGCACATGGTCCGCTATCTCCAGACGAAGCTGACCGCCGCCGGATACGACGTTGGTCGACCGGACGGCATCTTCGGGCCGATGACCCGCGCCGGCGTCCTCTCCTTCCAGGCCACCACGGGGCTCGCCAGCGACGGCCTCGTCGGCTCGAGGACGAGAGGTGCGTTGGTGTCCTAGCAGGGTCGCTTGGCCCTGCCCACCTCGAGACGGAACCGCCTAGCATCAGACTCATGGATTGCGCCATCTGCTCCCGCCACCGGGCGGAGGGCGAAGACTGGTGGTCGTGTCCGCGCTGTCAGCGCAGCTATTGCGAACGCTGTCTCGAGGAGCGTCGAGCCGCTGAGAACGCCGGCGGTGAAGCCTCAACGACGTGCTGCTCGGCGTGCGGATCGACCTTGCTCGTCGACGCCTGAGCCCCGCGCAGGCGGCGCTCCAGGGATAGATTGGCGCCATGGTGCAAAGCAAGGCCGCCACCGTCGACGACTATCTCGACGAGTTGGATCTGGAGCGACGGGAACCTGTGGAGCGCATGCGGGAGCTGATCCGCTTCAACCTGCCGCAGGGATACGCCGAGACGATGCGGTGGGGGATGATCACCTATGAGGTGCCCCTCGAGCGTTATCCGGGAACCTACAACGGGAAGCCGCTCATGTATGTGGCCCTCGCAGCTCAGAAGCGGTACACGTCGCTCTACATGACGGGCGTCGCCTTCTCGCCGGGTGGTGAAGAGGCCTTCAAGGAGCGATGGGAGGAGACCGGCAAGAAGCTCGACATGGGCCGCTCGTGCGTTCGGTTCAAGAGCGTCGACGACCTGGCCCTCGATCTCATTGCCGACAGCATCGCCTCGATGCCGGTCGATGTGTTTCTCAGGAACTACGAAGAGGCACGTGGGGGATGACCCAGCAGGAGGTCATCATCCCGCCAGTGAGTACCCCGAAACGAACTCCCAGATCAGATCCGTCGCAGAGATCGACGTCGTCGAGTTGAGGATTTGATCCGGTGGATCGGGGTGCGGCCAGCCGTGGCCACCGCCCTCGATGACGTTCAACTTGACGGCTACGTTCTCATCGCATTCGAACCACGTGCGGACCTCGACGTCGTCGGCGGCACGTGCCGAGGCCGGTTCCGGGTCGCATCCGTTGTTCTCGGCCCAACCCGCCGCCCATTCGACTGCCCCCGGCAGGATGGAGCCGAGGCCGCCAAATGGCACGATGAGATCGTCGGTGCCGTGGAACGCAACGACCGCGACGGCGCGTCCTGGGTCGCACTGGGAGGCGCCGTAGTTGGCGCCGGACACGACACCGACGGAGGCGACGAGATCGGCGGCATCGCAGCCGAGACGGGCGGCCATCGCTCCGCCGTTAGAGAAGCCGATGGCGTAGACGCGGCTGAGATCAACGGTGGCGTGCAATGCCACGTCGGCGACGACGGCGCGGGCGAAGTCGACGTCACCCGAGCCGCGGAGTGCGTCCCAGGCGCCGAAGGTCCCGACCGGCAAGGCGAGGAGAAATCCTTCGCTGGCGGCGAGATCGGCGAAGCCGGTGCGTTCGACGAAATTCTGCGGGTTCGAGGTGAAGCCGTGGAAGCCGAGCAGCAGGGGAGTGGGGCCACTGACATCATCGGGAACGTACAACACGTAGCTGCGGGTTTGTCCGGCCACGGTGAGGTCGATGACATGCCTGCCCGGCTCGAGTGGGAGCTTCGGCGCCGGCAGCGTCGTGGTTGGAGGCCGCGTTGTCGTTGTTGTTGTCGAGGTGGTGGTGGTTGTCGTACTGCTTGTCGTGGTGGGGAGCGTCGTCGTGCTCGTCGTTGTCGATGACGGGGGAGGGACGGTCTCCCCGGGAGTCGGATTCGTGGCACCCCCGGCGGGCGAGCAGGCGGCGATGACGAGAGAGAAACCGATAGTGGCGAGGAATCGTGACACCAGCAAAGGCTATGGACGGCAGATGGCTACGAGGGGGCGACGGCGCGAAATCGAAAGCGCTCCTGCGCCACTTCGACGCCAACGTCATCGAAGCCTGCGGCGACGAGCCGAGCCGGGAGGCCGTCCGGGTCCACCGGGTTGTGTGTATCGAAGAGGTGGAACAGCCGGAATCCAATGCTCGTGAGGCTGTCGCTTCCCGCCAGAGTGCCACCCGGAACCAGCACCCGCCGCGACTCGGCGAGCACACGGTCTTGCGCCTCGGAAGTGGGAACGTGGTGCAGCATCGTGCAGGAAACGACCGTCGCAAACGAAGCGGCGAGAAAGGGCATGGCGGCCGCATCACCAACCGCGACGCGTACCCGGCTCCCAATGCGCTGCTCGAGGCGGCGAGCCGCACCAGGATCGATCTCTAGGGTGGTGAGGTCATCGATTCCGAACTGCGCGAGCGCCGCAGTAACTACCCCGGGCCCGGGGCCGATCTCGAGCACCGGCCCTTCGAGGTCCACGTCCTGGAGAACCCAGGGGAGGACCTCACTGACCATCACGCGTCGCCACTTCTCCGAACGGCAGTATCGCTCGTGCAAACGGTTCACGACACGGATGGTATGCGGGGAGGCTGATGCACCGTCCAGCCCGAGTGGCCCGGGTTCATCTCCTATTCGCACTCCTCTGACGATCTGTTGGCGCCGCGGTTGCAGGCGGGGTTGCAGCGATCTGCCAAGCCGTGGTGGAAGCGCAGGGCGTTGCGGATCTTCCGCGACGAATCATCACTGAGCGCGAATCCGCATCTGTGGTCTTCGATCACCGCCGCCTTGGATCAGTCTGAGTGGTTTGTGCTGCTGTTGTCGCCGTCCGACAGCAGCTTTCTCCGCGGTAACGACCTCTATACCATGTGGGAAGGAACGGCCTCGCGCTGGGATTCCGCCGGTGGACGCGGCGACCTCGACACCGTACCGCTCAACCTGTGGGTCAACGCCAACTCCATCTTCTGGGCCGGCGATACGGTCGTTGCCCACGTTGCAGACACGACCACCGGCGACTGGTGGTTCTACCCCGTCGGCCCCGAAACCGGCGCCCTCGGAAGAGCGGTACCGGCCACCGACACCTGGGACTTCGTCCTGCTTCCCGGCAACCGACTCTTCCAATTCAGAGGCAGAGAGACCGAGTCAGGCGAGGAGACCGGTCCGTTTGAGGTCCTCGACCTCGACACCGGTGAGGTCACCGAGATTGCCGGGTGCTGGATGGAAGTCGAAGCGGCCGACGACCACGAGCGCTGTCCCGCCGGTACGCCGAACCCGTCCGGCGAGCTGGCGACGCTCGGATCGAAAGACGGCTCGGAATTCATGATCTTCGATTCACTCGAACCGGAAGACTTTCCACGGGAGACGTTCGTGTACATCTGGGACTCGGAGACACTCACCGAGAAGGAACGCTTCAGCCTGGGCGAAATGGATGCCTTTGGCAATCAACTCGGTTCTTCGGTCATGACGGAGAAGTACCTGATCCTGCACAACAGGCGGACCAGCCAACTCACCATCATCGACCGGGCCACGCGAGAGAGGGTTCCGTTCGACCAGGGCGGCGCGGCGCCGGACCGGCTCGAACACGACCGCGCCCGCAACCGGATCTGGATGATCGACCGTGGCAGCACCGCCTGGCTGCTCGACCTCGACGACCTCAGCCTGCGGCACGTGACCGAGGCCGCGCCTGGACAGACCAGGGCGCTCGCCTCCTCACCGACTGGCGATCGCATCGCGGTCGGATCCGACGAGGGGAACCTTCGCATCTGGTCGGACGACGGCGAACTCCTCAACGTGGTACCCCTCGTCAATCCCTCCGACGCCTGGTGGCTCGATGACGAACACCTCGTCGTCGGCACTGCCAACGGACCGTGGACCGTCATCACCCTCAACGCCGCCGAACTGGTCAAAACTGCCCGAGGACGGATCGTCCGTGGCTTCACGGGCGCCGAATGCGATCTCTACGACCTCGACTGCTGACCCGATCGTCATGAAGGCTGGCGCCGTCGACCAAATCTGGTGAGTGCTCAACTGTCGGAGTCCTGGATTCGGAGTTGAGTGTGTCGCGCCAGGGTGCCGAAGTCGACGTCGGCGTGCAAGAGTGAGGCCCCGGATTCGATCACGACTGCTGCGATGAGACAATCGATCAGCTTCCGTACGGTCTCGCCCTGGCGTCGACATGTTCGATACAGTGCCGCAGCGTGGTCATACGATGCCGAAGTCGTACGGAGCACAGTCGCGCGTGCAAGGAGCTTGCGAAGCTGCAACAAGTGGAGCTCATCGCGAGCGCCAGCGAGAATCTCCATGCTGATAGCGTCACAGATGGCGATGTCGCCGCCGAGGAGGTCGTCCACCGCGTTGCAAGTTGGTGAGCCGGTGTCGCGCAGAAACTCGATCCACGCCGACGTGTCGACGACGATCACCTGGCGCGACTGAGGCGCAGGTCCTCGAGGTCGCCTTCCCATCCCACACCGCGCAGCTTGCGGGCCTCGTCGAGTTCCAGGGGTTCGGCGGCGAGGCGCCGCAAGGCAAGGTTGACGGCTTCGCGTTTGGTGGTGAGGTGGTAGCGGTCCATGACCGTGGCGCATGCCGTGTCGTCAATGTCAATGTTGGTGCGGGACATACACATACTGTACACCATGACGACCACGAGGTGAAGCGGCTCCATTACTTCCGATACACGTCGATACGCCTTCGTCATCAGGCCCCTGCTTGGATTGCGGGGGTGGCTCAGGAGCTGGCTAGGCGGTGCGGCCTGCTTGCTCGGGCATGGAAGCACAAGGCTCGATTGAGGCGAGCCAGTTCTCAGCCGCCTCTAGAACACGGTCGCCAAGCTCTGTCGGAACTTCGAGGATCCGCTCGTCTGGCTCAATGATCTCGGTTGAGATGGGCCGGCCATGTCGGCTGTAGACCGATTCGGCCTCAACCCAGAGCACACCTCCGTCAGGCATATCCAAAGAGTCGTAGTTGGCGAATCCAACATTGCCGGAGGGTGCACCGAACGTGCGGGTCCGGTCTCCACCCGCTGTTGCCACCACTATGAGTAGACCGGCTCCAATGGTCTGCACGCCGGTGAGCACCGCTATCGGTGGATCGGTGATCTGGAGGTCATACGGAGAAACGTCGGTTTCCTGCGTCTCTCCGAACTCGATGGCGACGCCATCCACCAGCTCAACGACTTCAGTTTGCTCGTCGTAGTTGACCGTGTACACCTCACCATCCCCGAGAATCGGAGAAACGGCCGTTAGCGTTGCCGATGTTCCGGTACCAGGTTGGGTGTTGCGCACGTCGAGAACCCAGCCGCACACTGGCTGTTCATCGATGAACCGGATCAGTCTCCTCACATCCTCGATGTAAGTGTCGTAGTTGTCCAGATCTTCATGGGTGCCGGTGAGACGCAAGTAGCCGATGTTCCCATCGAGGCGGCGACCGGCTGGAGGGTCCGAAGTGAACCTCACGTCAATGCGGGTGGGCGCTTGCACCATGTCGCCAGACACGTAGATCACTCCCGGAACAGACCCCATGAATATCTGAAGTGCCTTCATGGCGGGAGCCTTCCTCGGACCTTCCTTCAGCAGTCGAAGTGTCTCTGCACGAACGGTCATCCAATCGATGTCGTCCGTCTGAGCGTGATTCTCCTCTGCAAAGTCGAGAGCGTTTTCGACGTAGGTCAGCCAGTCAATGTCGGCGTCGGCCATCGCTGTTGAGGCCGATTCTGTGGTGGTGGTCGTGCTGGGGCGTGGCGGCGCCTCTGCGATCGAGGTTGCCACGAGGCTGGTGGTCGTATCGGGCGCGGCGGTGCAAGCTCCAGCAACAAGAACTGTGACAACAGCGACGATCAGCCATCGACCCATATACGAAGTATGTACCTGCGGCCCAGGATCAACCAGAGTCGAACGTACACACTAACTTTACATAACGTGGATTATCGGACAACGCTCGCAGTGCTGCTCACCATTCCGAGTACGGGTGGGCGATGAGGTTGGCGTTGAAATAGCGCGGGTCGTCGGTGACCTCGGCGCCGACCCATTCTGGGTGTGTGATTTCCTGATCGACGCTGTCCAACTCGACTTCGGCAATGATCAGTCCACTGTTGACCCCGGCGAATTCGTCGATCTCCCACGTCGTTCCGTCGACCTCCACGACGTGCCGGGTCTTTTCGACGAGGGGCTTCTCACACAGTTCGTCGAGCATCGCATTCGCATCGGCGAGGGGTATCGAATATTCGAATTCGGTTCGGATGGCTCCCCTCGTGATCCCCTTGATCGTGATCGTGCCCTGGTCGCCGGCGACCCGCACCCGCACCGTGCGTTCCTTGACCGTCGACAGATAGCCCTGGCGGTAAGCCGTGGACGGGCCAAGGCCTCTCCAGGCGTCGCTCGTGAGGAGAAACTTACGCTCGATCTCAAGGGCCACTTGAAGAATCCCTCCTCTCGCTCAGGCGTCGTCGGAACCGTCCGCCGAGGACGCCCCTGATCGCTCGTGGGTAGCTGACATTGTCGTACGCATCCAGGCCAAGGATCCGGCAGACATCACGGAGGGCACTCAGATCGGCCGACTCCACGGCCACGGTCACAAGCTCCTGTCTGGCGATCGCGGCATCGGTGACCTCGGCGGTGCACGCCAGCACCGTGTGCATCTGGCGATGCTTCTTCACCTCAACGGCGGCGAGGTCGGGGTGGGCAGGCACCACTTCGGCGACCAGTTGAGACAACGTATACGCATCCCGCTCGAGGCGCGGCGGTGCCAGCCGGAGCGATAGGAACAGCTCGGTCATCACGAGCGCAGAATCGAGCGGAAACTCGGCCTTCAGCTTCACGCCCCATTGCTCGAATCCCTCGCGGACTCCGACCAGTACCTTGATGTCCAGTTGATCGGCTCTGGCTTTGGGATTGACATCGACCGTCACCGCGGAGACGAAATAGGTCTCGGTGCTCTCCCGAACCTCGAAGGGATCCGACAACGAGCGGAGGCGGTCGGTCACCTCATCGAGCCGGTCGTTCCAGACCCGGAATTCGAATCGGGCCTCGCCTTCCAACATGCTGCTTCGTGCACCTCCATCACCCAGTGTACGAAGAGCCACCATGCGCATCGGCCCTCAGGAGCAGTAGCGTCGTCATGGTGAGTATCTGGCAGCTCGACCCATCGGTCGACCACCTCAATCACGGCTCCTACGGAGCCACCCCCACCCCCGTTCTCCGCGCCCAGCAGGCACTACGCGACGAGATGGAACGCAACCCGGTGCGGTTCATGGACGAGCGCTACCAGCCGTTGCTGAACCATGCCCGCGGGCGGGTCGCAGAGTTCGTCGGTGCCGATCCCGCGGATGTGGTCTTCGTGAACAACGTCACGGCCGGTGTCGCAGCCGTTCTCACATCGCTCGAGGCGCAGTGGGGCCCTGGCGACGAGATCGTGCTGACGAACCACGCTTACAACGCGTTCGGTAATGCCGCGGCGGTGGCCGCGAGCCGATCCGGCGCCACAACCGTTACCGCAGAGATCACGCTGCCGATTGAGTCTCCGGATACTGTCTTCGAAGCAGTCATCGAGAAGGTCACCCCGCGTACGCGTTTGGTGCTCATCGAACACGTCACCTCTCCGACCGCAGCGATCTTCCCGGTCGAGCGCATCGTCGAGGCGCTCGAGCCGGACATCCCTGTCCTGGTGGACGGTGCGCACGCTCCTGGGATGGTCGACCTCGACCTCGATCGCATCGGTGCCTCCTATTCCGTCGGGAATTGCCACAAGTGGATGTGTGCTGCGAAGGGCGCCGGATACCTACACGCCCGCCCTGACAAGCATGACGGTCTCTCCGCAGCCATCGTCAGCCACGGGCACAACCGCAGCTGGCCCGGCAGCGACTCGAGCTTTCATGCCCGCTTCGACTGGCTGGGAACCGACGACGCCACGGCATGGTTCACGGTCCCCGAGGCCATCGATGCCGTCGCCGACACCCACCCGGAAGGCTGGCTGGGCGTGCGCCGCGCCAACCACGACCTCGTCGTCGCCGCCCGCCGAATCCTCCTCGAAACCTTGGGCGTCGCGGCGCCGGTGCCGGAGGCGATGATCGGATCGATGGCATCGCTCCCGCTCCCCGGCCTCGACACCGGCACCATTACCACTGCCGACCCACTGCTGACAGCGCTGCGGAACCGGTGGAATTTCGAGGTTCCCGTGGTCGCCTGGCTGGGGCCACCCCCTCGCTTGCTTCGGATCTCCGCCCATCGCTACAACACGATCGAGCAGTACGAACACCTCGCCGATGCACTCACCGTCGAGTTGGTGATCCGGGCTACCCGATGAGAGAACCTTCTTCACCGAGCGCCGTCGGCTCGACCGAGACCTCCTGCAGCTCGCGGACGGCATGCGTCAGGTGCGCGATCGCCTCGACGTAATCGCTCTTTGTCGGTCGTCCTGTGTCGAGGTCCCCGACCACATCCTCTGCCGCCGTCTCGAGGCGATACAACGCGTCACGGAGCCGTTCCCACGCTCGCCGCGTCAGCAACACCTCATCGGGCCCCACGCCGCGGCGTTGTGCCTCCCGTCTCGCCTCGTACGCTCGCTGGCGATGGCTGGGTCTGCAGTACCGCGCTGGGCGACCGGGACCCGATTGGACCACGAATGCTCCCCCACACCATGCACAGCGTCGCTCCTGTTTCGTCACGAGTGACGAATTTAGTAGCTTTCGAGCCCACACCCGGGGAATGGTGTTGCGCCCAGGCTCAAGCGAAGAAGACGAGCGGGAGGCCGACGAACACGAGGGCGAACCCGGCAATGACGAGTCCTGTTTCTGTGATCTTTGGGGGGAGGACGGCGTAGACCGTGTGGTCGTCGCTCATGGCGAGGGCGGCCAGCACGAGAATGACCATGCCCAACAGGACGAGGACCATCCCCAGCGTTCCCGTGGCGAAGACCCCAAGCGCCAGCACTGCGAGCACGGCGCCGAACGCCAGCGCCCAACGCACACGTGTACTGCCCAGCCTCCGCCGCCACGTCTCCATGTCGAATTGGCGTTGAATACGGGTTGTGAGGGCCACATTTGGCTTCTTTGGCTTCTTGGGTTTCTTCGCCTTCTTCGCCTTCATGGACGGCTCTGGTGGGGAGGAACCGATGACGTCGAGGAGATGATCGGGATCGCGAACCTCGATCAGGAGATCCTCGTCCTCGACACGCATTCGGAGACCGCCGGGCTCACGCACGAGGTCAACATCATCGAGGGGCCACGTACCGATGCTCTGGGTGCCGGCAGTCACGCGCAGCGAACCACCTCCGACCTCGAAGGTGGCACTCACAGAGTCGGGCGACCCTGCGATCCGCAACGTGCCGTCGAATCGATCCACCCGCCGTATATCGGCAGCCTCGAGCACCCATTGAAGGATCTGTGAGCCGGTCGGCCGGACGACGACGGGGAGCTACGCTCGTCTCGATCACCGTGAGGACGGAAGGAGGTGATGGATGTGGAGCGATTGACCACTCCCCTTGTCCGTGAGAATGGCGGATACGTGGAGGCCTCTTGGGACCAGGCCCTGGCGCGTGTCGTCGCCGGGTTCGAAAAGCACCGCGGCCGAGATATCGGCGTCTTCTCCTGTTCGAAGGCGACGAACGAGATGAACTACCTCGCTCAGAAGTTCACCAGGGTCGTTCTCGGCTCCAACAACATCGACAGCTGCAACCGCACCTGACACGCTCCGTCCGTCGCCGGTCTGGCGGCAGTGTTTGGAGCCGGCGGAGGCACCTCGTCCTATGAAGAGATCGAAACGACCGACGTCATCGTCCTGTGGGGCTCGAACGCGCGAGAAGCGCATCCCATCTTCTTCCACCACATCTTGAAGGGCATCCACAACGGGGCACGGATGTTTGCCGTGGACCCCAGGTTGACGTCATCGGGGCAATGGGCCGATACCTGGCTCGGCATCGACGTCGGTTCGGACATCGCACTCGCCAACGCGGTCGGCCGCGAGATCATCGAACACGGCTGGACGAACTCGATGTTCGTCGAGCACTCCACGAGCGGATTCGACGAGTATGAGGCGACGGTCGAGCCGTGGACACTATCGCGGGCCTCGGACGTGACGGGGGTTCCCAGCCACGTCATCGCGGAACTCGCCGAGGCCTACGCCACCGCGGACTCGGCCCAGCTCTGCTGGACCCTCGGCATCACCGAGCACCACAACGCCACCGACAACGTTCTGGCGCTGATCAACCTTGCCCTCCTCACCGGCCACGTCGGGCGTTACGGGTCGGGACTGGTCCCGATCCGGGGCCAGAACAACGTCCAGGGCGGCGGCGACATGGGCGCCCTCCCCAACAAGCTCCCAGGCTTCCAGGATGTTGCCGACGACGAGCTGCGGGGAAAGTTCGAGGTGAATTGGGGTATCGAGGTGCCCAGCATGCCCGGCTTGCACATCTCGCTCATGTTCGATGCCATCGATGCCGGAGACCTGAATGCCCTCTACATCATCGGGGAGAATCCCGCACGCAGCGAGGCGGATCTCGGGCGGGCCAAGCGGCTGCTCGGGAACCTCGACTTCCTCGTCGTCCAGGACATGTACATGACGGCGACGGCCGAATACGCCGACGTCGTTCTCCCGGCGGCGGCCAACTGGGTCGAGGGAGAGGGCACCGTCACTTCGAGTGAGCGTCGTGTGCAGCGGGCACGCAAAGCCCTCGATCCGCCGGGCGAGGCGAAGGAGGATATCGAGATCCTCTCCATGATCGCCGAGCGGATGGGCCACTCCTGGGGGAGGCCGACCGCCGAGGAACTCTGGGATGAGCTTCGCAGCCTGTCGCCCATGCACGCCGGAATGTCCTATCGGCGGCTCGAAGAGCTTGGCGGGATTCAATGGCCTTGCCTGGATGAGGACGATCCAGGGACGTTGTTCCTCCATGCCTGGCTGTGGGAAGACCCGCTCCCCCGCGACCCAGCGCCGTTCATCGCAACGGAGTGGGCGCCTGCAGTCGATGTCCTCACGGACGAGTTCCCGATCCGGATGACGACGGGCCGTCGCCTCGATTCGTACAACACCGGCGAACAGACCAATCGCTACCCCTCCCCCATCCGCATCGGCGGAGTCATCGAGATCTGTGAGGAGGACGCGCTGCGTCTTGGCGTGGCCTCCGGCGACATGGCGACGATCACTTCGAGACGGGGCTCCATCGACGCCGCAGTGCTCATCAGGGATGGGCTTCGCCCCGGCTTGGCGTTCATGGCTCTCCACCATCCGGATGAGGCCGACGTGAACCAGCTGACCATCGATGCCTGGGATCCGAAGTCGGGCACCGCCGAGTTCAAGGCGACCGCCATCCGCATCGAGCCGAAGGGGTCGACATCGACATCCACCTGATGACCGACGCGGCGACTGCCGTCGAACGTGCTGCAGTGGACGATGTCGTCGGCCAAACCGCGGGCCGTCACGGCCAGGTCGCGGTGGGCGGCTGGACGACTGTTGTGGGTCAGCGGACGCTCCTGCTACCGGCCCTTCATGCCTTGCAGGATGAGATCGGATGGATCAGCCGCGGAGGCCTCAACTACGTGTGCGAGCGTCTCTCGGTGCCACCAGCCGACGCGTACGGCGTCGCCACGTTCTATGCCCTGCTCGCCACCGCGGAGCAGCCGGAACGCATCGCCCATGTCTGTGACGACATCGCGTGTGAGCGGCTCGGGTCCGCCGACCTTATGGACGCGCTCGGCACACGAGAGGACGTGCACCCCAGCCCATGTCTCGGACAATGCGACCGCGGCCCGGCCGTATTGGTCCAGGTGACCGGTGGCCATAACGTCGTGATCATCCCGGCGACAGCGTCGGAGGTGCAAGGCGTTCTCGACGGTGGCACAGTCGATGAGCCGACACCCCCACCGGTCTATCCGGGGTCCTCTCCCCGGTTGTTGGTTCGCATCGGATCGGTCGATCCAGAGTCGCTGGAGGCATACCGGGCGGCCGACGGATTCCGGGCTCTCCAGGCTGCGTTCGAGATGGGACCCGAAGCCGTCGTCGAACAGATCACAACCTCACGGCTACGCGGCCGCGGCGGCGCCGCATTCCCCGCTGGGGTCAAATGGGAGGCGGTGGCGAGCTCCGACGAGGACACCCGCTACGTCATCTGCAACGCGGACGAGTCGGAGCCGGGGACCTTCAAGGACCGGGTCCTTCTCGAGGGTGATCCATTCGCCGTGGTCGAGGCGATGACCATCGCCGGCTTTGCGGTCGGCGCCACCCGGGGGTACGTGTACGTCCGCGAGGAGTACCCGCTGGCTCAGCAGCGACTGCACGGTGCTCTCGAAGAGGCCCGGGCAGCCGACCTCCTGGGCGACGACATCGCAGGATCCGGCTTCGACTTCGATATCGATGTGCGCCGCGGGGCAGGGGCATATATCTGCGGTGAGGAAACAGCCCTGTTCAACTCGATCGAGGGATTCCGCGGTGAGCCCAGACAGAAGCCGCCCTTTCCGACCGAGGCAGGGCTCTTCGCCAAGCCGACGCTGGTGAACAACGTCGAGACGCTGACGAATGTCCCCTGGATCCTCCGCGATGGCGCAGCGGCGTTCGCATCCGTCGGCACCGAGGGCTCGACCGGCACGAAGCTGTTCTCGATCTCCGGTGACGTGAGCAAACCCGGCGTCTACGAGGTGGCGTTCGGAACGACGCTGCGCCGGCTCATCGACATGGCCGGCGGTGTTGATGGTGAGATGGGAGCCGTGCTCCTCGGTGGCGCCGCCGGCGCCTTCGTAACCGACGACGACCTCGATGTCGAGTTGACCTTCGAGGGGACGCGCGACGCCGGATTGCCCTTGGGATCGGGTTCGATCGTTGTGTTCAACACGAGCGCGGATTTCGAGAGGATCCTCGCCCGGATCGCCCACTTCTTCGCCGACGAGTCGTGCGGACAATGTGTGCCATGTCGTGTCGGCACGGTGCGCCAGGTCGAAACGCTCGATCGACTTTTCGCCGCGGGCGGGAACGGCGAGTTGGAGACGCTCGCGGACCTCGACGCCGTGATGCGGGATGCGTCGATCTGCGGGCTCGGGCAGTTCGCGAGCACGGCCGTGCAGTCGGCACTTCGCCTCGGCCTCATCGGAATCGGATCATGATCGAGGTTTCCGTGGATGGAGCCACGGTCACGGTTCCCTCCGCAGCCACGATCCTCGAGGCGTGTCGTGCGATGGGCTCTGAGGTGCCGAGCCTCTGCTATCTCGAAACGCTGACCCCGGTGAACGCATGTCGCGTGTGCGTCGTCGAGGTCGAGGGATCCCGGCCGCTGGTGCCGGCGTGTTCCCGGACCGTCGAGGAGGGCATGGTGATCTCAACGAGCTCCGATCGGGTCGCGGTCTCCCGGCGCCTGGTGTTCGAACTGCTCGCGTCGTCAGTCGACCTGAGCCTCGTCGATGATCAGACGCGGCGGTGGATGGACGAGGCCGGCGTCGATCCCGGCCGGTTCGGAAGCGAGGCCAGGACCGTCGAACACGACGTCAAGGTGCAGGACGATCTGTATATCCGGGACTACGACAAGTGCATCCTCTGCTACAAGTGCGTCGAAGCATGCGGTGAAGACGCCCAGAACTCGTTTGCGATTTCCATAAGCGGCAGGGGTTTCACAGCCGAGGTGTCGACCGAGTTCGATGTCGCTCTCCCCAATTCGGCGTGTGTGTATTGCGGCAACTGTGTTGGGGTGTGTCCCACCGGTGCCCTCATAGGGAAGGTCGAGTACGACATGCGCCGCGACGGCAGTTGGGATACCTCGCGTCAGACCGTGACGCGAACGGTGTGCACATTCTGCGGCGTAGGCTGCAACCTCGACGTCCATGTCCAGGACAACGCCATCGTCAACGTGACTTCACCCATCGACCACAGCGTCACGTCTGGGCATCTGTGCATCAAGGGTCGATTCGGCTGGAGCCACGTCCAAACTTGATCGCCCCTATCTGGATCAGAAGAGTCCAACGATGCGTCCGCCCTCATCGATGTCGACGTTCATGTAGGCAGGAGTGCTCCCGAGACCCGGCATGGTTCGCATGTCGCCGAGCAATGGATAGATGTAGCCGGCCCCGACGGCGGCGCGCATCTCGCGCACCGGCAACGTGAAGTTCTTCGGGGCTCCCTTGAGCGCCGGGTTGTGCGAAATCGACAGGTGGGTCTTCGCCATGCAGATGGGGAGACCCCCAAAACCGGCATCCTCAAACTCGCGCTTTTGGCGAAGCGCTTTCGGGTCGTACTCGACCCGGCCGGCGCCGTAGATGCGGGTGGCGATGATCTCGATCTTCTCCGCGATGGGAGCATCCAACTTGTACAGGAAGTTGAAGTCGGACGGTTGGTTGCAGGCGTCCTCGACGGCGGCGGCCAGCTCCACGGCCCCTACCCCGCCCTGAGCCCAATGGTCGGCGACCACGGCACTGTGCGCCCCGGAGAGGAGCGCGTCGGCGAGGACCAGCTCTCTCTCGTGCTTGGTGTCGGTTGGGAAGGTGTTGAGGGCGACGACCACGGGAAGGCCGAACTGGCGGGCATTGGCGATATGGGCACGGAGGTTGACCAAACCCTTCTCCACGAGGTCGAGGTTCTCGTCGGTGTATGCGGAATCGAGGGCACGACCGGCAACGACGCGGGGACCCCCGCCGTGCATCTTGAGAGCGCGAATCGTGGCCACCAGAACCACGCAGTCGGGGATGAGACCCGACGTGCGGCATTTGATGTCGAAGAACTTCTCCATGCCCATGTCCGCTCCGAAACCCGATTCGGTGACGACGAAGTCGCCGAGATGAAGGGCGACACGATCGGCAAGGATCGACGAGTTGCCATGGGCGATGTTGGCGAAGGGCCCTGCATGCACGAAAGCCGCCTGGCCCTCCAACGTTTGCATGAGCGTTGGATGGATTGTGTCCTTCATCAACACGGTGGCCGCACCACCGACACGGAGGTCGTCGAGCGTGATCGCATTGGCGTCACGGTTGAGGCCGATCACCGACCTCCCGATGCGTGTGCGAAGGTCTTCGAGCGCGCTCGCGTAGTCGTGGCCGTCGGTGAGGGCGAGGATCGCCATCAGCTCGCTCGCCACCGTGATGTCGAATCCCGTCTCACGCGGTAGGCCGTCGAGGCGACCCCCGAGCCCGACGATCACATTGCGCAGAGCACGATCGTTGACGTCCATCACCCGACGCCAGGCAATCTGATTCGGATCGATGTTGAGCCGCTCGAGCCCGAGTGCATCGAGCTGTGCATCGTCCATGCGATTCTCGTGGTACCAGCGGGCATCGATGGCGGCCGCGATCAAGTTGTGCGCAACGGTGATCGCATGGTTGTCCCCCGTGAGGTGCAGATTGAACTCGTCCATCGGCACGACCTGCGAGTAACCACCGCCCGCGGCTCCCCCCTTGATCCCGAAGGTCGGCCCCATACTCGGCTGCCGGATCGCGGCGATCGCCTTGTGACCGAGACGGCCGAGTCCCTGGACGAGCCCCACGGTCGTGGTGGTCTTTCCCTCGCCCAATGGCGTGGGAGTGATTGCCGTCACGTCGACGTACTTGCCCATCGGATGAGAATCAACTCGCTTCAGGACGTCGAGGTCGACCTTTGCCTTCATGTCGCCGTAGCGGATCAGTTCTTGGGGAAGGAGACCGAGTGCCTCGGCGATGTCATCGATCGGTCGGATATCGGCCGCGTAGGCGATCTCGAGATCGGATGGAACCGCAGCCAAAGTAATCCTCCCTGGGGCTGGTGTGCTCACGGCGTTCACGCCGACGAGCAACACTAACCGGGAGACCGTTCAGACCTCGCGGGCTTCGAGTCGAGCCACCGCGATGGCCGGAAGAGCAACGATGAGCACCGTGGTCACGACGAGCGCCGGTAGTACATCGAAGGGCCCTCCGCGGAGCAGGACGTCGATGGATCCGACGAGTGCACTGGGAAGCCATCTGGCGATCGGTGACAGCAGCGTGAGGATCCCGAGAATGATCAGCACACCGATGGACGAGAGGGCGACGCCAACCACGTTGCGAAAGATCCCAGCCATCAGCGCGATGAGGGCGACTACGAACACCAGATACCAGGCATGGAGTGCCAGCCCGACGAGGAAGTCGCCGAAATCGAGCCATTCGAGAAGCAGTCCTGTCCCGATGTATGCGATGAGGGCCCCGAAGACGAATGCACCGGCTGCTGCCGCGGCGTTGACGACGAATCGCGGGGTGAGGATGTTCCTGACGGTGGCTCTTGTCCTCAGGAAGACGGACATCTCCGTGTTGGAATCGAATGCAAGCGCGGCAGCGGCCACGAACGCGACCGCCAGCACACCGATCTGCTGGGCGTTCCCGACATATTGGGCGACACCGTCGGCCGGCGTGAGTTCGGGGAGGTCCACCTGGACATCGCCGAGCCGGTCGATGATTTCCGGGAGATAGCGCGCCGTCAGGGGCCCGAGGATTCCGAATACCCCGTAGACACCGAACAGGATCAACCATCGCTTGGTGCGCGTCAGCCGCAGCCACTCGAGTCGCCATAGGGTCATCGGGTGAGCTCCAGGAAGATGTCCTCCAGTGATGTTTCTTCGGGTGAAATCGACACCACGGCATGCCCCACCGCCGCGAGAAGCGACACGAGGTTGGCCTCGGCGGCAGTACGGTCGGACACGTCGACGGCGATGGCTCCCCCGCTCTGCTCGATGACTCGCTCTGCCCACGATTCGCCACGAAGACGTCTTGCAACCTGGCTGTGACCGGAGCGGAGGACGACTACATATCGGCAACCGGTTCTGCCTTCGAGCAGGGTGTCCAACGGCCCTTGATAGACGAGCTCGCCGCGGCGCAGGATGCCGATCGTGTCACAGACCTCTTGGACGTCGTCGAGGATATGAGAGGAGAACACCACCGTTGCCCTGCCGCGCAGCGTTCTCACGAGGTCCAGCACCTCCCGCCGTCCAGCAGGGTCGAGTGCGGCGGCGGGCTCGTCGAGGAGGAGAACGTCGGGATCTCCGGCGACGGCAGCCGCCAGGCCCAGGCGTTGCAGCATTCCCCGGGAGTAGCCGCGAACCTGTCGGTCTGCCGCCTCGTCCAGTCCGGCCCTTTCCAGGAGATCAGCGACCCGTTGCAACGCGCCATCGGGCGCGGTCAACGTTTGGGCGAGGTCGACGACCTCGCGCCCGGTGAGCCACGGGTCGAATCGGGGGGTGTCCGGGAGGACCCCGACCGAACTCGAAGCCACCGAGAGGGAACCCGAGGTCGGCCAGCGCAGGCCGGCGAGAAGCGCGAGGAGCGTGGTTTTGCCGGCTCCGTTCGGTCCGACGAGACCGTAGACCGCGCCGCGCGGGACGCCGAGATCGACATTATCCAATGCGATAGTCGATCCGTACCGCTTCGTTAGACCCGTGGTGCGGACAACGAGGTTCCCGGGTTGGATGTCGGCCATACGCGCAATGCTCGCGGAGATGCGGCTCTTAGGAGAACCTGCCTCCCCCTTAGGGGTCGACTCCGAGCGCAGCGAGGCGGAGGGGGTCGCGGAGAGGGTTACCGCGGCTACTCGTCGACGAGAGCCGTCTCCGGCTGGTAGGTCGACCAGGCGAACCAGAACGTGTCGAGATGGTCGATACGTTCCAAGCGGGTGCCCTGGAGGGGTCCGGCGATCGCCTCTCCCGTGATCGTCCACGTGCTCGATGTCTCGACGTCCACGAAATCGGCTCCCGACGCTGCGAACGTCAGCACGGAACCGTCGACGACGGGATCGAAGACTCCGACGTTGCCCACATCGACACGTTCGGGGATCGAGGAACGATCGAGCGCAGAAGACTGTCCGGCTTTCCACAGAATGGCGACGGGCACTTCACCGATCGATGTGTTCGTTGCGCGGGCCTCGCCGCCGCTGATGAAATCGAGGGCGAAGGCGGCAGACTCGCCTTCGATGGAGATCCCGACGACGCGCTGTTTGGCGACGGCGCGGGCATCGACATCGCCACGGAAGAGGAACGGGAACGATCCCTCGTCGTCGTACCCGGCGTACGGGTTCCGCCCGTAGTCGCGCCGGAAACCGGTGTTGTTGAAGTCGAGGACCTTGCCTGTGGGATACGCCGACCGGAAGTCCTCCCAGGAGAGGAGGGGCGACGGGATCGATTCGAGCTGGGCCCCCGTGAGGACACCAACGACGGCCCGACCGTCGAAGTGGGTCCACAGCGACTCGGTGGCCCGGTCGTACATGACGAGAGCGGATGCGAACAGCTTGCCCGACGTCCCGAACGTCGTGTCGACACCATTGATCTGGCGCACATACGTGACCGCTGAGTTGCACAACGGACAGTAGGTGACGGCTACCGGAACGCCTCCGACCGTGTCGTTGACGATCTCGTGCCAAATCAACGCTCGCACCGGATAGGCGCGGGCGTCTCCGTCGATGTCGAGTGCCACGACCGGCTCGCTCGGCTCGAGGAGCTCGAGGTGATCGACGACCGGGAGAAACACCGGTTTGTCGATGGGCGGGATGCCGTCGGGCGGCGGCCCGCCGGAGAGGATCTGGTCGAGTGGCACGAGTGGTGCCGGGAACTGATCCGATCCGGGTTCCCTGAGGGCAGACGGGCCCGAGGGGAGCGTCCCAACGGCCGCGTCGGCGGCGGACTCTGCGGCGGCGGTCGTGGTTGGTGTGGATGCTGTCGCTTCGTCCCGAGTATCTCCACTCCCCGATGAGGCGCAGGCTGCGAGCACCAGGGCGAGGGCTGAACCGAACATGAGCCACCTCGTTGTCGTCATGGGTGAATCAACGAGCGCCACGGTGCCGTCCCGGGCGTGACTGTCTCATTCGCGACACTGTCCGGACGGTTCCCAACCAGCGCGCGTTCAACACCAGATGACCTCAACGCAACGTGAGACGCCGTCCACAGCGGACCTCAGAAGACGGCTGCTGTGGCCGGCCGGGCTCGCCCTTCTCTGGGTCGTCCTCGCCATCATCTGGCCGGCCACCACCTACCACCTTGCCCCGCTGTTGATTGCCGCCGTGCCGCTCGTGCTCGTTGCCTTCGACCAGCCGGAGAGCATTGGACTCCGCTCGGCAATCATGCTGACGCTCTTCGGTGTGGCTCTCGCCGTGGGCGCAGCGATCCTGCTCGAGGTCCTGGGCAAGCTCCAGGGTCCCGCCTTCGACCCGTTCTCGAGCCCCTTCACCGAGGCGCTGGCTGCGGCGGTGGCGGGCGCCGTAATCGGGCTCGTGGTGGCGTTCTTTCGCAAGGAGCGAGATCCCATCAAGTGATCAGCGAGCGACGGACCGGGCCAGCGCCTCGCGGTCGTTGATCCGGATGACGCGATAGCCCGTTTCGATGGCTCCATCGCTCCTCAGCTCGGACAGAGCCTGGTTGACGCTCTGGCGGCTGGCACCGAGCAGGCCGGCCAGGCTCGTCTGCGAGAGGTGGAGCTCGCCGAAGCGATCGGCATCATCGAGAACGAGCTCGGCCACCTGCTCCTTGACGGTTCGGTGCATGAGCCGCAGCACCCGCCTCTGCATGGCTTCGAGCTGGTTGAGGCCTGCCACCAGCCAGCGGATGGCAATCATCGGATGTTCGATGAGGACGGGCAGCAGTCGCGCTCGATCGAGACGGAAGGCGCTGACCGGCCCCAAGGCCTTGGCGCTCGAGATGTAAGGCTGCGCCTGGAAGAGAGCGATGTCACCGATGACGGCACCCGGTCCGACCCTGGCCACGACGAGCGAACCTTCACTTCGGTTGCGATAGAGCTCCACCTCTCCCTGATGAATGACATACGCCGCGTCGGAATCGGTCCCTTCTTTGAAGAGATGGGTCCCGGGGTACTTGTCGACGTATTCCCCGGCACCAGAGAGTGCTTCGAGGTCGTCGGCGGTCAGCGGCAGATAGTCCGTCCTGCCGAAGGATCGTGCCAGCCAGGCAAAGTGCTGCTGTTCTCCTGGTTCCACGATCACAACAACGTCGCAGGTCTGACGTTTCTTCCGCTCATGCTTCCACCGCCTTTCAGACTGGGTTCGAGGAGAGCTGGGCGGCATACGAAGACCGCCGCAGCGCCATCATCGCGACGACGCCGAGGAGCGGTCCCACGGCGAGCCACGGGAATGCCCACTGCCAACCGATCGCCTCGGCAAGAAGCGGGACTCCCCGGATGGTCACGAGTGTGAGCAGGAAGCCGAGCCCGGTCTGGAGCACGAGAGCGGTGCCCCGGTATTCGTCCGAGGCGGTTTCGGTGACCATGGCGCTGAACTGGGCGGAGTCGCTGACCACCGTCGCCCCCCACACCATGAAGAGAGCAACGACCAATAGCGGGTGTGCTCCAAACACGACGGGCGTTGCCACCGCGCACGCTCCCGAGATCGCCATCGACCCTCCGGCAACGGGGATGCGTCCCGCTCGGTCGGCAAGGATGCCCGCAAGCCACGAGGTGACGCCCCCGATGGCGATGATGAAGAACGTCGCCGTCGATACCCAGCCCGTGCCGTATCCCCCGGCAACGGCAGAGGCGGCGAGAAACGCTGCGGTCCAGGTCCACATTGCATAGAGCTCCCACATGTGGCCGAGATAGCCGTAGGTCGACAGCCGTACCCCCCGATTTCGAACGGCTCTGCCGATGTGGTGGATCGAGAAGGGTGACGGTCGTACCTCATACGGTCCATCCGTGACGCGCAACAGCATCACAAACGCTCCGATGGTGGCCAGAACGGACGAAGCCACGATCACGCCCTGCCAGTCGAGACCCACCCCGCGGATGAGGTGCGGAGTAGCCGAGCCAATCGTCAAGGCGCCGATGAGTACTCCGAGCGCCATGCCCCTCCCCCGCCTATACCAGCCGCTCATCACCTTGAGGCCGGCCGGATAGACGCCGGCGAGGGCGATGCCGGTCAGAAGGCGAAGCATGTAGGCGAGCCACACAGTGTCCGCCGTGACGACGAGAAGCGTCACGTTGGCGGCGGAAGCGATGAGCGCCGAAATGAACAGGAGGCGGCGTGCCGGGACCGAGTCGGCAACACCTAGGACGGCGAGCCCCACGGCACCGACAAAGAATCCGATCTGGACCGTGAGCGTGAGCCACACCACCGCGCCGGAATCGAGGGACCAGGCTTCTGCAATCTGGGGTCCCACGGCGGACGCCGAGAACCACAGCGTCAGGATGAGAAGCTGGCTGGCCGCAATCCAGCTCAACGCGGTGATCGGTCGCATGGTCGTTGCGACGCTAGTGGTCGATCGGTTGGCGCTCATCATGCGTTGCCGGCCGCCGTCGACGAGAGAGGATCGCTGCCCCGGCCCCGATCACGACGACGAGCCCGATGGTCCAGGCGAGTGGGTTCTCACCGATGGTGGTCAGCATCCGCTGAGAGAGGGACTCCACGAACTGGAAAGCTCCCGACGTGCCGAGTGCGTCCGACCCGGCGGCGAGGCTCGTGGTCCAGAACCACACGATGTAGAGCCCGGCAACGACGAGGATCGCTCCGGCGATCCGGTTGATGTACCTCGCCGAGTCACGCAGCCGGGAAACGAGGGCCTCCTTGCCGAGGGCGAGGGCGACCGTGACGCCGACGAGCATCAGCGACATCCCCAATCCGTAGGCGACGAACGTCGCAATCCCGGAGACGAAGCTCCCGCGCGTTACCTGGGTGCCGACGACCGTGAGGAACACGGGCAGCGTGCACGACAGCGAGGCGACCCCGTAGGACGCACCGAACGTCACCTTGGATGCTCCACCCCTTCCTGCTGCAGCACGCTTTGCCTTGGGGAGGCCGACCGACAACTCGAAGCCGAACAGCATCGCAATGCCGAGGAGCGTGATGCCGATACCGATGGCCAGCGCCAGCCAGGGAATCACGTCGATCACCAATCGGAACCCGGTCGTGATGAGGATTCCGGCAACGGCGAACACCGCGATGAAGCCGACAGACACCAGTGCCGCCACGGACAGCGCGCTGCGAAGCGGCCGACGGGAGTCGTCGTCGGTGTCGATCCCCATGAAGTAGGACAAGTACGCGGGGAGCATGGCGAATCCGCACGGGTTCACCGTGGCGACGAGACCTGCCGTGAACGCAAGGGCGAGCGGCGCTTCGATCACGACAGCAGCAGTTCTTCGATCATGTCGACGAGCTGCTGCTCACTGAGGGGCCCGTTGTGCTCCTCGACCACGTTGCCGTCGGCACCGATGAAGATCGTGAACGGCATTCCGAGACCGCCCAGCTCCACGTAGAGCGTGCCGTCCGGATCCTCGGCGAGCTCGAACAAGACACCGGTCTCCGCGACCAACTCCTCGGCCTTGGAGCGCTCATCCTGGAGGTTCATGCCGACGAACGTCACCCGATCCCCCAGCGCTTCTTGGGCGGGCTTGAAGGCGGCAGACATCTCGGCCACGCACGATGGGCACCATGACGCCCACCAATTCACGACGAGGGGTGTGCCGGCATAATCGGCAAACGTCGCGGATGAGCCGTCGAAGCGGACGAACGCCGTGGTCGGGGCGGGATCTCCAGCGGGAACTTCCGCCGCGTCTCCACCGTCGGGCGATCCGCCGCCGGTGCACGCTGCGGCCACGAGGGCGAGCGCTACGGCAGAGATTGTGAGACGCGTCGAATATCGGGACATCGCAGGGGTTCTCCTCGTTCGCCATGTACAACGATCGGCGGGAATGCGGAGGTTTGTGGATTGTCGTATATTGGACAATCACGGCGGAGGATAGGCTCCAGACGGTGAGTGAGCATCCAACCGTCCCCTACCGGATGGCAACGTCCACGGAAGACGAGCAGCTGGCGCGAAGCACGGCATTTCTCGGTCTGATGGCGCGCCGCCGCTCAGTGCGGGATTTCAGCGACCGCCCCGTACCGAAACGCCTCATCGAGGACGCCGTCCGGACCGCGGCGACCGCCCCATCGGGCGCCCACCTTGAGCCATGGACGTTCGTGCTGACCGGCGACTCCGTTGTGAAGAGGGCGATTCGCCTCGCCGCCGAGGAAGAGGAGCGTCGAAACTACGAAGGGGGCCGGCTCCCGCCCGAATGGCGGGCAGCCTTGGCGCCACTCGGCACCGACTGGCGAAAGCCGTTTCTGGAGACGGTCCCCTGGATCGTCGTCGTGTTCGCGCAGAGATATGGCTACGAACCGGGCGGTGAGAAGCGCCACCATTACTACGTGGCGGAGTCGGTCGGCATCGCGTGTGGGCTGTTCATCGCTGCGCTGCACAATGCCGGTCTCGCCACGCTCACCCACACTCCGAGCCCGATGCGGTTTCTCTCCAGGATGCTCGGCCGTCCTGACAACGAACGGCCCTACATCCTCTTTCCCATCGGTTATCCGGCCGAGAACTGTGAGGTTCCCGACCTGGCGAGGAAGTCCCTGTCCGATTTACTCGTGGAGGTCAACGAGGATGATCTCGAACGTGACGTCCGGCCCTAATACCGCGCCGCCGGCGGGCGGATGATCGCGCCATGAGCCATCCCGAATACGTGTACCTGCACTCGATCGTCGGGCGGCCATTCGATGAGGTGCGGAGCCTGCTGCGCGATCGCAGCATCTCGCTGCTGGAAGCCCCCCGCGATCTTCCGATGAGCTGGCTCCACGAAGGGACGGGCGAACTCGCCGTCGACCTGGCCGGGATCCACTTCGCCACCTCGGTGCGGATGGTCCTCAGCGACTATTTCGACGTCGGCGGTCACCTCCCCGCCGGCCGGATGGACTTGCGGTTCACACCGACGGGATACGGTCCACTGGCGCCGGAGCTCGCGGCGGAGCTCGAGATCCAGGCTGTGGAAGAGCGATCGACACTGATCACTCTCCTCGGCGATTACCGACCGCCATACGGCGCCGTGGGAACCGTTGCCGACAGATTGCTGATGCACCGAGTCGCCGAGGCCGGATTACGCCGCTTCTTTGCCAGCCTCTTGAAGGAGCTGCGCTCGGTCCCGGCAACCACGAGCACCGTTTGACTTCTCTGCCGGTGCCTCCCCCTCCTCGCTCTGCCTCCCCCTCAGCTCAGGGGGAGGTGCCGAGCGCAGCGAGGCGGAGGGGGTAGAAGTCAGTCCTGCAGCGCGATGCGGATCCGGCGGAACCCCTTTCCCTTGGATTCCACCTTCGTGATCGAGATGACACCCACCTCTGCCGTATCGCTCACATGAGTACCCCCGTCGGCCTGGCGGTCGAGACCGACGATGTCGACAACCCGCAACGTCGTGATGGAAGGTGGAAGCAGATTGGCTTTGGTTCTGATCAGTGCGGCGTCGCCGTCGGCATCGGATCGCGGAACGAACGAGATCTCCACGGGAAGGGCCCGCGAGATCTGCTCGTTCAACTCCGCCTCGATGGGGTCGCGATCATCCGGATCCCAATCGGGTAGATCGAAATCGAGGCGACCGGCACCGGGCTCCATGTTGCCGCCGGTGACCGGGCTCGAGAATCGATTCCAGATCACCCCGCACAAGGCATGCATCGCGGTGTGTGTCCGCATCAGGGTGTAGCGCAGGTCCCAATCGACGACCCCGCGCAACGATTGGCCTTCCCCCGGTAAGCCACCTTCGACCCAGTGCCACACGCCAGAGGCGTCCTGGGTGACGCGCGAGACCACGAGCGCATCGTCACCGATCCAGAGACTGCCTGCATCGGGTGGCTGACCACCGCCACCTGGATAGAAGACGGTGCGGTCGAGAAGGATTCGGCCGTCATCGGCGTCGATTCCGACGACGGTGGCTTCCATCTCCCGGGCATAGGCGTCGGTTGAATAGATCCGATCGGTCATGACGGCCTCCTGACGTCGACGTTAGGGCAGTTTCTTGAACGCGAAATCATCGAAGCCATGCCCGCCGCCGAAGGCGTAGGGTGGGTGGTGGAGAACGGCGCATCTGGACAGAGGTGGGGACCACCGCCGGCGGGGTGATCCACCCGGAACCCCTACCCCCCATCTCGTTTGGCGGGGGTCCCCGCACCAAGCCCGCGCGGGGTCGGTAGTGTCTTCTCCGTGACCGTGACCATCGCTTTCACAACCGATGACGAGGCCAACGATTTGTTGGCGGAGAACCGCTTTGCGTTCCTCGTCGGGATGGTTCTCTACCAGCAGGTTCCAGTGGAGAAAGCATTCGCTGGACCGCATGCGCTCCAGGTCAGGCTTGGACGGACGCTGCAAGCATCCACGGTGGCCGCGACCGATCCCGAAACGCTCGAGGCCGTCTTTCGTGAGAAACCCGCACTCCATCGCTTTCCGACCAATATGGCGAAACGTACCCAAGCCATGGCGAGCAAGATCGTCGACACGTACGCCGGGGATCCCGACGGGATCTGGAGCGATGGAGACGCCAGGACCGTACTCGAGCGACTCGAGGAACTTCCCGGCTTCGGGGAGTACAAGGCCAGGGTCACACTCGGAGTACTTGTGCGTCGCTATGGCATCGACCTCGACGGAGCGGAGCCATTGCTTCCCGATTGGCCATCGATTGCGGACGTCGAGAAGCCTGAGGATCTTTCCCATCTCAAGGTACGGAAGAAGATGTGGAAGGACGCTCAGGCGTCCTGACCCTTTCCTTCGCAGTTCGGTAGACGAGGACAGGGAATCCGATCGCAACTATGGCGGCGAACAGGAACCATTGGACGGCGTAACTGCGGTGAGGGCCCTGGTCAAGCTTGGGTTGGGGCAACACCTCCGGTGCTCCCGGGGCCATTGGCTGCTGGGTTTCGAGCTGTAGGTATACCGGCAGGACCGCGTTCCCTAAACTTGCGTCGATCCGTTCGAGGTCGATGCTCTTCAAGCTGTCTCGCGATCCGCCTCCACCACTCAGGAGACCAGAGCCCTCGTCGGGGCGCAGGATTCCCGTCACCGTTACCGGTGCAGCATCGGCTCCGGGAGCAATGGTGGCATCGAGTGGGATCCAGCCGCGATTCACAATGACCACAACTCCCCCGTCGCTGATGAGTGGCGTGAGCAGATTGCTCCCAGCCGATGCCTTGTGTGACCGGCCGTGAAGGATGATGTCGGCACCCGCGAAGTAGTTGCCATCGACCGTGACGCGGTTCCATTGGAGTCGCGCGGGATCTGCCTCTGTCTCGACGACGAGGTTGTCGAGGCTCTCCGGTGCGAGACCGAGCCGCTCCGCGATGGTCGCGTTGGCTGCCATTCGCTCTTCATGGCGCCGAAGTTGCCACAGGCCGAGGTTGGCGAAGACGAGCACAGCGAGCAGTGCAAGGGCGGTTCCGGCAATCCATCGCGGGGTACGGAGGAGGCTGAGGTCCACGGATTGATGCTACGAGAAGAGATCTCCTACGTGCCGGTCGGGACTCCGGCGATCGCAACAGCGCAGTCCCGACGTGGGTCTGCAGCACCCTCGACCCCACCGTCGGGAGTCCACGTGGCAGCAGCGACGCCTCCGAAGTACATCGAGAGATCCTCGAACTCACGGGTGATGAAGTCGTCGAACGGCGTGACCGGGAGGCCTCGTTCATGGGCAATCGTCGCCTGGCCTTCGAAGGTCTCCACGTGCATGCGGGGGAAGTCGACGGCTTGTTGGAGTGGCATGCCGAGATGGAGGTGGTTCAGCAGCACGGAAGCAATCGCTGTGGTGATGCGGTCGGCCCCCGGGCTTCCGAGCGACATCACAGACCTATTCTCGCGGCGGGCCAGCGTGGGGGCCATATTGGAAACGAGCCGGGTCCCGGGATCGAGACTATGGAAGCCCTCGCCGGTGAGTTCTACCTCCCCGAGGGAGTTGTTCATCCAGAATCCCGTTCCCGGGATCATGGCCCCGGAACCGTAGCCAGCCGAGAGAGTGATGGCGATGCCGAGCCCACCGTCGTCGACCGCAGACGTGTGGATGGTGCTCGGCGACCGCATGAGATCGTCGGAACGCCCGGCACGGGCCAGGTCGAGGAGCTCGCGGGCGCGCTCGGCGCGCTCGCCGTAGGGATCGAGATGCTCACGGCGGTAGCGCATGACGGCCCGCTGGATCGTGGCATAGCGGTGGAGTGTCGATTCGTCCCATTCGTCGAGGTCCTCGAGACCCATCAACAGGAGGATGGCCGCCATTGTGACACCGCCGACGGCGGGTGGCGGGTTCGTTGCGACGCGCCATCCGTCGACGTCGATGAGCGTCGGCTCTCGCCAAACGGGTTGGTAGCCGGACAGATCGGCAGCGGTGAGGATGCCGGCGTTCTCCTCGGAGGCGAGGACGGCCGTCGCAGCCAGATCACCGTCGTAGAGGTCGCGAGGATCGGCGGCGAGACGGCGCAGTGTGTCTGCGAGGTGATCAATGCGTAACACGTCTCCGGCGGCAACCGGTTTCCCGTTGGGGTGGATGACGGCACGGCTCTGCTCGTCCCACCCGTAGATCGCATCGTGGGCATGGGACAGATACTCTCCGGACGCGGCGGACAGTGGGAATCCGTTCTCGATGATTGCGATGACCGGCTCGAAAAGCATGGCCCACGGCACGCGACCGAAGAAGGAGTGGGCATCGGCCAGGCCGGCAAACGCTCCGGGGATGGCGACCGAGCCCCACCCGACGATCGTCTCCATGCCCCCGCCGTAGCCCATCCAGATGCGGTGTCCGCCTCGGCCGAAGCGATCTGTCGCCAGCCCCCGCCCCGGCATCTCAGCATTGGCATCGATGACCACGGGCGCTGATTCCAGGGCATCGACCGCAATGAAGCCAGAAGCCCCGGGACCAATGATGCCGACCTCCGTACACAGCGCAACAAGGACGGCGGCAACGGCAGCGTCGACGGCGTTTCCCCCATCGCCAGCGATCGCAGCGCCGGCCTTGGCGGCGATTTGCGAGGACGTGGCGACGGCGACTTTGCCCATGGCGCAACGTTACCCAGTCCCGGTTTCCTCGCTGATGTCGGGATTGCGGAGCTCGACATGGCGGGCAACCAACTCGAGTCTGCTGCGGCGACCGTCACCGGTGTCCCAGAAGCGGCGCTGCGCTGAGCCAACAACCCAGATGCCGTCGCCGTGCGTCAAGGTCGGAACGTCGTCTCCAGGATTCCACAGCGTTATCGGAAGGACGTCGATGCGGCGCCTCGGTTCGGTGGATCGTGTGGTCACGAGGTAGCGGATCAGGGAGGCGCCGCTGTCGAAGCTCCGGTGCTCCGGGTCGGCGGCAATCGTCCCGGCGATGACGAAGAGGTTGAAATCCATCGCGTTTCCTTTCGGCGAGGAAGCGCGGGCGCAGGATGAAGCTATTGCACGCCACCGACAGATTCTCGCCACTTCCTGCGCCACTGGTGCGGCGTCAGTTGGCCCAGCCGTCGTTGGGGCCGATGCACTTCGAGAATTCGTCGATGGACTCCTTGGTCTGACCGCGGCCGTAGACGGTCGTCTGGGCATTGCCGTCAATGGCAGCGCAAATCCACCTGTCTTCACTTTCAGCGGCAACGAACAGCATGGTGCTGTCGGTGCGGAGCACGCCGATGATGGCGACGTCGGCGCGGCCAACGCCGTCGACGAAGCTCGCTCCCGGCACCAAGGACTGTACCGCGAACGAATCGGTCGGCATGACCCCTCTCTCGACGAAGGCCAGTGCCGTGGAGATCACCGCGTTCTGGACGGCGTAACGGGTCGAGACTTCTCTGGCGGCCACCACAGCGGCCGGCTCTGCACCGTCTTCGGAGGTGGATCCGGTGCCGCTGCGGGGGGTCGTTGCCGGCGTGGTGGCGGGGACGGAGGTCAGCGGCAGCGCCACTGGAGCGGGAGCCTCGGCTCGCTGCTGGTACACCTGTAAACCCACGAAGGCATCCACGGCCACGACAAGGACGATCAGCAGGGTGAGGATCGTTTCGGAGCGTATGCGCATGTCGGTCAGGACATCGGCGGGTCGGCTGATCCTCTTGAGCACTGTGGCCACCGCTCAACCCTCTATGCATGGCTGCCGAAACAAAGGACATGTGCGCGCAACGGGTGCCCCGGGCTCCACGAGTCGAGGACGGTTTCACCCTCCTCGAGCTCATGGTCGTTTTGTTCGTCGTCACCATCCTCATTGCTCTCTCGATCCCCGTTCTGCAAGGGTTCCGTGTGCGGGCGCAGGATCGCACGGTCCAGGTCGAGCTTCGCAATGCGATCATCCTCGAGCGGGGGTACTGGCAGGAGTTCGGCGTATACACACCGGTCGCCTCGGAACTGAAGCAGCTCGAGTACTCCTTCGTGGGTAACGACCCCTTCAAGCCCTATCACCCGCTTCTGCTGACGGACACGCCCCAGCGCGTCTGCGTCACCTCGCAGAGCGACAGTGGTAACTGGTTCTCGATCGTCGAGAACAGCGTGACGGGGAGGACCTATTACGGCGACGTCAAAGCAGATCCGTGCTCGTCTGCTTACGAGACGACCTTCAGTGAGGACGGTTGGTGAGCCAGCGGCTCACGTGATCTCGCGATCGAGCTCATCGAGCCCGGGAAAGCCAGGATCGGCCGCAACGATGGCGTTCGCAAGCCGCCGGGCCAACGCGTTGTCCCCGGTCCGGGCCGCGGCCCTGGCAGCCACGTAGGCCCGACGGAGATCCGATTCCAGGGCCTTGTCACCGGGGATTTTCTTGCCCGCGACCTCGAGAGCCTCCGCCGGCCGGTTCTGGTCGATCAGATACGAGGCGTAGACAACCCGACCTTCGTTGTACACCACGGCACGTGCTCTCCGGTCTTGGAGCTCGAGCCACACCTTTTCGACGTCGCGGCCGCGGCCCTGGGCACGGAGGACATCCATCTCGACCGGCATGTGCGTGATCTCGCCGCTCATCCTGCGGTAGGCGCGCAGCTCGGCGAGCGCCGTCTTCCAATCGCCGATCCTGTAGGCGGCGATGCCGAGGGTCTCTCTCACGGTGGCATCGCGGGGCGCCAGTTCCTTGGCGCGTTTGGCGTGTTTGACGGCGGCGTGGTAGCGCAGATCGGCCAAAGCGGCGGAAGCATCACCGAGGGCCTCGAGAGCTCCCGAAACGCGTTCCTTTGGCGTGACACGGGCGAGATCGTCGATCACCCAATTGGGGAGGTTGACGGCGCCACCGCTGAGGTCGCGACGGCGCTTGGCGGCCTTCTGGTCACCGGAAGGGCGACGCGAAGCGCCTTTCGGTCCTCGCTGCTTGTGATCGGGCATGAGAGCATGGAACCATTCGGAGAGACGTCGGAAACAGATCGAGGCCGCCCCGCGATGGGGGCGGCCTCGATCCTACAGGTGTTCGGCGGCGACCTACTCTCCCGGGGTCCTACGACCCAAGTACCATCGGCGCTGGCAGGCTTAACTTCCGTGTTCGGAATGGGAACGGGTGGGTCCCTGCCGCCATGGCCACCGAAACGCTCTGAGTGCTTCTTTGAGCACTCCATAGCGAGCACGAAGAGTCGCGGTGTTCGAATCCAAGCCCTCGGCCTATTAGTACCGGTCAGCTTCACACATTGCTGCGCTTCCACTTCCGGCCTATCAACCTGGTCGTCTACCAGGGGCCTTACCCGGTTGGTCCGGTGGGAGATCTCATCTCAGAGGCGGCTTCGCGCTTAGATGCTTTCAGCGCTTATCCGTTCCGTACGTAGCAAACCAGCCGTGCTCTTGGCAGAACAACTGGCACACCAGAGGTACGTCCATCCCGGTCCTCTCGTACTAGGGACAGCTCTCTTCAAATCTCCTACGCCCGCGACGGATAGGGACCGAACTGTCTCACGCATGTTCTTCCACCATTACTGGTGGCATAGACTATCCCTTCATCCTCTTTCGAGGAGGCGGCGTATTACGGCAGATATAGTTTTGGCATAGTGCCTGGATCTGCCGTCTCTCCTTTCGGATCAGTCGTTACAGGGATCATGACACCCATGCTTCTCCAAGCCGATCGAACCGTGTCCGATGTCACGGTTCGCGACTTCGAGAAGTTCAGGGATGCGAAGTCGTCCACGGACTCGCAAACTCGCAGGAACCCGGCTCGATCCTTCGGCGGTGGCAGGCGGTCGAGCAGCCGAAGGCCGCTCTCAACCTGTTTCCGCTTGAAGATCGCATAGGGTTGAATGTCGCGCAAGATTCTTGTGATCTCACTGCGACTGGTGATGGTCACATCAGACATGCCACCTCTTCTTCGTCTCAGCCGTCCGGCACCGAGCCGATCCTGGATGACCAGGAGGCCGGCCTCGGCCACGGTGGCCTGATAGAAGACGAGGCTGCTTCTGATGTAGAAACCGTACCTGTACTCCTTCTGACGGACGATCTGGAAGTGAAGACTCCCATCGCCGTCGAAGAATCCTGCGAGATATGACGAGAACGACTCCTTGGTCATGATCTTCCCTCGGGATTGCCCTGTTCACCGTAGTTCGAACCAGTGACAGGGTTTCCCCGATATGAGCCGCTTTGCACTCTGGGATTACTCCCAGAGGACGCAGTGATCTACGTTCTAAACCCAGCTCGCGTGCCTCTTTAACGGGCGAACAGCCCGACCCTTGGGACCTGCTTCAGCCCCAGGATGAGACGAGCCGACATCGAGGTGCCAACCCCCGCCGTCGATATGGACTCTTGGGCGGGATGAGCCTGTTATCCCCGGGGTACCTTTTAGCCGTTGGCCTCGGCGCACCCACATGCTGCCGAGGGATCATTAGGCCCTTCTTTCGAACCTGCTCGACTTGTAGGTCTCGCAGTCAAGCTCCCTTGTACCCTTACATTCGTCGTCTGATTGCCGACCAGACTGAGGGAACCTTTGGGCGCCTCCGTTACATTTTAGGAGGCCACCACCCCAGTGAAACTGCCCACCAGACACTGTCCCTGATCCGGATAACGGACCGAGGTTAGAAGGCCAACATGAGAAGGGTGGTATTTCAAGGTTGACTCCACGACGGCTAGCGCCGCCGCTTCACAGTCTCCCACCTATCCTACACATCACAGATCGAACTCCAATGTCAAGTTGCAGTAAAGGTCCCGGGGTCTTTCCGTCCTGTCGCGGGAAGTGAGCATCTTTACTCACATTGCAATTTCGCCGAGTCTCTGGTTGAGACAGTGCCCGAGTCGTTACGCCATTCGTGCAGGTCGGAACTTACCCGACAAGGAATTTCGCTCGAGGTGCTCCCCATGTCGCCATGGGGCTCGGACCATATCTTCATCTCCTCCCGTCGGAGGGAGATGGCTGGCGTATGGCCTCTGAGGATTCCAGGAATCGAGACTGCTGTTTCCGGTTCATCGTCTCTGTGATGCGGGCGATTTCGACCAACCCCCCGTGTTCGAGGTGTCGGCCTTCCTGCATCGAGTCGATGACCTGGCAGAAGGACAAGAAGTCCTGCTGCTTGGCAGTGATCAATGGATTGTCTTCGAAGAACGGAATGATCCGCGTGACGAGGTCTTGGCGAGACCTCACCGAGTACCGCAACAACGGTTCTCGATGATTGTCTCGTCGGGTGTTCTCGATGATCCGACCGCATTGGAAGTACCGTCCCAGTGCCTCCAACGCGGACTGTGATGACGCCGCCTGGGTGACGGAGAACTCGTGCTGGACCTGCCAGCCGAGTCTGCACCCAGCATTGCGCACCACTGATATCGAAAAGCAGCCCTCGCCGTCGACGAAGCCGACGATCCACTGCTCGAAACCTGGTCTTTCCTGCTGATTGACCGCACCGGTCGGTTTGTCACTGCTCATGTCACAGATCTAACAACTGCCTGTGACAGGAACGAGTACCGCCGGATACTCGGTGTTTCCAGCATATAGCCAACTGCACTCACGCACGTCACCGTGCGGAGGGGCAACACCCAGTTGCACGACATTCCAGTCACCTGGAATATCCTGGGATTTACCTTAGGACGGTTATAGTTACCGCCGCCGTTTACCGGGGCTTGGGTTCAGAGCTTCGCTCCGAAGAGCTAACCCATCCCCTTGACCTTCCGGCACCGGGCAGGCGTCAGAGCGTATACAGCGTCTTGCGACTTCGCACGCTCCTGTGTTTTTAGTAAACAGTCGCTTGGGCCTGGTCACTGCAACCCCTTCGGGCTTGGGACGCGAAGTCCTTCACCCTATCGGGGCGCTCCTTCTCCCGAAGTTACGGAGCTAATTTGCCGAATTCCTTAACCAGAGTTATCTCGCTCGCCTTAGTATTCTCGACTTGTCCACCTGTGTCGGTTTGGGGTACGGGCACCATGAGAACTCGCTAGAGGCTTTTCTTGGCGGCATGGGCGTTCGGCAGCTTCGCCTGTTGCGGCTCGGCATCACGCCTCAGGCTTCATGAGATCCGGATTTGCCTGGATCTCGCCCTACACGCTTGCCCCGGGTCAACCAACGCCCGGGCCTGCTTACCCTTCCGCGTCACCCCATTGCTGGCCTAATACCACCTGGGTCGGTAGGCCCCGTAGGGCTTTCCTTAGCAAGATGGGTTCGGCCTGGACGCGCTCATAGTGGTACGGGAATATCAACCCGTTGTCCATCGACTACGCCTCTCGGCCTCGCCTTAGGTCCCGACTAACCCTGGGCGGACGAACCTTCCCCAGGAACCCTTGGACATTCGGCGGAGGAGATTCTCACTCCTCATTCGCTACTCATGCCGACATTCTCACTCGAATGGCCTCCACCACTGACTTCCGTCGCGGCTTCCTCGGCCATTCGACGCTCCCCTACCGATCCTGCCCCCTGGACCGCACTCCCGAAGGAGGTGGCCGGGGTTATGGCAGAATCCCGCAGCTTCGGAGCAGGACTTGAGCCCCGTTACATTTTCCGCGCGAGATCACTCGACCAGTGAGCTGTTACGCACTCTTTAAAGGGTGGCTGCTTCTAAGCCAACCTCCTGGCTGTTTGGGCAACCTCACATCGTTCCCCACTTAGTCCTGACTTTGGGTCCTTAGCTGGCGATCTGGGCTGTTTCCCTTTCGACCATGAAGCTTATCCCACATGGTCTGACTGCCGTACTTGGCCCGTCGGGATTCGGAGTTTGACTGGGGTCGGTAAGCTTGTTGGCCCCCTAGCCCAATCAGTGCTCTACCCCCGACGGGGAACATACGACGCTAGCCCTAAAGCTATTTCGGGGAGAACCAGCTATCGCCGGGTTTGTTTGGCCTTTCACCCCTATCCACAGGTCATCCCCCCAGTTTTCAACCTAGGTGGGTTCGGGCCTCCACGAGGTCTTACCCTCGCTTCACCCTGCCCATGGATAGATCACCCGGCTTCGGGTCCATGGCATGCGACTAGACGCCCTATTCAGACTCGCTTTCGCTGCGACTACACCTCTCGGCTTAATCTTGCCACATACCGATGACTCGTCGGCTCATTCTTCAAAAGGCAGGCCGTCAGGATTCCGAAGAATCCCTCCGACTGCTTGTAAGTTGACGGTTTCAGGTACTATTTCACTCCCCTCACCGGGGTACTTTTCACCTTTCCCTCACGGTACTAGTCCGCTATCGGTCGCTAGGAAGTACTTAGCCTTACGAGGTGGTCCTCGCAGATTCACACGGGATTTCACGGGCCCCGTGCTACTTGGGAACACCATCGGGAGTCGCGAGTGATTTCGGCTACGGGGCTGTTACCTCCTGTGGCTCCGCTTTCCAGCGGATTCGCCTATCACCGCGATTTGTAACTCCCTGTCGGCATCGACGCGCCGACAGATGGGTCCCACAACACCAACACGGCAACGGCGTCGACCTATCACACCGTGCTGGTTTGGGCTCTTCCCGTTTCGCTCGCCGCTACTCAGGGAGTCGCTGTTGCTTTCCTCTCCTCGGGGTACTGAGATGTTTCAATTCCCCCGGTTGCCTCTACCGGCCCTATGTGTTCAGACCGGAGTGACTGGGCATGACCCCAGCCTGGTTTCCCAATTCGGACATCCCCGGGTCGGTGCTTGCTTGACAGCTCACCGGGGCTTATCGCAGCCTGCCACGTCCTTCATCGGCTCCTAGCGCCAAGGCATCCACCGTCAACCCGTAGTAGCTTGGATTGTGTCGAATACTTTGACTTTCGTGCTCGCTATGCAGTTCTCAAAGAGCCGGAGAAAGCCGAAGCGGCGGTCCGGTTGGTCTATCTCGACCATCCGATGACCACCGCCGGTCGGACTCCCTCACGACTGGACAGCGTGATGTCGCGTCGCCCCCGAAAGGACAATGCGTTTGCCAGCAACCCACTAGGTAGCTGTTGAGTTCTTCAGAACTCGGTTGCTCCTTAGAAAGGAGGTGATCCAGCCGCACGTTCCCGTACGGCTACCTTGTTACGACTTCATCCCAGTCACCGATCCCACCTTAGGCAGCTCCCTCCCGAAGGTTGGGCCACTGATTTCGGGTGTTACCGACTTCCGTGATGTGACGGGCGGTGTGTACAAGCCCCGAGAACGTATTCACCGCGGCTTTGCTGATCCGCGATTACTAGCGACTCCGGCTTCATGGAGTCGAGTTGCAGACTCCAATCCGAACTGAGGACGATTTTAAGGGATTCGCTCACCCTCGCGGGATCGCTGCCCGTTGTATCGCCCATTGTAGCATGCGTGCAGCCCTGGACATAAGGGGCATGATGACTTGACGTCGTCCCCGCCTTCCTCCGAGTTGTCCCCGGCAGTCTCCCATGAGTCCCCACCATTACGTGCTGGCAACATAGGACAGGGGTTGCGCTCGTTGCGGGACTTAACCCAACATCTCACGACACGAGCTGACGACAGCCATGCACCACCTGTCATGAACGCAAAAGCACCCCGTGTTTCCACGGGTAGATCCATGATGTCAAGTCCAGGTAAGGTTCTTCGGGTTGCATCGAATTAAGCCGCATGCTCCGCCGCTTGTGCGGGGCCCCGTCAATTCCTTTGAGTTTTAGCCTTGCGGCCGTACTCCCCAGGCGGAACACTTAATGCGTTAGCTACGGCACGGAGGACGTGGATAAGTCCCCCACACCTAGTGTTCAACGTTTACGGCGTGGACTACCAGGGTATCTAATCCTGTTTGCTCCCCACGCTTTCGCTCCTTAGCGTCGGTACCGGCCCAGTCATCCGCCTTCGCTACTGGTGTTCCTCTCGATATCTGCGCATTTCACCGCTACACCGAGAATTCCAATGACCTCTACCGGACCCTAGTCACAACAGTTTCGACCGGCATCCCGGGGTTGAGCCCCGGGCTTTCACGATCGACTTGTTGAACCGCCTACGAGCCCTTTACGCCCAATAAATCCGGACAACGTTTGCCCCCTACGTGTTACCGCGGCTGCTGGCACGTAGTTGGCCGGGGCTTCTTCTGGAGGTACCGTCATTTTCTTCCCTCCTGAAAGCGGTTTACAACCCGAGGGCCTTCATCCCGCACGCGGTGTCGCTGCATCAGGCTTTCGCCCATTGTGCAATATTCCCTGCTGCTGCCTCCCGTAGGAGTCTGGGCCGTGTCTCAGTCCCAGTGTGGCTGATCGTCCTCTCAGACCAGCTACCCGTCTTCGGCTTGGTGAGCCGTTACCTCACCAACAACCTGATAGGCCGCGAGACCATCCCGAAGCGGCGGACCATTTCTTCACAGAACCATGTGGTTCCGTGAAGGTATCCGGTATTAATCCGGGTTTCCCCGGGCTATCCCGGTCTTCGGGGCAGGTTTCTCACGTGTTACGCACCCGTTCGCCGGTTTCCACAGCCGATCCTTACGGACCAGCTGCTTCTCCCTCGACTTGCATGCATTAAGCGCACCGCCAACGTTCGTCCTGAGCCAGGATCAAACTCTCCATCGAAATAGATGGGATTGTTTCCTGTCTTGTTCGTCGACACTTCCACGGACTCGAGAGAGTCGGTGATGCCGCGTCGACAGGGATAGGAGTCATCCCTCAAATGTGTCGGGTCATGTCGGGGACGGGGTCCCTTGCGAGCACGAGTGCCCGCGTGACATGCCCAACGGCTGTTGAGCGCACATCGCCTCGAGCCATCTCCCTCGAATCATCTCGAAAGATGGCCTTCAGCGCCATACGCCCTGCTGGCGTTTCTTTTCACGCTGTCCAGTTGTCAAGGAGCCCGGAACCCACAACTGCGCACGGCGAGTGCCCGTCGTGGGGACCACATAGTATAGCGCTGCATCCGCCAATCGTCTTTGCCCATCGTCTGGGCGAAGATCGGCGCGCACAACACTGTGTCGGGCCGGTGCCCGGCCGACGGGGTCATACAAGCATGAATCCGCTGCAACTGGAAATCAGTCCGGGATGTCGACCTCGTTGCCCTCCAGTCGCTACGATCGCCCGCCGTGGACAACAGTGGCCCAGACAAGTCCAGACGGGCCATCCGCTGGCTTGTGATTGCGACCGCCGTCGGCACCGCGGTGTTCGTCGGAGCCTGCGGGGGTGAGATCGAAGGCCAGGTCCAGGTCTTCGGTTACGACGACATCTTTCGTGAAGACATCATCGAGATCCCCGTCGGCGGGGAGGTCGAATGGCGGATCGAAGGCGACAACCCGCACAACGTCTTCGCGGCGGACGAAGCGTGGGAGTCCCCGTTCGTGATGGAGCGGGGCGACACGTTCGCACGGACCTTCGATGAGCCAGGCGTGTATCCGTACTTCTGCACATTCCACGGCACCGCAGAGGGCGACGGCATGGCCGGCTACGTCATCGTGGGTGATGTGCCCGACTACGAGCGACCGCAGCCCGAGGATCAAACTCCTGTGGGCGCCTGGAGCGGTGCCACGATCGAGGTCCCAGACGACTTCTCGACCATCCAGGAAGCCGTGGACGCTGCCGCCCCCGGCGACATGATCCTCGTTGGGCCCGGCGTCTACAACGAAGCCGTTGTGGTTCGCACGCCTTCGCTCATCATCCGAGGCACCGATCGCAATGATGCAATCCTCGATGGGCAGTTCACGAGACCGAACGGCATCCATGCCGTGGCCGATGCGGTTGCGGTGGAGAACATGACGGCGCGTAACTACACGGTCAACGGCTTCTACTGGACCGGCGTGACCGGCTATCGAGGCTCGTATCTCACTGCGCACAACAATGGCGATTACGGCATCTATGCGTTCGACTCGGTCGACGGCCTCTTCGAGCACAGCTACGCCAGCGGCAACCGCGACTCGGGTTTCTACATCGGTCAATGCTTCCCGTGCAATGCCGTCATCGAACATGTCGAGAGTGAGGCCAACGGGCTGGGCTTCTCGGGCACGAACGCCGGCGGCGAGCTGTACGTCATCAACTCCTACTGGCACGGGAACATGGGCGGCGTGATGCCCAACTCCCTCGACAGCGAGCTCCTGGCGCCCCAACGAGACGCTTACTTCGGAGGAAACCTCATCGTCGACAACAACGCCGCCGATGTGCCGACGACGGGGTCGGCCCGCCTGGCATGGCGAGTCGGGATCGCAACCGCAGGCAGTGTCGGCGATGTCGTGGAGAAGAACCTCGTCGTCAACCACGAGCGCCTGGGCATCGCCACCACCGTGTTGCCCGACAAGAACATCTGGTGGGCCGAAGACAACGTGATCCGTGACAACGTCATCCTCGGGAGCGGCCATGCCGATCTCGCCCTGGTCGGCCCCTGGGCACCCGGCAACTGCTTTTCGAACAACCGCTACGAGCGGGCCACCGTGCCGTTCTTCCTCGAGTTCTTCCACAGCTGCGACGGAATCAACCTCCCCATCGTGTGGGACTTGATGTCCACCTTCCTCCTGGTCGGAATCAGCGGCGACGCCAACAGCGAAACGCCGGCCGGCGCCGACTATCAGACGTTCCCAGCCCCGGGTCCGCAATCCTCGATGCCCGACGCCGCAGCGACCCCACAACCTGCCTTCGAAGTCTTCGTCAAGCCGGATCTCGACGCCATCGTGGTGCCCGATCTTCCCGCTGACACCGAAATCGAAGGCGTAGCAATCCTGATGACTGGAGTGCCCGTGACCCAACCAACACTGTGGACGATCCTCTTCTCGCTGTGGGCCTATTTCCTCCCACTCGCGCTGCTCGCCTCGTGGTTTGCACTCGCCCTCTGGGACATCGTGCGCCGACAAGACGACGGCATGAGCCGCGGGCTCACCGTCACCTGGGTTGCGGTCATCTTCCTCATACCGATCCTGGGGGTCATCGCGTACTACATCTTCGGGAAGTCCTCGATCCCGGTGTGGCTTCGCTGGCTTCTCATCGGTGGCGGTATCGGTGCCTACCTGATCATCCTCGCCATCCTGCTGGTGACGAGTGGTGCAGTCTGATCAGCCGATGATCCCGGTGATCCTCGCCAGGGTGTCGCTACCGGTGGTGATGAGCAGCCCGATGAAGGCCACGAAGCCTCCACCTCGGATCCATGCCTCGAGCCGCGTCAGCGCTCCCCAGTACGTGATCGCCCAGGTTCCGGCGGTCGCGACGCTCAACGCGAACAGGAAGGCAGCCGCCACCCGGCCCTGAGCCGAATCGGCGCTCGTACCGAGGGTGAAGACCACCACCCCGATGAGGAGGACGCCGACTCCCAGGAGGAGGTAGGACGGGAGCGCCTCGCTCCGGTGATCTTCGCCACGGGCGCTCGCCTCCGGTAGGCGCGCCAGCAAGAGGTTCTGGAGAGAGACGGCGCCGACGCCGACCAGCAGGTAGAGCACCGCGAACATCGCGACGTTCAACCCGGGGTTGCGCAGGATGATGAAATCGATGTTGTCCTTCTCCAGCACGGCAAAGCCGAAGAAGGCGAACAGGACCACTCCGAGAGCGACGCCGCGAAACAGCCGCGTCCACAGAATCCAGGGATCCACCACAACGAAGGCCAAGGCGGTCGCCACCCCGACAGCGATCCCAACGAAGAGGACGAAGAAGAACGATCCCGCCAGCGTGACGTCGCCGATCACCGCGTCATTGGCGGTGCGGACGCCCATGACGCGATCTGGGGCGGCGAGGCGGCTGATGCCCATCACCACACGGCCTCCGACACCACCGATCAGCACACCGGAGACCATCGACGCCACGGCCGTGATGGCGACGTAGCGAATCAGACGGACTGCGGGAACAGCAGAGCCAGCCTCCGGAGAGACCGACCTGCTGCTGAGAGCGCGGCGCACGACTATGAGGTAGCGAAGGGTTCGGCTGGCTCGATGTCTGCCGGTTCCTCAGAGCGGAGCCACCGACCGAGCCCGATCAGGCCGACGGCGCTGACCAACGACATCGACCAGACGCCGACCAGGAATGCCAACGGATAGTCCCCGTACGAATCGCGCCACCCGACCTCGAGTGCGGTGAGCACGAAGAAGACGATGAGCCCGATGAGCATGCCGGACCCGAAAGCGACCGTGTCCGCTCGCGGTGCGATATCTCTTCGCAGCATGGCGATCGCGTAGATCAGCATCCCACTGCCGAGCAACACGCCCCAGCCGAAGATGAACCAGGCGATGAAGGCGAGGACCACGCCCAGTGCTGCAAGGCCCAGTCCGACGATCCCTGCCGTGCCGAGGCCACCGTGACGCTTGTTGAGACCCACCATCAGGACGACGATGAGCGCAGCAGCAGCAAGCAGCGCGGCGGTCCCAACGGCGAACATCGTTGATTCGACCCGGTCCCAAGAGCCGCTGCGTTCCTCGCTGATGAGTCCGAGGGTCCAGGCGATGGGAAGCCCGATCATGAGCACTCCGGACCACATGCCGGCGAGGCCTGCCGTCTTGGTGAATGTGGTTGGCACTGCGATTCCTCCTTCGGACGTGGAGGCGAGCGCATTGGCTACGAGACCGGGGTCGCCGAAGCGATCCAGGGTCTGACGCTGGGCGAGCCGGCGATCGGTACCGATGGCCTCGAACCGTTCTACGGCCGAATAGAGGTGGTCCTCCATCTCCGCGACGATGTCGTCCACGTCGCGTCGCCACCGCACCGAAGTGCGCAACGTTTCGAGGTAGCCGTCGATCAGGGCGTACTCGGCCATGGAGACCCTTTCAACACCCTGGCCACAGCATCCGAGAACTCATCCCAGGCGCGGCGCTGCTCACCGAGCGCACCCCGACCCCTGTCGGTCAGCCGATACGTGCGCCTCCTTCTTCCTTGCACCACCGACCAGTCACTGCTCAGGTAGCCGCCCTTTTCCAGACGATGCAATGCCGGATACACGGTGCCTTCGGGAAGATCGAACGCGTCGTCGCTTCGCTCCCTCAGATCATCGATGACCGCGTATCCGTGCTTCGCGCCGTCGGCGAGAACCGCCAGCAGCAGCAGATCGAGATGCCCTTTCAGCGCCTGCCCTCTCATACCTAGCTAACCTATACCAAGATTAGCTAGGTGTCAATGAGGTCCCGCTCAGCCGTCGAGGGCGGAGGCGATCAGATCGATGTACGCGTTGCGGGCGGAGGACTTCCACAGATGGCAGCCGCATTTGACATCACTGGAGAACCATTCCGGGTGGGGATCGGCCAGAGCCCACCAATCGACGAGCGCGGCGTTGGCATAGAGCGGCACGTTGGCCCGGATCACGCTGTTGGTCGCCGACTGCCACGACTTGTCCAGCTTGACCGTCAAGAAGAGCATCCAGGTGTCACCGGCGACGGCCATGAGATCGGCGAACTGGCTCGAGGTCGGCGGGCCGTTCGTGCCGAGATGGATGACGATGTTGGCCGGCGGATCGGCGGAGGCGAGGGCGGCGACGACCGACTTCGCCTGGAAGAACTGACGGCTCACGGTCGCATCGACGGTGAGATCGGGAATCTCGCTCTCGAGGTTCGGTACGGGAGCGAACTTCTTCGAGGCCCCTGCCATCACCGAATCCCCGATCGCCAGCACGGAGCCCACGGGTTCGTCGAACTGCTCGCAGGGTTGTCCGGTAAGCGCCTCGAGCGCGTTGGCCGTCGAAGCCGGGATTGCGTCATCCGTGACGAGGAGCAGTGGCCCGCCGCTGGCGGCGGGTGTCGTTGCCAGGGCATCGGGAAAATCGAGCCCGGTGGCGAGATAGACGGCAGAGGACGCGCCCGGGTACGCCTCGGCCCCGATCGCGGCCGCCGTCGCATAGCGGTTGGAGCCGGGGATGCGGCGCACGGTCCCCGCGGTGAGGGATTCGAGTGCGGTGAGCACCACGTCGGACACGACACCGGAACCGCCGAGAACGACGATCTCGTCCGGATCGAGACGCGCCAGTTCATCCTTTGTTGCCTGGGGCAGGGCGTCCTTGTCGGTCAGCAGAACCGGCCCCGGAGCCTGGGCGGCGAGCATCCCGCCCGCTAGGGCATCCGGGAAGTTGCTTCCCGTGGCGACATAGGCGGTCGTCACCCCCGGAGCGAAGTAGCTCTCCGACACGAGGGCCGCGGTATCGAAACGGTCGGCACCTCCGATGCGTTCGACGGCCGCCGCCGGGTAGGCGGCAGTGAGCGCTGTTTGGACAGATGCCGAAACGGCACCGGTGCCGCCGAGGATGACAATCTCGCGCGGCCCCAAACGATCCAGCTCGGCTGTGGTCTCGGTGGGGATCGACGTCGATCGAACGAGGAGGATCGGGGCGGCTCGGCCTGCCGCAACCGGCCCGGCGGTGAGGGCGTCGGGATAGTTCGTTCCCACGGCCAGGTAGACAACGTCGGCCGAGGCAAAGCCGTGTTGGGAGACCGTTGCTGCTGTGGCATACCGGGTCGGCCCGGCGAGCCGGATGATGTCTCCTCCGGTGCAGGACTGCAAATGCTCGACGACCGCGTTGGGGATGACGCCATCGCCGCCGACGACAAGGATGTCCGTGGTGCCGGCCTCCGCGGCAGGCGACACCGCCAAGAAGAGGAAGCCGACGGCCAAGGTGGCCAGGACGCGACGCAACAACCGTGTTCGATCCGCGAGCATTGCCGAAGCGTATCTCCGGCAAGCGATTAGGCGATGCTCATCCCGGACGGCCAGTTCACGACAGCCAGACCGAGCTCAGGACATCCGTCATGAGGAGTTTGCCCACCCTGTCGTCCTGTTGGGGTGGTCAAGGTCCGAAGTGGGACCGGCTCCCTGCGATACCGCCGCCAGGTCGGCACCCTCACCGTCTACGGACCCACAAGAAGATTGCTAGGACGGCCACGACCAGGACGGCGAACGTCCAGGAGAAGACCCAGTCGAGTACTCGAAAGAGGCCGATGACGACGAGAGCCAGGACCACGGCGCCGATGACCAGCGGGATGACCGACGGGCGCTGCGGCCGGTCGTCGGTCATCAGGTCACGTGGTCGGCGTCGTAGCGGCGTTTGACGAAGATGAAAGCCCCGACGAGAACGACGACGACGAGAATGCCGACGATGCCGAACGCCCAGATGTAGTCCAACGCGATGGCAAGGAGCCATATGGCCGGGCCGGCGAGGAGAAGGACGGCGATGACGATCATCGCCGTGGGCCAGTGTCTCTGTTGAGTCGCCATGCTTCAGAACTCCTGTTGTGCTGCGTCAGTCTTGCACGAAGCGGGCGAAACGCCGCTTCCCGATCTGGACCGTTTTACCGTCGAGTCGGTTCGTTGCGACGTTCTCTTCTGTGACCTTCTCGCCTTCTACCCTCACGGCGCCCTGTTCGATCAGTCGTCGCGCCTCTGATCGGGAGGCTACGAGACCATTGTCGGCGAGAAGCGCCGGTAGGTATTGGTTCGGTGAGGGCGCCAGCGAATACGACGGCACCGTCTCCGGCGTTCCCCTTTCTTTGAATACCCGATCGAAGGCAGCTTCTGCGGATTCGGCCTCGTCGCTCCCCCAGTAACGCTCCACGATCGTGCGCGCCAGCAGCCGCTTCGTGTCGCCGGGGTGCAAGGTGCCGTCGCGAAGCCCAGTCTCGATGGCTTCGACCTCGCCGGAGTCCATCCCCGCGGCCAAGCCGAACCATTGGCCCATGACCGGATCGGGTATGGACATAACCTTTCCGAACATCTCGGGACCGGGGTCGAGGACAGAAACGTAGTTGCCAAGGGACTGGGACATCTTCTTGACGCCATCGGTTCCCACGAGCAACGGAATCGTGGCGACGACCTGGCCGCGTTCGCCATGGCGCTGCTGGAGGTCGCGACCAACGAGGAGGTTCCAGAGCTGGTCCGTTCCCCCGATCTCGACATCCGCATCGATGGCCACCGAGTCCATTGCCTGCAGGAGCGGATACATGAATTCGATCATCGAGATGGGCTCGTGAGCCTCCCAGCGTTTGGCAAAGTCGTCACGATCCATGATCCGGGCGACGGTGAAACGCGACGTGAGGTCGAGGACATCATGCATGCTCATCGAACCGAGCCACTCCGAGTTGCGCCGGACCTCGAGGTGATCGGGCAGCAGGAGGTCCTTGATCACGGGGAGGAGGTTGTCTGCATACGCCTCGACCTGCGCGCCATCGAGTTGCTTCCTCGTCTCGCTCCGATCGGATGGATCACCCACCTGGGCGGTGAAATCACCGACGATCAAGACGGCCGTGTGACCGAGCTCCTGGAAGCGTCGGAGCAGGTCGAAGACGACCGCCCAACCGAAGGTCACGTCCGGGGCGGTCGGATCGACGCCCAGTTTGACGCGAAGGGGGCGCCCTTCCTCCAACCGGGCGAGTAGCTCTCCCTCCGGAAGGGTGATATCGACCGTGCTGGTGATGTAGTCGAATTGGTCGGTCGCGGACCTCACGATCGGGGAGGGTACTCGCCCTCTGAGTGGAGCCCTGGTCAGTCGTCGCGCTGCGGTCCGTCGTTGCGCGACCCATCCGAAATCCGTGGCTGACAGGGGAGCCGCCGGTACCTTGTCCCCATGCGACGGTGGGCCTTCGGCGCACTCGCGATCGCGCTGGTTGCAGCTGCGTGCACGGTCGAACCGCTCGACGATCCGGGGATCGGAGACCGGCCGCTTTCGACCGTCGTGTACGCCGCGGACGGATCCGTCCTCGCCGAGTGGCATGCAGGCGAGAATCGTGTCCCCATCGTCTACGAACAGCTCCCCCAGCACCTCATCGATGCGGTGGTGGCCATCGAGGACGAGCGTTTCTGGACACACGGTGGCATCGACCTCCAGGCGTTGGCACGGGCCCTCGTTGCCAACGTCGATGCAGGAGGGGTCGTCCAGGGCGGATCGACGATCACCCAGCAGTATCTGAAGAACGTCCTGCTCAACTCCGAGGTTACGGTTGACCGCAAGGTCGAGGAAACCATCCTCGCCTTGCGTCTCGAGGAGGGCCTCGACAAGAAGGACATCCTCGAGCGGTACTTGAACACGGTCTATTTTGGTGCCGGGGCGTACGGGGTCGGGACGGCGGCGGGCACCTACTTCGGGAAGACCGTCGGTGACCTCACGCTCGGCGAGTCGGCGCTACTGGCTGGATTGATCCGGGCGCCGTCGCGATCCGATCCCTATGTCCACCCGGACGCGGCATCGATTCGACGAGATCTCGTCCTGAAACGAATGACCGACCTCGGTTGGATCGCCCCGGTCGAACGAGACACCGCGCTCCAGGAACAACCCCTCCTCGTGCCGCGGTCGGAAATCGGCAAGGCTCGCTTTCCGTACTTCGTTGCCGAGGTGCAACGGCGCCTCCTCGGCGATCCCGCGCTCGGCGCCACGGCGCAGGATCGCTATGACGCCGTCTTCCGCGGCGGTCTCCGCATTCACACCACGCTCGACCCGCGGGTCCAGGATGCCGCCGAGGCGGCGGTGCACTCTGTTCTCCCGGTCGATGGCCCGTACGCGGCAATGGTCGCCCTCGATCCTCGCAACGGCTACGTGCTGGCCATGGTCGGCGGACGCGATTTCTACGATCCCGACGACCCGGTCGCGAGGTTCAATCTGGCAACACAGGGGCGAAGACAGCCGGGATCGGCCTTCAAACCCTTCGTGTTGGCCGCCGCATTGGAGAAGGGGATCGGACTCGACACCGTGTTCGAGGGAGGCGAGAACGTGAACATCGTCACCACGTCGGGCGACTGGTTCGTCGAGAACTACAACGGCGCCAACTTCCCCTCGCTCACGGTCACCGAGGCAACGGTGTACTCGGTCAACGTCGTCTATGCCCGGCTGGTCGACCTCGTGGGACCGGGCGCCGTGGAGCAACTCGCTGAGGCCGCCGGCATCACTACCGATCTGCGGCCCTATCACGCCATCGCCCTCGGAGGCCAGGCCGTGAGCGTGCTCGATCTCACGTCGGCCTACGGGACGTTCGCCAACTCGGGAAGCCATGTAGAGCCGGTGCTCGTCACACAGATCGAGGACGCCGACGGGGTGAACCTCTATGAAGCGGTGCCGGCCGCTGCGGAGGTCGTCAGCCAGGAGGTCTCAGACGGTGTCACGGCGGCCCTCACCGAGGTCGTCCGACGAGGAACGGGCCAGCAGGCTCGGATCGGACGTACCACGGCCGGAAAGACGGGAACCTCCCAGGAACACGTCGATGCCTGGTTCGTCGGCTACACACCCGAGCTGGTGGCCGGCGTTTGGTTGGGCTTCCCAGAGGGCGCTATACCGATGGAAGCGCCACTGACGCCTTTCTCGGTGACCGGCGGAACCTGGCCGGCCAACATCTGGGCGAGGTTCGCCTCCGAGGCGCTGGAGGGGGTTCCGTACGGCGAACTGGCAACCATCGACGGCGACGCCTATGTCGAGGTCGCCGTGGATACCTCGACGGGCTTCCTTGCCGGACCGCTGTGCCCCATCGAGAAGGTGCACCCATTGCGCATGCCGCTCGGTTCGGCACCTTCGATCATCTGCCCGATCCACAACCCCAATGGTCTTTCCGACGGGCTCGACGCGAACGTTGCCCCGACACTCGTCGGAATGGATCTCACCGCGGCCGTGTCGCTGTTGACGAGACTCGGCCATGCGGCGACGGTGGAATGGGCCGACGGCGGAACCATTGTCCCTGGTTCGGTATTTGGCCAGTCGCCGGAACCGGGTAGCGCCCTCCTACCCGGTTCGAGCGTCGTGCTCACCGTCGCCGGGCCCGAACCGGGCCGGCTGGCGCCGGCAGTGTTGGGCCTCTCCGTCGAATCGGCGCGAGAGCGCCTCAACGCCACCGGGATCACGTACCGGGTGCTGACGTTGGCCGAGGACGACCCTGAACTTGCGTCGTCGCGCAGCGGCATGGTGTGGAAGCAGGATCCCGCCGGTGGCGCCTCCGCTGCCGGCGGTGTGACGGTCTGGGTCAATCCGTGACTGGGTACCCAGTATCCGGCCGAGGGCTTGCGGCTGTTCATGGGCGCGCTCCTACGGGAGCGCTACCAGCCGCCAATGGCGATGGGTCGCCTTTGCGATCCCGATCCGGGGCGTCGCTTCGATCGTCCAGCCCGGGGGCAACGTTGCCGGCGTGAGACGCACCGGGCCGTCGCGCAACGAGGTCCCATCGTGAGCTCCGGTGACGGCCAACGCCTGACAGAGCTTGCCCGGTCCGTCGGTGATGTGATCTTCCCTTCCGCGCCGCCGCTCCATCGCGTCCTGGCCGTCGACGGGGATTCCGCCGCGCATCAACACCGCGTGTGCGGTACCGGGTGCCCCGACGACGACATTCATGCACCAATGGATCCCGTAGGACCGGTAGACGTAGAGCGTTCCGGCCTCGCCGAACATGGACGCATTGCGCCTGGTTCTGCCTCGGTAGGCGTGCGACGCCGGGTCCTGGTCGCCCCGGTACGCCTCCACTTCCGTGAGCATGACCGCGGTCGGCTCGCCGTCGAGCACCGTGGTGACCCGCCAACCGAGCATGCGCCTGGCGACATCGAGGACGTCACCAGAGAGGTCGATCATCCGAGGAGCTGCAACACCAGCGCCTTGAACGCGTGCATGCGGTTCTCCGCCTGGTCGAACACCGCAGAGCGCTCGTGCTCGATGACGGCGTCGGTGACCTCCTCGTCTCGGTGTGCGGGGAGACAGTGCATGAACACCGCTTCGGGTCCTGCTGCCTCGAAGAGCTCGAGGTCCACCCTGTACGGCTGGAAGAGGGCCCGGCGCTCCAGGGCCTCGGACTCCTGACCCATCGACGCCCAGACGTCCGTGTACACCACATCGGAGCCCTCGACGAGCGAAGGTTCGGTACCCACCGTCACCGAGCCGCCGGTATCGACGGCAATGGCCTCGGCCGCCGCGACGATCGCAGGATCGGGCGCAAAGCTCTCCGGTCCTACAACCCGTACGTGCATTGCGACCATCGCTCCGCCGAGCAGCAGGGAATGAGCCACGTTGTTCCCGTCCCCGAGATAGGTGAGCTTGGTTCCTTCGAGAGGGCGATGCTCGGCCACCGTCTGCAGATCGGCGAGTCCCTGGCAGGGATGACTGATGTCGGACAGGAGGTTCACGACGGGTGCCGTGGCATGGTCGGAGAGTGAATCGAGATCCGCGTGGTCGAAGACCCGAAATGCGAGCAGATCGAGATAGCGGTCGAGCGTGCGGGCCACGTCCTGGACCGCCTCTCGCTTCCCGAGTCCCACCTCATCTTGTTTCATCACCACGGGATGGGCGCCGAGATCCACGACCGCTGTTTCACAAGAGACGCGGGTACGGGTGGACGGTTTCTGGAAGAACAGGCCGATCTTTCTGCCGGCCAGGTCTCCTGCTACGGAGGCAGGATCGTCCTTGACACGAGCTGCCAGGTCCAGCACTTCCGTCAGACCTTCGAGACCGAGGTCCGTCATCATGAGAAACTGGTGTGGTCGCACGGTATCGGCCGTCATACCTCTCCTCGGAGTGTGCCGTCGGTTGCTTCTTCTACAGAGCGGGCGATCGAGCGCCGCACCGGTGCGACGTCATCGTCCGTCAGCGTGCGGTCGGGAGCGCGCAGGGTCACTCGGACCGCAAGGCTCTTTCGGCCCTCGCCGATCGACTCACCCTCGAAGACGTCGAAGATCGCCCTCTCTTCGAGCCAGGGACCTCCGGACTCGTCGACGGCCTCGAGCACTCTGGCGGCGGGCACGAGTCGATCCATCGACCAAGCGAGGTCGAAGATCACGGGAGGAAAGGTGCTCGGTGGATTGAATTGCCACAGCCCACGATCCACAATCACGGAGGTGAGGTCGATCTCTCCCGCGATGATGCGCCCATCCAGGTCGAACGCCTCTGCCACCATCGGATGGACCTCACCAAGCACCCCGACGATCGTGCCGGCGACCGTCGCCTCGCCACACCGTCCCGGGTGGTATCCGGCCGCCGTGGCAGGTTCAATCCCAGGATCCGGCAGGCGCATCTCCGAGGCGATCAGGCTCCACAGTCCGGTCGCCCGATACACATCGACGTCGGGACCGTACGCGACGAAGCCAAGCCGGTCTGGCTGCTCTGGGAGCTTGCCGGTGCCCGTCAAGAAGACCTTGCCGATCTCGTAGAGGCTCGCTGCGGGCAGGTGCCGCGCCTGGTTCAAGGCCGCGCCCCGCAGCAAGCCGGGCAGCAACGTCGTACGAAGGTGGCCTTCTTCGCCACGAAGGGGGTTGACGATCCGCACCCGATCCCAGACCGGGTCGTCTTCGGTGACCCCGAGAGACTCGAGGTCCTCAGCGAGAGCGAACGAGAATGTCGAGATCTCGAAGTAGCCGGCTCCGTTCACGATCTCGCGCAGTCGACGGGTACGGCGCTCGCGCAGTGGCAATCCGCCGCCACGGCCGGTACGCACGCGTGCGGTGAAGGCGCCATACCCATGGAGCCTGGCGACCTCCTCGATGAGGTCGACCGGCCTCACAACGTCGGGTCGTCTCGTGGGGACCGTAACGAGCAACGGGTCATCGCCCTGCGTCCCAAATCCGAGGCGCGCCAGGAGCTCTGCCACGCGCTGTCCCGATAGCTCGTCACCCAGTGTGCGGCTGACTTCCTCGATCGGCAGCTCGATCAGGCGCGGCTCGATGGGGACCGGGTATTCGTCTGCCCGGCCCGGCGTCGCCTTGGCCCCGGAGATCTGTTCGAGGAGCTGCGCCACGCGGTCTGCCGCCTGTGCACAGAAGTTGGGGTCTGCGCCTCGCTCGAAGCGGCTCGAAGCCTCGGAGCGAAGCCCGAGACGCTTCGATGTCGACAGGATGCTCGGTGGATGCCAGTACGCGGCCTCGATCAAGATCCGCGAGGTACCAGAATGGACCTCCGTGTCGGCTCCTCCCATGACCCCGGCGATCGCGGTGGGTCGCTCGAGGTCGGCCACGACGATGTCGCTGTCGAGGAGCTCGCGCTCGACACCGTCGAGGGTCACGATGCGCTCTCCTGCTGCCGCATGTCGTACCACCACCGTGTCCCCGAGGCGATCGAGGTCAAATGCGTGGGTCGGATGGCCGAGCTCGATCATCGCGTAGTTCGAGGCATCCACGACATTCGAGATCGGACGGACCCCGGCGCGGGAGAGGCGCAACCTCATCCAATGAGGTGATGGGCCCAGCTCGATGTTGCGAACCTCGCGTCCAACGAAGCGCGGACACGCCACCTCGTCCGTGATCGTGATACGGACGAGGCTTGCTTCCCCCGTCTCGGCGACCTCGATGTGCGGTTCCTTCACCGGGATGTCGAAGTACGCGGCAACGTCCATGGCGATTCCGAAGACGGACATGGCGTCGGGTCGATCAGGCGTGATCGAGAGGTCGTACCACGCGTCGTTCGCCGCCAGCAACACGGAGAAGTCCTCGCCGATCATCCCGGCAGCCTCGGGATAATCGTCGTTGAGAACCAAGATGCCCGCCGCGTCGTCGCCGAGCTCCAATTCGACCTCGGAACAGATCATGCCGTTCGAAACCACGCCGCGGATCTCTCTTTTGCCGATCTCGAAGTCGCGCTGGATCACGGCACCCGGTACCGCCACGGGGACGACGGCACCCATTTCGAAATTCCACGCTCCGCAGACGATGTCGAGGGGATCGGTGCCACCCACGTCGACCTCGGTGAGGCGGATCTTGTCGGCGTCGGGATGCGGTGCGACCTCCAGGACGCGGCCGATCACAACGCCTTTGAAGCTGTCGACGATCGTTCCCCACTCCTCGACCTCATGACCGAGGTTCTCGAAGACTTCTACCAGGTCCTCTGCCTGAACGCCTCGGGGCAGATCGGCGAAATCCCGCAGCCAATCGAGGGTGAGCTTCATTTGAACTGGCCCAGTACTCGAACGTCCGGGTCGTAGAGCGAGCGGATGTCGTCGATCCCATGGCGGACCATGGCCAGACGCTCGGCACCCATGCCGAAGGCGAAGCCGGTGACCTTGTCAGGGTCGTAACCGACATGACCGAAGACGACCGGATTCACCATGCCGCAGCCGAGAAGCTCGAGCCATCGACCGTTGGCATAGGCGTGCATCTCGGCGGAAGGTTCGGTAAACGGAAAGAACGAAGGCAGGAACTTCGTCTCCGTTTCGGGACCGAAGAACTCCTTGGTGAAATGGTCGAGCGTCCCCTTGAGATCCTGGAAAGTGATGTCCGTATCCACCGCAAGGCCCTCAATCTGGTGGAACACGGGCATATGCGTTGAGTCGTAGTCGCGGCGGAAGGCGCGGCCCGGAACAACCACATACACCGGCGGCTCATGTTCTTCCATGTAGCGGGCCTGCATCGGAGAGGTATGGGTGCGGAGCAAGATCCCGTCGTCTTCCTCGCCGTAGTCGAGGTAGAACGTGTCGTGTTCGAGGCGTGCAGGGTGCGTGTCCGGCATGTTCATGGCCGTGAAGTTGTAGAACGCCGTCTCTGCTTCCGGCCCTGCAGCCACCGTGTAGCCGAGCGACACGAAGATGTCGACGACCTCGTCCATCACCTGCTGGATGAGGTGGGAGTTGCCGCGTCTCGGGACGCGGCCCGGGAGGGTCACATCGACGGCCTCCGCCACGAGCAGCGCGTTGCGAGCATCCAGATCGAGCAGGGCCCGTTTCCGCTCGATGAGGGCTCCAAGCTCATCCACGACCACCTTGATCGCCTTCCCCAGCGCCGGTCGTTCCGACTGCTCGATGGAGCCGAGTTGGCGTCGGGCGTCGGCGATGGGAGAGCGCCTGCCGACGGTCGTGGCCTCGGCCTCGTCGAGCTCTGACAACGTGGTCGCGGCTTCGATCTGGGCCGGAGCAGTGGCGCGGAGGTCTTCCAGTTGCTGTTGGGGGTCCATGCGGCTGGGAAGGTTAGTTGTGGCACTCATCACGTGACTACCGAGCACCGTTTTGGCGTAACTGGACACGAATATCCGTGTCCAGTTACGCCAAAACGGTGGGTGGGCTTCCGAGTTCCCACATGAGGATGCCTGCAGCCATCGCGGCGTTGAGGCTCGGGGTCCCCGCCGCCATCGGCAGGGTGACGGAGACCGCCGCCGCGGAGACCGCCTCCTCGGGCAGTCCATGGGGTTCCGATCCGATGAGGAGCGCGAGCGGACCCGCTACCGAGAGCGGCCAGACACCGCCCGTGACGACAGAGGCCACGGGCTCGAGGCCTGCGTCGCGGAGCTCGCTCACTGACACGGCGGCGGCGATCCGGCCCAGGAAATGGGCTCCGGCGCCGGCGCGGAGCACTTTCGGTGACCACACCTCTGCGGTCCCGGGAGTGACGCACGCATCCCACCCGAGCGCGAATGCAGTGCGCAGGATTGTTCCGACGTTTCCGGGGTCGTGCACTTCCCAGAGCACGACCGTTGGATGCGAACGGAGCGGTTCGGGCTCCGGGATCGGCATGACCCCTACCGGACTCTGCGGGGTCTCGGTGGTCGAGATGGCCGTCAGCACCTCCCGGCTCACGTGAACGTCACCATCGCTTTCGGTCGACCACACCTCGACGTCTACCCCGGCGGCGAGAGCGACCTCGACCAACCGCGGCCCTTCGAGCAGAGTGCGTCCAGCTTCGCGGCGCCCCTTTGCCCGATGCAGTTTGCGAACGGCCTTCACCCGGATGTTGCCGGGAGAGCTGATCATCGGGTTGGCTATTCGGACGCGGCGGCAGCCACTTCGACGAGTGCGGAGAACGCCTGCGGGTCGGACACGGCGATCTCGGCGAGCATCTTCCGGTCGACTTCGACTTCGGCGGCCTTCAGGCCTGCGATGAATTGCGAATACGTCGAACCGTTTTGACGGGCAGCCGCGTTGATGCGCTGGATCCAGAGGCGGCGGAACTGGCCCTTACGGGCCCTACGGTCTCGATACGCGTATTGCATCGAGTGCATGACCTGCTCGCGCGCGGTCCGGTATCGCCGGCTGCGTGCCCCCGTGTAACCGGAGGCGCGATCCATGACCTTGCGGCGCTTCTTCTTCGCGTTGATTGAACGCTTCACACGTGCCATTGACGCCCCTCCTTTCTACCCGAGTAGCTTGTCGATCCGCTTCTCGTTGGCCCCGCTCAAGATGCTGGTTCCCTTCTCACGGCGCCAGCGTGCGGCGGACTTCTTGTGGCGGTTATGACCGCGCCACGCCTTGCGGCGCTTGATCTTGCCGGTGCCGGTGCGCTTGAAACGCTTGGCGGCGCCCTTGTGGGTCTTCATCTTCGGCACGGTGGCCTCTCCTACTCTTCTTCCTCGGTCGAGGTCTCCTCGGCGAAAGCCCCTCGCACCGGGGCGAGGACTGCGGTCATCTGGCGGCCCTCCATCTTCGGAGGAGCCTCAACTTCGCCGTAGCCCTCGATGCTCTCGAACAGCTGGCTGAGAATCTGGTGGCCGATCTCGGGGTGGGTCACTTCCCTGCCCCGGAACCGCATGGTCACCTTGACCTTGTCGCCGTGCCTGAGGAACTTCTCTACTCGTTTGCGCTTGACCTCGAAGTCCCCGGATCCGATCTTGGGTCGGAACTGGACTTCCTTGATGACGGTCCGCGAGGAGTTCTTCCTCGCCTCGCGAGCCTTGACGGACTGCTCGTATTTGTACTTGCCGTAGTCCATCATCCGCACAACGGGTGGCCTCGAATCGGGAGCGACCTCTACGAGATCGAGCCCCAGTTGGTCTGCGAGCCACTTCGCTTCCTCGATCGACTTGATGCCGATCTGGCCTCCATCCGGATCGACGAGGCGAACCTCGCGCACCCGGATACGGTCATTGACCCTCGGTTCTTTGATCGGAGTACCTCCTGTTCCGCCGCTGATTTGCCGGAAGACAGACGCCTGGATGCTTCGTACAAAACACTTCGTACAAAACACTTCGTACAAAGTAATGGCAGCACGACGAGGTGCTGCCCGTGTCGTGCGACCCGCCGCACCTCTGCCCCGGCTCTGTGCAGCCGGACGGTGGACGGGTGGGAAGCAGGCGCCTCCTCTTCCTCTCGGTTGTCCGCAGGGAGTATATGCCACCGGTGCCTGTTGCGTCGGATGAACGGTTCGCGCCGTATCTCTCTCGAGAGCCCCCGCTGCGGGGGGCTCTCGAGGATAGAAAGGCGGCCTGTTCGTTACTGCATGGTGACTTCGCTACTGCTTGGTGATGAGGCAGTATCCACCCATCACGAGCATGACGATGCCGCCGATCACCATCATCCAGATGATCGGTGCAAAGCTCACCGGTTGGATCGTCGCGTAGTTGGCGAGATTGACGGCGAAGACACCCACGAACGCTTCGAACCGCTCCATCGCCGCCGGCATGGTCTGCAACAATTGCGCGGTCACCGGGAAGTTCTCGCCCATGAAGGCGCTCAACTCATCCTGCGACATCCCGAGTTGCGCCGCGAGGTCCGGGAGCATCTCGGCTTGCATCTGTTGGCCCATCGCGCCGACGGTGGCGAGCGAGACCGTCGCGCCATCGATCAGTTCTTGCGTGTAGATGGGCGTCAGGTTTGCATTCAGTTCATCGGCGTCGGCGGCCTTCTGCGGCAGGCTCAGCGCGAACGTGGCAACCACCAGACCCGCACCGAGCGCGATCGCGACGATGGCCCACGCCCTGCCGGGCATGAACATCATGATCCCCGCCACAATGGCCAGGATGCCGCTGATCGTGATGATCCACGGCACCGTGTTTGCCGGAATATCCTCGGTTGGGATCGCGTCCGCCGAGGCGAACAGGTCCTGCTGGCTCTCGAGTGTGTCGACGAGGCCGTTGAACGTCACAGCGATCTCGGGAAGGGCCGCCACACCCGTTGCCACCGCCGGGTACTCCGCCTGTACGAACGCGGAGAACTCGTCTTCGGTCATCCCGAGGGCCTGGGCCATCCCGGGTGTGATCGCCGTCTGGAATTCAGTAGCTGCAGCATCGAGCCCTGCGATATCGGCGCGAGCCGTCGCCAACGACTCGTCGGTCAGTACCGGCCGGAAGTCATCGATCAGTTCCTCGAATGCAGGACCCACGTCGAACAGGTTGTTCATCAGCGTGACGATCAAGAACACCACACCGACGACGATCACGATCCCGCCTGAGATCTTGCGGGGAATGCTCACACTCCCAAAGCCCGCCGCAACCTTGGGTGGGGCTGTTGCTGTCGTTGTCATATCTACCTCCATCGACTCAGTGCATGTCGCCGTCGGGACCGCGACACCTTCGATCACCACCGACAGCGGAACACAGACGCGGTGGCCGTCACTAGAGGCTGATGGCCCCATGACGCCGGCCATCTCCCAGACGAGCTTGACGGTCCCGCCCCCCTGGCCCATACTCGGAGTGCCATGCAACGCAATCACCGCACCACAATCATCATCGTCTGAGCACACGCGTCCCGCGACGCGTGTGCCCTCGACCCTCCGCACGGCGGAGGGTTTCTCATATTCGGGAGCCCGCAATGACCATCGAGATTTACGACACCACACTCAGAGACGGCACCCAACAGGAAGGCATCTCGCTGACGGCACGTGACAAGCTGCGCATCTGTCGTCTTCTCGACGGGCTCGGTGTTGCCTACATCGAAGGTGGATGGCCTGGGGCGAACCCCAAGGATGACGAGTTCTTCGCCCGTGCCCGCGATGAGCTCGACCTGCAGACGGCGACGCTCGTCGCGTTCGGTGCAACGCGCCGCGCTGGACGCCACGCGACAGACGACGAGCAGATCAACGCCCTTCTGGCTGCATCCACCGATGCCGTGTGCCTGGTGGGAAAGGCGTGGGACTATCACGTCGAGGAGGCGCTGCGAACATCGCTGGACGAAGGGATCGCGATGGTTGCCGACTCCATTGCATTCCTACGGTCGAAAGGGCGGAGGGTGTTCTTCGATGCAGAGCACTTCTTCGATGGCTATCGAAGCAACCCGGAATTCGCGATCGCGGTCCTGTCGGGCGCTCTCGACGCCGGGGCGGAGCGCCTGGTGCTCTGCGACACCAATGGGGGCTTCCTCACACCCGAAGTCGAGGCAACGATCGGCGCGGTGACGGAAGCTCTTCCCGACGCGACGTACGGCTGCCACTTCCACAACGACTCCGGTATGGCGGTCGGGAACTCACTCGCTGCGGTGCGTCTCGGGGTGGCCCAGGTACAGGGATGCGTCAATGGCTATGGGGAGCGCACGGGAAATGCCGATCTCTGCTCTGTGATCCCGAATCTGTCTGTGAAGATGGGATACGCCACGATTCCGGTCGACCGGCTGCCCCGGTTGACAACGGTGTCTCACCACATTGCGGAGGTAGTGAACCTGACCCTCGATCCGCACCTTCCCTATGTCGGATCGTCGGCGTTCACACACAAGGCAGGCCTCCACACATCCGCCCTGGCCAGGAAATCCGATGCCTACGAGCACCTCCCGCCGACCACCGTCGGCAACGCAACCAGGGTCGTTGTGTCGGAGCTCGCGGGGCGGTCCACAGTCGTCGCCAAGGCCCAATCTCAAGGACTGGACCTGACGCCGGGAGAAGCAGGGAGCGTGGTCGACATCATCAAGGAGCTCGAGCACGTCGGATACCAGTTCGAGGCCGCGGACGGCAGCTTCGAGCTGCTGTTGCGTGAAGCGCAGGGCTGGATCCAGCCATTCTTCGAGCTGGAGTCCTATCGCGTGTTCGTCGAGCACCGCGAAGGGGATGTCACCGCGGAGGCGACCGTGAAGATTCACGTCGACAATGAGCGGATGGTGTCGACGCGGGAGGGAGACGGCCCGGTGAGTGCCCTCGACAACGCGCTGCGTGCCGCGCTGGGCGCTGCGTACCCGGACCTGGAGCGAATCCGCCTGACCGACTATCGCGTGCGCGACCTCGATTCATCAGACGGCACGTCGGCGCGGGTGCGGGTGTTGTGCGAGCACAGCGATGGTGACTCGGCATGGGGAACCATCGGCGTCCACCAGAACATCATCGACGCATCCTGGAAAGCAGTCGCTGAGGGCATCGTGCTCGGGCTGCTACGGCTCAGTGAGCGGGACGAGACGGCCATCGCATGATCTGGCGCATGATCGGGCGTGTGATCGGGCGCATGATCGGGGCGATCAGGTGCGGAGCCGGCGAAGGAGCTGCGCCGTCCTGACGGCTGCTTCAGCCGCCTCAGCACCCTTGTTCCTTGGTCCCAACGCACTGCGGGCAAGAGCCGGCTCGGGTGAGCGAACCGTCAGGACGCCAAACGCAACCGGCACTCCGGTCTCGAGCATGGCTGCCTGGAGGCCCTCCGATGTCCGATGTGCGATGTGCTCGTAGTGGTCCGTTTCCCCGAGCACAACGGCTCCAAGGGCGACGACGGCGTCGTAGCCTGCTTCGGCGACGGTCCTGGCAACGAGCGGGAGCTCGAATGCACCCGCTACGCGAACAACAGTGACCTCTCCGGCTCCGGCCTCTGCGAGCCGCGCTAGCGCCCCCTGCAGGAGTCCTTCGGTGATCGTCGAGTTGAACGTCGATTGGAGCACCGCAACCCTGAGATCAGAAGCATCGAGCGCTCCCTCGAGGGCGCCGGGCACCGGTGACGGCGACGCCGAGCCAATCTCCGCCATCTCAAGCCTCTTCGCCGTTGGAGAAGTGTCCGAGTTTGGCGGCCTTGGTCTTCAGATACGCGAGATTGTGCTGAGTCTCGCCCACCCACAACGGGACGCGTCCCGTGACCTCGACGCCGAACCGCTCCAGTTGAGAGACCTTGTCGGGGTTGTTGGTGAGGAGCCGCACACTGCCGACCTTCAAATCGTGGAGGATCTGGGCATCGACACCGTAATGACGTGCATCCGCCGGATGACCGAGCATCTCGTTGGCCTGGACCGTGTCGAGCCCGGCGTCCTGGAGCTGGTAGGCGCGCAGTTTCTCGACCAGGCCTATGCCACGGCCTTCATGGGTCGGGTTGTACACGATGATGCCCCGACCCTCGGCGCTGATGCGTCGCATGGCTTCTCGCAGTTGTGCACCGCAGTCGCAGCGCAGACTGCCGAACACGTCCCCGGTCATACAGACCGAGTGGATCCGCGCCAACACGTCGTCCTGAGCGGCAACCTCACCCATGACCAGAGCGAGGTACTCGGTGCCGTTGTGCGAGGATCGGTAGCCGACGGCGCGGAACTCGCCAAACTCCGTCGGGAGCACGGACTCGGCGGCACGATCGACAAGCGCTTCCTTTCGCCACCGGTAGCCCACCAGCTCCTCGATCGTGAGCATCGTGATGCCGTGCCGCTCGGCGAACTCCACCAACGCGGAACCCCGAGCCATCGTTCCATCTTCGTTGACGATCTCGCAGAGCACCCCGGCGGGGTACAGGCCCGCCAGACGCGCGAGGTCTACCGCTGCTTCGGTGTGACCAGGCCGGACGAGGACACCGCCCGGCTGGTATCGCAACGGGAAGATGTGTCCCGGTCGAGCGAAATCCCCCGCGGTCGTCTCCGGATCGGTGATGGCACGGATCGTCGCAGCGCGGTCCGCCGCCGAGATCCCGGTCGTTGTACCAACCGCGTAATCGATCGAAACGGTAAACGCCGTCTGATGCGAGTCGGTGTTCTCCATGACCATGAGCGGTAATCCCAGTTCGTCGAGGCGCTCCCCCACGACCGGCACGCAGATCAGGCCGCTCGTGTGGTTCACCATGAAGGCAATCTGATCGGCCGTGACCTTCTCGGCTGCGATGATGAGGTCACCTTCGTTCTCGCGGTCTTCATCGTCCACGACGAGGACGAACTCACCTTTGGCCATGGCCGCGACTGCCGCTTCAACGGTCGGTTCACTCACGTCCGGACCTCCCGCATGTCCTGCAACGTACCTGGCCGCATGCTTTCCAACGTACCTGGCAGGATGTTTGCAACGTACCTGGCGACGTACTTGGCAATGACATCCACCTCGAGGTTCACGATGTCACCCTCACCCCTCGTGCCGAGCACGGTGCTATCCAAAGTGTGCGGGATCAACGCCACCTCGAAGAATGCCGATGAGGCTCCCGGCCCCGAGACCGCAGTGATGGTGAGCGAGACTCCCTCGACGGCGATGGATCCCTTCTCCACGACATACGACACGAGCGACTCGGGCAGGGTGATCTTCATGCGCCGCGATTCGCCCTCCTCAGCGATCGCGCCGACGGTGCCGACACCATCCACATGCCCCTGGACGATGTGTCCATCGAACCGCCCCGATGCACGCATCGGCAACTCGAGGTCCACCCGATCCCCGACCACGAGACCAACAAGCGACGACCGTTGCAATGTCTCGTGCACGGCCTCCACCGTGAAACGCTCCCGAGACACCGCTATGGCGGTCAGACACACACCGTTCACCGCGACGCTGTCACCGATGGACAAATCGGAAGCGGTGTGCGCAGCCTCGATTTCATAACGGCGGCCCAACTCCGTCTCATCGATCACGCTGATGGCGCCGACCTCGGTCACGATGCCCGTGAACATCAGTTCTCTCCGATCTCGAAGACGAGCTTGGCGTCGTTGCCGATCTTCACCAGCTCGGTGAGACGGAGTGGGAGTGCGTCCGCCATGGTCGCGAAGGTTCCGCCGATTGCGGCCACGCCGGCTCCGCCACCGAGTTGGGCGCCCACATAGAGAACCAGACGGTCGATCAGGCCGGCATCCAGCAGGGACCTCGCCAGGGTTGGGCCGCCCTCGACGAGTGCGGAGAGCACATCCCGCGACGCGAGATCCTTCACCATGGCCTCGAGATCGACGCCCCCGGGGCTCCACGCCGCGATCACCTCGGCCTCGGCCGGCTCGTCGTTGTGGAGCTCGGGTCGGTAGATCAGCGGCCGCCGCTCGTAGACCACCGCCCCAGCAGGCAACGGTTTGCGGCCGGCGACGATCACCGGTCGCGGCTGCGGACCTGTGAAGCCCGGCAACCGCACATCGAGGAGAGGATCGTCAATCCGCAGCGTCCCCGCGCCAACGAGGACTGCGTCGACCTGGGAACGGAGAATATGGGCATCGATCCTGGCTTCTTCACCCGTGATCCATCGCGAGGATCCGTCGGCAGCCGCTACCGAACCGTCGGCGGTCATCGCCATCTTCAGCGTGACATCCGGGCGCCCGAGTGAGCGGTGCACGTGATAGGCGGAGTCGACTGCGATCATCTCCTCGTCGGCGACACCGGTAACGACGACAACGCCGCCATGCTCGAGGGCGGCAAAGCCTCTACCGTCGACCCGGGGATCGGGGTCGACCGGACCGGCGATCACCCTGGCGATCCCGGCCTCGATGACCGCATCCACGCACGGGGCGGTGCGGCCGTGGTGCGAACAGGGTTCGAGCGTGACGATGAGGGTGCCGCCACGGGCTTGTTCTCCCGCCGCGCTGAGGGCGGCCGCCTCGGCGTGGGGCATCCCTGGGCCATGGTGGGCATGTTTGGCCAGGACGCGACCATCAGCAGCGAGCACGATGGCTCCGACGCGCGGGTTCGGATGCGGCCAGGTGGCAGCGGTCAACGCGGCGGCCTCCTGGAGCCACTCCTCCGCGCGACGTCCGCCGACCAGATTGTCGTCAGCGCGTCGCGACACACGCCCTCCTTCTCCCATCCGGACTGTCACCGTCGGCCTCGGGCTTCCACCGAGTCGGCTCCGCAATGGTGCGGAGTTCGCGGGCTGTCACCGCCGGTCGGGAATTGCACCCTGCCCCGAGAGAGGGCTATCGGAACCAGCTTACCGCAGTACGGATGTCAGCCTCCGGTCGAAGGCCCTTGCCGCCGTCGCGGTCATTCAGACGCGACGGTCGATCTCGTAGGTGGAGCCGGGGCGTCGCTTGGCGTATTCCTTCATCTCCGACGCCACTGCGGACGCTTCCCACTCGCTGTTGATCGCACGGCGCTGGTTGGTGGCGACTCCCATCGAGATCGACGCGATCGGAAAGGCATGCCGTTCCCCGCGTCGATCCGTGACCTCGATGTACCCCTGGAGGGCATCGGCCGTGTCATAGAAGTCGAGGATCCCCTCGTCGTAGTGCTTGAGCACGGACTCACAGAATCCCTCGACGTGGTCCGGATGGATCACCGCGACGAAATCGTCACCGCCGACGTGACCGACGAAGGCGTCGGCGTCGCCGCAGTCCGCTGCGGCATCGAGTATCGCCTGAGCGGTGTACTTGATCACGAGGTCGCCACGCATGAAGCCGTAGTGATCGTTGAAGGCCTTGAAGTTGTCGATGTCGGCATGAACGACGGAAAACAAACGACTCCCACCGACACGGTCCTCGAGTTCGCCTGCGATGCGGAAGTTGCCTGGCAGGCCGGTGAGCGGCGAGAGGTCGCGCATCTGTTGTGCTCTCCGGAGCACGGTCCGCACCCTGGCAACCAGTTCTTCGACCTCGAACGGCTTCGTGATGTAATCGTCCGCGCCCAGATCGAGGCCCTTGACGCGGTCCTCAGCGAGGGCTTTGGCCGTGAGAACGATCACGGGGACGTTGGCCGTTGCCGAGCTGGCACGCAGCTTGGAGAGCACGGTCAATCCGTCCATCTCCGGCATCATCACGTCGAGCAACACGAGGTCGGGCGGCCGGTCGTGGGCCTTGTCCAGCGCCTCACGCCCACCATTCGCGGTAACGACCTCGAAGCCCTCGAGCTCGAGGTTCATACGCACGAACTGGAGAATGTCTGGGTCGTCGTCGACGACGAGGATCTGCTCTTTCATCTCACTCCTGCGTGTCCAACACAGCCCTCAAATCGGCAATTGCGGCGACGGGATCCGGCGCACCGAACACCGCGGTGCCGGCGACGAACACATCGGCCCCGGCGCCACGCGCCAAATCGATCGTACCGAGGTCGATTCCCCCGTCGACCTGTATATCGGTCGACAGACCTCCCGAATCAACCGCCTTCCTCGTTTTCTCGATCTTCGGTAACACGCTCTCCATGAAGGACTGCCCGCCGAATCCCGGATTGACGGACATCACGACCACCATGTCGCAGAGGGTGACATACGGTTCGATCGCCTCGAACGGAGTCGGCGGGTTCAACACGAGACCGAAGCCCAGGCCTTGATCGCGGGCCAGGTCGGCGACGCGGGTCGGATCGGGAAAGACCTCGATGTGCACCGTCACCTGATCTGCCCCGGCCCCGCGCAATTGGGCGAAATACGCTTCGGGATTCGTCGTCATCAGGTGACAATCGAAGAAGAGCCGGCTGTGCTGGCGGATCGAAGCGATCACCGGCGTGCCGAACGAGATGTTCGGGACGAAGTGGCCGTCCATCACATCGATGTGGAGCATGTCCACGTGTGGTTCGACCAAGGCGATTGCGGCACCGAGCGAATTGAAGTCGGCTGCGAGTATCGACGGTGCAATCCGGGGAGGTTTGATCATCGGCGACGAGTGTAGGAAGCGCCCGCGGCCGAGCCATGGCAAGGCTACCGATCAAACACGCAGATGAACATCCCATCGGTTCCTGTGGTGTGCGGAGCCAACAGAACACCATCCCCGTATGCGTCGCCCGGGACGCCCGGTGGGACATGACCTCCAAGACCGGCGACCACGTCGATGGTCTCCTCCGCGAACACCGTGCACACCGAGTAGACAAGGCGACCACCGGGTCGCAGCAACCCGAGTGCAGCGCTCAACATCGAGCGTTGGACTGAACCGAAGGCGGCGGGAGTGCCAGGCGCCAGCCGATGGCGGATCTCGGGCCGGCGACGGAGGGTACCGAGACCGGTGCAAGGCGCATCGAGCAAGACGCGGTCGAAGCATTCGTCACGAAACGGCGGACGACGGGCGTCGGCAACGATGGTGTGCACACCGTCCGGAAGGCGGCGTGCCGTGGTACGAAGCCGGCGGGAGTGGAGGTCGGCTGCGATGAGTGTGCCACGGCCGCCCATCTCATCCCACAGGTGGAGTGTCTTTCCTCCGGGCGCAGCAGCGAGATCCACGACCGCGTCGCCCGGCTTTGCATCCACGGCGAGGACGACTGCAACGGAGGCTGGGTCGGCGATCGCCACGGACCCCTGCGATACGGCGATGGAAACCGCCGCAGGGTCGTCGCTGATGAATGCACCCCGAATGCCCGGCACCGGCCTACCCGGGACAGCGCGATCCAGGCGAGCCCTCAACCCCGTCTGCGGTTCGTTGTTGGAGGCCTCGAGGAAGGCAACGGCGCCTTCCCGGCCAAGCGTCTGCTCGAGTCGCTCCAGCATCCACTCGGGTACCCCAAGGCGGAGGGCGCCGCCGGTGGTGCCACCCGGTGTTGCAGCTTGGTCCGTTCGAGCGATGGTACGGAGGACTCCGTTCGCAAAGGCCGTGGCCCGCTCCCCCGACCGCCGGCGGACAGACTCGACGGCACCGTCGATCGCTGCGTATGGCGGTGTTTCGAAATGCATGAGCTCGGCGACGGCGATCCGGAGCGAGTGCAGAACCGGCGGATCCACGGTGTCAATCGGCCGCGTCGACGCCGCGCTCAGGATGGCGTCGATCTCGAGAAGGTGTCGGATGGTCTCGTACACAAGGCGCTGGACGAACCGTTGGTCACGTTCCGAGAGCTCGACCGTACCCGTGCGGATGACGACGTTGCTGTAGGCGCCTTCGTCCAGGATGCGACCCAGCAACTCCGCTGCCGCCGATCGCGCGGTCACGGCGCCATGCCCACCACCGCTGCTTGTCCCCTCCGCCCGTTCATCCACGACCGACCTTGCATCGTGCCGCTTCCTGCCGGCTGTACATCTAGCAGGGTCAGGGCACCCCCGGACAAGCCGAGCACGGGTTCACCGCCAACCGCCTCCACCACACCGGGAGCGGGCCCCGACTCCGAGGACGCGGCACGCAGGACCCGAACACGCTCCCCGTCGGCTTCGATCCAGGCTCCGGGTCTCGGGTGGAAGGCTCGCACGGCCCGCGCTGCTCGTTCGGCGTGCCAGGTACCGTCGATCTGCGCCTCCGCTCGGCTCAATCGCGGCGCTTCCTTGACACCGCCACCTAGCTGAGCGGCGGGCTGGAGGCGACCGGCCACGAAATCCGGCACGACATCATCGATCAGCTTGGCCCCTAGATACGACAGGCGGGCGGTGAGACTTCCCCCGGTCTCGTCGTCGGCGATGGGTGTTTCGATTGCCGAGAGGACGGGACCGGTGTCGAGGCCCTCGTCGATCACCATGAGGCTCACGCCCGTCGCGGTGTCACCTTCGAGGATGGCGCGTTCCACCGGGGCAGCTCCTCGCCATCGCGGCAGCAGGCTGAAGTGGACGTTGAGAAAGCCGGCGGCACTGGTAGCAAGGACCTCGGGCGCCAGGATGCGGCCATAGGCCACGACCACGACCACGTCCGGAGCCGCCGTCTGCAGATCGACCAACAGGTCATCAGCCGTCTCGGGCTGCGCCACGTCGAAGCCCCACTCTCGAGCAGCGATCTTGACGGGAGGTGGTTGCGCCCGACCGCTCCGCCCGCGTGGTTTGTCCGGTCGGGTGACGACCAGTCCGATATCTGCGACGTCGGCCAGTGCGGCCAACGCGGGAAGGGCGGCCGAGGGTGTCCCGAGAAAAGCCGCCGTCATGCGAGTCGATGAACGTCGAGGGCTTCTTCGCGCAGTTCCTTCAACGCCGCCTTCTTGGCCCGACGCGAGAGGCGCTCGAGGAGCAGCAGTCCGTTGAGGTGATCGATCTCGTGCTGGAGCACGCGGCCGATCAGATCGTCTCCCTCGTACTCGACGGGCACACCGTCGAGACCGACACCGACGGCTCTGGCGTACTCGGGTCTGGTGATCTGCCAGTACTTGTCGGGCACCGAGAGACAACCCTCCTCGGATTTCCAGCTGCCGTCGGTGGCGACGATCTCCGGGTTGCACATGACAAAGGGGCCGTTGCCGATGTCGGCGACGAAAATGCGCTTGCTGATGCCGATCTGTGGGGCAGCCAGCCCCACTCCGGGGGCGTCGTACATCGTCTCCAGCATGTCGTCGGCCAGTCGGCGCAGCGGTTCGTCGAATTCGGTGACGTCTGCGGCCGGTGATCTCAACACCGGATCCGGGAACGTACGAATGGGAAAGATCGCCATGTCGGAGGGAGCGTAGTGATCCGCACCCTGGTGCTCTGGTCGTATCAGCCTCCCATCGATTCACAGGCTGACCGGATCGGCATCCACACGCACGGTCACCGAATGGTCTCGAAGAGATTGGACAAGAGCCCTCATCCGCACCTTGGTCGGGCCGAGATCACCCGACTGGAGGAGCCAGCGAGCGCCCGTGTCGGTCGGGGCAGGACCTCGCACGAGCGCGTCCCCGCTGATTGCTCGAAGATCGCTATCGACGGTCGCGACATCTCCACCACGAACCTCGAAGGCAACGAGATCACCAACCGGTGGAAGGCGCAGGCGTTCCCGTTCGCTGAGCTCGGAGTGGAGAAACGGGATTGGTCGGCCGCTGCGGAGGGCAACGATCACCGGATGGGCTGCTATCGATGTCTGCACGAGGCAACGCCTTCCCCTCCCGGGAGGGACCTTCAGGGCGAGCCTCGCTCCGAGTCGGAGAGCATCTTCTCCCGCTCGGTAGGTCGGCGCAAGGATGGTCCCATCGAGATCGATGGCGACCACGAGGTCGACGGTGCCGACGGCGACGAGATCCCTCTCGGTACCGACCTCGACCGATCCGCGCCCCCCAGCGGAAGTCACCGCTGAGCCGAGCGAGCGACGCAGCTCATCGACCACACGGCCAACACCTGCTCCCAGTGGTCGGAACCTCGCGGCTCCACACGAGCACTCTCCCCCCACCGGAGCCTCGCAGCGTGGACACGGGCCCGACGAGCCGACGGCCGCACCGCATCGGGCGCAGCGGCGGATGGTTCCACACACCACACACGCCATGGCAGCGGCATATCCGCGGTGTGGCACGAGCACGAATGCCGAGCCTCCGGCAGCGACGATGCCGGTGAGCGAGGCCCGGGTCTTCGACAGTACCGCGCCCGTTCCCGGTGGATCCTCATCGCGTGGCGCGACTTCCACGACGGGCCAGACCCGTCCCGCGGGTTCATGGATCTCCACGCCTGCGGCCAACGTCTCTACCGTGGGCACGGGACCCAAGAACGTGAGGGGGAAGCGCTCGACGGCGGCACGGCGCTTCAGCACATCTCGAACGTGCCACGTCGGAGTCTGCTTGGCCTTCATTGCAGGACGCCCCTCTTCGATAACGATCCCCAAACCGACATCGCCCCCGTGCCACCAAGCGATCTGGCGGGTGCCGACGGCGACGAGGCCTCCGTGGAGCCGCAGTGCCGACCAGGCACTCGTCTCTTCCCGCCCACCAAGGGCCGAGGTCGCGGCGACGACCCGTGCCCCGAGGCTCTCCACGAGGATTCCTGCCAGGCTCTCGCAATCCGCTGCCGTAGGGACCACGACGAGGACGTTCCTTCCAGACGAGAGAATCGGATCAGCGAGTCGGCGGACATGCTCGGCATAACCGCGGCCGGTCACCTCATAGCGCGACCTCCGGTGAGGCTCCGCTCGTCGAGGGGTGCCTGTCGAATCGGATCCGGCGGGATGAGGCACGAGGCGAGGCAGGTTCGGTGGTGCCGTCGCGCCGAGGATCGTGGAGAGCGGAGAAACGTAGTGCGCTGCAGCCCAACGGGCTGTTCGGAGCAATGCATCGTCGAAGACGGTCGTCGAACCGCTCGTGGCGGCAATCGGCCGCAGCGGCCTTTTGGGGGCGGAAACCTCGACGGCGGTGACATAACCCCGTACCTTTCGCCCTCCGAGGGGAACCCGAACGATGGATCCGACATCAACACCAGTGAGAGTGGAGGGAACCGAATACGCGAAACCGTCGTCGACGGCAAACGTGGCAACGTCGGGCACGACCCTGGCGATCAGGGTCAGGTCGAGGTCCCGTCCGTCATGGCGGCGGTGATCGTATCCCAGAGGCGATCGGCTACCGCCGCCTTGCTCATCATCTCCCAGCTGTCCATCGAACCATCGGGCCGAATGATGGTGACCTCGTTGGTGTCGGACCCGAACCCCGCTCCGACCTTGGCGATGTCGTTTGCCACGAGCAGGTCGACACCCTTCTCTTTGGCCTTGGCGAGGGCATCGTCCACGGACCCCACCTCGGCGGCGAAACCAACCAGGAATGGGCGGTCGCTCATCGCGGCTACCCCGGCGAGGATGTCGGGAGTCGGTTCCAGCTGGAACTCCGGGACACCGCGTGCGCGCCGCAGCTTTACTTCTGCGGCCACGACCGGCCGGAAGTCGGCCACCGCGGCCGTCAGGATCGCGATGTCTGCAGCACCGACACGCTGCGACACGGCGTCCGCCATCTCTTGCGCCGACTCCACAGAAACAACATCGATCGATGGGTGGTCGGGCGCAGCGGCGGTCGTGATGAGGATCACTCTTGCTCCGCGTTGGGCGGCACTGATGGCGACCGCGTTCCCCATCCTTCCGGAGGAACGGTTGCCGATGTAGCGGACAGGATCGATGGCCTCGCGGGTGCCTCCGGCATTCACGAGCACGGTTCTTCCTTCCAGCGGTCCCGGACCACCGAGCACACTGTCGAGGACCTCGATGATCCCCTCCGGATCGGCAAGGCGTCCGATACCGGAATCCCCACCGGCAAGTTCCCCAGATTCGGGTTCGACGATGGCGTAGCCGAAACTCGTCAGCGTCGCGACGTTGACCCGGGTGGCGGGGTGTTCCCACATCTCGGTGTGCATGGCAGGAGCGATCACGACTGGACACTGCGCGGCGATGACGGTGGCCGAAAGCGCGTCTTCGGCGAGGCCGTTGGCAAGACGGGCGAGGGTCGCTGCGGTGGCCGGTACGACGACGATCCCGTCTGCCCAACGTGCGAGGTTCGTATGGGGGCTGACGTCGTCGCCGCCGAACAGGTCGAGGAGCGGTTGGGCCCCGGTGATCGCCGCCATGGTCTGCGGGCCGATGAACTCAGTGCTCGAAGCGGTCATGACACAGCGCACGGTTCCTCCGCGCTCGATGAGACGCCGGGCCAGATACGCGGCCTTGTAGGCGGCTACGCCGCCAGAGATGCCGAGCACGATGCGCCGCCCGGCGAGCATCCGCTACTCGTCTTCGATCGGAGCGATGACGACTTTGTCCTCGGCGATTTCCTCGAGAGCGATCGAAAGCGGCTTTCGCGACAGACTGTGGACCTGGGGCGGTACGTAACCGCCGATGCCTTCACCGAGTTGATTGAAGTAGGCGTTGATCTGCCGAGCACGGCGAGCGGCGAGCACGACGAGCCCGAATCTCGAGTTCTCGGTCTTCTCGACTACGAAACCGATGGGTGGTTGAATCATGACGGGCTCCTCAACAGACGCGCCGAGAGCGCGAAAAAGTGATGTGAAGCCGAAAGTATAGGGGCACTAGGTCCCGTACGTGATGATCGACAGCACGTCGCGGATGGCCGTCTCGAGATCGTCGTTGACGACGAGATGGTCGTAGACATCCGGGGCCTCACCGATCTGGGCCTCCGCGACCGAGAGGCGTCGAGCGACATCGTGAGGCGGTGTGTCACCGCGAGAACGCAGCCGATGTTCCAGTTCCTCGAGAGACGGGGGCAGGATGAAGATGGCCACGGCCGCAGGCACCGCATTCTTGATCTGTCTCGCTCCCTCGTTCTCGATGTCGAGAATCACCTCGTGGCCGGCTACGAGACTCTTCTCGATCGGGCGCCGCGGTGTCCCGTAGCAGGAGGCGCCGTAGCGGGCCCACTCGAGCAACTCATCGTGGAGGATCATCGCCTCGAACTCTTCTTCCGAGACGAAGAAGTAGTCGACTCCGTCGGTTTCGCCGGGTCGGGAGGCGCGTGTCGTGGCGGACACGGAGAACTCGGCGTTCGTCGCTGTCAACACTGCCTCGACGATGCTCGATTTGCCGACCCCGGACGGCCCGGAGATCACGATCAGGCGACCCGACGATCGACCGTGTTCAGGAAAAGTACTCGACGAGTCGCTCACGTTGCCGGCTGCCGAGGCCCCGGATCTTACGGTTCTCGGCAATGCCAATCTCCTCCATCGTTCGTCTCGCCTTCACCTTGCCCACGCCGGGGAGCGCCTCCAGCACCGGGAGCACTTTCGTGCCGGCCAGGATCTCGTCCTCATCGGCTCGATCGAGCACCTCGACGAGGGTGAGACTCCCGGTGCGCAGCAGTTCCTTCATCTCGGCTCTGGCGCGCCGCGCTTCAGCCGCCTTGGCAAGAGCATCTCGCCGTTGTTCGTCCGTCAGTTCTGGCAGGGTCATCGATTCCTCCTTGGCTGCTCCTCCTTGGCGACTTTCTCCGACGTTTCGCCCGAGAATGCTATCAACGCGAGGCGGCGGCACCATCGATCTCCTCGCGTATGGCTCTCGCCGCGACCACTGGATCCGAAGCCGCCGTGATGGGACGCCCGACGACGACCAGGTCGGCGCCACGCGCCACCGCCTCTGCGGGCGTTGCCGTTCTGGACTGGTCGTCTGCAGATGCCACGGGGCGAATTCCCGGCGTACACCGCACGAGCTCCGGCGCCACGTCGCCGACCACGACCAGCTCCTGTGCGGAGCAGACCACCCCCTCACAACCGGCACCCGCGGCCAGCCTGGCCATGCGGGCTACGAGCTCCCCCGGCGTGCGCTGGATCCCAATTCCGACGAGGTCCGTCGTATCGAGCGACGTGAGCACGGTCACGCCGAGTATCCCCGCCTCGGCCGCACCGCTCCCGTCATCGAGGCCGCGCCGCGCTGCCTCGAGCATGGCGTTCCCCCCGGAGATATGCGCCGTTACCCAACGCGCCCCGTGTCCTCCGAGGCGGCGTGCCGCCGCCTCGACCTGGCTCGGAATGTCGTGAAGCTTGGCGTCGGCGAACACAGGCTTACCGAGACCGGCTACCGCGGCGACGACCACCGGCCCGGGGCCGTGGAGGAGGCGGAGCCCGATCTTGAAGCCGTCCACGTCCTCGAGCAGCTGCTCGGCGAGCGTTAAGGCGGCTTCGGCGGCATCGACGTCGAGCGCGACGATGAGACGAGGATCGCTCACCACGGTCGGGTGGCTCCCACCAAATCACTAATGCCGTCGACTCCGTGACGGTCCATGTACTTCTTCAACTCGCGAGTGATCCGGCGACCGGCCCGCGGCTCTGCAAAATGCGTGCTGCCGATGGCCACGGCCGACGCTCCTGCAAGGAGAAACTCAACCACGTCTGCGCCGGTGGCCACTCCGCCGCAACCGATGATCGGCACCGAGGCAAGCTCGCGGTGGACTTCCCAGACGCAGCGCAGCGCAATGGGTTTGAGCGGTGGTCCGGAGTATCCGCCGATCGGTGCGGAGAGCTTTGGCCGCCGTGTTTCGATGTCGATTCCCGCTCCCCACACGGTGTTAGTCAGAACCACCCAATCGGCTCCGGCACCGGCAACCGCGGCGGCCACTTCCGTGATGCGTTCGGAGTTGGGTGAGAGTTTGGCTCCGATCGGGAGAGATGTAACGCGTCGTACCGCCTCGACGACCCGCGCCGACAAGTCGGCATCCAGCGCGATCAAGGATCCGTCCTCGATGTTCGGACACGACAGATTGACCTCGATGGAGGCCACACCCGTCGACTCCAGACCCTCGGCCACGGCAGCGAAGTCCTCCGGATCCTGGCCCACGGCGGACCCCCACACCGGCACGTCGAGACCTCGCAACCGCGGGCCGATCTCCTCCTCCCACCTTCCGATGCCGGGATTCTGGATCCCGATTGCGTTCAACATGCCCGTCCCTGCAGGAGCCAATCGCGGCGAGGGGCGCCCGGGCCACTCGTCCGGTGACACGGACTTTGCGACCGCCGCTCCGTACACCGAGAAGTCCACCGTCTCGTTGAACTCCACAACCGAACCCACGGTGCCCGACGCTGCGATCAGTGGGCTCCTCAAGACGATCGGGCCGAGCGTCGTAGCCAATGGCCTCATGCCGACCTGCTCAGGTGCTCCTGGATCGACATGACGTCTATGACGGCGCCCACGCCGTCGAGCAGGCTCTCCGCCAGGGCCAGACCCCCCTGAACCGTCGTGACGCAGGGAACATCGTGGCGGGTCGCGGCGCCCCTGATGAGACGCCCGTCGCCCCTGGCCCTCCCCCCTCGTGGTGTGTTCACGACCACATCGATGGTCCCCTCTTCGATGAGGCGCACCGGGTCGTACGGCCCGTCGCCCACCTTGTCGACATGCGTGGAGCGAATCCCGGCCCTGGCAAGGTGCCCAGCTGTGCCGTGAGTGGCGAAGATCCGAAAACCGAGGTCGACGAAGACCCAGCCGAGCTCGACCCCGAGCGGTTTGTCCCGATCGGCCAGTGACAAGAACAATGCGCCCTTGGCGGGAATCTCGTGGCCGGCTGCCAACATTGCTTTGGCATAGGCGATGCCGGCGGTTGCGCCGATGCCCATCACCTCTCCCGTGGCCCGCATCTCAGGCCCGAGAATGCGGTCCTCTGCCGAGAAACGCTTCCAAGGAAGGACGGCCTCCTTCACCGAGACATGTCCGCCTCCTGCTGCTTCCAGGACGCCATAGCGGCGGAGGTCGCTGAGGCGCTCCCCCATCATCACCCGCGTTGCAACTTTCGCCAAGGGAACACCGGTGGCCTTCGACACGAACGGGATCGTCCTCGATGCCCGCGGGTTGGCCTCGAGGACGAACACGTCTTCGCCTCGCACTGCGAATTGGATGTTCAACAAGCCGCGCACCCCGAGGCCCTCCGCAAGGCGCTGCGTGTAATCGACGAGCTGCTGATGAGTCTTCGGGCTCAGCGTTCTCGGGGGTATGACGCATGCCGAGTCTCCTGAGTGCACCCCGGCCTCCTCGACGTGTTCCATGATGCCGCCCATGAACAGTTCGGTTCCGTCGTAGACGGCGTCGACATCCACCTCCACCGCAGCTTCGAGAAAGCGATCGATCAAAAGGGGCACTGTGGACAGGCTCTGTTCTGCATGGAACAGCGAGCCGTGTAGCTCCTCGAGGTAGGCGGTGACTTCGTCGACGGTATAGATGATCCTCATGGCACGACCGCCCAGGACATACGAGGGTCGAACGAGGGCAGGGAGCCCTATTCGATTCACGATCCCCTCGGCCTCGGCTGTCGAGCGGGCCATCCCATGGGGGGGCTGGGACACGTCCAGCCGACGGCACAACGCCGAGAATCGCTCGCGGTCCTCGGCTACGTCGATGGCGTCCGGCGACGTCCCGGCAATGCGCACTCCCCGTCGCTCCAGCTCAGCCGCCAATCCCAGAGGGGTCTGGCCGCCGAGCTGGACGATCACAGCCACCGGTTCTTCTGCCTCCACGACCGCAAGCACATCCTCGACGGTCAGCGGTTCGAAATAGAGGCGGGTGGAGATGTCGTAATCGGTCGACACGGTTTCCGGATTGCAATTGACCATCACCGGCTCGTATCCCGCTTCGGCGAGAGCGAACGCGGCGTGCACGCAGCAGTAGTCGAATTCGATGCCTTGGCCGATGCGGTTCGGCCCTGATCCGAGCACGACCACCGACCGGCCCTGCGGTACGACCGCCTCGTCCTCGTCCTCCCACGCCGAATAGAAATACGGCGTCTTGGCGTCGAATTCAGCAGCGCAGGTGTCCACCGTCTTGAACGTCGTCTTGATCCCGGCAACGCTCCGTCTGGCAGTGACCTCGGCGGCGCTCTTCCCCCACAAATAGCCGATCTGGCGATCCGAGAACCCTTTTCGCTTCGCCCACCGCAAGATGTCGTCCTCATCGATACGGCTCTCGAGTTCGTGGCGCATCGCAACGATGCCGTCGATCTCGTCGACGAACCAGGCGTCGTAGCCGGTGGCGGACGCCACGGTCTCGACGCCGATGCCGCGGCGGAGTGCCTCACCCGCCTGGAAGACCCGCTCCGGCGTCGCCACAGCGAGTGCTTCGATCAGCTCTTCGTCGGTTGAGGTGTGGTAGCGGGTCTCAGCGGTATCCGCGTTCAACCCCGCGCGTCCGGTCTCGATGCTACGTAGTGCCTTCTGCAGCGCTTCGGGAAACGTACGGCCGATGGCCATGGCCTCGCCGACCGATTGCATCGACGTGCCCAGCACCGGTTCCATGGCCGGGAACTTGGCGAAGTCGAACCGGGGAACCTTGACAACAACGTAGTCGAGGGCGGGCTCGAAGGAGGCAGGTGTAGCTCCGGTGATGTCGTTTGCGATCTCATCGAGCGTGTAGCCGACGGCGAGAAGCGCCGCGATCTTGGCGATCGGAAAACCGGTCGCCTTGGAAGCCAGGGCGGACGAGCGCGATACACGTGGATTCATCTCGATGATGATCCGCCGGCCGGATTCCGGATCGACCGCGAACTGCACGTTCGATCCGCCGGTCTCGACACCGACGGCGCGCAGACAGGCAATCGCTTCGTCCCGCATCGCCTGGTACTCGCGGTCGGAAAGAGTCATCGCGGGTGCGACCGTCACCGAATCCCCGGTGTGGACTCCCATCGGATCCAGGTTCTCGATCGAACAGACGATGACCGCGTTGTCTGCACCGTCGCGCATCACCTCCAGTTCGAACTCTTTCCAACCGAGCACGGACTCCTCGATCAGGACCTCCGACACCGGGGACGCGTCGAGGCCAACCGCAACGATTGTCCGCAATTCGTCCTCGTCATACGCCAGGCCGGTCCCTCCTCCGCCGAGGATGTACGACGGCCGCACCATGACCGGATATCCCAGGTCTCGGGCAGCCGCCACCGCACCATCTTCATCTCGTACGTATGCGGCGCGGGCCGTCTCGATCCCTGTCTCATCCATGACGGCCTTGAATCTTCCCCGGTCCTCGGCGGCCTCGATCGCGTCGATGCCCGCACCGATCAATCTCACCCCATGCCGGTCGAGTGACCCGGCAGCGGCCAGGGTCATGGTCACGTTGAGTGCCGTCTGGCCGCCCAGCGTCGGCAGCAGCGCGTCGGGCCGTTCCTTGCGGATGATCGCCTCCACGACTTCGGGGGTGATGGGCTCGATGTACGTGGCGTCGGCGAGGTCGGGGTCTGTCATGATCGTTGCCGGGTTCGAGTTGACGAGAATCACCCGGTAGCCCTCTCGTCGCAGCACCCTCACCGCCTGCGTTCCGGAGTAATCGAACTCGCAGGCCTGCCCGATCACGATCGGGCCAGAGCCGATGACCAGGATGCTGTCGATGTCGTCGCGCCGGGGCACTCAACCCATCCCCATCCGGGCAAGGAACTCCCCGAAGAGTCCGGAAGCGTCATGGGGCCCCGGGGCGGCCTCCGGGTGGTACTGCACACCGACGGCATCGACCTCGAAGCATTTCAACCCTTCCAGTGTTCCGTCGTTGAGGTTCTCGTGGGTGGCGACTACCTCACCGAAGTCGCCGTCAACCATGCGGGTCGCCTCGCCCCTCCTAACACGCTCTCCACCCTCGAGCGAGGACAAGTCGACCGCGAACCCATGGTTCTGGGAAGTGATCTCGACCTTGCCGCCGTCCAGCCGACGAACAGGATGGTTGGCGCCATGGTGGCCGAAGGGAAGCTTGTACGTGGTCGCACCGAGAGCGAGACCCAGGATCTGGTGACCGAGGCAGATGCCGAAGATCGGGACCCTTCCCAGGAGACCTTGCACCGCGGCGACAGGACTCGTCAAGGGTTCGGGATCGCCGGGCCCATTCGACAAGAACACACCCGATGGATCTTCTGCGAGCACCTCGGCTGCCGTCGTCATGGCAGGCACGACCACAACCTCCACGCCGCGCGCCGTCATCGCGGTGACGATGTCTCGTTTGATGCCGAAGTCGAAGGCAACCACGCGACCCACCGGGTCGCCCGCCGGGTGTTTCCGGTATGGGGCCCCCGTCGTGACGGCCGACACGAGATCGTGCCCTGCCATCGAGGGAGCTCGTATTGCGGCTTCTCGGAGCTCTCGTTCATCGACATCGACACCTACCGCCACGGGCATGGCACCACGATCCCTGACATGTCGGGTGAGACGACGCGTGTCGATGTCGGTCAGAGTGATCACGCCCCGACGCGCGAGTTGGTCGACGAAGTCGCCGTCCGCCCGCCAGCTCGACGCACGAGCCGTCATTGCCCTCGTTATCAGTGCTCTGACATGCACGGTCCCGGATTGGTCGTCGGCGACATTGGTGCCGTAGTTCCCGATGTGCGACGAGGTGAGGGCCACGACCTGGCCGGCGTAGGAGGGGTCCGTGACGATCTCCTGATAGCCGGTCATCGAGGTATTGAACACCAGCTCTCCAGTCGCGATCCCGGTTCCGGTGACGACCCGTCCGCGAAAGACGGCGCCGTCGCTGGTCGCAAGCAGACCAGGCTTCACGTCGTCGCGGCGAGCGACGACGCATCGCGCGAGGTCACCGTCCCGCGCAGGATCGTGTGCCGGGGCCGTCCCTTCAGTTTCTTCCCGAGATAGGGGGCGTTCTGAGAGCGGGACACGACGGAATTCGGTGTCCAGTCGGCATGCGGATCGAAGACGACGATGTTGGCCGCGCCACCGACAGCCAGGGGCCCTCCGTGACCGTCGATCTGAGCGATCGCGGCCGGGCGAGCCGACAGCCGATCGAAGAAGACCTCGATATCGAGCCCCGCCGTTGTCAGGACCACGGCGGCTGCCCATTCCAGGCCGATCACGCCGTTCGGGGCCTGCTCGAACGGCACGTCCTTCTCGTGGGAGGCGTGCGGCGCATGGTCCGTAGCCACAGCGTCGATGACACCGGAACGCAATCCTTCGACGACGGCTCCGCGATCGAGCTCGCTTCGCAGGGGTGGCATCATCCGATAGACGGGATCGGCACCTGCCACCGCGTTGTGGTCGAACATCAGGTGATGCGGAGTCACCTCAGCCGTCACGGGGAGACCTCGCGACTTGGCCTCGGCGACCAGCTCCACCACCCCGGCCGTCGACACGTGCTGAATGTGATAGCGGCATCCCGTCAATGCCACCAGCTCGAGATCCCGCGCCACCACCACGTCCTCCGCAGCGGACGGGATGCCGTACATCCCGAGCCGAGAAGAGACCGTCCCTTCATGCATGTATCCCCCCCGGGACAGGCCGACGTCCATGGCATGCTGCATGATTACGCCCCCGCGCGCGGCGATGTAGTCCATCGCCTGGCGGAGGAGGCCGGCGTCCGCGACCACATCTCCGTCGTCGGTGAAGACCCGGACCCCTGCTGCCAGCAGGTCGTCGATGTGGGAGAGTTTCTCACCGGCCCTGCCGATCGAAACGGCTCCGGCCGGGAACACATCGACGAGCCCGACCTCGCGACCACGTTCGGCGATGTAACGGGCGAGGTGGCCCGCATCGGTAGCAGGATCCGTGTTTGGCATGGCAACGATGGCGGTGTACCCGCCAGCCGCCGCCGCGGCAGAGCCCGACGCGATGTCTTCCTTCCACTCTTCACCGGGCTCCCGGAGGTGGGCATGGATGTCGACGAGTCCCGGGCCCACCCAGCATCCGGTGCAGTCGATGACGTCATCGCTCTCGATGCCCTCGCCGATCCCGGCGATGACACCGTCGACGATGCGGACATCGGCCTCCATCACCCCCTCGCCGGTCAGCACGGTGCCGTTCCTCAGCGTCACGTCATGCATCGCGATCACCTCCCAGCAGGCGGAACAGCACCGCCATCCGTACCGCAACACCGTTCGACACCTGGTTGAGGACGAGCGCCCGATCGGAATCGGCGACCTCGTCCGCGATCTCGACACCACGGTTCATCGGACCGGGATGGAGAACGACCGCGTCCGGTTTGAGGCGTCTGAATCGCTCTCTCGTGAGCCCGTACCTGTTCACATACTCCTGCAGCGAAGGGAAGACCGAAGCGCCCCCACGCTCAGCCTGAACCCGTAACAGGTAGACCGCATCGAGCTCCTGGAGGACGTCGTCGAAGTCTTCGCTTGCTGCAGCGGGCCAGTCAGTGCTCTCCACGGGAAGGAGTGTTCGCGGAGCGACCATCGTCACCTCCGCCCCCAGCGTCGCGAACGCGAAGATGTCGGACCTCGCGACCCTGCTGTGTCGGATGTCTCCGACGAGTCCGATGCGGACGCCGTCGAGGGACCCGAAGTGTTGGCGCAGGGTCAACGAATCGAGGAGCGCCTGAGTGGGGTGCTGGTGGGCACCGTCACCACCGTTCACGATCGGGATGTCGAGCCACTCCGCGATCCGCCAAGGGGCACCTGTCGCTTTGTGCCGGACGACCATGAGATCCGCCCCCATGGCACGGATCGTGAGCACCGTGTCCTTCAGGCTCTCTCCCTTGCTGAGCGAAGAGGTGCTCGGGGAGAAAGACATCGTGTCAGCACTGAGCGCTTTCGCCGCCTTCTCGAAGCTCAATTTCGTTCGAGTCGATGGCTCGAAGAACATCGTGGCGACCGTCTTGCCACGCAGCGCCGGGACCTTCGGGATCGGTCGCGACAGTACGTCGACGAACTCGTCTGCCTCATCGAGAAATGACTCGAGGTCGTCGCGCGGCAGGTCTTCAGTCGTCAGAAAATGGTTCACGCGTCACCTCCGCGCTCGATCCAGACGCCTTCCTCTCCTTCGTCCGTTTCATCGAAGCGGACCGTGACCCGCTCGTCGAGCGACGTCGGGAGGTTCTTTCCCACATAGTCCGGCCGTATGGGCAGTTCCCGATGTCCCCGATCGACGAGCACGGCGAGTTGGACGCGCGACGGCCTCCCCAGGTCTGCGATGGCGTCGAGTGCAGCCCGGATCGTTCGTCCCGTGAATAGGACGTCGTCGACGAGCACCACGGTGGCACCGTCGAGTTCCTCGGGCACTTCGGTCTTGCCGATGCGGGTCTTGGGTCTCGTGTCGAGGTCGTCGCGGTAGAGGCCGATGTCGATGCGTCCCGTCGGGATACCCTTGCCCCCGATCGTCTCGATCTCCACCGCAAGGCGATCGGCGAACGGGACACCTCTGGTGTGAATGCCCAAGAGGATCAGATCGGTTGAGCCGCGGTTTCTCTCGACGATCTCGTGAGCGATCCGCGTGGTCGCTCGCCCGATATCCCCCTCGTCGAGGATTCGCTGGATGAGGACTGGCCGCATGCCATCTCGTCGCATGCCGGGTGGTCGCATGCCGGGTGGGGGCATGTGGGCTCCTTCCTTGCCGGGCTCACTGGACCGGCTTAAAGGTCGGGATCGGTTGTCGCCGGCAACCTAACACGGTGAACGACAAACCTGTAATTCAAGCCTCTCAAGCTGAGTCGCGCGTGCCTAAAGGTCACCCCAGCGGTCCTTTAGGCACGCGCGTTTCACGCTCCTTTTCGCACGGCCTCGAGGACGCCGTTGATGAACGCGCCGCTCTTCGTCGTGGAGAAGCGTTTGGCGAGCTCGACGGCCTCGTTGATCACCACCGGTGCTGGGGTCGAGGTGTGGAGCAACTCATAGGTACCGATGCGGAGGATGTTGCGGTCGATTGCCGGCATGCGCTCAACACGCCACCCCGTGGCGTACGACGCGATGGTTGCATCGAGGTCTGCGCGGTGGGTCCAGACCCCGTCCACCAATCGTCGGGCCTTGGCTGGGAGTCCCTCGGCATCGGGCTCGCCCGTCGTTTCCGCGGCATACAGGGCACTCAAGGCCTCCTCGCGAGCCTCCGGCGTGCTCACGAGGCGCGGGTGATGTAGTCCCCGGTTCGTGTGTCTACCTTCACTACGTCACCGATCTCGACGAACAGCGGTGCCTGGATGACCTTCCCCGTGGTCAGCGTCACGGGCTTCGTCGCCCCGCTCACACGGTCTCCCTTCACTGCAGGTTCGGTATGGGCGACCTCGATCTGCGCGGAAGCCGCGAGTTCGATTCCGATCGGCCGGCTCTCGTAGATGGCGAGCTGGCACGTGAGGCCGTCGGTGATGTAGTCGGCGGCACCGCCGATGACGTCTTCGGATACGGAGATCTGCTCATAGGTCTGCGTGTCCATGAAATGGAAGCCGAGATCGTCCCGGTAGAGGTACTGGAAGTCCTTGCGTTCGATGATCGCCCGCGGCACGTTCTCGCCGGCGCGAAACGTTCTATCGATGACGGCACCCGTCTCGACGTTCTTCAGTTTCGTCCGGACGAAGGCCTTGCCCTTCCCGGGTTTGACATGCTCATAGTGGACGACTTGAAAGAGGCCGTCCGGCAGGTTGAGGGCCATGCCCGGTCGGACGTCGTTGGTGGAGATCATCGTGCTCTCGCTGGCTCGTCTGGCTGCCGGCTACCGGATACCAACGGCATCCAGCGCCAACGAGACGGTAGCGTCGTCGACGGTGCTGACAACGGCCGAGCCGATCCGATCGAGCAACACCATCCGGACTCCCCCGGCGTCCCGTTTCTTGTCCAGCGCGACCAGAGGCATCACCCCCGCTCGCTCCAGACCACCGGCATCGGTCGGCAGGCCCAAACGTTCGATTACGGCTCGCTGTCGCTCTTCACCATCGAATCCAGTGACCGCCCGTGACGCTGCCCCTGCTGCGATCATTCCGATCGCCACCGCGTTGCCGTGGGGCATTCCGCTCGCGGATTCGACGGCATGACCGATCGTGTGTCCGTAGTTCAACAGGGCGCGAGGTCCCTCCTCGATGAAGTCCTCAGCCACAACCGCTGCTTTGACGGCGATGGACCGCTCGACGACCTCGCCGAGCGGTGCCGATAGACCGTATTCCTCATAGAGCCGGACAATGCGCTCGTCTCCGATGAGCCCCGTCTTGAGCGCTTCGGCGGCGCCCTCTCGCATCAGGTGCTCCGGGAGCAGGGCGAGTATGTCCGGATCCACAACCACCAGGACGGGCAGATGGAATGCGCCGGCGAGGTTCTTGCCGCCGACGTTGACACCGGTCTTGCCCCCGATGGCTGCATCGACCGCGCCGAGCAGCGTCGTTGGTACATATGCGGCTTCGACTCCCCGAAGGTACAGCGCGGCGACGAAACCGGTCACATCGGTGAGTGCCCCGCCACCGACACCCACCACGATGTCGTGACGGGTGAGCCGGTGCTCGTTCAACCAGGCGAGGCACGATTCGATGACGCCCATGTCCTTGGCATCGTCTCGATCGGGGAGCTCCTTCACGTGCACCGCCAACCCGATGGTGCGGAGATCTTCTGCAATGTCTGCGGCGAGCCGAGCCACCGAAGGCTGACTGAAGACGGCGGCCGTCGTTCGATGCGCGCGAGCCGGAAGCAGGGCCGGAAGATCGCGGCCGGAACCGTCGGCTACCACGATCCGCGACGTCTGTGTGGTCGTGGTTGAGATCAGGTACTCAGCCACGTGACCTCGATCGTTGCGGCGACTTCGTCCGGTGTGCGACCCGTGGTTTCGATGACATGGTCGGCCGCATCACGATATCGAGCCGTTCTCGCTGTCATCAGATCCTCGAGGCGGGCGGTGAGGTCCGTTCCCTCCAAGAGCGGCCGGCCCCTGCCGTCGCCGAGCCGATCACGCAGCGCGGCTGGATCCGTCTGGAGGAGCCAGATGATCCCCGATTGCTTCATCGTCACCACGTTGGTTTTCTCGAGCACGGCACCACCTCCGGTTGCGACGATGCTCGTCTCTCCGGATGCGATCGACGCGATCGTCGCTCGCTCGACCTCCCGAAACGCGAGCTCGCCGTCTTCGTCGAAGATTGCGGTGATCGCACGGCCCGATGTCTTCTCGATGACCACGTCGACATCGACAAAGGGGAGACCGGTCCGCACGGACAGCATCACACCGACCGCGCTCTTGCCGGCGCCCATCATCCCAATCAGCCAGATATGGCGTTTAGAAGCCAGCGATCCTCTCCCGATATGCGGCAACGCTCGCGGTGAAGTCACCGACCGTGTCTCCCCCGAACTTCCGTTGCATCTCCTGCGCGACGACCACGGCCGCCATCTGTTCCGCTACAACGCCTGCTGCGGGCACCGCGCATACGTCGGAACGCTCCCGGAAGGCCTTCTCCGGCTCCTTCGTGACGACGTCGACTGTGTCGAGCGGACGCATGACCGTCGAGATCGGCTTCATCGCCGCCCTGGCCCGGATCACACCTCCGATGCTGATTCCCCCTTCCGTGCCGCCCGCGCGGTTCGTCGCCCTGGTGAACGTCCCTTCTTCGCGGTAGATCTCGTCGTGTGCCTCGGAACCGCGGCGTGCCGCCGACTCGAAGCCGTCGCCGATCTCGACCCCTTTGATCCCCTGGATCGACATCAGGGCCCCGGCGAGCCGGGCGTCGAGACGCCGGTCCCAGTGGACGTGGCTACCGACACCGACCGGAACACCGTATGTGAGAACCTCGACGATGCCGCCGAGGGTGTCCCGGTCTGCCTTGGCGTCCTCGATCTCGGCGACCATCGCCGCGGAGACTCTTTCATCGATGCACCGCACAGGCGAGTCGTCGATCGCCGTGAGCGAAGTCGGCGGAGGGAGCTCGTATTCCTCCAGGACCACCGACCCGATGCGAACAACGTGGCTGAAGACGGTGACGCCGACTTCGTCGAGGAGGAGCTTGGCGAGCTTGCCGGCGACCGTACGCGCCGCGGTTTCGCGGGCGGAGGCACGCTCCAGGATGTTCCTGGCATCGTGGGTGTCGTATTTAATCATGCCGGCGAGATCCGCATGCCCGGGCCTCGGTGCAGTCATCGCCCTTCTCGTCGACCCGGGCGCCGGGCTCATCTCGTCTTCCCAGCGAGACCACTCCGTATTGCGGATGAGGACGGCCACCGGGCTCCCCAGGGTTTGGCCGAAACGCACACCGCCAAGGACCTCGATCTCGTCACGCTCGATGCGCATGCGAGGGCCCCGCCCGAAACCGAGTCGGCGGCGGGCCAGTTCGCTCGAGAGGTCCTCGGCCGATACGGCCAGCCCGGCGGGAAGCCCCTCGACGATGGTGACGAGCCCCGGCCCGTGCGACTCTCCGGATGTGAGGAAGCGCAACATCGATGGGAGCGTAGGGAGTCCCCCTCGTTTGGGTGTCGTATTCGGCCTGCCGAGGAATCTGGTCCCCGATACGGCATCGGTGTGGCGGTCGTGATACGTTTCCCATCCGGGATGCAGGACGGGGGCCGGTCACCGCCGGCCCCCGTCCCCCGGGGCTCCGCTTGCGCGGAGATTCGATGGCGATCCTCACTTGAGGATCTGCTGGCCCACCTTGAGTTCGAACACGATGTCGCCGAATTGGATGAGTGCTGATTCCTCGGTGAGTGCGACCACCTTGAAGGATCCGGCGAAGGTCTCGCCCTCTTTGACCTTGTACGTGACACCGTTCACCACGATCGTTGCGACGAGTTCGCCGTCGACGTCGTCGATCGATTCGAGCGAGATCGAGTTGCCGGGCTGGAAGCCACCGTTGTCCGTGCCCGACCCCGGCGCCCCGCCGACACCCGGGATACCGCCGAGGATCGACTCCTCGGTGATCAACGGCTGGAATGGATCGCGCGGTTGCGAGAGTTGGAAGGCACCGTTGACGGGCACGGCTTCCTCCGTCTGTACGACTGGCTGACGGCCCGCCACCGCGACATTGACGGGACGATCCGACACGCCGGCGGCCGGTGCCAGGACACCCGAGGTGACGATGAGCCATGTCGCCGCAACGGCGGTGGCGATCATGATCAGCGCGACCGCTGCCGCAGAGAGCCCACGCAGGCGCTGTTCCCTCACTCTCCATCACCCCCGTCGCTCCCATCGGTTCCGTCCTCGCCCTCCTCCGGGGGAGCCTCTCCGTCGCCTCCCTCTTCCGGAGGTACCTCTTCTTCTGGTTCTTCTGGCGTCTGGACGACGACGTCGGTCTTCGTGAAGATTGCGCCACTGATCGTGGCCGACAGAACGGTGATCTCGGGACGCGGCCGCGGTCCTTCGGACAGATCGTCTTCGGCGTCGGGATCCTCGGGCCCCGTCTCGACGTCGTCCGTGGTCTCCGCCGTGGGAATCAGGCTCAAGGCCTGCACCCGAACCAGCCTCTCCATCGCCTCCAGGCCGTAGATGAATCCCAGGACCTCGAAATACTGCCCGGTGGCGTTGAGGGAGAGTGGGATCACGAGCGGGCCGCTTTCTTCTTCGGGTGGTGGGGTTGGTGTTGCCAGCGAGATGGAAGAGAGTTCCACACCCGTGCGGTGGGCGAGGAAGTTCAACTCCTCGAGAAAGGTGTCGACATCGGGAAACTCCGGGATCGCAGACTCCATCTGTCCCATCGCAAACAGGTAGGAGACTTCGCGGTCCTTGAGACTCTTGAGGTTGGCGATCTGCTGGCGAAGCGTTCCCTCTCTCGCTCGTTCGTTCTCGACCTCGGTCTCGGTGTCGGCAAGATCGCTGTTCGTTGGGCTCACCACGAATATCCACCACAGGGCGGTGATGGCAAGGGCGGCGACGATTGCGATGATGACTGCGCCGCGCCTCATCCTGCGACCTCCGGTATGCGTTCCTCGGCCCGGTCCGATTCGGCTTCGAGGGTCAGTGACGCCTGTGAGTTGAACGTCGCCACCGGGTATTCGCCAATGGTGGCGGCACTCACCGAGGAGACCCACGCCCCGGCGACGCTCGGGAACCGATCGCTGTCGAGGGAGCGGAGCCATGCGGAAACGTCGGGGACATCGAACGCATTACCGGTAACGCTGATCTGGCCGAGCGTGACTTCCTGGACCTCTGCGCTCCCCGTGAAGGACTCGAGCCAGACCCGGTCGGGGATCATGCGACCGAGATCATTGAGCACACGTCCCCAGGACACCTCTCCGGCCAGGGCGGTGCGGATGAGATCGGCGTTCTGGTCGTAGGCGGCTTGCAGCGACTGCACGTCGCCCAGGGCAACGACCTCGGCCTCGAGCTGGTTGTTGGTGGCGAGTTGGGTCTCGAGGTTCCGCCGGATGAGTACGCCGCGGCCGTTGAACAGCAGCGTCGCCAGCAGGAGGAGCACGAGGAAGGCTGCAAACAGGGCGACCAGTCTGCCGATGAGGCGGCGCGAGCGTTTCCTCTCAGCAGCTTCAGGGGGAAGTAAGTTGATCGGTCGCATCAGGCGAGACCCCAGAGGGCGAGACCAACAGAGGTGGGCAGCACCGGCTGGGCAGCGAGCATCTCCTCATCCGTGAGCTGGACACGGCCGATGTCTACGTTGTCGAGCACCTTGGCCGGATGGACAGTGATCCCGATCGCGGTGCTGAGTCGGTTCGCCAGATGAGGGAGTCGGGCGCCGTTCCCCGAGACCACAACCCTGGAGAGCTGTTCGTCACCAACCTGACCGACGTAGAAGTCGAGCGAACCCTTGATATCGTCGACCAGTGAGTCCGCCTGGCGCGTGAGCAAACGGAGGGCCTTGGCGTCGTTGCCGTCGGCATCGGGCATTCCCTCCGCGGCAACACCCGTGCTCCGCTTGAGCTCTTCGGCGTCTTCGCGGTCGAGGCCGAGGCCGTCCATGAGTGCTTCAGTGAAGTCGTCGCCACCGCGCGGCAGGAGCCTGACGAACTCCGCAGATCCGCCGCGCGCAATGACGACCTGGGTCAGCGTGGCGCCGATGTCGACGATCGCCTGCAGCGGCTCGCCGATGGCCGGTTCGAGGCCGAACGTGGCGCGAACGAGGCCGAATGCCTGTAGATCCACGGCCTCCGGCCGAATCTTGGCGGTTCCGACGACACGCAGCAGCGTGTTGACCGTCTCGCGATGGATGGCGACGACGAGGATGGAGGTCATCGGCTCGCCGTCCGGCGTGGTGAACTGCTCGAGGGTGATGTAGTCGAGCAGTGCCTCCTCCACCGAGATCGGGATGCTGTCCTGGACCTGGTAGGGAAGCGAGGCGCTCAACTCGGCGTCATCCATCAGCGGGACGTCGACCCTCCGCACGACGAGGCGCTGGTTGGCCGTCCCCACGACGACACGCCTCGTCGGCAGCTTGTTGCGCTTCCACAAGGATGCAACGGCCTCCCCCACTGCCGCCTCGTCGAGGATCTCGCCGCTGTTCACGGACCCATCGGGGACCGGCATCTCAGCAAAGCGGCGCAGCACGTAGCCGCCCTTGCCACGATCAACGACAGCAGCCCTCACAGCGCTACCCCCGATTTCGAGTCCGACGGTGACCGGCATCTCGACTCCGCTTTGCTCCTGGAACCCCGGCGCCATCGCCGTTCCTCCGCCCGGAGGACTACACCCATGAAATTACATGTGTGTTGTCCGAACGGTACCGACGGGTCTGTGGATAACCAAGGATCAACAGGGCTCAGCGACCTTCATCGGATCGAGCCACATCTCGCGCCACAAGGAGCCGTCCTCTGACCTGTGGCCCGAGTGGCCCGCCGCGAAGCGGCAAGAACGGAAAAAGACACAACCGAAATGTCGAAGAGCGCCTACCGATCGACATCGCACCCACCAGAGCCCGAGTGGCCCGCCGCGAAGCGGCAAGAACGGGAAAAGACACAACCGAAATGTCGAAGAGCGTCTACCGATCGACAT